>Ga0315902_10003881_pt1 | contig 22043 bp, 16 predicted proteins | sample LakEriMetagenome_9_FD_203523 | JGI IMG/M metagenome (GOLD analysis project Ga0315902, IMG submission 203523) | Freshwater fungal communities from buoy surface, Lake Erie, Ohio, United States - Buoy 12 MA117 | ecosystem: Environmental > Aquatic > Freshwater > Lake > Lake biofilm | place: USA... | reverse complement strand
TCGCCGGACAGATCCCGTTTCCTCCAGGCCTCGTACTCCGCCGTCCACTGCTCCTTGAGTCGTACGACCACGTTGGCGCTCAGGCCGACAGCCGACGGCCCCACGAGGGCTTGGAGTGCCTCCGAGAAGTCCCCGGTCGAAATCCCCTTGAGGTACAGCCAGGGAATCAGCTCCTCAATGGCCTTTGTCTTCCGCAGGTAAGGTGGCAGGATCTGAGAAGAGAAACGGACCCGCTCGCCGGGATTGGCCGACTTGTCCCGGACTCTTGGCTGTCTCAGCTCCAATGGTCCCACACCCGTCAGGAGCTCTCGGGGAGGCAGATGTCGATTCCTCACAATCAACCTCCGTCCTTGGGAGTCCACCCGATCGGAATGCCGGTCGAGAAACTCCTGAACCTCACTCTCCAGCGCCCTCTGCAGCATCTCCCGGGCACCGGCTCGGGCAATCGCGTCCAACGGACTGGCGGTGGGAGTTAAGGGATCCCAGCCCAAGGCCTGATCGCCCTGGTTGAGGTCCTCCGTATCGCCGTTGACTGCTGGACTTCGCATCGTCTTCGTCGTACTGTTTCGCATGGGTGGCGTATCCTTTCTTGCCCCGTGGTGGGGCGGCTGAACTGAGTTCCAACAGCAGGATACGCCGCCTTTTTCCCTCTTTCACCCGAACACGACTTTCAACAATATCTCTTGCCCGAGCCGATGCCCGGGAGATGCTGCAGAGAGCATTGGAGAGAGATGTGCAGTGTCAGCGGGCACCTCAAAACCGGCCACTCAGGGGCGTCCCAAAAACAGCCAGGGAATTGCTGTAAAAAAGGGTGGTGAGTGGATGGGTCTGGGCTGGTTAAGGCAACGCCGTTCCCGGAGGGCGTCTCTGGCTGGTTTTCAGTTCGTCCCGTCGGGGGCGCCGGCTTCAGTTTTCCAGTCTTCGCTTTCGAGTTCTCGACCCCTTCTCTGGGGATTTCGAAGTCGGTAGCTCTTCCCCATTATCCTAGATGATCCGTGGCGTGACTGCCTTTAACTTGCACAAGTGCGCCTTTTCGGTTGGGGCCTTTCAGGATTGACCAAGACCAAATCTCTTGATGCACCGCGTCCGGGCGGCCATCAACTGCTGCCTCACTCGATAGGTCGGACCAGTCTCAAGCGTTTTGGCAATCAGGTTCGCCAGCCGCTCGAGATCGCGGTGAGACATCGCGACGGACTTCATCCCGTCCCCGGGAACGCTCAGTTTCCGCTGGAGGTCGGGCCACAGCCTGACGTGTGAGATGAGTATCTCGGCCTGTTGGGCCGAAAACTTCAAGATCTGTGTCCGCGCAATCGGCTGCAATTGGTTCGCTCCTAGAATGACTGCAGGTGCCCTTGAGTGACTGGTTGTGAGGTGCACGGGACTACTCAACGCCTTTCGGCATCTACGGAAGGAACACCTGCCACTTCTGCGTCACAAACTGGGGGTCTTTGGCGTGCTCAACGCCTTTCGGCATCTACGGAAGGAACACGGCAGCCCTTCAGACAGAACAGGATCAGCAATCAAGTGCTCAACGCCTTTCGGCATCTACGGAAGGAACACATGATCCATCACCCTCGGCGAACGCGATCTGGTATTGTGCTCAACGCCTTTCGGCATCTACGGAAGGAACACTCTGGACGAGTCCGCAATCCGCGATATTCTCGCCGCGTGCTCAACGCCTTTCGGCATCTACGGAAGGAACACTTCATCGGGATCCAGGACAGCGCCCCTGTCGTGACGTGCTCAACGCCTTTCGGCATCTACGGAAGGAACACGAAAAAATCGCCTGAAACGTGAGCGCGAATGATTCCCGGTGCTCAACGCCTTTCGGCATCTACGGAAGGAACACGGGCAAGGCGTCGTGAAGGCCGCACAGGTCGGCATGTGCTCAACGCCTTTCGGCATCTACGGAAGGAACACGCTTTCGGATCAACTCCCTGATTGCCTGTCTGATGTGCTCAACGCCTTTCGGCATCTACGGAAGGAACACTCCCCGGGTGTGACACTGGCCAGCGGTGACATCATGTGCTCAACGCCTTTCGGCATCTACGGAAGGAACACTCTGGACGAGTCCGCAATCCGCGATATTCTCGCCGCGTGCTCAACGCCTTTCGGCATCTACGGAAGGAACACCGCCCACATGGCTACTCGCTGGACCACACCCTCTCCGAGTGCTCAACGCCTTTCGGCATCTACGGAAGGAACACTTCATCGGGATCCAGGACAGCGCCCCCGTCGTGACGTGCTCAACGCCTTTCGGCATCTACGGAAGGAACACGAAAAAATCGCCTGAAACGTGAGCGCGAATGATTCCCGGTGCTCAACGCCTTTCGGCATCTACGGAAGGAACACGCTTTCGGATCAACTCCCTGATTGCCTGTCTGATGTGCTCAACGCCTTTCGGCATCTACGGAAGGAACACTCCCCGGGTGTGACACTGGCCAGCGGTGACATCATGTGCTCAACGCCTTTCGGCATCTACGGAAGGAACACTCGATGGCGACGACCTCGCCCCACGGGGTTTTCATGTGCTCAACGCCTTTCGGCATCTACGGAAGGAACACTTCCAAGCTGATGCGGGGTTCCACACCGATCGCGTGTGCTCAACGCCTTTCGGCATCTACGGAAGGAACACCCGGGGCATCGGCGAAGCTCAACGGGTTGTTCAAGTGCTCAACGCCTTTCGGCATCTACGGAAGGAACACTGGGACCATGCAACCGCCGTTGGGATGGTCTTTGTGTGCTCAACGCCTTTCGGCATCTACGGAAGGAACACATAACAGTCTGGCAGAACAACTCTAGCGCTTGCAGTAGTGCTCAACGCCTTTCGGCATCTACGGAAGGAACACGGCTGCCGCCTTGGCGATCTGGGCCAGCCGCAGGCGGTGTGCTCAACGCCTTTCGGCATCTACGGAAGGAACACATTCTGGACCAGGGGAATCTTGATCTGTTGAAGTGGTGCTCAACGCCTTTCGGCATCTACGGAAGGAACACTGCAACAAGTCTGTCTGACAATCTGGTTCACGGAATGTGCTCAACGCCTTTCGGCATCTACGGAAGGAACACTCCTCGGGGTCTCGCGAGTCGGCGCAAGTCTCGATGTGCTCAACGCCTTTCGGCATCTACGGAAGGAACACGAACCCGGAGCCAAAGCCGTGAGACTGGCTCCCCTGTGCTCAACGCCTTTCGGCATCTACGGAAGGAACACGAACCCGGAGCCAAAGCCGTGAGACTGGCTCCCCTGTGCTCAACGCCTTTCGGCATCTACGGAAGGAACACGTGGGCTTGACGGTGGGGTGATGGTTGCGTCGCATGTGCTCAACGCCTTTCGGCATCTACGGAAGGAACACATCGCCAACTGTGCCGCCTCCAGCGTCTCGTACTCGTGCTCAACGCCTTTCGGCATCTACGGAAGGAACACAAATCGCACAGCATCGGTTGTAGTGGCAGTAGCATTGTGCTCAACGCCTTTCGGCATCTACGGAAGGAACACCATTGAGGCATCAAGACTCGGCAGTAACCGGTCTGGTGCTCAACGCCTTTCGGCATCTACGGAAGGAACACAACACTGAACCAGAAGCAAACTCGACAACAGCACCGCGTGCTCAACGCCTTTCGGCATCTACGGAAGGAACACGTCACCAGATCAGGTGATGGATGCTGCCGACTCACTGTGCTCAACGCCTTTCGGCATCTACGGAAGGAACACTACACAGCCAGGAAACAATCGGACGGAACCTACAAGTGCTCAACGCCTTTCGGCATCTACGGAAGGAACACAGGTCAGCCCGATCCTCGTGCGTTGAATCAGAGAAGTGCTCAACGCCTTTCGGCATCTACGGAAGGAACACGTTCCCCGCAATGTCACGCCCCGAAGCCCTTCAATGTGCTCAACGCCTTTCGGCATCTACGGAAGGAACACGCAGCACTCGTAGCACCTCGCGACGGCCTTGTCATAGTGCTCAACGCCTTTCGGCATCTACGGAAGGAACACCCGGGCCAAGTGGTCCAGGTGGAAACACATCACAAGTGCTCAACGCCTTTCGGCATCTACGGAAGGAACACACGATCACCACGCATTCCACCACAGTCCGAAACTTGTGCTCAACGCCTTTCGGCATCTACGGAAGGAACACGCTGGCAAAATCTAACTGGGGTGCAGGCTCTCCGGTGTGCTCAACGCCTTTCGGCATCTACGGAAGGAACACGTTGAAGACAGCCGCATAGCCCCGCAGCGTCACCTTGCGTGCTCAACGCCTTTCGGCATCTACGGAAGGAACACAGACTCGATTGGGAATAGGGGACAAACTCCACCCGTGCTCAACGCCTTTCGGCATCTACGGAAGGAACACAGTCGCGTCCTCCTCCGGATCGTAGACGCTCCACAAGTGCTCAACGCCTTTCGGCATCTACGGAAGGAACACCGGCCCCAATCGAGGCGAAGGAGACCGTATCGCCGTGATGTGCTCAACGCCTTTCGGCATCTACGGAAGGAACACCGGCCTCCACACCCGCTTACCACTGCCACGCTTGCGTGCTCAACGCCTTTCGGCATCTACGGAAGGAACACGGGCAACGCGGTTCGGAAGGTATCCAGCCCACCTTTAGTGCTCAACGCCTTTCGGCATCTACGGAAGGAACACAGCGGGGAAACCGAATAACCTTGACAGTCCTACTCGTGCTCAACGCCTTTCGGCATCTACGGAAGGAACACCGGCAGTGTCAGGCTGATGGGCGAGTTGCGGGTGACGTGCTCAACGCCTTTCGGCATCTACGGAAGGAACACAAGAAGACCGTCAAGTAGCGTGGCGTGGTTCCATTGTGCTCAACGCCTTTCGGCATCTACGGAAGGAACACACGACAGGATCTGGATCGCGAGTTTGAGCCACTTCATGCGTGCTCAACGCCTTTCGGCATCTACGGAAGGAACACTTGGTTGCGGAGTTCCTGCTCTCCAACATCCCGAATGTGCTCAACGCCTTTCGGCATCTACGGAAGGAACACGACGTGTTCTGCACGCTTCAGGCAGCGAAGCAATAGTGCTCAACGCCTTTCGGCATCTACGGAAGGAACACCCAAGCATGTCATCGGCAGAGCTGGCTTGGACCAAGTGCTCAACGCCTTTCGGCATCTACGGAAGGAACACGCAATGTCAGCTCTTGGGACTTTGCCACCTTCGGCGTGCTCAACGCCTTTCGGCATCTACGGAAGGAACACCGTGATGTTCGTGAACAACTCACAGATCCCGTCTTGTGCTCAACGCCTTTCGGCATCTACGGAAGGAACACTCACGCCCTGCAGGTTCGTGCGATTGAGGTCGATTCGTGCTCAACGCCTTTCGGCATCTACGGAAGGAACACGGGTTGTCAAGCCCGCATATTAACTGTGCTGGTCAGTGCTCAACGCCTTTCGGCATCTACGGAAGGAACACCACAGCGGAATGGTGGGGAATCTCCCTGGCGGGACGTGCTCAACGCCTTTCGGCATCTACGGAAGGAACACCGCAATCACGTGATCGGCTTCGACCGCCTGCAATCGGTGCTCAACGCCTTTCGGCATCTACGGAAGGAACACTTCGCTCCCCATAAGTTGTTGAAATAAAACAGGTTAGACAATCCACTTTCAAGGATAAGCCGGCGTGCGATCAATTTCCACTTAAACAACAAAGAGGTAACCAAATAATCGCTTGGCCGTGTTCCTAGAAACCGGATCAGCGCACATGATTTCGAAGGGATTTCTTAAAGAATCATGGATGTCCATCCCCTAACTTGTGACATAAATGTTGATCAATTAGCGGTTTGCGAAAAAAACGGCCCCGCCGGAGTTCCACCACTGATACATGCTGGAGTGTCACTCACGACCCTGATGTCCCTCTATACAATCCGAAATGTGGGCAATGGGGCCGCCCAACTGGACTGATCCCCTGTGGAATGGGCCGGCACTTGGCACGCGCAGCCTTCGCACAGGGGAATCACCAAGAGATGATCCACGGGATCCAGAATTCGATTGAGTTCCCACCGCAATTTCTCCAATGCGGTTCGATCAAGGCGACAGCGAAAAACACTGTACTGGATGCGGTTGCCGTAGCCTTCCAGGGTGCGAGCCACTTTTCGGAGCCGCTGAGCGTCGCGAACGTCATAGCTGATCAAATGCCAATGTCTTGTGGACATCGTCGATTCTCCAAGTTCATGAAAAGTGAGGACCACTCATAATCTTCGCGTGGCAGCACGGCGCTGTCCATCGCGAACACTCGTCAGCGCATGCGCAATTGGGCGAACAATCCCGGACAGCCTGACCATTCCTTCTCAAGAAGTCGACCTTCCAATTCCACCATCCGTGCGTACACTAAAGACTGTCCGGTGTAGGGATGACGGTAACTTTCGATCAACCGACTTTCGAACAACTCCAGTGCCTTACGCCGCCCAGCGTCACTCAACCAGACTCGTCCGGGTGAAATTGAAAAATCGAGCCTTGAGTCCCATTGACCACGGTTCAGACTGCCAATCACCGGAATATCCCAGATCGGGGTTCGAAACAACTCCATCACATCCAATACCAATGGATGGGCCGCCGAACGCGGACGATGATAAAAACCAAACGCCGGCTCCAATCCAATTGACTGAAGGCTGCGGTGTACCAACCCGTGGAGCAGCGCGTAACCAAAACTCAGAATCGCGTTGAATCGGTCCGCGGGTGGGTGTTTCGACCGACCCGTTGGACGCAACTCTCCGGCGACTGTGGGATTCACAACAAATTGCAGTGATTGAAAGTAATTCTTGGCGGCAATTCCCTCGAGTCCCCGCAAGGAATCGGCGGATCCCGCCGTATCGATTTGCCGCAGCGCCTGCCGCATAGTTTCCAGAGCCGTCTGGCACTGTTGACGACGAACGGGTTCTCCACGTGTGCAACGTAACAGGTACCGTAGCTGCGATTCGATCTTCGCATGCACCAGACGCCGCGCCAGGCGCAAGCATTGATCGGGCTGAGTCAATGCCTCGTATTGGCGGATTCTCTGATGCACCCGGCCATGCGTGGCGGTGGTCCCGGCAGCGAATCTCCCCCCCGTCGTCAACCATTCGATTGCGACGCCATGCGAAGCACACAGATGAATGGCCTGAGTCGTGACCTGTCCGTACCCATGGATGACCAACGCGTCGATTTCCTCAATCGGAACCTTCTGCTTGACCTCCTCGATGGTGATGATGAGGGCTTCCCCGTTTCGCGACACGTAGGCCCGCGGTGAGGCCACATGCAGTGTCTGTCGCTCCCGATTTGATGGAAACAGGGTGGGCACGCTTCGGTTGGTTTCCACCAACTCCTCGGTGTCGGTGGTCGGTTCTGCGGATGCGGCATCACCAGGCACGACGGGACTGGCAATGGTGCCCAACCGCTCTTCTTCGGGTAGGCACACCACAGACAGCGAGCAACGACGGCACAGGTTCTCGTTGGTTGCCACAGGTGGTCGCGTTGTTACGGATCGCAACGCCCGCGCCCGGGCGATGGCCCGCGCCAGTTCGGTGCGGGCCGTTTCGTCAATCTCCACGAACGCCGTCACGTTGTCCGCATGGTAGCGCACCCGCGCCTGTCGAACTGGTTCATTCAATCCTTCCTCCAGCATGACAGCATATGCGATGGCCTGAATGCGATCACTCGGCCAAGTCAACACCTCCCCATCCTCACCCCGACGACAGCGACCACGCTTGTGCTCGTAAGCCACCCATTCGCCATCGCGGCGTCGCACAGCATCCACCACACCCACCAAACCCCAGGTCGAACTGGAGACCTCCACCCTCCTTCGCTCTGGTGTCTCATCCTCCTCGGGAGCCAGGTCGTCGTGCAGTCGTCGTCCCGCATAAACCGCTGCATCCGCTACCCGGATCTCTTCAACCTCCTCCAGATAAAACAGCCGCTCGCAGTAAAGCAAAGCGTGTAGGGACATCACACGGAGTGGATTCGCCGAGGCACTCTCCCCACGCAGTTCAGAACTCTCGCCGAAGTCCACACGTGTTTCGCCGATGATGCACTTCCATTCGTTTGGATCACAGCGGAATTAGAAAGGGTACAAAATCCGTGGGACCGATGCGCACAGGCTCGTCATTCTGGATCGATGCGCGGCAATAGCGCCACGGAAGGACACTCAACTGCGGGACTCTCTTGCAGCGTACCCGTCACGAACCGCGTCCTTGCACCGCCCACATGATCGACCCAGACTGGCAGAGTGAGTCGTCCTCGCGGCTCGAGCAAGTACACACGAGCCGTGCGACCGCCCAATCGGTCCTGATGGGCGGGGTCGAGAATCCAGAACTCGTCGACCAGGTGCGTGCTCTCCCCCAACGAAAGTCCCCCAAAGCGGTCAATCGACTGGGGGTTCTGCAGCCCGGCTGTCAGGCGCTGTTCGAGCGAAGGTGTCCCGGTTGCGATCTCACCGGATGAGTCGAGCCAGAGCACCAGTTCAACACCGGTCAACAATTGCTGATAGTCCGGGCGCGTGTTCCCCGATGCTCCCAGGACGGCCTTTTTGAAACGCCACATGGTCCGCAACACGGTAGATCGCGCGGGCTGAGCCAACAGGCCTGCGGTGACCCGACAACCGACGTGACGGCGGCGATCACATTCGCCAACCAGGGAGAGCAGAAAGCCATAACAGGTCGCCGGGGGAGGGATCGTCTCGGTCTCCAGGTATTCGCGGGCAATACCCTTGCGAAAACAAGCTACAGGGACGCTCACATAGAGTCCAATCATCGTTCAGGCTCCCGCTTTGAGTCGACTGTCCATTTCCTGGACGGCTGCGTCCCGGGCAGCCTTGACCCCCAAGACCTGAATTCCCAGTTCGGAAAGTTGGCGGGCGAGGGGGCTGGTCAGATCACTCAAGCCCACAATCAATTCGCCTGCCGCGATATCCCCGGATTGCAGTCGAGAGATCAGTCCTGGAGCCTGCACTGTGCGGCCATCGTCAGCGGTGGCGAAGCAATAGAGCAGCCGGGGGGCGGGATCCTCGGTGAGACGAATCACGACGGCTTCGGGGGAGAAGTCGAACAGAAATCGCCCGTGATTGCCGGCCACTGTACCGAGATCGCACAGCGCACCAAGGGCCACTGCCGCCCGCTCACGCTGTCGAAGCCTGGCGGGGGTCAGGGCGATGCCGTATTGATAGCGGGTCGCATGCAGTTCAGTGCCGTAAGGGACGGGATTACTCCCCTTTTTCTGGGCGGATGGAGTTGCTCCAGGGGAAGCGGCATTAAAGGTCACATCGCCCGCCCAAGGGGTGAGCGAGATTGCCCGAGTCACTTCAAGTACCGCGCGACGAACATTGGCACCTCCGGATTCCTCGTCATTTTTGGCGGCATCAGCGACCATGAACCCCAGCAGATCATCGTCGATGAAAGTCTTTCCCTTGGCGGAATCCCAACCGGAAAATTTGGCGTCCTTCCAGACATTCGCCCGGTCCGTTTCACTCCAGGCGCGGTTGGTCCCCGCCTCTTCCAATTCCGCCAAGCGCCGCCGCAGGGCGAAACGAATCGCTTCGGCACTCACCGTGCTGTGGGTCTGGCCCATCCACAACAGCTTCTGAAGAGTGGTAATGTTCCCTTCATTCTCGGCGCGATTGTTGGCAGCGGTCCCAAAAGGGGTCACGAAATTCGCAAAGACATGCAGACTCATGAAAGAACTCCGGAAAAAGGTGGTCTCAGGAATTGGATGAATCGCCACTGTCGGCCTCTCCCCGGCCCACGTAGCTGGCCAGGGCGAGCAGACCCAAGTCACGGGCCAACTGCCAGTCGTGCTGCAACACCGGCAAGACATGTTGCCATGATTCACGCAGCACGACGTTGGAGCCTCCACGGCTGAATAGATCGGTGAGGACGAACCGCACCTGAGCCGCAGTCTTCGCACCGCAGAGATCAAGCCGCAGTTTCTCGCGGAAGCGTTCCCAGCGGTTCTTGGTCGCCTGCGACAGCGGCTTGGTGCCGGGCCCATCCGTGTCATGGCGAATCCGCCCCATCGACAGCCGCATTGCTTCGTGCACAGCCTTGACCACCAATTGATCTCCGGCACGGTCCCACATCGCGTTCTCGGTGATCATGGCAAACAATCCTTTTCTTTCATGGACCACGGCCTCCCGATAGGGTTTGTCATTGGCAGGGTTCTTCCGGTACATCAATCTCGCGAAGTCTTGGTACCACGGCCTGCCGAGCGCGAGGTTCTCGGCAACCAGGGGGCGGACCACACTGTCCGCACGAAAGGTACGAGGGGGAGATTCGGCTTTCTTCCTCTTCTTCTTGCCGGCTGCGGCCGATGATTCCACGCCTGTCATGACAATTCGGGGGGGCAGCAACTGTAGCGCGATCTCAAACCGTTCGAGTTGTTTCGGATCGTGCGATTCCACTTCGAGGGCCGCCACCCGGGATTTCAGTTGTTTGGCCCAGGGCGTTGTTTGGAAGGTAACTGCCGCGCACCCCGGCATAAGTCCTGCGTCCCGCAGATTTCGCATTCGCACACGAACCAGAGACTGCAGGGCGGCATCCGCTGCATTTGCCACTTTCCAGCCCAAGGCATCCGTGGGAGACATCAACGGACGCGCCACAATGAAGTCCAGCAAGTTATCGACTTCCGGGATCACCAGAATCCCGACGCCCCGATTGACCGCGAGCGAGAGTGTGCCCAGCATTGCAAAATACAGGCAGACGACTCGTTCGGCAGGTTCCTCCACCGCGGTGTGACTGGGGAATGCCACGTGCCGGACGACTGCTCCGGGAAACAAGGGACCATCGACCCGTGCCGAGGTCGAACGGAAACACCCATGGGAATCGACGAACTCCTCCCAACCTTTCTGTCGGTTGAATGAGCGGCAGGCGCGGTATTCGACTTCGATTCCTGCGGTTTGCCCGTCAGAACTGTCATAGTGCACTAGCGTCGGGTCCTTGTCGACGTCACGCACTTTGCCATGCTGAAGAAAAGTCAGCATGAAACCTTGTTGCTGATCAGCCAGTGCTGCCGCTGTCGGTGGACCGGGAAAGCAACCCGGCAGATCGATCAAGCCGTCTGAACGAATGGCAAAGGCGTACTCAAAGAGTCGCTGCAGAAACTGAGCCGCCTGTTTGGGCTGGCCGAACCGCAGTTCGATCTCGGTTTCGCTGACCGTCCAAGGCGGACACCCATCCTTCCAGTCTCCGGGAAGTTGCGGTGGTTTCAACCGTCCTTCGTGAAAATCGTTCTCGAGGGCGTGCAACACACACGCCAATCCGCCCAGACCCGCCCGATGCATGGGTGTCATGCCCGGAGCAAACAGCGCCAGCCGCACCGAGTCCACTGCGACTTGTTTGGCCTTGGCAGATGCCGGCTTGGCAGCCTTTTTCGCACTCATGTCAACTCTCTCTGCTTTGCGACTGTAGTTTGATTCGCATTCGGTCTTGTTGGGGGTTGCACGGCACATTCATTTGTTCCACCGCGCTCCCCGACGGCTGTCGTAATCAATGGCACCCGCCGGCGCAACCCGCACCATTCGAAACCGTTGCCAAGATGACAGCTCGTCTGTTTGTTTGGGAAAGCTCATCGGCACCACATAACGGTGCAGTTCGTGAGGAACTGCCTGCACTCGATGCAAGTCTTCAGGCAGCAGAATCGGGATGGTGGGGCTTCCCTCGCGCAGATCTCCAACCGTGGTCACCGGTCCGCCATCGAGCCAGGCACATTCCGACTTCGTCGGAATCGGTAGCTCGTCTGTCTGCCAAGCCGCAACAAGATCAGTCTGGCGAATTCCCTGCCGTGGCAGGCGATTCAACCAGTCTTGAGAAACCGTCAATTCCGCGGGCTGATAGGGAAGATGCGAACCCTGTTCCACAACAATAAAGGGTTTGGTGGGCCCGTTGTCACTGGCCCGCCGGTTCAGTCGTCCTAGACGCTGGATCAGTGCCGGGATCGGCGCCAGGTCGGTCACCAACAAATCGGCCGACAGATCTAACGACATTTCCGCGACTTGGGTGCAGATCGCCAAGCTCCCCTGAGGGGCTCCGAACGCATTGATCACTTCGCGATGGCGTTGAACGCGATCGATGTAGCGAAAGCGACTGTGATACACGATCGGTGTCAGTCCCCGTGTCACCCCTTCCATAGCGACTTCAATACATCGTTGGACCTGGTTGCAAACCCATAAGACGTTTTCCCTGCGATTCAGAGTTTCGCAAACTGTGAGCCAGGGATCCCGCTCGAGTTCGCCCGACCACTGATACCGCGGGCGAGATTCGAGACGTTCGGGCCCCAAAATGGGATTCCATTCCTCGCCGTGCGTAGCCAAAAGCCCCTGTAGAGCTTTCTCTCGTCCCACTGGCAGGCTCGCTGTCATCAGCAACACGGGTACCTCGGCAAATGCGTCGAGGAATCGCAATAAGCTGCCAAAGAGCGTCTCGTCGTACGAATGAATCTCGTCGAAGACGAAAACCGATTGAACAAACGCAGGCCAACTGAACAGGGCCCGGGGATGATTGTGCAACAGGCCCAGAACAGTATCGACAGTGCAGGCGGCGACTGGGGTCCGCCAGATGTCGAGAGCGGTGTGCCGTGCGACGCCATCGCATTCAGCCTCGATCCCTCGACTCCCCGCGAGAAGTTCCAGGTCCACATCGCGGCGACTGTGAAACAGCCGTGCGCCGAGGTCGCCCAGTTCGCCATCAGGTTCAAACAGGTAGTCACCGAATCCTTCGGTCGCTGTCCCGGTCGTCGGATAACAGAAAAACAGGCGTTTCCCTGGATGATTGTGAGCGGCCCACTGATAAGCCGCCAGCGTCTTTCCAGTGCCACATCCCGCTTTAACGAGGGTGACGCGTTGAGGGGACTGGGCCACGTTGGATTGAAAGATACTCCGAGCCTGATCATCGAGCGAATCGAAGGTCGAACCACGCTTTCGGCTCAGGCGGACTTCCACAATTCGTTGCAGATCGTCGCGCGACGGAGCGACGGCAAGGGCCTGACGGACCCAGCCCAGTTCTCCTTCGATGGGCATCTCGAGGCGGGGTAGCGCGGAGCCGGCAACATCCGCCGCGATCAGGCACGCCTTGACGGCGGCCACAAGTTTTCGCTCGGGTGTCCTTCGCAACGATTGCCAAAGTCGAGACTGGGCCTGATGCCATCTGGTGATTCGGTGCACAATGCTGTTGGCACCGACGAGCGACCAGGTGTGGCGTACCGGAGGTCCAGATAAAGACACCTGAAATGTCTCCGAGAGCCATAAGAGAGCGGTGTGATAGTCGGGATGGTCGGTATAGACGTCGATATCGACCCCCGCCCCACTGGGGACCTGGGGGGGAAAGGCATGCGTTCGCCCGGGGTGATGCCCCGCGATAGCCCACTGGACGACGGCAAAATCCTGAGGAAAGTCGCCAAACAGGGGCGCGATCTGGGTACGCAGATCTTCGAGCAACATCACCGAAATCCATTCGTGACGCAGACCCTGTGGATTCTTCCGAAGGTCACGGCTACCGTTGATCATGTTCTGGAAGTGACGATTGGCCTTTCCCAGATCGTGCGTCGCACTCGCGAACCGGACAATTCGGCGAAACCTCTCTTCAAAGACTGGCGGTTTCAAACCCAGGATCTCGAGTTGGCATCGTCCACAGCCGTCCAGAACCTCGACCGCCGCGGCGTGAACATCACGGAGATGCTGAAGCCACCGAGCACTTGATGGAGGATTTTGGGCTGAGTCCGGCCAACTCTTGGCCCACAGTGGTTCAGCGCTCATCGGGAGAAATCTCAGGCCTACGTGCGGACTTGGTGACTACGCTTGCCGAGCCGATTGAGGGGGCCGGAAGGGGGATCTCAACTTTCGGGCACAAACACTCCACAACACATCACCCGCCGTCCGCCCACCCCGTGACGCTGCAGCAGCAACGATTCCTGCTCCCCCAATTGATCCACCGTCAACTCGTAGCCCACCACCTCTTTGTCCTTGATTCGGGTAGTGCGTCGCTTGCCGACGGTCACACCAGGCCGTTCTGAGATGCCGAGGGTTGTCATTTGTCGTCTGACTTCAGCCAGAAATCGTTCGGGGTCGGTGCCGTTTTTGGTGGTCACCAATCGACTTCTCAGTTTGGGACTGGCAAGAACCAGAGACACGGTGGGAACGCCCACCACGACCATTGCCGGTCCAATCCGTAGCGACTTTCCCGCTAGTTTGAGGAATCCACCAATTCGGTCATCCGATGCGCGGACTGTGACGGCGCTCCACCTTTGCAGTGACAGACCGCGCATCCCATCCTGGCGACCCCGAATTGGATGGATTGCAACTCCGTCCGTTTGGTGTAATTCGGGAATGTACTTCGACACGGCCGAATACAGCAGATACCCATGATCCGCCGGGATGGAGGTGGCGGAAGTGATGGGAAATGCCAGGTCAACAGTTGTCATGCGGATCGTTCCATGTCGGGCCAAGTTGGAGTCTCATTCCGTCAAGAAGCTGCTTTCGGCTTCAAGTAGCAGTTCGACCAGATCCTGTCTTTATGACTGGGCGTCAAAGTCGCAAACGAGTGGTACATGGAATGGACTCGCGCGGACACAAAGATGACACCGCCTTCAACCTGACCAGGCCTTTGTGCATAACGCCGAGCAATATCCCCCCACTCCTTGCATCCCGTGAATAGGGATCGCCGCAACTGCGCCCGAGGCTGGAATCGCTTCCGCCGAGGACCTCAGGTTCCTGCGCCGTATTGGAGTCCCCCACGGAGGAGAGCGTCCTCAGGTGAGTTGGCCAGCTACCTGCAAGTTCGAGTGCTGATCCTGGCACAAAATTCGATTTGAACTGCTTGAACATCCACTGCCGGGAGCGCACCGGAACGATCTGGCCCTGTTCGGGGATGGCGGTCGTCATGGGACAGGAGCTGTGAATTGCAATCCGAGATGCTCATTGCCCGATGGCAGCGAGTATACATCGAGTATCCTACTGCTGAGAGGAATGGTCCTGCAACCAACCGCCAGACGGCAAGTGTGCCGGAGGAGCGACTCTGGTCACGACCGCTCCAATCCCCAGAAATCCAATCAGTGGTGTTGTCCGTCCCGTCTCGGACGCCCGTCCCTGCGGACACACGCAACTTGACCGGTCCACCAGCCTATGGGCTCACAGCGCGAAGCAGCTCATCCAATCGGGCCCCAGGTGCCGCAGAACGTTTTCCTCGACCCACACCTGACCGCAGGCCTCCTCCGTCTGGCGGTAGATCTTGGCGATCAGGTGACTGGCGGCCAGGTCGCAGGGAAGCTCGGTTGCCGTCAGACACTCCTGCAATTCAACCTGATATTTCCCGTTGCGACCACGCTGGGAAAGACTCAGCGGATTCAATTGATTTCCCGCTTGATTTGTGGTGGGGCGAGGTCGTCGCTCGTTTCCTTCGCTCTGAATTATTCCAACGGTAACCGTTGAGTTGCCATGAGGTTACTTCGATGCGACTACCAACAAGATGTGGTTGTATATGCACTTGGATCTGTCTGTGCGAACACATTCTTGTTTCCTATTGAAACCCCGAAAAGTCCCAAAATGTGTTCTGATTGACTTTCTGATCGACGCAATTCGTTATCTGACAAAGACTTCAGTGGTATACGAAATATCGTCATAAAATGAACGCTTGACACCTACTGCTTTCATGATAGAAATACCTAGTTGAACCCAAGCCGCTCTGTGCGGTGGAACCCAGCCCGCCGGCTCTGTCATGCCGGAAATCGACGCTGTCTCCGGCGGGCCAAGGATCGGATGTATTCCCAACGCTTTCTTGAAAGGTGGATTGCGTTGGGAGCTCGCGTGTTTCCCATTGGAAACGCCCTCTGCGGATGGCTGTCGTCGCGAAGGACAGCACCATGAACTTCATCTCGTCATCGCATCGGATTCGTTGCATCACCATCGTTGGGGGCTTCCTGGACGGAGCCCATTTCGACCTTACGGAAGGTTTGAACTGCTTCATTGGTGCCCGCGGGGCGGGCAAGACGACCGTAATCGAGTTCGTCCGCTTTGCCCTGGACGCACTTCCCAGTCGTGAAGATCAGCCAGCGGAGCGCCGGCGGATCGAATCACTGGTCGAAAAGAACCTGGCTGGTGGCCGTGTCGAGGTCGCCATCGAAACCCGGGATGGCGTGACCTATCTCGTGAGCCGCTCAGCCGGGGAGGATCCGGTGGTCCTCACCAGTGATCGCCAGCCGACGGAAGTCTCCCTGCGGGGAGGCGGAGTCTTCCAAGCCGCGATCTTCAGCCAAAACGAGATTGAGGGGATTGCCAATCGGCCGGCCGCTCAGTTGGAACTGCTCGACCGGTTCGATTTGGATCGGATTTCCGAATTGGAGTCGCAGATTGACCATGCTGAAGGGCTGTTGATAACCAACGCCAGCCAGATCATCCCCCTCCAAACCAAACTGGCCGGTCTGAAGGAGGAGTTGGCTACACTGGTTGGTGTGGATGACAGGCTGGCGCAGTTCGCTGGGGTGCCGGGCCAAGACACGGCTGAAATCAATGCCGCCCATACGCTCAAAAGTTTACGAGACCGCGAACAGCGATTCGTTCTCCAGACTCAGCAGTCCCTGCAGGATTTGCAGCGACAGTTTGATCAATTCGATCGCTCCCGAGGATCGGATTGGCTCGATCCAGACCTTGCGCAGGCTCCCAATGCGGCATTGGTTCAACAGATCCACCAGACCTCGGCGAGCTGTCGCCTGGAATTGGACCAATTGCTGACTAGCGCCCGGGAACGGGTCCGAACCGCGCTAGTGCAGGTCCAAAGTCTGCAGCGGGCTTTGCATCTGCAACATCAGCAACAGGAACAACAGTTTCGCTCGGTCGTCGAGCGACACCAGCATGCCCAAGGTCAACTTGCGGAGCGCACCAAACTCGAACGCCGGCGGAATGAGCTGCGGATCAAGCAGACGGAGTGCCTGGGGCTCGAGGAACGCCTTGCTCGGTTGCAGGAGGAACGTGCGGGTTATCTGCGCCGTCTTTCAGAACTACGGGACCAGCGCTGTCTGTTCCGGTCGCAGATTGCCGACTACATCAACCAGCATCTCAATCCTGTCGTCCGTGTCACGGTCGCCCAGCAGGGGAATCCAGAGCACTATCGGCGGCTCCTCGAGGACTCCCTGAAAAACTCGCGACTCAAGCAGGGACAGGTCGCCGCGAAACTAATCGCTCTCTGGCCGGCGGAACTCGTGCAGGCCATCCGGACGAGCGACCTCAAGATCCTGATCCACAAGGCGGGTCTCAACGCCGACCAGGCTGAAAAGGTCCTCGCCGCGCTGTCTCATTCTCCCGCTCTTTACGACATCGAACGGGTCGAATTGCTGGACCATCCCAAGATCGAGTTACTCGATGGGCAGCAGTATAAAGACTCATTGTCCCTCTCGACCGGTCAAAAGTGCACGACGATTCTACCCATCCTCTTGCTGTTCCAAGGCGTACCGCTGCTGATCGACCAGCCGGAAGACAATCTCGACAATCGGTTCATCACCATTGGGATCGTCGACAACCTCCGTAAGGCAAAACGACACCGGCAGATCATCTTCGTCACACACAATCCCAACATTCCCGTACTGGGGGATGCGGATCGGGTCTTCGTGCTCGATTCGGATGGATCCCAGTCTCGCAAGGCGAACGAGGGGACTGTGGAACAATGCAAATCGGAGATCGTCACCCTCCTCGAAGGTGGCGAAGATGCGTTCAAGGCACGCCAGACGAGGTACGCCTACTAATGAACGTTTCCACAAATGAAGATGTGTTCCGCGACACACTGGCCCGTCTGCAGGATGATTGGCACGCGCTGGACTGGATGCAGCGTCTGGAAATCGCCAAGACACTGCAGACTGCCTTGTTGCAACAGGAACTTTCGAAGCCCGCGATTGAGTTGGCGAGACTATTGGCCTCCGATCCCAAGTGGGAGGTGCGGTATGTGATCGCAGGAGCCATCCATGAACTCCCCCCGATTGACTTTCAAATCCTCGCCGAGGTTTTGGGAGCCGATCAACATGCTTATGTTCGGAGTTCGGTCGCTCAGGCGGTCCGTTTTCGCCAGAAGGAAAACCGCAAACGAAAGACGAAGGACCGAGCCGTTGACTGTGTGACTGAGCAACTTGCGGTCATCGAAAAGCACCACGGCAAAAAGGCCGCGACTCAGGCACTCCGGCTCTGCAATCGATACACCGGCCTGTTGGTCGGCGCCATGGTCCATGATTTGCGGAGTATCATGACCGGGCTGAGTCACTGCAGTCGCAGTTTGCTGGAGTCCACCAAGGGACAACAGGTCCCATCGCCCGTTCTGGAGTATCGCAAGGCACTCCAGCGGCACGTGGACCTGTTGAGCTTGTCGATTGCTGACATGGAGGCATTTTCCCAGGACCTTCCACAGACACGAGCCTTGGAGCGTCTGGAAGATGTCATCCACACCGCCCTGGCCCTGGCTCAGAACAATGTGCAAAAGTCCGGCCTCGACACCAGTGGGGTCGCGGTGGATGTCAGTGTTCCGGGCAACCTGCGGGTTTCAATCGCCCGTCACCAGATCGTGATGGCGTTGACCAATCTTCTCAAGAATTCCCTGGAGTCATTCATGACACCAAAGCGGCGGCTGAGGACGGGGCGGATTTCGGTTGTGGCCACGCTTGTCAACGACACGGTGTCGATCGTGATCACTGACAATGGGATGGGGCTCAGCGATGCTGAAGCCCGGGGATTGATGATTTTCACGCCGACCCGTCGCAACAAGACCAAGCCGTACAGCACCGGCTATGGAGTACCAATCGCCGCTCGAAACATCTTTGCTCACGAAGGGACGTTTCAGCTGGAGAGCACAGAGAACGTCGGGACGACTGTGACCATTACCTTGCCCGCTGCTGAGAGATAGGAGTTGTCCGACATGTGCATTCGAGCATTGATCGTCGAAGACGACCCCGATGTGGTTCCGTCGATCGAGTCGAGCCTGCTGTCGATCGGCCACGAGTATGACTGGGTGACCAGTCAACTTGAGGCTCAGAAAAAGCTCTCGGAAGGGGAGTACCACTACGTGCTCCTCGACTTACAGATCCCCGCGACTGCCTTTCGAGGAGGGGCAGACAAGGAATATGGCATCAACTTGCTGTCGTACATCCAGAAGCACAAAGGGCCTCGGAGGCTCCCCGTGATCATGATGACAGGAGCCACATCCGCCGGCCTCGATCTCAGTCGCGAACTGTTTCAGAGAGGTGCCACGGACCTGATTTCGAAGCCATTGGACAGGTCCGTCCGGCCGTTGATCCGCGTGATTGAAAATGTGCTGCAGGAGCCAGAGTGCGCGAAAGCAATGGAGGCCACATCTCATCTCCAACGATTCGCTGGCGGGGAATTGGAGATCTGTGACGACCGGGCGGAGCTGTGTGGTGTGAAAATCATCACAGATCGAGGCGTTGGCCAGTCACTGAGTCTGCTACGGGTATTGTCCCGGAAAGCCCCCAACGGCCAGTTCGTACGCCTGTCAGCGGATGAATTGGTCGATGCCTTGGAGGCCGTCGGCGGCGTTAGCACGATCACTGGCAGTGTACGAACGATTCGGCAGAATGTGGTTGATCGCCTGCTCAAGCACCGCAGTCTGGTTTGCGACAACGAAAGCCTGATCCGCAACGATGAACAGGGATACTACCTCCGGGAGTGGATTTCGGTTGCTGGCGAGCAAACCACATGGCCAGTGGAGCGTGGTACGACCGAGGCCGCGCGGCTGAACGAACGCCAGGAATGGATTCTGAAGGAACTTCGCCGAGGTGTAAAACTGGAGCGCGCGATGATCGAGCGGCGGTTTGATGTTCACTCTCGGACGGCCAAGCGTGACCTGGCGGAACTGGGGGGGAGGGGATTGGTGGCCTATGGTGCGGACGGTTGGAAAGCTGTCACCGGGGATCACGAGTGCTGATTTGCTGCCGTATCGACCAGCGCCAGGACCCCCGCCCGAATGGCCGCCGGTAAACGCTCCCAAACAGCCACTATGCGGGCCAAATCTGCGGGAAAAACAGGCTCCAAAACGGCACCCGGCGGGGTCGGCACCACTGTGGGCACCTCGGTGGTTGGGGTTTGACGTAACTCTGCGTCGTGTTGGCAGATACAGAGATCCTGCACCGGTCTTGAAAACCGGCGTGTCTGAAAGGGCACCGTGGGTTCGAATCCCACCCTCTCCGCTCCCGGGCGTCCTGCGGATGCCCTGTGTTTTGACCAAAATCGCAAGTTTTCCCAAGAGGATGTCGCCCACTTGCTCTCATCATCGCCGCCCCGACGAAATTCGTTTTCCCGCTGAGGCAGCACAATTGGCGGGATCGGCGAAATTGAGACGCGTGTCGTCCATGTTTTGTTGCCTCAGACGGCGGGAGCCTGTGGGCTCCCTGGTGAACCAGCTACAGAGCGGTGCAAGACTTGGATCGGAATTACCTCGAAGAGGTTGTCTTCCATAGCCCAGGGTTGCCGCACGGCGGCTACCCTGGGTTTGCGACCCCACTGGCGCCGGAGCCCTGAAGGAGCTCGCTTGACCGTCGGGCGGTGACACGACCCCCAATCCGCACGGGGCCGGTCGTTTCATCAGGTCGAATCTCGCCGGGAGTGTGACGCCGGGTCCCCCCCCGGCAGCGAACTGGATCAATCCCAGAGATAGCGTTCATCCCACTCGAGATTGTGCTTTGCCAGAATCCTCCGCAATTCATCCTGGAAACTTCCCTGCCGATGGTGCTCTTCCTGGTTCCGGATGCATTGCACCAGGGTTTCCACATGGCTCGGGCTGATGGAAAACGCCCCATAGCCGGATTGCCATTCGAAGTCGTGGAGCGATGACGATTTTTGATTCGCCCATTGACTCGACTCGCGCTTGAGTTCCTTGATCAAGTCGGCAACCGTTCGCGTCCGGCCCAAATGACAGGCGATGTGGACAGGATCCTCCACACCTCCCACCAGCACGAGTGGGCATCCCAGACTGTTGCAGAGCACTTCCAGGACACCCTGCATTTCGCTGCGGATCGCCCGATCCAACAAAAACGGCTGACGCCGCTTGGTTGAGAAGATGTGCCGGGCGTGCCCGGAATGGCATCGATATTATGAGATCGCACGGTCAAGCGAGCCCCTTCAGGGCTCCGGCGCTTTTGGGGGACCGGTCACCCAGGGTAGCCGCGACGCGGCAACCCTGGGCTATGAAAGAAAACCTCTTCGAGGTAGTTCCGATCCAGGTAGGCTCTGCTCTTCACAGGCGATCATGGATTCCGGGCTGGAATCAGGTTCCCCTTCTCGGAGCGTCGCGATCAACGGTGTACGCCCCCCACATGCCGAGATGTCGAGAATCCGCCGTCCAGCGGGCGGATACGAAGGTCCGCACTCCCGCGGCGCTGGTTGTGGTCCCTCGCGGTCCTGGGTTGTTGGTTGGGTACCGTTCCGATGGGTCCGCTCATTGCGGCTCCCCGATCCCGGAGGGATCACAGAAATTAGCCGGGGGTCGAGCAAAGCGACACCCCCGGTCACCCGCACCCAAACGATGCCGGCACCCCGGAGGGGTGCGTGACAGCGTCGCGAAGAAACACGGCGCGGTCAGGGGTCAGCCGATCTGGGGAACCATGCCCCCCCTTCCAGCGTGGGTTATCAGACACGCGTCCAGCGGGCGGACACGACGGTCCCCGCTCCCGCGGCACTGGTTGTGGTCCCTCGCAGTCCTGGGTTGTTGGTTGGGTACCGTTCCGATGGGTCCGCTCATCGTGGCTCCCCGATCCCGGAGGGATCACAGAAATGAGCCGGGGGTCGAGCGAAGCGACACCCCCGGTCACCCGCACCCAAACGATGCCGGCACCCCGGAGGGGTGCGTGACAGCGTCGCGAAGCAACACGGCGCGGTCAGCGGTCAGCCGATCTGGGGAACCATGCCCCCCCTTCCAGCGTGGGTTATCAGACACGCGCCCAGCGGGCGGACACGAAGGTCCGCACTCCCGCGGCGCTGGTTGTGGTCCCTCGCGGTCCTGGGTTGTTGGTTGGGTACCGTTCCGATGGGTCCGCTCATTGCGGCTCCCCGATCCCGGAGGGATCACAGAAATTAGCCG
>Ga0315902_10003880_pt1 | contig 22046 bp, 13 predicted proteins | sample LakEriMetagenome_9_FD_203523 | JGI IMG/M metagenome (GOLD analysis project Ga0315902, IMG submission 203523) | Freshwater fungal communities from buoy surface, Lake Erie, Ohio, United States - Buoy 12 MA117 | ecosystem: Environmental > Aquatic > Freshwater > Lake > Lake biofilm | place: USA... | reverse complement strand
GCTCGGCGACCGCCGGATCATCCGCCCCGAGGCATGTCGCTAGCGCCGGCACCGCGTCCGCCGCATCCTTCCCAGACCGCCCCAGGAGCGTGACCGCCCAATAGGCCGCCAGCGGATCGGCGCCGGCCGCGAGTTCGACGAGTGGTGGGGTCGAGCCCGGCGGGGGCGGGCCGAGTTCCTCGAGCGCCGCCGCCGCCCATTCGCGAACCTGGTCGTCGGTGTCGCCACACGCCCGCACGAGCGCAACGGCCGCCGTGACGGCCGCCGGTCCGGCGCGGCACAGCCGTTCGGCGGCGTCTGCCCGCGCGGTGGCGTCGCCAGCGTTCAACTTCGCGACGAGTCCGTCGATGTCGTCGGTGTCGCCGGCCATGCGCGGCCCTCCTCGGTCTGCGTCGATTCAGCGGAGCTGCTCGCGGGCCGACGTGGCCCACGGGCTCTCCGGCGCCAGGTCCAGGAACGTTCGCAGATGGTGCCGTGCCTCGGGCCCGCGGCCGAGGTCGGTGAGCACGGCGGCCATGTGCCAATGGGCGTCGGCGTAGTCGGGCTCCTGCCGAAGCACGCCCTCGAGCGCCGCCAGGGCCAACTCGTGTTCGCCGAGTTCCGCGAGCACGCAGCCGAGGCTCGATCGCGCCTGGAGGTGGTCGCCGTCGATCTCGATGGTGGCGTAATACCGCTCCCGGGCCGCGGTGAGGTCGCCGGCCCGATAGAGCAGTTCGGCGAGCATGAACATCACCGGCGCCGTCGGGCCTTGGGCCTGGAGCACCGCCCGCAACGCCTCGGCGGCCTCGGCGAACTCGCCGGCGGCCTCCAGGTCGTCGGCGAGGTCGAGGATCTCGGCCGTGTCGTCGTCGGGCCGGCAGGCGACGCCGATCGGTGCCGCCTCATGGTCGGGCTCCGGCGGCCAGCCGGGCAGGATCGCCGCCAAGGCTCGCCGCGGCAGGCCGTCGCCCGCCAGCCGGTCGGTATAGAACGAGAACTGCATCTGCCCGCCGGCGCCCAGCAGTCGCTCGCCGTCGCGGATGCTCAACCGTCGCCCGTCGGCCACGATCCGTTCGGCGACGCGGGCCGCGGCCGGGGCTCCGCCGGGGGCGAGGTGGGCGAGCTTGGCGTCAATTTCCCGCAGCGAGAGTCCGCTGCCGAGCAGCCGGGCGAGGTGGCGGCCCACCACGAGCTGCGGGAAGTCGAACCACTCGAGCGATCCCGAACGCCGGACCGGCTCCAGTAGGCCGCCACGCACCCAGTGCCGTACCGCGGCGGCCGGCACGGCGAGCAGGTCGGCCAGCATCGCGGCGGAGTGGAGCCGATGAACCCCCGGTGGCGCGGCGAACTCGTCGGCCGGGGCCTCCGAGAGATCGTCCGGCGGCGAGAAGAGGCGGTCGTCCGTGACCTTGCCGGCCATGAGTGGAGCGGTCCGAGAGGCGAAGCGGATCGCGGGAATGTACTCCGCGCGTCGGCCGCTGCCAATCGACCGCGGATCACTCGGGGAATTTTCGACTGCGAATCTCGTCCCGCGGAAAGTCGTCCGGGAGCGGGAGCGTGACCTTGCCCGTCGCGGCCCACTCGGTGCCGCGTTGGAAGGTCGTGATGAAGCCCACGCACTCCTGTGAGTAGGTCGCGTGACCCATCGGCGTGTGGAACACCCGGCCCTTGCCGAAGTCGATCGTCATGATCATCGGCTCGTGCCGGTTCGTCTTCGCGGAGTGGGCCGTGGCCAACACCTTCATGTTCACGGCCGGACCGCGAAGGCTGTCGTAGAGCTCGTCCTTGGCATGCATCCACCGCGCCGGCATGCCCTTGGTGATGGGGTGCGCATCGTCGCGGGTCACCACGGGGAACTCCGTCTGCGGCCCGTGGCTGCCGCCGGGCCCGGGCTGCTCGTCGCGGACGAGTTTTCCGGCGTCGTCGAAGTAGACATAAGGCCCGCTTTTTTCGTTCCGGCCGCCCCAGCCGCCGAGGCCGATCATCTCGTTCCAGGCGGGCCAGTCGGGGAACGAGTTGTCGGCCGCATGGACGACGACGAGGCCGCCGCCGCCACGGACGAACTCCTCGAGCGCGGTGCGGGTCGCCGCCGGCCAGGGGGCGGCTCCGTGGCCGAAGTTGCTGACAACGACCGCGTAGTCGGCGAAGGCCGGCTGAAACTCCGGATCTTCACCCTGCGGGGCATGCGTCTTGGTATCGACGCGAAACAGCCCCGTGTCCTCGAGATACCGCTTCATCATCCGGCTGGTCTGCGGCCAGTCGCGGTGGTTGTTCTGGCCGTCCACGATCAACGCCCGCAGCGGCTCGGCGGCGGTGCCTGGCAAGACCGCGGCCAGCGTCAGGGCGGCGGCGAGGATGGCGCACAGTCGGGACATGAACACGACATCGGCCTCCGAGGAATCGCTGGCCGGGCAGACTGCCCGGTCGCCGTCAGCCTATGGCAGCCCGCGATCGGCGCCGAGCCGGATCAGGTCGTGTGGCCGGATGCCGCGCCGCTCGTCCACGGACGGCCGGACGTCTTGGCGGCCGGAACGTCCCGCGTGTCACTCGCCGGCGGCGGCGGGTAGACACTCGGGCCGGTCGGGGCGACCGTCGGCTCCTGTGCGGGAGCGGCCGTGGCCGCCGGCTCCTTGGCAGCCGGTGCGGGAATCGACTCGATCTTCCGCATCTCGGGCGCCGCCGCATCGGCCGCAGGCTTCTCCGCCGTGTAGCTGCCGGCGGCAGGGGCGGTGGTCGCACTCGGGTCGACGTGCCGCAGATCGGAAGCGCCCCAGCCTTCGGCGGCCTTCGGTTCCGCGGCCGGCCGCTCGCTGCTGAAGGTCTTCATCGGGCTGGCATCGGCCGCCGAGAAGGCGGCGGCCGGAGCGACGGCGGCTGGAGCGGGGACGGGCTTGGCGGCCGCCGCCGGGGCTGACGGTGCCGCCGGGACCGGGTTGCCGCACGGATCGAGCGGCACCTTGGTGACGACGACCCGCGGCGAACGCACGGTGTAGGTGTAGGGCGTCTTCTTCTCGACGACCCGCGGCACCTGCATGGTGCGCTCCTCGGCGACGTACTTCATCACCTGCACCTGGACGGGCTCCACCTTCTCCTCGGTGACGAACTTGCACACCTGGAAGGCGACCTGCCGAACCTGCTCCTCCGGCACCATCTTCATGACCTGCACGGGAACCTTGTTCTCGACGCGTTCGACCACCTTGCGGACGGTCTGCACCGGCACCTGGCGGACGGCGGTCTCCGCGACCATCTTCATCGTCTGCACCGGCACCTGTGTGACTACCTGCTCGTCCACGTAGCGAACGGTCTGCACCGGCACCTTCTGCGTGACGACGCGATTGACGTAGGTCGTCTCGGGCACCTGCACCGGCGTGTAGGTCGGCTGGTAGACGCGGTTGACCTGGTTCACGACCGTGCCCGGCGTCATCACCCACTGGTAGCCGCCGCGCTGCCAGACGGCGAGGCCGGTGTACGGATCGACGGCCCAGCCGCCCGGCGCCCAGCCGAGGCCGGTGGAGCCCGGGGTGACGACCGGCGTCACCGTGTCGACGGCCTGGCTGCCGACGGAGTAGGCCGTGCGCATCTGCGTGACCGGCTCGGTGACGGTGTAGGCCTGCTCCCGCTCACTCGTCTCGTAGACCGGCTTGCGAACGGTCTGCACCTGCTGCTGCACGACCGTCTCGTAGACCGGCTTCATGACCGTGTACTGCTCGTCGCGCGTGGCCGTCTCGACGACGTCGCGGGTGACGTCGTAGCTGCGGTCCTCGACCACGGTCTCGTAGACGGGCTTCATGACCGTGTACCGCTCCTCGCGGGTCTGCGTCTCCCAGACGGGACGCTGCACGGTATAGCGACGCTCCTGGGTCTGCGTCTCCCAGACCGGCTTCTGCACGGTGTAGGTCTTCGTGTCGTAGACGGTCTCGTACGACACCTTGGTGGCCGTGACCTGACGCTCGTCGTAGACGGTCTGGTAGTCGAGCCGGTAGGTCTGCGTGGGAACGGCCACGGGGGCCGCGCCGCAGCCGCATTCGGCACGGGCGGTTCGCAGCATCGGGGCCTGCAGGGCCAGCGATTGCGGGGCGACGACGAGGATGGCGGAGGCGAAGGCCTGCATCCGCCTCAGGGTGCTCGAACGCGGGAAGACGCCGAACCGGGTCATGAGTTCTCTCCTGAAAAAGACCCTTCGAGACTAATCCGGTCTACGCGGCCCACAAGCGGTTTGGTGAGGAAAAATCCGGGATTTTTCCCGGAAAAATGCCCGCGCCTCCCGCATGAGCCGTGCAACCGGTCCATCTTACGGCCCCGGGGAAGGGCGGCCGTTCGCAGCGCCGAGGCTTGCGTAAGCGGGGCGGTCTGCGGCCCCGTCACTCGACACTGTCGAGGAGGCGCCGACTCTCGGCGTCGAGGGCGTCAAATCGCGGCACGAGATAGCGCACGCCGTCGGTGTCGGTGACGAACACCGACTCGTCGGGCCGCCGCACCACGTCGTCGGCGTGGGCGACCTTGAAGCGGTGCGGCCCGCGGTCGGTGGTCACCGTCCACTCGGCCGGTTCGCTGTCGGAGATCGCCTCGATCCGCTCGATGATCGGCAGGAACTCGCGCTCCGCGAGTTCCCGCTCGAGGATCGTCCGCAGCGGCTCCGCGACGGCGGCCAACGCGTCGATCCAGGCGAGCTCGCCGCCATCGGCGCCGATGATCGCGACCGGACCCTGGGCCGCCGACACCGGAAAGGCCCGCAGCACGTCCACGTCGTCGCGCCGCGCGCCGTCGGCGGCGACGAACACGAGCCGGCCATGCGCGTGCCGTTCGAGAACCCAGCCGGCGGGAGACTCGCCGCGGGTCGCGGTGATGGAGGATGCGTCGTGCGTCATGGATGGGCTGCCTCGCGGTTCAGGCCGATGCGGCCGCGGCTTCTTCGGTCGCCTTGAGCTGCGCGCGGTACAGCCGCGCGTAGGCTCCATCGGCCGCGAGCAGTTCGTCGTGGGTGCCGATTTCGACGATCCGGCCGGCGTCGAGCACCACGAGCCGGTTGGCGCGCCGGAGCGTCGAGAGCCGGTGGGCGATGGCGATCGTCGTGCGGCCGACGACGAGCCGGTCGATCGCCGCCTGGATGATCGCCTCCGTCTCCACGTCCACGGCGGACGTGGCCTCGTCGAGCACGAGAATCCGCGGGTCCACGAGCAGGGCCCGGGCGATCGAGAGCCGCTGCCGCTCGCCCCCGGACAGCGATCCTCCCCGCTCGCCGACCCGCGTGTCGTAGGCCAGGGGCTGGGAGAGGATGAAGTCGTGGGCGCCGGCCGCGCGGGCCGCCTCCACGATCCGCTCCCGCGCCGCGTCGGGCCGGCCGTAGGCGATGTTCTCGGCGATCGTGCCGAAGAACAGGAACGGCTCCTGCAGCACGCAGCCGAGGTTGCGGCGGTAATCGGCGATCGCCATCTCGCGGAGGTCAACGCCGTCCACGCGGATCGAGCCGCTCGACGGGTCGTAGAAGCGGCAGATGAGGTTCGCCAGCGTGGACTTCCCGGAGCCGCTCGTGCCCACCAGGCCGATCATCTCGCCGGGCTCGATCGTGAGGTTGACGCCGTGGAGCACCTCGCGGGCGCCGTAGCGGAAGTGCACGTTCACGACCTCGATCCGGCCGGCGATCGGCCCCGGCCGCACGGGCCGCGGGGCTTCCGCCACGGTCGGCCGGCAGTCGAGGATCTCGAAGATCCGCTGGGCGCTGGCGGCGGCCCGCTGCGTGGCCGGCACCATGCGGATCATCGACTCCACGCGGCCATAGAACCGGGCGATGTAGGCGAGGAACGCCGTCAGGCCGCCGACCGTGACCGCGCCGCCGAACACCAGCCACGCCCCCGCCGCCCAGACCACGAGCAGCCCGACCTCGCTGAACAGCGCGAACAACGGGCCGCAGAACGACCAGATCACGTTGACGCGGTCGTTCGCGTCGAGCACGCGGTCGTTCGCGGCGACGAAGCGGTCGATCTCCCGCGACTCCTGGGCGAACGCCTTGACGACGCGGATGCCCGGGATCGTGTCGGCCAGCACGCTCGTCATGTCGCCCCAGGCGACGCTGGCCCGGGAGAAGCCGCGCCGCAGCCGTTCGCGGACGGCGTACACGAGCCAGACCACGAACGGAAAGGGCACGAGCGTGAGCAGGGCCAGCGTGGGGTTGAGCCACACCAGCACCGCGGCCGTCAGCACAAGGAGCATGACGTTCGAGGCGAACTCGATGAGGTTGACCGACAAAAAGATGTTGATCTTGTCGGTGTCGCTCCCGACCCGCGACATCAGGTCGCCCGTCCGCTTGCTCTGGAAGAAGTCGAGCGAGAGCGACTGCATGTGGGCGTAGGTGCGGGTCCGCAGGCCGGCGGCGATCCGTTCGCTCACCCAGGCGAGCGTCCAGGTCTGCGCCCAGGAGAGCAGCCAGGCGGCGACGGCGGCGAACGTCAGGCCGCCGAGGTACCACCAGACCTGGCTGAACGGGACGTCGGCGCCGTTCTGCTTGGGAATCAGCACCTGGTCGACCAGCGGCATCGTCAGGTAGGGAGGCACGAGAGCCGCGGTGGTGCTGGCCAGCGAGAGCACGCCGCCGAGGATCGCCATCCCGGCGTGCGGCCGGGCGAACGAGATCACGCGGATGAGCGCCCGCCAGGAGGCGGCGCCCGCGGTCGGTGGCGGGAAATCGTCGTCGCCACGACCTGAGACGGCGGGCTTCGGCTCCTCGGCGGCCGGGGGCGGCTCCGCCTTGCGGGCGCCGCGGGCGGGCCGGCCGCCGGCCGCCGCTTCACGGTCGCGGAGGAGCGCCGACCGCGCATCGAAGGCGTCCTCGAGGGCATGCACGCCTTTCGCGCGGGCCGGCGTGAACAGCCAGCGGGCCACGACGCGTCCCTGCCGCGACAGTTCGATCCGGCCCACCGCGGCCCGTAGGCGGACGTCGAGGTGCGCGTCGCCGTCGAGCGGCCATGATCGCGGCCCGCTCGTTCCGACGCCGTCGGCCGAGGCCGGTTCGTCGGCGATTACCCGCCGGTCGGTGAGCACGATCCAGCCGTCCGTGAAATGAAGCCTGCCGTCGAGGTCGAATCGGCAGGTGGCGAGGATCGTCTCGCCATCGGCCAGGGCGACGCCGGTCTTCCAGGGCAGGGCGGACGGGGCGGTGCCCGTTCGGGCAGGGGAGGTGCCGGTCATGAGGGCGTCGTAGGTGCCGAAAATGCGACGAAAAACGTCATTGCGGCCTGGCCACACGGGCGGCCGGGCGTTTCCGCAAGAAACTTGCTTCGCCCTCCGAACATACCTAAGTTAGCGATTCGTGTCGGGCAGCGGCCCGGAACCTGGGGGCCTGTCGGCTCCGCCTTGCAAAATTTCCAGCCCATTTCCCTCCCTGCGACGGCCGGGCACGGCGACGTGCCCCCTGCTTTCATGATCACGGCCCGCGGCTGTGCGCCGCGAGCGGGCTATTTGGCCCGGCGGACGAACGCGGTGGATTTTCGGCGGTTCTGGCACGCGGAGTGCTTCCGCTCGTTCGGTGTGGAAAAAGATTCGCAACCGGTCTCCGGGGGCGTAGACTTTCCAAATCGTCCTGCGACGCCAGCCGCGTTTGATCGCGGAGGGCCACCGGGGCGAGGCGTTTGTGGATGCGCGACGAGCGACCACGGACGCAGTCGGGATCAAGGTGCCGCTAGGAACGGGTACCGCAAGCGAACGCGCGTCCGTGTGGCGTGCGGCGGTGCAATCCGGCCTCGCGGTGTAGGAACTCATGCCTCCCATGGCCACTTCGGCCGGTCGGTTGTCGGTAGCAGTTTTTTCCCTCCCGTCGTCCTTCGGTCCGATCGCCGGCGTCAGCCTCGCGGTCGGCATCTCGCCAGCGGCTCCCGACTGCCAGCCGCCACCCTGACGACTCCCCGTCATCCCGGGTTGATGCGGCCGTCCGCCCCGGCGGACAGGATTGCCCAGGCGACGCGCCCCGGCAGTCCCGTTGTGAATCGTGCGACCTCCGTTCCAGCACCCACCGTCGGAACGTCCCGCGGCTGGAGGAGGCGCACACGACCAGACCCGCGCAAGCGTCTGCGCCGGGTCTAATCAGAAGAACACCGATCCAAATCATGGAGATCACGTCGCTCAAGGTCCTTCGCGGCCCCAACCAGTGGGCCTCGTTTCCCTGCCTCGAAGCCTGGGTCGATCTCGGCCGGCTCGAGGACTTCCCGTCGCACACGATCCCCGGCTTCAACGAGCGGATCATGGCCTGGCTGCCGAGCATGATCGAGCACCGCTGCTCGATCGGTGAACGGGGCGGGTTCTTCGAGCGGCTGCGCACGGGGACGTGGATGGGCCACGTTCTGGAACACGTGACGCTCGAGCTGCAGACCCTCGCCGGCACACCTGTGGGCTACGGCCGCGCCCGCGAGGCCAATACCCGAGGTGTCTACAAGGTGGTGATCGAATACAAGGAGGAGGCGTTCGCCATCGAGTGCCTCCATGCGGCCCATCGGCTGATCATGGCGGCGATCGAGGGCACAGCCTTCGACGTCGCCGCGGAGATCAAGCGTCTGCACGGCGTGCTGCTGGAGGTGCAACTCGGCCCCAGCACGCGGTCGATCGTCGAGGCGGCTGCAGCCCGTGGGATCCCGTCCCGCCGCCTCACCGCCGGCTCGCTCGTGCGGCTCGGCCAGGGGGCGAAGCAACGCCGCATCCTGGCGGCCGAGACCGACCAGACGGGTGCCGTCGCCGAGACCATCGCCCAGGACAAGGATCTGACCCGCGCGCTGCTGGCCGAGGCCGGCGTGCCGGTGCCCGAGGGACGCCCGGTGGCCGATGCGGCCGAAGCGTGGAGCGTCGCCGAGGAGATCGGGCTGCCGGTGGTCGTGAAGCCCCGCTACGGCAACCAGGGGCGTGGAGTGTCGGTGAACCTCGCCTCGCGTCAAGAAGTCGAGCAGGCCTGGGAGCTCGCCCATGCCGGTGAGCGCGAGGTGGTGGTCGAGCGCTACGTCACCGGCGGCGACTACCGGGTGCTCGTGGTCGGCGGAAAGATGGTGGCAGCCGCGCGGCGGCATCCGCCGCAGGTGACCGGCGATGGCATGGCGACCGTCCGCCAGTTGGTCGAGAAGGTCAACGAGGATCCACGCCGCTGCTCGGACCATGCCGGCGCGTTGAGCCCCGTCGTGATCGACGAGGTGGCGCTGGCCGTACTCGCCGAACAGGGGCTCGCACCGGAGGCCGTTCCAGAATCCGGCCGCACCGTGCTCCTGCGGCAGAATGCCAACTTGAGCACCGGCGGCACGTCCGAAGATGTCACGGAGGTGGTCCATCCGGAGGTGGCGGCCCGCTCCATCGAGGCGGCGAGAATCATCGGTCTGGACGTTGCCGGCATCGACATCGTCACGGCCGACATCACGCAGCCGCTGGAAACGCAGCGGGGTGTCGTCATCGAGGTCAATGCCGCGCCGGGGCTGCGCATGCACCTCGAGCCGACGGTCGGCACGCCGCGGGACGTGGGGGGTGCCATCGTGGACACGCTCTTCGCCCCCGGCGATGACGGCCGGATTCCGACCGCCGCTGTCACCGGCACCAACGGGAAGACGACGGTCGTGCGGCTCATCTCCCACCTCTCCGGCATGGGAGGGGGCACGGTGGGCATGACCTGCACCGAGGGCGTCTGGGTCGGCGGCCGCCTCATCGATACGGGCGACTGCAGCGGCCCGAAGAGCGCCCGGCGGGTGCTCGCTAACCCGGCGGTGACCACGGCGGTGCTGGAGACGGCCCGCGGCGGGATCCTCCGGGAGGGCTGTGGCTTCGACAAGTGCGACGTGGCCGTGGTGACGAACATCGCCTCGGGCGATCATCTTGGCATCGGCGAGATCGACACGCCCGAGCAGATCGCGTGGGTCAAGGGGGCGATCGTCGCCGCCGTTCGGCCCAGCGGGGCCGCCGTGCTCAACGCCGCCGATCCCCTCGTCGTGGACATGAAGAAGTGGTGCAAGGGGCAGGTCGTGTACTTCGGCCTCGACCCCGCGAACCCCGTGATCGTCGAGCATCTGGCGCAGGGCGGATTGGCCGCCACGCTGCGGGACGGCTGGATCGTCCTCTGCGACGGGCCGCGCGAGACGCGGCTGGCCCATCTCGACCGCGTGCCGCTGGTGCACCGCGGCCTCGTGGCCTTCCAGGTGGAGAACGTGCTGGCCAGCGCCGCCGCGGCCTGGCGGCTGGGCGTGCCGCTGGAACTGGTGCGGCTCGGGCTGGAGAGTTTCTCGAGCGGCTCGGCCGGATCTCCGGGGCGGTTCAACCTGCTCGAACTCGAAGGCGCCGCCATCGTGGTCGATTACGGCCACAACGTGCCGTCGCTGGAGCAGATCTGCCTGTCGATGAAGAAGCTGCCGCACGAGCGACGGATCGCGGTCTACTCGGCGGCCGGCGATCGGCGCGACGAGGACTTGCTCGCCCAGGGTCGGCTTCTCGGCCAAACGTTCGATCGTGTCGTGATCTACGAAGACGCCTACATCCGCGGCCGCCAGCCGGGCGACATCACGCGGCTGCTCTCGCAGGGCATCCGCGAGTCGATGCCCGTGGATCGGCCGGTGACGATCGAGGCCGGCGGCACCTGGGCCGAGGCCGCGGCGACCGTGCTGGATGCGGTCGTGCGGGGCGACCTGGTGCTCCTCCAGCCCGACACGATCGAGCAGACGATTCCCTGGCTCTCCGAGCGGTATGGCAGTCGGCTACGCGATCTGACGTTCGACGAGATCGCCGGTCCGGCGGCCCACGGCCTCGGCGAGCGGGCGCCGCGGCCGGGCGAGCCGGTGGCGGTGAAGAGCGGCAAGCTGGGGCTGGGCGTGGCGGCCGTGCGGGCGATCGCGGTGGGTGAGACGATCATCCGCACCTGGGGCGAGCAGGCCGAGCAGCGGTCGGCCCACACGATCCAGGTGGACGTCAACACCCACATCGTGCCCGATGGCGTGGCGGTGCTCGTGAACCACTCCTGCGAGCCCAACTGCGGCGTCGTCATCCGCTCGGGCGTGAAGCAGATCGAACTCCGGGCCCTGCGGCCGATCGCGGCCGGCGAGGAGATCACGGTCGACTACGACACCTTCGAATACGAGGTCGCCCACCTCGGCGGCCCGTGCCGCTGCGGCGCGACGAAGTGCCGTGGCCGGGTGGCCGGCTACAAGCACCTGGCTGCCGACGTGAAGGCCCGCTACGGCGACCTGATCGCCGAGTACCTGCGGCTGCTCGACTCGGAGATCTCGCTCCCGGCAGGGGTGTGAAGAAGGCCGCTCATGATCCGCAGGCGTGGTGGTTCGGGGATGCCCATGCCCCGTCGCCGGACGTTCGCTGCGGTCATCCGGGCAGTGCTGCTCGGCACGGCACGTGCGTCATTTGCATGGAAGCCCCCGGCGGAAGCCGGGGGACTCCGCGTTCCGCGACGTCCCGCTCCCAATGCAGAACGGTATCGCACAAAAACCCGGTGTCCCCGGGCTTCCGCCCGGGGCTTTTTGGGGAACGCGCGGGGAAGCGCGAGCCGGCCGACCGCTATTTCAGTCCCGGCCGGCGGTCGAGGGCGCCGCGGACGCCGAGCTGCTCGGGATGGCGGGCGATCTTGTCGGCGAACACGCGGACGTCGTTGACGATCGGCCGCAGCTCCTTGGTCAGGCCGTTGACGTTGGCGGCCGCCTGCGCGAGATCGTCGTAGACCTTGGGGTCGCGGACGAGCTTGCCGAGCGTGCCCTGCGACTCGTTGAGCGCCTTGGTGAAGAACGCCGCCTGCTGCAGCACCTCGTCGAGGCGGCCGATGGTCTGGTTGACCTGGGCGACCATGCCCTCGCCCCGCTCGCCGAGCGGCTTGGTGAGGCCCTCGAGGTTCCGCAGGTTGCGGTCGGCGGTGTCGACGGTCGTGCCGATGCCCTTGACGGTGGTGCGCAGGTCGGCGATCACGTCGGGCAGCCCGTTGAGAGTCTCCTTCAGTTTTGCCCGGGCGTTCGGGTCGCCCATCACGTCGTTGATGTTGGCCATTGCCAGACTGAAGGCGTCGAGGGCCGACTCGGTCTTCCGAACCATCTGCTCGAACTTGTCGTCCTCGCCGAGCAGGAGCTTGTCGAGGTTGCTGGAGAGCTTCGTGACCGCGGCGCTGGCTTCGGCCAGGGAGTCGAGCGCGGAGCCCATCTTCGGCTCGAGCGTGGCGAACACCTCGAACGGGTCGCGGGAGACGGCGCCGACGAGCATCTCGTCCTTGCCGAGCCGCTGCCGGGGCGGGCGGATCGTGCCCGGCACGAGCTGGATCTCCGCGTCGCCGAGCAGGGTGCTGGCGATCCGCGGCTGCTCGTCCTTGTAGATCGGCACGTAGGAGTCGATGTCCGCCAGCACGCTCACCCCCCCGCGCTCATCGAGTTCGACGCTGGCCACGCGGCCGACGAGGATCCCGTTCTTGCGGACCGGCGTGCCGGTGGCGATGCCGCGGGCGTCGGCGAAGCTCATCTTCAGGGGGTACGTCGCCTGGACGAGCGACGGCAGGTCGCCGAACAGGACGACGAGGATGCCGGCGATGATCGCCGTCGCCAGCACCACCACGCCCACTCGGAACTGCATCACGCGGTCATTCATGGCTGGTCGTCCTCCTCGTCGGTTCTCTCGGCGAGGCCCTGTTCCTCCTGCAGTTCGGTGAGCCGGCCGCCGGCACGGCCCTCGACGAACTGGCGGATCCGCGGGTCGCGGCAGGCGTCGAGCTCGGCCGGTGTGCCCTCGAAGACGATCTGCGGCTCTCCCGGCTTGAGGCGAAAGAGTGGATAAAGCATGACGATCCGGTCGGCAACTTTGCGTGCGGTGTGCAGGTCGTGCGTGACGACGACGCTCGACACGCGCGGCCGGGCCCGGGCCTTGAGGATCAGCTCGTTGATGACGTCGCTCATGATCGGGTCGAGACCGGTCGTGGGCTCGTCGTAGAGGACCAGCTGGGGATCGAGCGCCAGGGCCCGCGCCAGGCCGGCCCGCTTCCGCATGCCGCCGGAGATCTGCACCGGCTTCTTGGGGAGCACGCTGCGGGGCAGGCCCACCTCGTCCACGAGCGTGGTCACGATCTCTCGGATCTGCGGCTCGGGGATCCGCGTGTGTTCCCGCAGCGGAAAGGCGATGTTGTCGGCGATCGTGTAGCTATCGAAGAGGGCCGCGCCTTGAAACACGAAGCCGTACCGGGTCCGCAGGTGGGCCAGGTCCCGGTCGCTCATGCGGGCGAGCGATCGGCCCTCGAACCGCACGTCCCCCGCGGTCGGCCGCACGAGCCCGATCATCGTCTTGAGGAGCACCGTCTTGCCGCAGCCACTCTCGCCGAGGATGACCAGGGTCTCGCCGGCGGCGAGGTCGAGCGCGATGTCGCGCAGCACTTCGTGCCGGCCGAACCGCACGCCGAGCGCGTCGATCCGCAGGACCGGCGGGTCGGCTGCATCGGAGGCGGCGGTGCGGGCGGTTGCGGTGGCGGGCATGGTCGAGGTTCAGAGGAGCCGGCGCGGCCCCTCGGGGCGGAAGAAGTCGTGGACGTTGTTCAGCCAGATGCCCAGGAACAGGTCGAGGACGAGGATCAGTACGAAGGAGTGGACGAAGGCGTTGGTGGCGGCGCGGCCCACGCCCTCGGCTCCGTGGTCGCAGTGAAAGCCGTGATGACAGCTCACCAGGGCGATGGCCGCCCCGAAGAACAGGCTCTTGAAGATGCCCATCAGGAAGTCGAAGGCGTCGACGTACTCGCGGGAGTTCTCCCAGTAGTGGTGGTAGTCGATGCCGAGGAGAACGTGCGAGTAGAGGTAGCCGCCGAGCACGCCCATGAAGTCGGCCATCACGGTCAGCGACGGGATGAGCACGAGGCAGCCGAGGAACCGGGGCACGACGAGGTAGTAGATGGGGTTGGCCCCCATGCTCTCCAGGGCGTCGATCTGCTCGGTAACCCGCATCGTGCCAAGTTCGGCCGCCATCGCGCTGCCGACGCGGCCGGCGAGCATGGTGGCCGCGAGCACGGGCCCGAGTTCACGGACGAGCGAGAGGTTGATCACCGAGCCGAGCCGGGTTTCCAGCCCCAGGGCCTTGAATTGCGCGAAGCTCTGCACCGCGAGCACCATGCCGATGAATAGGCCCGTGAGGGCGACCACCGGCAGCGACATCACGCCGATCTGGTAGAAGTTGGGGATCAGCACGTCGCGCCGCTGTCGCCGAGCGAAGATCCAGCCCACCGTCCGCAGGGCGAACAGGCAGACGTCGCCCACGCCGGCGATGCTCGCCATCGCGAATGCGCCAAGGTTCGCGACCTGGTCGGCGAACCAGCCGGTGGCGCCTGATGGCGGGACGGTGGTGGAGGGGGCGGTGGCCATGGGGTTTCCGAGCCGGGGCGGCCGCAGGCGCACGAGTTGCGCGGCGGTCCCTGCCGGTCGTATCGGCCGTGCCGGTCGGGCGACATGAGCGGAACGGGGCGACCTGGACGCCGGCGCGGCAGGCCCGGGGGATTGGGCAAGGCGGGGTGCCGGTCCGAGCGATCGGCCCTCTACCGGCGTGTCATTGAAGCCGTCCGGATTCGGAACCAGCGGGAACCTGCTCGGCGCCGGCGGACTTTGTCAACATCCGGCTCCATGGGGATGGATGCTCCTGCGGCGGAGACAAAGTTCACCGGCTTCTGCGCGGGCTCCCGACTGGCTCCGCCGAAAGCATCCAGAGTCGTCGGTGGGATCCGAAGATGGCGTGGTCGGGCCGGGAGGCCGGGCATTGAGCGTGACGGTGATCCAGAAAGCCGCCCGGGGCTTGCTGGGGAACGCGCGCGAATCAAGCGGGAGCCGTATCAGAGCGAGTCTTCGGTCCGGAGTGTGATCTCGACGAGCCGCTCGAGGGCCTGGGCGGGGCTTTCGTGAGGAAAGTTGCTGAGCACCACCTCCTTGGCGTAGAGCTTGCCGATGTAGCGGCGGTGCTTGGCGGGTGATACGCGGCTGGCGAGGAAGTCGCGGTGTGCGGAGTTGATCACGATCTCGTTGTTGCGCTGGTCGTACCGCGACCGCCAGGGCTGGCCGTGCTCGGCCTCCAGCCGGTAGGACGGCAGGCCGCGTTGGGAGGGACCGTCCTCGTCGCCGGCGCCATCCGTGAACCGGACCTCGACCTGGTCGGTCACTTCCGTGGCGTCCTGCACGGCCGTCACGGCCACGGTCACGACGCTCGCTTCGCTCCCCGTGACCGCGCAGGCCGCGTTGTCCGGCACGAGCGTCGCTTCGCCGGAGACGAGATGCCAGGCATACGACACACCGCCGGCGATCGGGACACCCGCCGCGTCACAGGCCCGGGCCGTGAGCCGTGCCGTGCCGCCCGGTGGGCGACGCGGATGCCGGGGCGCGATCCGCACGGCGTGCAACGGTCCAGGCTCGGGCGGAAAGAGCTGGGGCTGTTCGCCAGGCTGGTCTTTGGCGTCGCCACCGGCCTTACCCCCGGCGGCCGACAGCGGCTCGCCCGGTGCGCCATCCCCCTCGCCGCCGGGCTTCGGGATGTCGAAGTAGACGTATTCCTCGGCGGGCAGTTCCGCGAGCGCCGACACGAACGCCTTGTGCACCTGCTTGAGGAGCTGACGGCTGGCTCGTTCGGTTTCCGCCTGCTCACGGGCCGCGAGCGCCGTAGTCAGATCGGCCTCGATCGCACCGGCGGCCGCGACCAGGGCCTCGAAGGCCGCGTCGGGCACGACCCCGTTGCGGGTGCCGGGCGCGAGGGTGAGCGGCTCGAAGTCGACGAGTCCTTCGAGCCGCCGGTCGGTCCACGGGGCGTGCTGGAACGGAAGCAATTCGGCGATCTCCTTGAGCACGCGGGTGCCGTCCTTGCACAGGCCGACGCCACCGTCGCCCGGCTCGCCTTCGGCCCGCACGTAGATCTCCACCTGCACGTCACCGAGCGGCGTGGCGTAGCGGCGGGGGAGGTCGAGCCGTTCGCCGGTGAACTCGCGGGGCGTGACCGTGATCTCGCGGCGGGCCACGCGATCGGAAACGAGGATCCGCGCGCCCGTCGAACGGATGCGGTCGCGGAGTTCGGCCGACAGGTAGCGGGCGATCTTCTCGCCCGTGACGAGCTTGCGGGTCGATTCGAGTAGCGGCCCGACCACGATCCGCGTCCCTTCGGCCACGATCCGGCCACGGACGGGCCGAATGGCGTACTCCCGCTCCCCGCGCACGAGGTGCAGTTCGGCCGGTCGGCCTCCCGACGCGGCGGAGATCATCCGCAGTTCATCGCCCAAGGCCCAGAACGACAGCAGGCCGATGCCGAACTCGCCGTGGATGCCCTTGCGACCGCGGGGGTCGAGATGCCGCTTCATCGAGTCGCAGAGGTGGGTCGCGATCCGTTCGAAGTCGGGGTCACCTTTTTCGTCGGGGGCCACGCCCCGGCCGTCGTCCTCGACTTCGAGGAACACGCTGCCGCGCTGCCGACGGCGGATGATGCGGATCTGCCGGCCGCCGGCGTCGATCGCGTTCTCGGTCAGTTCGCAGATCGCCTTGAGCGGGTGCGTCTGCGAGTGGGCGATGATCGTGATCGCGTTCCACTGGTCGCCGATGCGGAGCGTGCCGGTGGAGGTCGACGAGGAGCGGGTGGGGGGCATGGGCTGCCTGAACGGCAAAGAAAAGGAAACCGGCGTCAGCCGGTCCCGGGTGCCGGCGGATCGGCCTCGGGGCCAGTCTGCCCGCGGCGCCGGGGCCGCGGTTCGTCGTGCCGGCGGAAGACGGCGACCACGTCCTCGATCGGGACGACATACAGGAGGTTGTTCTGCTCGAAGTCGACCGGGATCGAGTTCTTGGGATGGAACAGCACCTTGTCGTACTTCTCGATGGGAAAGTCGGCATCCCGCTCGACCTGGATGCTGACTTCGACGACGCGGCCTGTGATCGTGGGAATCTCGGCCTGATCGGGGAGCACGATGCCGCCCCTCGTCTTGTGGCGGCTCTCGTCTTTGCGGATCAAGACCCGCATGCCCAACGGTTCGACGTATTCGTTCAAAGCCTGCTCCCTGCGGCCGTCACGCGACGGAATCGCCGTCGCAGGATAGGCGGGCCGGCAGGCCGCTCGCAACCGGCCGGGCGTTCTGCGGCCGCGACAATGGCGGCAAAATTGAACTTCCGAACGGGCTGCGCTCCATGTCACACTGACGGGCGTTCACCGGGACGGATCCCGGAGTCGCCAGCCCACGGACGGGGAGGCCCCGTGAAAATCGGTCGCCAGATCGCCGATTCCCTCGCCGGGGTGCCCATGCTCGCCGGCACGGTGCGGTCGCTGCAGGTTGCCATGCGCGGCCGGCGGTCCCGCCGCCGGGCTCTCGGGGGCGGCGGGCGGCGGGCCGTCGTGCCGCGCGATTGGCTCCCCTCCGATCCCGGCCTGCTGCACGTGATCGCCGTTTCCCACGAGGCGACCCGCAGCGGGGCGCCGCAGGCGTTGCTCCGTTTGGTGCGGCACGTCCGCTCGCAGCCCGGATGCACGGCCCGCATCGTCTTCCGAACGAAAGGCGGATTGGAGGGGGAGTTTCGGGCTGCCGCACCGACCATCGCGCTGCCCGGCGCGGTCGGCGACTCCGACGCCCTGGCGGCCCAACTGGCCCGCTCCGGCACCCGCTGCGTCGTGGTCTGCAACACGATCGCGACCGCCGACATGGCGATCGCATGCCGCGCCCGGGGCATTCCCGTGGTCTCGTGGATCCACGAGATGCCGACGGTCATCGAGCAGTTCTTCGGGGGCCGGTCGACGATCCGGGCGATGGCCGACGCGTCCGCCGCGGTCGTGCTGCCCACCGAGGCCTTACGCCGCGAGATCGTCGATCGCTACCGGATCGACATCGGGAAAACGCATGCCGTCCACTATGGCGTTGATCCGCCGCGGTCGTCCGCCGAGCGTCAGCGCTCGCGCGAGGACGTGCGCCGGGAACTCGGTATTCCGGCAGCGACCAAGATCGTGCTCGGCGTCGGCCGTGCCGAACTTCGCAAGGGTATCGACATCTTCGTGCAGGTGGCCGCGAGGATTCTCCGCGACCGCCAACGCCGCGGCGTCCCCGTCGAATCGCTCCCGCAGTTCGTCTGGGTCGGCGCCGAGGACGAGAGCTGCTGCCGGTGGACGCATCACGACGTTCGGCAGTTTCACTTCCATCTGGCCGACCACATCCGCTTCCTTGGCGAGAAGCCCGACGCGCGCCGCTATCTCGAGGCGGCGGACGTGTTCCTGATGCCGTCTCGCGAGGATCCCTGTCCGCTCGTCGCCTTCGAGGCGGCGGCCAACGGGCTGCCGGTCGTTCATTTCTCGGGCCCGATCGGTTCCGACGAAGTGCTGCTGGCCGCGGAATCCGCCGTGGTTCCCTATCTCGACGTCGACGGGATGGTGGATCGCGTGGGCGGCCTGCTCGAGCACGGTTCCGCCGCGCCGGCAGGCGAACCGATCGACCAGCGGCTGCCCTGGTCGGCGTGCACCGGACGCGTGCTGGAATTGGTTCAGGCAGCGGCAGGGCAGAGGGGCCGTTGCAGTGTCGCTCGCCCGTCCGACCGGCGGGTGGTCGTCATCTCCTATGGTCCGCCACCCGTGCCGGGCGTCGCGGCGGTGGAGGGGGGTGGCCTGCGCTGCTGGGGCCTGGCCCGCGGCCTCGTGACCGCCGATCCCACGCTCGCGGTGACGCTTGCCATTCCCGACTGGCACGACGTGCCGCTCCCGCCGATGCACGAGGGGGTGCGGCTCGTGCGGTGGAGCCGGGAGGCGATCGCGGGGCTCGTGGCCGACTACGACATCGTGATCGCCAGCTACTGCCTGGGCGATGACAGCGTGCGGATTGCGGATGCCGTCCGGCCGCCCCAGATGCTCGTCCTCGACGCCTACGTGCCGATCCACGTGGAGATGTGCGCCCGGCGGTCGGCGAACCGGGAGCGGGAGTTCACCGACTTCGAGCGTGAGCGACGTAACTGGGAGACCGTCCTGCGCCGCGGCGACGTCTTCCTGTGCGCCAGCGAACGACAACGGCTCTATTATCTCGGAGTCCTGGCCACGATCGGCAGGATCAATCCGCTGACCTACGACGAGGATCCCGTCCGGATCGTGCCCTACGGCGTGCATCCCGAGGAGCCGCAGCCGCGGCGCCGGCCCTGCACGGAACTCGCCGGCCGGCCCGACGCGTGGAAGCTCCTCTGGTTCGGCGGCGTCTATCCCTGGTTCGACATCGAGGGGCTGCTGGAGGCGGTGAAAATCCTCGACGAAATCCACCCCACGCGGCTGGTCGTCGTCGGGGCCCGCAACCCGTTCGTGCGCAACGACGATTTCGACCGCCATCACGAGCGGTTCATGCAGCTCGTCGGCCGCCCCGACGTGGCGCCGCTGGTGCATCTGGTCGACTGGGTGCAGTTCCACGACCGCGGCGACTGGTATCTCGACGCCGACATGACGATCCTCGCAAACCAGCCGGGGATCGAGAACGCCGTCGCCTGGCGTACCCGGGTCGTCGACTACCTCTGGGCCCGCGTGCCCGTGGCGACCAACGGCGGCGACCCGATCGGCGAGGAGTTGATCGCCGCCGGTGCGGCGGTGCGGATCGACGCGGCCGACCCGCGGAGTACCGCCGCGGCGATCGCCGGCGTCCTGCAAGACCCGACGGCGCAGGCCGCCATGCGGCAGCGATGCGGTGCGTTGCGAGAAAAGTATCTGTGGCCGACCGTCGTGAAACCGCTTCTCGAAGCGATCGCCGACCGCACGCCAGCCGCCGCGGCGTCGCCGGCGACGGTGGCCGACCTGACCGCGGCATGATGAGGTGAGGCGATGGCCGACTCGACCATCTGCGCCGTGAGCCGCCCGCTCCTCGTCTGCGGCATGCATCGCTCGGGTACTTCGCTGACGGCGTCGCTGTTCCATGCGGCGGGCGTGCGGCTCGGCAACCGGCTGCTCGGCGCCAACATCGGCAACGATCGGGGGCACTTCGAGGACCTCGACATCTACGAGTTCCATCAGGCCGCCCTGCGGTCCAATGGGCTGGCAACGGAGGGCTACGTGGCGGCGGGGGCGGTCGCGGTGCCGGAGCCGCTCGAGCCGATCGGCTGGCGGCTGGCAGCGGATCGGGCCCGCGGCGGCGGTGTCTGGGGCTGGAAGGAGCCGCGGACGGTGCTGTTTCTCGACTACTGGAATACCATCCTGCCCGCGGCCCGGTATGTGTTCGTCTTTCGACGACCGTGGGAGGTCGTCGACTCGCTGTTCCGGCGTGGCGACGACACCTTTGCCGGCAATCCGGCGTTCGCCGCCGAGGTCTGGCTGCACTACAACCGCGCGATCCTCGAGTTCGCACGCCGGCACCGTGATCGGTGCCTCGTGGTCGAGATCGATCGTGTGGCCGTCGATCCGAGTGGGTTGTTCGCGGCCGTCCGATCGCAGTTGGGGATCGCACTCGCCGATCCGCCGGACCTTTTCGAGCCGCGGCTGCTCGTCGGCGACGCGGATCAGGGGCACTGGCTCGCGATTCGGGCCTGCCTGCCGGCGGCGGAGGAGGTGTACCAAGAACTGCGCAGGCTCGCGGGGGCGGACCGTGTGTCGGAGGCGGGCGCAGACGACGTGGACCGCGCCGCTCTCGGTCGCCGGCTCCTCGGTGAGTGGCGACGGACGCGGCGGGCCGAGGCACAGGTCGCGGAGCTGCTTCCGCAACTCACCGGGGCTCGCGAGGCGGCGGCCAAGGCTACGGCGGGGGCCGCCGCAGCCGTGCAGTCCCTCGACCGGGAGATCGCCGCCTTGCGGGACGAACTCCACGAGCGGGAAGCGGTGCTCGCGTGGACGGCCGCGCGGCTCCGGTCCCGCGAGGGATCGGTGCTGCGCCGCATCCGTCGTGAAGTGCGCCGGATCGCCGCCCAGGCAGCCGCCGTCCTGCATCGCGTCTGCGGCGGCACGCCGGCGAAGGCTGCGGACCGCGACACGCACATCGGCCATCGCGACGCGGCCTGAAGCCGCGCCGCGATCGGCACGTCAGGCGTCGGGCGCCGCTGCGGCCGGGCCGGCCGCGACGGGTTCGGCGGTCACCAGGCCCTTGAAGGCGAGCTGCTTCTTGCCGGCGACCTCGACGCAATCCACCTGGATCGTGTCCTTGCCTTCGAACTCGCCCTTGAGCAACTCCTCGCTGACCGGATCCTCGATGTAGTTTTCGAGGGCCCGACGCAGCGGCCGGGCGCCGAAGTCGGTATCGGAACCCTTCTTGATGAGGAACTTCTTGGCCTCGTCGGTGAGTTCGAGCTTGAGCCCGCGCTCGCCGAGCCGCTCGCGGACCTTGGCCAGTTCGATGTCGATCACCTTCTTCAGGTCGTCCACGGTGAGGTGATGGAACACGATCACGTCGTCGAGGCGGTTTAAGAACTCCGGCCGGAAGACCTTCTCGATCCGTTCGTTGACGCGGCCCTTCATGCTGTCGTACGAGGCGTCGCTGTCGGGCTTCTGGAAGCCGAAGGCCGACTCGTTCTTGATCGCCTCGGCGCCCGCGTTCGTCGTCATGATGATGATCGTGTTGCGGAAGTCGACGTTGCGACCGAACGAGTCGGTGAGCCGTCCCTCCTCCATCACCTGCAGGAGCATGTTGAAGACGTCGGGATGGGCCTTCTCGATCTCGTCGAGTAGCACCACGGCGTAGGGACGCCGGCGGATCTTTTCCGTCAGTTGCCCCCCCTCCTCGAAGCCGACGTAGCCCGGGGGCGCGCCGATCAGGCGGCTGACGTTGTGCTTCTCCATGTATTCGCTCATGTCGATCTGGATGAGCGCCTCGGCGTCGCCGAACATGAACTGCGCCAGGGCCTTGGCGAGCAGCGTCTTGCCCACGCCCGTCGGTCCGGCGAACACGAACGAGCCGATCGGCCGCTTCGGGTCCTTGAGCCCGGAGCGGCTGCGGCGGACCGCCTTCGACACGCTCTTGATCGCCGCGTCCTGGCCGATGACCTTCTTGTGGAGTTCGTCCTCCATGCCCATCAGCCGGGCCTGGTCCTCGGTGGACATGCGGGTCAGCGGGATGCCCGTCATCTTCGAGACGACCTCGGCGACGACCTCGTCGTCGACGACGCCATCGGCCTCGCGGCTCTTGTCCCGCCAGTCGC
>Ga0315902_10003879_pt1 | contig 22048 bp, 30 predicted proteins | sample LakEriMetagenome_9_FD_203523 | JGI IMG/M metagenome (GOLD analysis project Ga0315902, IMG submission 203523) | Freshwater fungal communities from buoy surface, Lake Erie, Ohio, United States - Buoy 12 MA117 | ecosystem: Environmental > Aquatic > Freshwater > Lake > Lake biofilm | place: USA... | reverse complement strand
ACTGGCTTCTTCATTTTACTCACGAACTGTTCTAGGTCCACTTGTTGTGGAGTCTTTGAGTCCCTCAGCTTATCAATTGAGTATTCTTTATACAGACTCTCGTCGATTGTTTTCAGAAACTTCTCGAAACCAGAAGTAACGTTACAGTTATGACAATGATACAGGGTCTTACCCTGCTTAACATACACATAACCTCTAGCTTTACCCTTGTCTGTCTCAGAGTCACCACAAATAGGACAAGAAAAGTTATACAAACTAGCAGACTTACGCCTGAAGTTCCTCAGTCGATTAGACAGGAGACCAATGTATTTTTGTTCCAACCAAAGCATAATATAACCATTACAATTGTTTTTTCCTCAATTCCTGATTATATACACCTTTGAGCAATTGTAAATGGCTAATTTGCAGTTCAGTGAATATATTTCAATAGATTAAAAAATAATGATAACCCGTATCCGGCAGCCATGGCGCCGCCGACGACCATCCATCTCCATTTTTCTAGTCTGGTTATCTTTTCATTTAGTTCTGCAAATTGACCTGCACGGATCTCTGCTATTTTTTTCATTTCACTGATTATTGAATCATCACCAGCTTTAATAGCATCATACACTTGATCAAATTTTTTGTCTACTTCGTCGTTTCTTTTTTCCAATTTAGATCCGATCGAATCAGAAAGTTTTTCTTGTTGATTTAATCTCTGTTCATGGACAGCTAACATCTTTGACATGTCAGAAGCAACATCTGACATTTTTGTTATAGCTTCTTCTAATTTGTTGAAGCGTGCTTCGTCTTGATTGTTAGGAGGCGCCATGTCTAGTTACTCTATCTTGGTGTTAATCTCTTGAGCGGCACTTTACTCATGACAATCTGACGGAGTTTCTTTTTCTTTGGATATACACCCGGCTCACCCTTTGGTCCGACACCGATACCCTCAACACCACCGGAACCGGCAGCATTAGCAGGAATAGCAGATGTCATGTCTTCATTTACTTTCAAGTCCAATCTTCCTTAAAGCTCCGATGACTCCGTCGTCCATCAGTATGGTGTCTGTGTATATCTTGTCATATTTACCAACATTATAAAGAACATCCGGTAATGCATTTATCATTATCAAAAATGGTTTGACGTATTTAAATTGTTTTTCCATCTTTAAAAACAAAATTCTTGATAGATGTAAGTTAAAACAGTTATGTAATGTAATTATATGATTCAGTATCAGACGTTCTTTCAATTCACCGGTATCTTCATAACGAGTTAATAATTTTTTGATATACTTGATACGATCCAGATCCTCTAAAAACTCGTCAGACTTAGTCATCTGAGGGTTGTCATAGACCTTAGCACAGTATACTAAAAAATTATCATCTGTTATCTTTTCATGAAACATTACCAAGAGAGTGTGAGAGTTGCCCTTCCCCAAGTGTTGTTAGCCACACATACATAAAGATGTGTGTTACTGTAAGCTATCTGACCGGGCGAACCATTTGAAGTGTTACTAGCAGGGACAGTGTTGCTGATAAATTTAGCAGCCACACTGTTAGCAAAATTACTAGTGGTGATAGTCTTTACATTAGCAGTTGATGATGGGTTTACTAACACGACTACCCTGTCATTAGCAGACAGGGTAGTTGCTACGGATAGCTCAGATACTTTCTTAGCTTCGTTTGCCATTACAATAAATCAACTATTAGGAATCAGGCAGGATAGCGTCATCTGATGCGTCAGCGACAAGTGCTGGTGTACCATATGGAGCTGTCTGAGCACCAAGGCTACCCATAGCCACCAATGTTTCAAAATGAACACGACCAGCTCTTCCACCTGCTGTTGCAATAAAGTTAGTAACTGTAGTGTTACCAGCAGCTGTACCACCCGTTGAATTAGTTACTGAGATATTTGAAGTTGGAATAGTGGTTGTAGTAAATCCTGCACCAGCCGTTGTAATAGTAAATACTAAGTTACCACCAGTTGAATTAGTTGTAAAAGTAACAGTTGCATTACCACCGGCTTGCAGAGATCTAACATTGATTATATCAGCATTATTATAACCAGTAGCTGTAGCAGAAGCATTAATAGTAAATGATACTAATGGACCAGTACCGGCAGTACGTAGCAACCAACCAGCATGAGCGATACCCTTGGCGTTGTTATTTACACCGGTCTCAGTAGCATCAGCACCAAATACACCCACTGCTTGATTTGGAATGAATACACCGGGCGTTACGTTATTAAACATACGAACATCTACATTAGCGCGTGACATTGGTGAAGTATTACCGAAGTTAGCATTAGCACCTGAGGTACGACCAACTTGGTCACCCTTTACTAAAGCCCAGGTACCAATAGGAGCCCCATTTGAAGACTCCCTGGTAGTAGTAGAATTAGCGGTGACCGCTTGGTCATTTCTACCCCAAAGTGACATTTTATTTCTCCTTAAAAGATAACTTGAGTTGTTTTATTTATAATATTAACCACCCAAAGCAGCTCTCATGGAGTCATGACTCTTATGTAGTTTTTGTTCAAAGTCTTGCTTTTGATCTGCAGTCTTCATAGCGTTGTGCTTATTCAAAGCGTGCTGAGCTAATTGTGGTGTTAGTTTGGTTGACTTACCATCAAGATGCTTGACTGGAAGTGCACCATGTGTTGATACAACCTTGCGAAGTTGCATAATGACATGTTCATGTTCATCTTCTTCGCCAGGTTTTTGGTCTGGTGTTGGGTTCTTACGCGGGCGACCACGCTTTGCTTCATCTAGGTCAACTTCTTCTTTCAGTAGAGCTTTAGTCATTTTATTAGCAGATGAAGAGTATGCTTCTGGCTTTACTGAAGCTTTTCTGTGTTGTTGAAAAGCTTTTTCATGCATTTCTTTTTCAGAATCAGAAACATCTTTAGCTGAGGCCATACGTTCATGATAACTAGCCATTAATTGATGGTGTGTCTTTATTGACTCATTTACAGTTGTTGATTTTGTTTCAGAATCACTTGTTTTCTTTGCAGCTGCTTTAGCTTTTAATTGAGCTCTTAATTCTGATGGTGTAATTTTTTCATCTAATTGAGCAGCAATTTCATTCAAACGTTCTAGTTCTTCGTCGGATAGTTCCATATCTGTTTCCTCGTTTCTGTTCCAAGTAGTTGTCCAACCCGGTGGCAGGTGTGATGTGTCCTGGTGTCTCGCTTGTTTAGCGGCTTTTCTGGCATCTCTAACTTGTTTTACTTTTTCAAAGTCAATCTTTTTTGTGACTACTGGCACTGATCCAGGTTTCTTAGCAGCTTCTTCAATCTCTACTTCTTCATTACGTTGCTTGGCATAATAAGCACCTAGTGCCATTTGCATACGCTTTTTCTTTGACTTACCAGCAAACTTTGGATTATCAGATTTAACAAAGTCTTTAATCCATGTACCGGCAGGATCTGATTTCTTTAATACTTCCTCTAGTTCTTCTTCAGTGAGAGACTCTAGGTCGACTTCTTCCTTAGCCAATACACCACGCCCGACTAGTATGTCCTTGTGTGTGATTTTGTTTTTTGGATGAGCAAGAGCAGCTAACTTTTTCTCTTTTTCTGTTTTTGGATGAGTAGCTTCCTTAACAGTCTTTTTCATTTTCTTTTCAGAATCATCACGAACATCATCATCTGTCTCTGGTTCAAGATCAACTTCTGTCTTGCCACCTTTCATCTTTCGTGCATCGTCATCATCCGAGTCATGTTTCTTTTCCATAACGGCACGTGATGCGGCGATCAAACCGCTTGGTAAGCCTAGTGTTTTGTCGCTCATGAGCGGTTTCTCCTCGTCTATGATTTTGGTCTTGATTTGTCCGGTCTTGCTTAACTTTGAGTCAGCAGAAGTTGGTTCAGGATCATCTGGTCTTGAAACATTCTTGATCTTTACACGTGCTTCAGTACCCTTGGAATCCATTTCTTCTCTCATAGTATCTTTCATTCTACGTTCTGCTTCCTGATTTCTTTGTTTAATGAGATCTTCACGCTTCTTTTTATCATCTTCTGCTTTTTTTACAGCCGCTTGTTCATGATCATAATTTCTTCTAGCACCCACGTCAATTCCACTAGTATCTCTTAATTCATCTGGTTTAGACGTGGAATGAGCCCTAAAAGAAGGGCCTTTTGAACCAATAACTCTACCAATTCTATATGACATTAAGATTTACCAATTGATCTAAGCATCCAACCGTGCTTGGAGTGAATATCAATTCGGTCTTGTAAAAAGTTAGCTAGACCAATTTCACCAGCAGACTCTGCTAGTTTATAAGCTTTATTCAATTCTAGTTTAAGCTTTGTATTATCTAATTCTAATTCTTTTATCATTTTTAAAGCTGTTGGTATATTAATTTGATCATCAATAACTGATAGTTGAGAGAATCTAGATAAACTACCAGGAGCATATGAATTCAATGCTCTTATTTTTTCAGCTATAATATCCACTGCACCAAATGCTTCTTCATATAAATCACCAAAGAAACCATGATACTGCGCAAAGTCAGGACCTTCAACATTCCAATGAAAGTTATGTGCTTTTAAGTAAAAAGCAAAAGTGCTAGCAAGCACTACTTTCATTTGCTGTACTAATTCATCCATTTTTTTATTTCCAATCTATTACCAGGCGCGGCATGACCAATAACGTGCTTTTGTTCTAGGACCAGGATTATCGCAACGATGTCTAGCTCTAAAAGACTTGCGTCTAGCCGGGATATTCTTTTTTATTTTCATGTTTGGATCACCAAACTCAACTTTTTTTACATTACCTGTGCTAGGATCTTTTACATAAACTTTAGACTTTTTTACATCACCCTTCATTGGTTTACCAAGTGATACTTGCCTGCCTTGATACTCAGCTTCTGATACCGGCGGTTTCTTGCCACAAGTGCAGTTACCATTACATTCATATAAAGATTCATTTACGACACGCTTAATGATAGACAGAGTACTTACTTCTTCACTAGCAGCTTTAAAGTCTGCGGCTGTCGGTGCACCCTTTGAACCAGGCTTACGCATGCGTTCACCAGACCCACGCTTAATACGTTTACGCTTAGCATGAATGTTATCCCATAAACCTGTTTTTTCTTGTATATCAGACATGGAGCACTCCAATTTTACTATATTTATAAATAAAGATTATCTAGTAATCTCTTCCCAATCCATTGAAGCAAGACAAGAAACATTATTAACAGAAGCTGACATAGCAATTGTCAATGGTTCTGGTGTGCTTGTCAAACTGTTTCTTTGTAGCTGAAACTTGAATAATGCTTCTTTTAGCACATCAATTGTCTGTGATGCTTGGTTTGTAATACCAATATATCCTTGTGCTAATACATTACCTCCACTTAAATCTGTAGCTGATGTATCATATTCAACAGCACTATCAGCACTTCCGGCTGTCCAAGAAGGTGATGTTAATGTTGAGCCTCTGTAAACCCTCCAGGCAACGCTACAGGGGTTGGAGTTAATGCCTAATATTGAAAGTGCTGTTAAGATAACAATAGCATCAAGATAAGCTGATTTTAACTGAATAGAAACAACAGGATAGTAAGTACCAGCAGTTGTTAATGTTTTTGGTGTTTGTACTGGAGTGCCGACAGATCTCTGTTCACCTCTTAGTTCATAGCCACCTTCACTAATAACAGTAGAGCACACTTGTTTCAAAGTGCTTGAACTTGCAGTTGCACCTGTGTTCTTGATCTCATAGCGCAATGGAAGCGATGCTGTTGTCATATATGTTGATTGAATTTTATTTGCATGATGGAACGAATGACAATGAATCAGCTTCCCATCAATAACAAATCCGCATCTAACAGTACCAAGCCCTAGCCACTCAATATCAATAAATATAATTTGAGCTTTTGTAATATCTAAAGTAACTTGCGACGGGCTTGAAGCAACTTCCCCTAGAAGTGTGTCTACATTCCAATCTGCTTGTGATACACGTGTTTCTGAAACAGCGCCGCCAACATATGAACGTTCAACAAAATTGAGAGTTATTCCGTCAAGCTCTAAGTAAATACCATTCTGAGCACCAAAGTATCCAACACGTTGACGTAGATTTGTTTTAGATGTATTAAATACGAATGTATTCAATGTTTGTAAAGATTTACCAGGTTGATAAGAAAAAGCTTTTGTTGTCTCACGAATAATTTCAGCATTTGCAGTTGTAGGTAAAGTTAATTCAATAACACCAGCATTTGCATTATGAGCATATGTAGTACCAGCTGTATTAGATGTAGACCATAAACCATTATCTTTATAACGATGAGAAGAATCAAATAGTGTTAATGGTGTCGACATTCTTGCTCGACCAAATGCATCGACAGCAACTCCAGAAGGATTTGCTGGACCAACTAGACTGCCATATTGATCAGCAAGCATAACTACTTCAAATAAAGTTTTTTCTGCTGGTAAAAATTGATGTGTATCCTTACGAAACTGTGCCATTTTAATTTACTCGCTAAATGCTATGAATGATATCATATTTTCTTTTATTGATTTTGGCTGTTTTATTTTTGTTTTAAGAACTGTTTTTTCTTGTGCTCTTCTTTCAACTTCTTTTCGAGCTTTAACACCTATTTCATCATCACGTTTTGCATGCTTAGTTAAAGCAGTTGAACTTGTATCTGATCCAATTGGAATATCCATATGTTTGCGAACATCATTATATAGTTCTTTAGCATGCTCCGGATGTACAGTCGATGGTATACCTTTTTTAAACTCATTGTAGTTTCTAGTTATAGCATGTTTACGCATTTTTGATGCTGACATACCCGTAACACCTTCAGCATCTGGATCACGTTCACCAGCTGATACTACATCTATACGTTTGAAATTGAAGTCTTTATCTGGTCCATTATATTTGTCAAGTATCTTTTTATATTCATCTACACGATCAGAACCACCAACCATAATAAGATGATCTACACCTTGTTTATGTAATTTCTTTGCCTGATGAATAAATGTTGGTGCTTCATCTGTTGCAGCTTCAATATTAGTACCAGGAAACATTCTCTTGGCATGTTTTACCTTAACATCAGCAGGTAATGGGTTTTTTTCTGGATCTTGAGAATGGGATAATACAATTGAATGTTTTGCTTTATTAGTAGCTGCTAATTCTTTTACTTTGTCTACTAAAGCTCCATGACCTATAGTTGGTGGATTCATACGACCAAATGCTAATACATGTGGATTCTTAGTGTCACGCTCTTCTGGCTTAGTGGTCGTATCGGAATCAGTCGGAGCACCCTCGCCGCGCCCACGATTATTAGCAAAGTTTAGACGACTAAACTCAGCTCTATCAACTAATTTGGTTGGTTTACCACCACGAATAGATACAAACCCTTCTGGCTTTACTTCTTTACCACCCACTGTATGTTTAAATTCAGTTGGATTACCTAAAGCATTAACTAATACGTCTTTAGCCTTTTGTAGATGCTTATGTATACCAAAAGTATTCTCAAAGTGTTTATGATTATCTTTGATATCATTTATTAAGTTATCATAAGTAGATGCTTTTTTGTCTTTAGCAGCGGGTGTTTTTACTTTATCTACTTCTTTGTTTCTTTTTTGTTCCAAATGCGACACATAGTCTCTGACATTAGGTTCTGTACCGTCTCTCACCGTCTGGTTAATGTATGGTTTTAGGTGCTCGTCATGTGTAGCAAGTTTTTCTAGAGCTTCTGGCGGTGTGTTTTTGTAATGTTCGGCTGCTTGAATCATATGATCTTGATACTTTTTCTGCATGGCTGTACTATATTTGGCAGTAGAAGCATCTTTTATTTCTGGATTCACATGATTAACGTCTGGGTCTTGCTGAAACTTAGAATGGTCGACATCAAACCCGGCTTTCATATTAGTTAGATCTTTGCCGGTGTACTTTGTGTGAGTAACAAAACCAATCTTAGATGCAGCTATCTTTCTACCTTGAGATGAGTCTTTATGTGCCGAATAAGTGATAGTATTTGGTGCAAACTTATAGTGATCACTAGAATCATCTACATCATTTTTGTCATACAAAAAGTCACCTTGATAAACACCACCTTCTTTTGGCATGATCTTTGGAAGATGCTCTAGTGCATGCTTTAGTTTTTCAGCTAATCCCGGCGCATGCCCGTGATTTTTGTCTATGTCTTGTGGTGTATAATTGATCTTTGGATTAACGTTAAAAACAGATTTAGAACCAACAAAGAACTTTTTGGTCTCAGGATGAATGCCGTAAACTACACTCGGGCTTCCATCATATTTTGTGGTTACTTTTGATTTAGACTTGCCACCAGTAAGAAAAGAATGAAGATCATGGAGATTATCAGAAGCATGATTGAGTCCATTAACACCGCCATGAATGATGTGATCTTCCGCATGTTCTAAATGTTTTAATTTGTCAACATCTAAAGATTCTATAAGGAATGAAGAAAATAATAACATTAAAAAGGATTTCCTTTTCTACCACCGATTGGAGATATCACTATTCTAGTACCTTTTACACCAGCATCTGATCGATCACCCTTATAAATCGCCATTAATACTGGCTCAAAACCCCCATCATCAACAGAATCACCATTAAAATGTACATGATTTGCATCAAGTTTATAACTATTACCAGATTTAACTAATTTTATTGGTCCTTGTAATAAAATTGTTACATTTTGTCTATTCATAGAACCACCATACGCATTTCCATAAACAGAAAACATTTTTAATTTATTATCTTTTATATTTCTATATAAAGTTGTTGCTGGAGGTAACCCATTAGGAAATTTTTTCTTTAGATCATTTACAAATTTTTGTGTTTCAGCATGTCTGAAAATAGTTGGTTCAGATCTTTCAGATATACCACCCCATTGTTGAAAATCTCTAGGACCACTTCCGTCTTTATGAGAGATCCATACTATTTCATTACCATCAATATCTAGTAAATGAAAATCTGACTTAGGTGTTCCTGGTGTACTTTCTGCAGACGCGACTCGATAAACTTTATTTCTTATTATTATTGGGACAGTCGATGATTTTAGTTCTTTTTTTGCTTGATTGAGTTGATTATTTAAACTTTCGAGTGCAGCATCTTCTTTAGCTACAGAAGAACGATCGCCTTTGCCACCAAAATCAGCATTTTTCTTTATATCCGATAGTTTATACTCATTACCATTTTGCCCTAAAAATCTAAGATTATTTAAATCTGCAGCGGTTTTAACATCTTTAGATAACATAGTTACTATTTTTTTATTCATAACAAACTTTACTCTATCGCCATTAGATAATTCAAATGGTTCACCGTCAGTCATTTTACGTACTATTACACCTGCACGATATTCACGACCAGGTTTCATGAGTTCAGATGCAGATAAATTAGCCATTGTTAGTGCCTCACCGTCTTTACGTTAGTCTTATTAGTTTTTTCATTGTGTTTAACAATATGCGACACCAGACGAACTCCCGGATGATCTTGTTTTAATTTAGCAAAATGTCTGTGATTACCAATATCATCATCATATAAATGTACTTCATTGTACTTATGCTTATTGATTAAGTCAGATATGACTCGTCTCTTTCTATCACCAGTAGATGAACCCTCAACGTTACCTGCTCTTCTCAAGTGAGTAGTCTTGATGTCAATTCCAAATTTATTCAGATGTTTTCTTACTTTTTGCTTGTCATCAAGATCTGATCTAGCAGTAACAATTTCTGTTTTAAATCCACGCTTTTTTAAATTGTTTAGCTTATTAATCATTGAATGAATTGGATGAGCAGATTTACCCAATACTTTTGCTGATTTGAAATCTTTAAAATCATATTGTTCGCCTGGCTTCAACTTATGTTTATTGAATTCTTGATTTGTGAGACTCTTTACATTCTTTCCGCTTGAATCTTTTACATGTATTTTCAAATGCTTAGAATCATGCGCTAGCAGTGTTTCATCCATATCAAATGCATGAAGCACCTTTCTCATACCTTCAGCCAAAAATTCTGAAAACCTTAACATGAAATGCTCCCAAGTTTTATTCTATTTATAACAAAAAAGAGTCAGACCTTTCGATCTGACTCTTTCATGAGTCGGCAGCATTGCTGAGCGGAACCACCACCGTAAAGCCTCAGCTATTCCTTTTTCTTATTACTTCTTGCCACGTTACGTTCTTTGACGTATAATGCTGCATTGTTCTATTTATACTTAGTAATAATCATATTACTAAGTTTTAATAATAAATGCTGGTGTCCAACCATCGAAGCCAGCACCCGAGTTTAGCCAGTCACATTGTTTCTTTGCTTTACAGTAATTGTTGTATGACTTAATACTTTGTTCAGTGTCACGTTCAATCACGTGAAACTTGCCATTGTCACTCTTGATAAAGTAGTTACCCATCACTTAAATCCTTCAAAATCGTTCAGACCAAACTTTTTCTTCTTAACATTGTCTCGTTGACCAAACTCCGACTTATCCATGACCGGTCGATCATCGACTAAGTCTTGAGCATCTTCCTCGACGTCATACAGCTTCATCTTTACTCTGTCGATTCCTAAAACAAATCGACGGCACTTACCCAGATCGGTGTAACGATTTTTCAGTTGTTTAGCCATGATCTGACCCAATGACTCTAGTTCTTCAGAAGTTACTAGAGCAAGCATAAAGTCAGCAGTTGCCGGAAGAGCAAATGATTCTGAAGTATCAGTTACGTCGACATCACTATTACTATAACCAGACCGAGTAGTTTGAGTAGCTGAAACAATTGGAACGTTAAACTCAACAGCTAGACCTCGTAATTCTTCAGCAACTGCTTTGATATACGTGTAGCTGTTGATGTTTGAGTTCATTTTCAACCGTGAAGAAGCACAAATATTCAGGTAATCAATGTATATGATATCTGGAATAAAGTTCTTTTTTAACTTTAGTTCTTGGAGTAAGTGACGAAAGTTAGCAGAACCAGCTGATGAAGTCGGGTATTCTTTAATGATGATTTTGCCGGCAGTTTTACTCTTTACACGCGTAACTCGCTTATCAAAAGTGTCTTTATCAATGACGTCAAGTTCGCCGATTGGAATGTCTAGAATATTAGCATCAATACGTCGAGCAATCTCCTCTTCTGCCATTTCCATTGTAATGTACAGAACATTCTTTCCATCTAATAAATTGCTGGCAGCAGTAGAACACATGAATAGACTTTTACCGACGTGTGTACCAGCAAGAATAACATTGAGTGTCTTCTTTGGCAAACCACCCTTTGTAATCCTATTCAAGTACTCAAGACGAAAAGGTACACGATCTTCTACTCGGTGATAGTATTCATAACGATCATCAGCATCATCATACCAATCATGCCCAATGTTTGTATCAAAGCTGACTGCTAGAGCTTCAGACAAGATCTGAGGAATTGATCCCTTAGTGCGTAGCTTATCTTTGTTATCAAGAATCTGAATACTATCCATGATAGCATTATAGACTGCACGTTCTTGACAAAACTTTTCAGTCTTGTCTAACAACCATTCCTGGTCCACGTCACCGACCTGCTGAGACTCTGCGATGATGGTCTCACACTCGTCATACACCCTCTGTTCTAGCGAGGAGTTCTCGAGGTCGATATTAAGTGCTTGGTGTGTAGGAAACTTATTATACTTAGTTACGTAAGTGTTGATTAACTTGTATACTGTTTTTTCTGGTAAAGATTCAAAGTATTCTTCTTTGATGTATGGTACTACCTTCCTACCGTATTCTTCATTCTGAATCAGGTTGGCGAAGATTACGTTCGAGAACTTCATTAGACCCCCATGGCTTTACTTGAATGATACCATTACAAAAATTTTCAGCTATTGACTGAGCATAGTAAATGCTATTTTTTGATACTTCAATACCACCTACTATGACTTCATCATGATATAACTCAACATAGATAGAAGAAGACGTGGCATTTATGACCGCGTGCTTTCTTCCATCTTTACTGTAATATGTGTTTAGCCAATTAGCATCATTCATCTTCTTCCTCATGTATGAGTTCACCATTTGCTAGTGTATACTTATTCTTTATCCACTCAGCAAAGTCAGTGTTCTCTAGTAAGTGACTCCAGACGTCACGATTATCTACGATGTCTGCGGCTCTCATATTCTTGCCGATTTCACCAGTCTCTTTATCGACTACTGCATACCAACCTACTTTTGGCTTAATAACGTGACCAGACTCGATAGCTAAATCTAATAGACCAGACCATTTGTTGATACCGGAGTCATAATTGACTGTGATTGGGATTTTAGACTTTTCTTTTACGTATCGTGACTTCTCGACATTGATGATAAAGTGATAACCTTTAAGTTCTTTGTCATCTTTATCTTGTTGCCTACCAATCACCCAGATATTGTCTGCGGAGTATGTTAACCCTTGTCCACCACTGACTATAGTTTTACTATACATTTCTTGTGTTTGATACACATGGTTTACCACTACCATGGGGATGTCTTTGATAGTCAAGTGTGGTGTGACCATACGGAACAGTGACTTGAGCTGTTTAGCTCGACTCATGTCTGCAGCTGAGTTTTGTTTCAGTGCGTCTTCTACTTCTTTCTTTGAAGCTAGATTTCCGACTGAGTCAATGATGATCATGACTTTGTCACCACGCTTGATCTCTTGCAGCTGTTGCATGATATCAAACTTAAGTTGTTCAATGTCAGTGATAGGTGTATGAATGACCGATTCTAGAGGTACACCAAAAGAGCTGAAGTAAGACTCTGGTGTACCAAACTCAGAGTCATAGAACAAAATGACACCGTCTGGGTGCATCTTTAAGTAAGCTGCAGCCATTAGTAGAGAGAATGCTGTCTTGAAGTGTTTTGATGGTGCGGCTAGTACAGTCAGTCCCGGTGTTAGTCCACCATCAATCTTACCTGACAGTGCTACATTAATCATGGGGATAACTGTAGGGATCATGTCCTTACGACCATACACTTTAGATTCTGTTAAAATGGCTGTATGATCAATGGTACTATTTTTAATTAGTCGTTCTTTTAAGCTCATGTATAATCCTCGTATTGTATATTGTATAGTATACTAATATGTATCAATTGTCAACTAAATCATTAATTTTCTTTATGAATTCATCAATCTTCTTTACTCGATCGACGCCATTCCACTTAATCATATCTTTTTCCGGATTCTTTTTTAGATTATTCAGAAATGGTAAAATCATGGATCTAAGCTTTTCCAGCTTCTCTGTAGCAGTATCTACTTCTGCTGAAAGCTCACTTGAGTCTGCAAATGAGAATCCAAAATCATCTTCTTGTTTCATAACTCTATTATCCCATATGTAATAATGTTCACAATTAGGATCACATTCTTTTTGCAATCCGCACGGACATCCACCGCCTTGATCATACTTAGCCAAAAAAGCTCTCCAATGTTGAACGTTTCTCTACTTCCCATCCAATGACTTCAAGTATAGACTTAATAGGATCGAGAAAAGATTTTTCAAATTGCATTTCTCTGTCAATGTACTTATCAATGTTTAACTCTGCTGGAAGTCTATCAGATACTGAGATGACCGTGTCTCTGAGTGGATTTGGTACTTTTAAATAAGCAAACTTAATTTTGTCACCGTCACCAATCATTTCATATTTAGATTCTAGACTAAGTTTCTTTATCATATCATTATAAAGTAATGCGCCTTTCACGTGGATAGGTGTACCCTTGATATAAACACTATGACGATCACGATACTTATCCATACCTTTTACACCGCGTGGAAAAGCTACTTCTTCAAATGGAAGTTGAATAAATTCATTGTGAAAATCAGCAATGAATTGCTGCAGAGTCTCTTCATTGCTATTCATAATGATTGACAATGCTTTTTTGATGTTAGATCTACATGCTTTGGGTGTAGATGACCTTACTGCTTCGATACCCTGTATCTTTAGTTGTGGTTCTTTGTACTGCACACCCTCGATATTCCAAGCATTGAGGATGTACATCTTTTTACCACGCCAGATACCTTTCTCAGCAATGGTTTCACGCTTCATAAACATCTTTTGTGCATAAGCGTTCATGTACAACGATAGATTGTTGTATGACTCGTTAATGACACGTTGTATCTTATTCTCACAAAACTGGTCTAGCGCATTGACTATCTTATTGATGTCTTTTGTATCAAGTAGCTTGACTACATCAGACATGTCCACATATAATGAGTCCGTGTCACTAGCAATGATCCTGTCGACGTCTTTCGTCTTTAATATTCGATTTAAGTATGAATTCATCTCACGCTCGATCCAACGAATAGACAATTGACCAGATATCGTAATAGCTTCAGCCATGTCAAAGTCGAACCATCTAAAGTATTCATTTGCAAGAGCACCATAAGCACTGTTCAACTGAATCTTTTTTGCTAACTGTAAATTATGATACCTAGCGACTTCGTTAGTGAGTGACCTATACTCTGATGATGCTTTATCAGTTTCTTGAAGCTTCTTCTTAGCCTCAATCATTTTTTTCTTAAATATATTTCGATCATCATACATTTTTTCCATAAGGGCCGGTAGAAACCCCTGCTTATCTTTGCTAAACTTGACTCCATTCGCTGCGTATGAGCATCCATCATTGGGAATCACAGCATACCCATCGACAATCGAGTCTAGCATTGGCCAGTATTGTTCACGACCCACTTTAGTCTCGGGTGAGATGTTATACTGCATGATTAGGTGTGGGTAAAGACTGTTGAGGTCAAATGACACCACCCAGTGGTTCATACCGATCTTTGGGTCCTTAACATGACCACCAGCTAGACCACCATTGAATGTACCCTTCTTAAACTGTGGAATGACAATACAACGATCAAGCAAGTAGTTATGGATGATAATGTCCCAAGGCTTTACAGTAGTCATTGTATCAATATAGTTTACTTTAGCATCATAGGCGAAAGCCATGACTAGAGCAATGAAACCTAGCTTTTCTTCAAATCTATCAATCAGTGCTACGTCTTGAATATTGTAATCATAAAAAAGTTCTGGGTTTCTCTGATATAAGTCATCTAGAGATGTATATCCCTGAGAGTGATAATCTACTTTCTTTTCACCCAAGACAACTTCTGCAATGTGGTCAAGCTTATAGCTCTCTTCATTACTAAATGAAAACTTCTTATACAAATGTAAGTAATCTAGGACTGTAATGCCGGCAGGAACATATACTTTATTCTCTCGACCGCGTAGCTCTATAGTCCTCTCATCAAGCATACCCCATGGCGAAAGCTTTTTAGCTTGTTCACGACCAAGTACATTTGTGATTCGATTCACAATGTATGGAAGATCAAAAAACTCAATATTCCAACCGGTAATCACGTCTGGAAGATACCTACCAGATTGCCAAATACGTAGAAACTTTTCTAGCAAGTCATACTCATCTTTGCAATGAATATAAGTAATGTTACTCTCTTTTGGTGTATATGGCTTTAAGCCTAACACTACTTTTTCGCCACGGCGTGACACTGTTATAGCTGTAATCTCTTTATCAGCTTTTTCAATGTCCGGAAACCCACCGCTAGAATCTGTCTCAATATCAAAAGAGATAACGTTTACACGATTGGGATCATACTTGATCTCACCGCGGTAGTTATCGTAGATATACAAGTAAGCAAAGTTATTGAGGCCAAAGATCTCCATGTTATCAACGCCCTCATAGCGTTGCACAAAGTCTTTAGCATCTCTGATAGAGTCAAAATATAGTTTTTCTACAGGTTTGCCATTGAGAGTCCTAAACTCAGTCCTAGACTCACGACGAGCAGGAATAAACATATAAGGCTTATAGTCAATTACGTCCGCGAATCGCTTATCATCACGATAACCGCGGACGTATACTTTGTCACCACGAACAAAAACATTCGTGTAAAATGAAGACATTTATACTCTCCTGACTCAAATCATTCATACTATAATATAGGAAAGTACTTTTGTCAACCCAGTAAGTTCATTCCCTGGTGAAATAGATGTTCACGTTCTTGTAGACCATGAGTACCACCGTTAATCTTCTTGGTAACTGTAAGTACATCAGAATTGTCAGCCCAGTTATTAAGATGATTTTTGTCCCAGAACCATCCAGCAGACATAGCGGCACCTTCTACTGTTTCTAAGTAATCAACCGCTTCATCAATATTCATACCCATATCATTTGCAAATGATGAGTAGTTATTATAACCGGTTAGTTGAATGAATCCACGCCCACGATAACGATAACCATCACCGGAAGCTTCATCACCATTACCCATACGATTAGCATATACACGATTAGCTATTGCTTCTTGGTTATGAGCATAATTTGCTGGATTAACATTACGAAAGTATTTTGGAAATACAACAGCTAATCTATCTGCACGATAGTTTAGGTTTTCTTTCATGACACTAAGACCAGCAGATTCGTGACCGATTTGAGCTAAAAACATAGCTACTCTTTCGGGTGTATTGATCTCATACTTTTCACAAGTAGTAGCTAAAGCATCTACACAATTTTCTAGCACACTTACTTTTGTGCGTGGAAAAATAGATTGTAGTAATTCTAATGTAATCATTACATTCTCCTGTTAAAATAAAAAGGGAGCTTTCGCTCCCTCTATTTAAACCAAGTGCGGTGTCTGTTTACTATCGATTTCTCGACGAATCTTTTTTGATTCCATGTGTGAAATATGGTCAAAATATTTTAGGTTTGTTGTTGATAGGATATAAATGTTTAGTAATTCAAAAATGCGATGCATGTCAGCCTTCTTTCGCTTTTATATAAGCTCTTGTTGCATAAAACTCGATATCACTTCTTGATATACCGATGTCTGCTAGTTGTCTGTCTGATAGTCTTCCTAGGTCTTGATGTACTGTGAAGTATGCATCAATAGAAAGGAGCCACCTTTTAGGGCGGCTCCAGAGTTTATTAATCATTTTTTTCTTCTTTATTCTTTTACTGTCTTACTTGTTTCTTTATCTACTACTTCGATCTTTTTTACTTTCTTTTCTGGGACCATGTGATCAAGCCACACTTTCAACATCCCGTTGATAAGTTCAGCATCTTTGATTTCGACATTGTCAGCAATTGTAAAAGCACGGGTGAAGTTTCGAGCAGCAATTCCCTGGTAGAGGTATTGAGACTTATCTGTCTCTTCGGAATCTACTTTGGTGTTACCCTTGATGAGTAACTTATTTTCTTCTAGCGTAATTTCGATGTCTTGACGCCCAAAGCCAGCCACAGCCATCTCGATAACATACTTGTTATCTTCTACTTTCTTGATGTTGTATGGCGGGAAATTTGACATTGCAGTATTAGCAATAAAAGCTGCACCTTCAGCCATTTGCTTCATAATCTTATCTGCACCGACAAAGTAGCGGTCCATATTTGAAGTATCAAAGTTATATGTTTTCCATAGAGTCATAGGTTTCCTCCTATTAAAGCAAGGTTCATAATTGAGTCCCATTAGGCGACTCAAGTATATTTATATCACATACTCATGATTAGTCAATCACTATCGTCAACTCAGTGATACTTATTATTCATTTTTTCTTCTGTAGTTACATATACACTGTTTTCCTCTGGATCATAAATGTAGATTGGTGTGAGTCCTGACTCTTTATACTTATCACCTATAGTCAATAAATAAGCGTATGAGTTACCATACTCAAATTTTTCAGAAGCCATCCTGACAAATTCTTCTTCTAGAACGTACATCTCTTTAATCCTTGAGGTATAAGATAAATGCTTGGTTTACTAGGCGGAAGTAAAATTCTCGTGTATTTATTTGTTGGTATGTTTTTATTTGGATCTGTTACTACTACATACTTTGTATGGCGTAGAGCAATTAAACGTGAAGCATTGATGGAGTATAACCAACGTCAACTTGAACAAACTATAAAAGATAAAGAAGAGTTACTTAAAGCTCAAGAAGATGTTAACAGAGCTAGAGAACAAGCACTTAAAGATTTAGAGACAGAGAATCAAAAATTAAACGAGCAACTTGGCTCGATAACTGAATATTTAGATTCGGCTGACGCAAAGAAGTCAGATAGACCAAGTTCTTTAGTGATAAGAAAAACTATTGAACAGCTCAAGGAACGTAAATGAAAAAAATAATATTGAGCTTTCCGTTTTTACTGGTAGCTTGTGGGGATCCAGATGTTCAATTGGTAACTAAGGAAAAATTAATTCCTGTTGTTCCAGACGATTCAATGTATGTTTGCCCGACAGTCAGAAGTTTTCCAGAGACTAAAACTCTAACAGATATACAAGTTGCTAGATTGATAGCACAACTTCATAGCAATAATATGACTTGTAAAAATAGCATGGAAGCTATAAAAAAATACGTCTCTCAAGCCAAAGAAAGACTTGAGAGACGTAAAAATTAATGGAAGGGAGTATAGGAATCGAACCTATATGACCAGATTCAAAGTCTAGTGTCCTACCGTTGAACGAACTCCCTTCATGGAATCCTTGGTGGGACTCGAACCCACATTCATCTGGTTTTGCAGACCAGTGCCTAACCATTCGACCACAAGGATTTAACTTTTAAGCCGCTGCACTCCATGTAGCTACCGTCACGAACTTCCAGTTCAGGTAGTAACCCATGACCCAACGATTAGAAGCTGCGTCATACTTGGTGATCATTTTACGGTCAGTCATGTCAATTCACCTCCTCAATGATAGGCTTGCCGATCAAGTTAGTACGATTCGTGATGGAGCGTGAGAACTCCACTGCGTCTTTAAAGCTTGAAAAGTCTTTCTTTTTCTCTACGAGCCTGTTTCTCATAGATCCGTAGTCAGCACGTTGAAGCTCGTTGTATGTGCATGTGTACTTCATGACATCCTCTCTAGTCAGTACTCAATAATGGTAACACGTATTTAGGCAAAAGTCAACAGTTTTTATAGTCGACGAGACCTAGAACCAAGAACGTTTCCATCTGACGGGACAGCCACACCATAGCCACCCTTGTTATAGAGCTGAGTCGTCTTAGCAACGTTGTTAAGAACACCGCGCTTAGTCGCATCAGACTCCTTATATAGGTTACCCATGATAGATCGATCCCTACCACCATCTACAATTGTATTAGACAGCTGAGTATCGTCACGCTTGAACTTAGGCAGAGCGATCTTACTCTTAGGCTTATGCTTAAGTTGGTCTGGATGTACACCATTCTTACGGAGCCAAGCCTCATGTTCAGCCTTAGCCTGTAGCTGTCTAGCAGTCGGCTTAGACTTATGCGAGCCGATGTTGTTGATATGAGGCTTAAGAAGTTGCATCGGTATAGATCCTCTTAACAGTTGGTGATGAGTCAGGAATAACAAAAGATCTAAAGTCACGACCCTTAGTTACTTCACGCGAACCATATAACATTTTTTCTTGACTGTCACCCAGTAAAAGTTGTGCCCTGATAGCTTCAACCAGACTCATATTATCGAATCCTAAGACTACAAATTTATCTTTAACACCAGATACTTCTGCGTCTAGATTATTCAGATATTGTCCAGAAGTTTGACCACAGATACATGTGGTCATTCTACTAGTCTTGAGACTAAATATATCATTGCACTTGAAACACAACAATAACTTCATGACCTATACCATTACCTTTTCCTCAATACCTGATTATACACACTTCTAAATAAATGTCAATAGTTAATAGCGAGGGTAATGCCTATAGTAATAGGGCCGATACACCGGGCGAGGAACGTAAATCACAGGGGGTGGAACATAGACCGGACGAGGAACATAGACCGGGGCTGGAGCGACGTAGGTCGAACCATAAACACCGGGCTGAACTTCGACGGCACACGCAGACACCATCAGACCGGCTGCAAGTACGAGAATCTTCTTCATAGCGGTTTCCTTTATGTTTTTAAGCTGGGAGCAGCACGTTAGAGTCAAGAACAGAATCTACCATGTAGACTCGTTTAAACCATGACCCATCGTGCTTATCTTCTAAGCGATCAAGTTCAAGCAGGGCAGCTCGACGGCTGTCAAACCGCTTGATCTTGAAGGTCGACTTTTTAGCAATATGAATAGTCTCGACCACGACCGCGTAACGCTTAGTCATGAGCATCTAACTTCCTCTGAAGGGTGGTAAACTTACGCCCGAGCAACTTCTTGCAGGAGACCAGAGAACCAATCCAGGTTACCTTGCTGCCGTGAGAGATGCCATACATGTTAGCGGTGTCACGACCAGAGAGGCCAAGGCTGCCGTTCACAATCGTGTAAGGCATTTTGACGTCATTCCAGTACGTATCAAAGTGTCCGTTTGATACCCTGACCGTCTTGAACATGTTAGTCATTCCCTTGTTCATAGTCAGATCCTAACCTATCCGGATAAAAAAGTCAACCCAACGATATCAATGGGTTAGCGCTAAGTGCCTGATCTAATTAGGTTTTTTCTAGAATTTTTTTTCAAAATTTTTTTCTGTGAATCATATCAATGGGTTACGTCCCAGAGGGATTCTGGGCAGCTTAAGCCCCACTCATGGATGGGATACCCATCTTAGGCATCTTAGGTCGATGAGAACCCTCATTTTTAGCTAACCCATTGATATGATTAGGAATGATTGGAAGCCTAACCCATTGATATAATTAGGTTTGCATCTTAAAGCGGCTCTTAAAATTTTTCTAGATGACCACAAAACAGGGGTTGACATATTTTTCCGGATGGTATAGGATCTGACTATGAATGAGGCATGGAGCCTCTATGGGAGACTGATATGGGTCGCAAGACCTTCAACGTGGATACCTTCAAGGATCAGATCAACAAGGTCCTTGCAGCCAGTGTGGTTACGTCAGACCGCCGTGAGGGGTTCATCGCTGCCCTGGAACTTGTGCTTCATGATACGGGTAACTACCGGGGCTATCGGTATCTTCTGAGTTCAGAAGTGCCTGAAGGCCATCAACCGGGTATTCGGTATGATGCAAATGGCGAAGTACATTCATTTGATGAGTGTGACTCCACTCGGCGTCAGTATCGGTAAAGGAAACTAAAATGCTTGCTCTTGGTCATAAGCGTGCTGCGGCTCTGTTCACCGACCTCTTCATCGTCGGTGTGTTTGCTATCGTTCTAGTATTCACAGTGGGTATCTGATGGACTTCATCTTTGATATTGATGGGACGATGGCTGATATCAGCCATCGACTTCATCATCTCGAACAGAAACCGGTTGACTGGGATGCTTTCTTTTCTAAGATGGATCGCGATAAGCCGATCCTTCCAAGCATCTTCATCATTAGGTCACTGGTCGAAGCTGGACACACGGTGATCTTTTGTACTGGTCGCAGTGATAAATATCGTAGGATGACGATCGACTGGATCTACGAATTTGTCTATCCTTACTTCAAGGATAACATGCATCTATACATGCGTAGAGAGGGTGACCGACGACCAGACACTGATGTCAAGCTAGAACTTCTGCACGAGATGCGTAAAGATGGTCTCAATCCAGAAGCGGTGTTTGAAGATCGTAAGCGTCTCTGCGAGATGTGGATCAATAACGGTATGTGGGTCTATGATTGTGGAATGGGACACGGTAACTTTTAGCTAGGAAGTTAGATGGAACTAGATAGAGCTAGGTTTGAGGACAATAACCCGGAAGAGTGGATGTTGATAGAACCAGGTGTTTTAAACTTGGTGACTACTGACGTCTGTATAGTGTATCGTCCGGATCACTCTATCTATTACATTAGGTGGAACGGCAAGCCTGTAGTAGCTAAGGGTATGTACTATTCACTCGAAGGTGCTAAGATTGCCGCTCTTAACTACGTCCAAGAACTTCTAAATATGGGACTAGAACCTTAAAATTTTGGTTGACAGATTACCAAAACCCTGATATAAATGACCTACAAACTAAATGATGGAGATGAATGTGAGTGACTCGGTAGTAGAAAACGCTGCAATTCAGTACCAAGACTACAGCGGTGAGTGGAATACTGTTGATATTCTAGGTCGTTCAAGTATGCTTGAAGTACTGAACACCATGAAGTCAGTACAGCGTCGCTTTAACGGTAAGCGTGTTCGTTGTATCGAACATGACACCGGTCGTCTTGTAGATATTCTTTAACCGATTTGTGGATCACAT
>Ga0315902_10003877_pt1 | contig 22051 bp, 8 predicted proteins | sample LakEriMetagenome_9_FD_203523 | JGI IMG/M metagenome (GOLD analysis project Ga0315902, IMG submission 203523) | Freshwater fungal communities from buoy surface, Lake Erie, Ohio, United States - Buoy 12 MA117 | ecosystem: Environmental > Aquatic > Freshwater > Lake > Lake biofilm | place: USA... | reverse complement strand
CGTCTTTCTTATCTTTATCATCATCCTCCTTCTCCGGCTTCGTGACCTCACGCATCGGATTCGGGGCCTTGTCATCCTTGAAGAGCTGGAACTTGCTCTTCACGGGACGGCGCGGCCAGAAGTTGTTCTCCACATCGGTGTCGGTGAGTTCCTGGCGTGGGTCAAAGGTGACGGCTTTGATTTCCTTCTTCGTGAAGATCATCTTCGAGGCCTTCCGTGTGTCGAAACGCCAGATTTCCGCCGGGAGCTTCATCTCCTCGGACGTGCCGTCGGTGTATTCGACCTTCAAAATGACCGGCGTGAGCATGCCACCGAGGTTACTCAGCTCGACGAGGTAAAAGTTGTGCTTCGTCTGGAGGAGCTTGGGGTCGATTTTCTCCTCCTTGAGCTCCTTGATGAGGCTTTCGTATTTCTTCTTCTCGCTTGGTAGCACGGTGGTCTCGTCAAAGCTGTCGTAGAAGTCCTTCAGCTCGGGGAAACGGTCCACCCGCTTTGGCAGCAGGTAATTCCGCTCCTCGGTGAGCGTCTTCGGCAGCTCATCTTCCTCCTGCTTCTTCTTTTTCTTCTCGATGGCTGGATCACGCGTGTCGAGCTGCATCCACTTCACCTCGTCGATGGACACATCGACATGATCGACGCTGTAAAACCAGCTGCGCCAGAACCAGTCGAGGTCCACGCCGCTCGCGTCCTCCATGCTGCGGAAGAAATCGCTCGGCGTCGGCCGCTTGAACATCCAGCGCCGCGAGTAGGTCTTGAAGGCGTGGTCAAACAGCTCGCGACCGAGAATGTGCTCGCGCAGAATGTTCAGCGCCGCCGTCGGCTGGCCGTAGGCGTTCGGGCCAAGGTCGGCGATGCTTTCGCTGTTCGTCATCACCGGCACGCGATCCGTGCTGCGTAGGTAGCTGACCATGCCGCGCTCATCGCGGCGATGATGCCAGTCGTTCTCCCATTCTTCTTCCGCGAGGTATTCGACGAATGAATTCAGCCCCTCGTCCATCCACGTCCACTGCCGCTCATCGCTATTCACGATCATCGGGAAGTAATTGTGGCCGACTTCATGGATGACGACGCCGATCAGCGCATACTTCGTGCGCTCGGGGTAGGTGCCATCCTTTTCCGGACGTGGGCCGTTGAAGCAGATCATCGGGTATTCCATGCCGCCGACGTGTTTGTTGTTCACCGACCACGCCACGGGATAGGGGTAATCAAAAGTGAACTTCGAATACACCTCGATCGTGTGCGCGATGGCATGCGTCGAGTATTTGTCCCACAGCGGCATCGCCACCGTCGGGTAGAGCGACATCGCCATCACCGGCTTGCCCTCCACCTTCGTGCCCTCGACCGCCATCGCATCCCAAACGAATTTCCGTGAGCTGGCGAAGGCAAAGTCACGCACCTTGGCTGCTTTGAACTCCCAGGTCTTCTTGCCCTTCGGTTTGCCCTTTTCCGCCGCCTTCGCCTCGTCCGCAGTGATGATGAAAACCGGCTTCCGCGTCTCCTTTTCGGCCTTCACCAGCCTCTCGCGCTGTGTCGCGGTCAAAACGGCCTCCGCATTGGTGAGCACACCCGTCGCACCGACGATGTGATCGTCCGGCACCGTCAGGCGCACCTCGTAATCGCCGAACTCGAGCGTGAACTCGCCCGTGCCGAGGAACTGCTTGTGCATCCAGCCCGCGTAATCGGTGTAGGCCGCCATGCGTGGGAACCACTGCGCGATGGTGTAGATGCAGTTTTTGTCCTCCTCGAAGTATTCGTAGCCCGTGCGTGCGCCGATGCGGCTGCCGTCATTGATCGGGAAACTCCACGCGATCTTGAAAACGAACTCGCCACCCGGTTTCAGCGGCTGCGGCAGGTCGATGCGCATCATCGTCTTCACAATCGCGTGATGCAGCTCCTTGCCTGCCGCATCGGTCAGCGAGCTGATCTTCAAAGCGCCATCATACTCCTCATACGCCAGCAACCGGTCCACCGCCGCGTAGCTCACCTTCGCCGGATCGATGCCCCGCTTTGTATTCGGCACCGCCCGCATGTCCGCGTCATGCGCGAAGTAATTCTGATCCAACTGCACCCACAGGTAGTCCAGCGTGTCCGGGGAGGCATTGTGATAGGTCACCGTCGCCTTCGCAGTGATGCTGCGCTTCACATCATCCAGCTCCGCGTCGATCACGTAGTCTGCCGTGTTCTGCCAATAACCCGTCCCCGCAGCTCCGGACGCGATGCGCTGCGCATTCGGCGTCGGCAGCATCTGCTCAAGCTGCTGAAACTTGCCGACAGGAGCGCCGGATTGAGCCGCAGCCGAGCAAAAGGCGAGAAGGGGGAGCAGAAGACGCTTCATCATAGGTTCGCGACTCTCTCAAAGGGCGGCGGAAATGGCAAGCGTCCGATTTTTTTCGCTAGGCTATGATCTACAGTTATAGCCCTCTCGTTTTCAGTTCAGCTACGACCCGTATATGGTTTCGAACCAGAACTACTCCATGTGTGGCTACGGGAAGAAGCAGGACTATCGATGTCGCTAAGAATAGGAGAAACCGCGATTTGAGCCGAAAGCTTTTTATTAGCATCAAGAATACCAAAACGAGCGGAACGCTGAATAGGATCAACATAGTGACCGACACCGATAACAGTGCGCTAACACAGCCCATATAAAACGCTACTGTGCCGAGAGCTGGATATTCCTCGCTTTCTCCAGCCCTGCGCAGTGGATAATCAAGAGCTAGAAAAGCAAAATCTCGGCTCAGGTAGATCCAACAGCCAAGAAGGCCCATGGCTAACAGAACAGCGGTCGCTTTGAATAATGCGGGCTTCATGGCTAAAGGTTTGGCATCGCACACCTACTTCCTCCTCTCCAAGCTCGCCCGCGCCAGCACCAGGGCCTCGTGGAGTTTGCGTTGGAGCAGGGCTTTGGGCAGTAGTTTGGTGAGGTAGGCGGAGACTTGGATGCCGCTGCGGCCGAGATCGAGCAGTTCGACGGTTTCCTGGCGCTTTCCGGCGCAGAGGATGAGGCCCACGGGCGATTCTTCGCCGTCTTGGCGCTCGTGTTTGTTCAGCCAGGCCAGGTAGAACTCCATCTGGCCTTTGTCCGCCGGTTTGAAGTCCTCCAGCTTCAACTCCACGGCCACGAGCCGCTTGAGCTGTCGATGATAAAACAGCAGATCGAGGTAGTGGTCCACGCCATCGACCGTGATGCGCTTCTGCCGCTCCACAAAGGCAAACCCGGTGCCCATCTCCAGAATGAACGACTCCATCTCCCGCAGGATCGCCGCCTCCAGATCCTTTTCGGCGTAGGTGTCCTTCAAGCCGAGGAAATCGAGGAAGTAAGGATCACGAAAGACCAAGTCCGGTGTCAGCTTGTTCTCCTCACGCAGCTCTTTGAGTTCCTTCTCGATGAGCTTCGCCGGCTTTTTCGAGAGCGCGGTGCGCTCGAAGAGCATGCTGCCTATCTTGTCACGCAACGTCCGGGTGTCCCATTTCTCGATCCGGCACATCTCCGCGTAAAAGTCGCGTTTCAGCGGATCGTCGAGTTGGATCAGGTCTCGAAAATGAGTCCAGCTCAATTTTGCACTCAGTGAGTGCAAAATCTGTGGGTCGGGAAACACCTCCGCAAAACGGATCATGTTGGCGAGATTGCGCACACCATAACCACGTCCAAAATCGACCACCAATTTTGCACTCACTGACTGCAAAATCTTTTCCCCATACTCCGCCCGCTTCTCCTGGAGCACATCTTTGCGGATGCGCTGGCCAACCTGCCAGTAGTGAAGAACAAGTCCGGTATCCACGGCACGCGCCACCGCCGTCCGGGCTTGAACAATCAACTGCCGCAGGTCTGCGAGCAGCACAGACGGACCAGCGGCTTTTGCCGCGAGCTTTTTGGACGCAGGGACGATCTTCTTCGATTTCATACTGCCGGGCATTCAAGCTGGCCGACTGCAATTTGGCAATTTGGAGATGAAGGCGCTACTTCATCTCCGCGACCAGGCGTTTGAGAATGGGGAGGGTGAAGCGGTCGGCGGAGGCGTTGGAGTGGGCCTCGAGTTTGGTGAGGGCTTCTTTGGCGGCTGGCGGGCGTTTTTCGCGCACTTCGATGCCGAGGCGCATTTCGAGGAGGTCGTAGGTTTGATCGGCCGGGGTGGTCTTGAGGGCGGATTCGATCACTTCGCGGGCGAGGTCGGCCTTACCGGCGTCGAGGGCGATTTCGGCGAGGGTGAGCGCGTAACGGTGCTTTTTGGCGAGGGCATCGAAGAGTGCGGGAGCGGCAGTGGCGATCTCGCGGCGGCTCAAAACGCCTTCGTCGAGGACTTTGGCAAAAAGGGTCGCGGGAGAGCGATTGATGACCACGTCATTGGCGAGGAGCTGGGTGGTGATTTTGAGGCGGGCCGCGAGAGGGAGACGAGATTTGAGGGATTCATCTCCGCAGAGGCGGCCGGTGTTGCGCCAGATTTCGTCCTTTTGGTTGAGCGCCTCGACGAGGGTGCTGAGTTGCGATTGGTGGAGGGATTGGCGCCAATCGGCGAGAGCGGTGTCGCCCGAGGAGGCCAGCAGGGGCATGAGGAGACTGACGCAGTGGCCGGTGTGGTCGTCGCGCTCGTTTTCGCTGGCGTCGATGATGGGCATGAGGAGCTTTTTCCAGAAGGCGGCGTCGCGTTTGCCGCCGAGCTGCCAGTGGGAGCTGATGGAGTCCGTGAGGGCATCAGCGAGGACGTTTCGGGCGTAGTCCCGCAGATGCAGGTCGTCTCCGGTGAGCGAGGCGAGGGTATCAAAAGCATCGCTCCAGGCCTTCGCATCGCCATCGAGGGCTTTTTTGACGATGGGAGGGCTCAGGGCATAGGCTGCCTCGGAACGCAGGCCGCTGTTTTGCATGAAGGCAAAGTCGGGGAGGTTGATTGCAGCGGCATGCTCGGCGAGCAGCGGGCTGAGATGCTGCACGGCGGCGCGTGGTGCGTAGTTGGAGACAAAGGTGGCGGCGAAGAGCCGGCTTTTTTCATCTTTGAAGGGAGTTTTGAGCACGCGGGGCGTGAGCGCGGTGATGCGGTCTTCAAAGGTGGACGGCTCTTTGAAGGCGCGGACGAAGGGCATGGGGAAATCCTGCGACTCGGCGATGATGAGCTCTCCGATGAGGGCGAGGCCGGGGTCTTTGCAGGCTTTGGCGAGTGCGGCGGCGTGCTTCTCGAAGCCGGGCTCCCATTTCACGAAGGCGGAGTTCCAATCATGCAGATTCGCGACTTCTTTGGCGAGGAACTCAGCGGCGCGGGTTTCCCAGCCACTGGTGGCGATCAGCGCAACGGTGGTGCGCATGGTTTTGAGATACGTGGCGTCTTTTTCGATCAACTGAGTGAGCCAGCGCTCATTGCGGGCGCGGGCGGCGATCTGCACCATGGCAAAGGTGGGGTCATAGAGGGTGCCGTAGTATCGGCCACGGTCCCTGGGGGATTTGGCAAAGCTCTGGCGGCGTGCCCAGCCGTTCCAGAAGTCCTGCGCGATGCGCTGCCACTCGTCATCGACGGGCAGGCGCACAAAACGACGCACGATGTGAGCGAGCTGAAAGCCGTGAATGCTATGCTGCTCGTTGTTTTCATGCGCGGCGAGCTGCGCGGCTTTTTTCACCACATCATCCGGCAGGGCGAAGGGGCAGACGTTGCAAAGATGATGCGCGAGGGCGACGCGGACGCGGGGATTGATCTGGTCATTGAAGATCGCGCTGCGGTAGTGCTTCATGGGCAGATCGATGACCGGTGTGCGGCCGATTTCGCAGGTGCCGTCACGGCCGCGGGCCTCCGGGCAGGCGGTCTGGAAAAGGCGGCCGGCGATGGCCAGCTCCCGCAGGATGGCGGCACGTGCTCCTTCAGCTTTTTCGTTTTCTGCCCAGAGGGTGATGAGGGACACGTCACCGGGACTGAGCCGCGTGAAGAGATTGTGGAAGGGCAGGCTGAGCAGGGTGGCGTGCTGCGGCTTGAGGTAGCGCGTGATTTCGGTGACGAGGCCGTTCATGCCCTCGGTGGCGGAGGCGCGGCCGCCCCAGAACTCCCAGCGGTTCCGCATCCACTGGCCCCAGCCGTAGGACTGATGCCATCCATTGCAGCTCAGCAGGCCCGACTCGTCCTCATGAAACAACTGCATGCCGAAGCAGAAGACATTCACCGGTGCGTTGATGAGCATCTTGGACAGCATTTCGCTGCGCAGCGTCCAGCCGTTTGAGCCGCCCTCCCAGCCGTGCCGCTGCTGCTGCTCCTCGATGATGCGCATCGCCTTGTCGAAGAAGACTGCGCAGCCAGCGAAGTCCGCTTTCCGGAAGAAGGGGGACAAAGACTTGCGGAATTCGCTCTCGAAGGTCTTCGCGTCCATTTTGAAGTCTTCGAAGGGCTTGCCGGCCAGGACCATCTCGTTGTAGCTGGCGGTTTTTTGCTGGATGAGGTCACGCAACGCGGGCGGATACTCGATGTGCTCATTCGTGCGCAGGGCGAGCGTTTCGGCGATGAGCGGGACGGCCTCTTTGGGCAGCTTCACCAGATCATCCGCGTGAGTGCTGACGAATTGTTTCACTCCTTCGTCGCCGTCGCGTTCCAGAAGGCAGCGGACGAGGTCCATGCCAAAGGTGCGGGTCTTTTGAGCATCGATGTGCGTGGCGAGGATCTCGCGAGTGTCCGCGTGGTAGGTGGCCTGCCAGAGGTTGCGGGTGATTAGTTCCAGAGCAGACGCATGCTCTTTGCCGCCGAGGCCGGGGAAGGGGTTGTAGGCCTCCGCCGGGTCAAACAAGCCGCTGCTTTCGAAGAGGTGGATGATGAATGGCCGGTCTTTGCTCCTGCCGCTGAAGACGCTCGATGCCTGCGCATCCCAGCGCCACTGCTCGTTGGTGTGAAGTTTGCGTTTCACCGCCTCTTCGGAGATGTGGCGCCAGAGTTCGGGAGCAAACCGGGCCTGGCTGAGGAAGCGTGCCGCACCGGTGTACTCCAGCCGGTCGCGCTTGTTGCGTGCGTCATAGGCATCGATGAGTTTCAGGACGTGGCGGAAGGCCTCCAGGCCGCGGGCGCGATCGTAGGAGGTGATGAGGCCCACCACGCGAGGGAAGTGATAATTGTCATTCAGGAGGCGGTACAGTCCGTCGTGGTCACTCACGGCGAGCAGGGCCTCAGCGAGTTCCAAAGCCTGTTTTTTGCTCAGGGTCAGCGCAGGGGTCAGTGCGGGCACGTCTTTCGCTTTCAAGGACAGCGGATGGAATTCTTTCTCCAGCACGGTGACGAGGCTGCTGAGCCGTGCGCGATCCATCGCGGCGATTTGGGCGCTGTTTTGGCTGGAGAAGCGCCGCAGGGCCTCATCGGCATTGTCTTCGAGCAGAGACTGCATGAGCTGCACGCCGAAAGCGGGCTTCTCGGCTTTCAAAAAGGCCTGCACGGCCTCTTTGACCGGTTTCTGGCCGCGGACATGGCTGAGGACGACGCCAAACAAGGAGCCTTCCGAGCGATCCCGCACTGGGAAGGCATTGAAGAGCTTTTCATCGCCCAGCAGCACGGAGCCGCGGAGCATCGTGGTGACGTAAGCGGGATCATGGAGTTGATTGTCCCGGGTGATGCGATCGACCGTGTTTTCCATCCAGTTTTGCGAGGAAAGGATGCCCTCCGTCTCCGCGCGTTTCAGCGCACGGGTGAAGAACGGGGCGATGCCCGCGCATTCCTGCAGCCAGTAGGCGATGGCGGTGTTTTCCGGGCTGCTGCCGTTTTGGCGGCGTGACTCGCCCATGAAGAGAAGCGTGACTTTTTCATAGAATCTCACGCTCAGCTCTGGATTGCGGCGGGAGACGCTTTGCAGCGTCATGGCGAGCTTTTTGACATCATCCCTGGAGAGCTCGGCGCTTTGCAGGGTGGGCGCGGTGAGCACGCGTTCCGCGGTGGCGTCCTCGATTTTCTCACGCGCGGCGAGCAGTGGCTGCAGGGCCTCACGCAGCTCGGCGGGCAGCTTTGCGGGCGTCCGGTATTTGGAGCTGCGAGATTCGAGGGTGCGCAGCAGGGCGTCCGCCTCCTCGGGGCGCAGGAGGGCGAAATCCGCGCGGTTTTCATTCAGGTAGTCGTCGCCTTTGAAATTGGAGCCGGACATGAGCAGCAGCGTGGTGCGCACGCCAAAGGTCTGCGGCTGTCGCTGCTTCAGCTCTTTTTCCAGCGCGTCATGCGCGGCCTTGTAGCTGGAGCTGCGGAGGTTTTCGGCGATGCGGTTGAGAGCGCAGGAGTCTGAGTTGGGCAGGCACCCGAACTCCGCGGCCTCGGCGACAAAGGGCGTGTCCGTGAAGAGCGACAGCACATGCGCCGAGTCCCTCAGATGATCGCTGTCCGAGATCGAGTAGGCATACTCCTGGAGCCAACGTGGCAGGATTTTCTCCCGTTCGGCGAGGGCGCGGGTCTCATTCATGAGCTGGGGGACCGTGCCCATGCGACCGAGCAGCGAGGTGACCGTGCTGTCGCTTCCGGAGGTGTTCTGCGCGTAGTTGCGGGTGCCTTTGAGCAGTGTGATGGCTTTTTCGAGGATCTGCACCGCTTTGGCCCGATCCTGCTTGGCCGTGAGCGCCAGCAGCCGGGGGATGGATTCGTTGGCATTGTATTCCTCGAGGTCCGTGTCTTCCCACAATTTGGCGGCGAGGATTCTTTCCCCCAGTTTGCTGGAGGCGACCGCTTCTGCCTCCAGCAGCGGGGTGATGGCTTGTTTTTCGGCTTCACCGAGACTGGATGGGTAGTCATCGATGTTTTGGCGGAAGAGCGCATGCACTTCCTCAAGCGCCTGTGGACTGAGCTGGCTGAATGCTGCGCGGTGGCTGGTGATGAAGCTGATGAGCGAGCTGGTGCGTTTGCGGCTGTCTGTTTCCAAGTTGGCCAGGATCAGCGCGGAGCCAAACGTGGACGGCTTTCGTGCCTGGAGTGCCTCGGTGAGACGTGTGCGGGCCTCTTTCGAGCTGGAATTGGTCAGCTCATCACGCAATCGGCTCAGCAAGGTCCGCGTATTCTCCCTGTCAGTGAACCATGCACGGAAGGTGGGCGCGTCACCGAGCATGCGCAGCGTATCCAGCACGGGGAGCAGCTTTTCCAGCGGGCCACCGATGCGGTTGTCGGAGAGAAGCGAGTAAGCGATGTTTTGCCGGAATTCGCCCTCTTCGAGCAAGGCGTCCTCGATGAGTAGCGGGATGCCCGCGGCACAGCCGTGATCGGACTGCGTCAGGGTTTGATGAAGCTGGAGATAAGGGGCGAATCGCTGCGCGGCGCCGTTGCTGCTCATGTAATACGAGCCGCGGTTGCTGCGCTGTGCCTTGCGCTCTGCGAGGTAGGCCTGGATGGCTTCTTGCCGCTTTGCGGGCGTGTCGCCGAGCCAGAGGTCTCGCAGGCGGCGGATGAAGGCGGTGGCTTCCTTGATCTTGCCCGCGTTTTCCAAGGTCTGGATGTAGCTGGTGATCTCCTGGGTGTTGATGTAGCCGCGCTGGCTGTTTTTTATGCGGTCGATGAAGAAGTCATGGATGGGAGCGCTGAGCTTCCGCTCGGACCAGACGCGCACGATCTCGCCGCCTGCGCCGGGATCGACGCGGGGGGACATGCTTTTGAGCCAAGCGGCGGCGGCCGCGTTGAAGCTGTCGTTGCTGGCGCGGAAGAGCTCCGCGTAGGCCTGGGATTGACGTGCGGCAGAGCGGCCCTTGGCGTTTTCGATGAGCGGGATGATCTCGCTTTGGATGAGATCCCACTGGCCGCGCTGCGCTGCGGCGAGGATGAGCACATCCTCCGGATGCGGCATGGAGATCGCATCTTGCGTGGCGTAGCGTGACTGCGAATAGCCGCCCCAATACTGCATGGCGGCGGTGCTGTGCAGCAGCCAGCCTTTATGACTGAGGACGTCACGCGCCATCTGCTCCAGCTTGTCGAGCGGCTGCTTGTCACGCAGCGCGAGGCCGGCCAGCGGTGCGAATCCGCCCTCGGCGAGCATCGGCAGCCGCAGCATGGCGGTGCAAAAGGCGTCATGTGCCTCACGGAGCTGCTTTTGGGCCTTCAGACCTTCCTCGGAGATTTTGGTCTGTGGCTCATGCATGCTCCACAGCTGGGGAAAGCGGATCGGATCGCGATATTCCTGCTGCTGAAAGCTTTGCGGCAGATTCATCAAGAACTGCGCCAGCAGGGGATCCATGCGCCGCTTCTCCATGGGCTGCGCCTCCAGCCAGGCGGTCATGAGACGGATCAAAGCCAGCCGTCGCTCGAAGGCAGTCTCGTCGCCAGATTGGCCCGCCTCTTGTCCGAGGCGCTGGACGAAATGCGTCATCTCGCCCGCAGGGATGCCTTCGAGGCGGCTGGCGGCGGCAGCGGGATCCCGGTCTGCGAGGAGGACGGCAGCACGTGTGCGGGCCTGCCAAGCTTTCGGGTGCAGCTTCGTGGCGGCCTCATACCGCGCTAGCGCTTCATCTTTACGCCCCAGATGCTCCAGCAGCACCGCGTCCTCGGTCATCTCGCGCCAGCCAGCGGGCTCACGTGCGACGAGCCATTTGCCGAAGCCTGCGACGGCGGTTTTGCTCTCCAGGGCCTGCACCGTGTTGCGCAGGCTATAGCGTGCATTGCTCCACTGCTGCGGATCGAGCCACTGACGGACCTGCGTGCGCACGGAACGATGGATCTCTGCATACGCGGCCTCGGATTGGCCGCTGGAGAGCAGTTTCTCCGCCTGGACGCTCAAAGCCTGATTGCTGGAGCTGCGCATGTGGTTGCGCGAGTAGGGATTCACGGCCGCGATGGCCCCTGGAGAGGGCTGGCGGGCCTGTTTGGCCTGCTGACGTGCCTGGAGTTCTTCCGCCTCTTTTTCGAAGCCGGTGGACATCATCAGGCTCTGGAGCTGCTGGGCCTCTTCCTGGCGCATGTTCGGCTTGTGGAGCCGTGCATAGACCGCTTGGAGCGCCGCGCGCATTTTCAGCCGTGATTCGGCATCCGCCTGCTGGGCGGCAAAGAGGATCGCGTTGTCGTAATCTGTGCCTGCGCCGAACGCGGCGGCTTTTTGCAGCCTTTCGACGACCAGCGGCCAGTTTTTCGACTGCTGCGCCACCCAAGCGGCGAAGACCCAATGATCTTCACGCAGCTCCTTCGCGCCCAAGATGCCAGCGAGCGCTTTCTCCGCCTCCGCATCGTTGCCGAGCCGCAGATGCAGCAGCAGCGCCAGCGAGGGTGTTTTCAATGCGGCGAGCGTTTTCTGCAAACCCTGGCGCAGGGCCTCATCACCCTCTTTGTCGTCTGTGGACGTGTTGCTGGCGTTGTAGATTGACTGATTCGATCGCAGCAGGGAAACGATGGCGCTCGAAATGGAGAATGGCACGTCCAAGCCGACCCACATCGGCTGCAAGGGCTGCGGATAGAGACCCCGCATGCCGGAACGAAATCCTTGGGGAGGCATTCCACCGTTCTTTTTTTCCACCGCCACGGCCCGCACGCGTGCCCGCTCGATTTCCTGCGCCAGTTGCTCCCAGCGGCCCGTGGAGGCCAAGGCATTCAGGAAGGGGTGAACCGTCCAATAGGCTTGTCCGGATTGATCATCCCGCAAACCCTGTTCGTTCCAGCGGCTGCCCAGTGCGAAGAGCTGATCCAGCACATCCGCCGGCAGGGTGATGTCAGCGATCGGCATGCCCTCCGCGTGTGTGGCGGCACCCAGCACGAAATAAAGTGCATTGAGCGCGAGGACGTCCGGCACCTGGATTCCCTCGGCTAGGGTGATAGCCTGTTTGCCCGTCTCCAGCCCCTCAGGTGTGTCCAGCAGCAGTGCCCGCGCACCGGCCATCCAAGCCAGCGCAGGGTGGGTTGCCTTAAAAAGGGCCACGCAGCGTCGCAGCACGGCGAGGGAGTCATCCCCCGGCACCTGACCATTCGAACTCGAGACCAGCCACACGGCGTGCAGAGCGGCGTGATCCGGGTGTTGGTCCAAAAACTCCACCGGGATGCGGAGTGTCCCCTGATAGATGGGCACATCGAAGAGCAGCTCCGCGTCACGCATGCCGGTGGAGGCTATTTTTGCTGCCAGCTCCTTCTTATCCGCCCCTTTCAGGCCCTGGCCGATCTCGATGAGGTGATACAGCGCCATGGCGGAGAGCAGAGTCACACTCGGCGGCTGCGTCACGTGCCCCTTCGGCAGGGCAGGGGGACCGCCCGCACTGCGGGTAACGACACCAAAGCCCCAGCCTCCCATCATGCCTTGTTGCTTCGTGCGGTGCTCGTAGGCCAGACCGGCCACCCCCGGGATCGCCAGCCACTCAGCCACTCCATCAGGAAGCTGGAGCCCCAGCGCGTCGTAGCGCCCCAGAAGCAGGGCATTTCCCTGCTGCATCTGCGGTGTCAGTGCGGCGCTGACCTCCGGCAGCTCCGCGTGAAAGCCCAGCAGCTCGACAAAGGCGGCCGCGGCCTCTTCATCGCGTCCTTCCTGCTCCAGCGCGGTCGCATGCAGGTAGCGCAGCCGGTAGTCACCGGGGAACTGCGGCAGCAGCGGCTCGAGAAAACGCACCGCACGTCCCCAGTCGCCATGCTCGCACATGGTGTCCGCCATTTTCTCGAAGGCCCGGGCATCCGCTCCCGCGCCGCCTGCCAGCTCCAGCAGCAGGCGGTAGCCCGCCTCATCATCGCCAGACTCGATCATCAACCGGGCGATCTCCTGCTTCGTGGCGGAGGTTTGATCGAGCGTGGCGGCCGTTTGCAGCGTGCGCAGCGCCTCCTTCGTCAAACCGCTCTCCTCCTCGCAACGGGCGATCTCGGTCAGCAGCACGAGATCCTTCGGCCGCATCCGCGAGGCCTCGTAAAGGCAGCGTCGGCGTTCCTCATCGTTGTTCACCGCGCGGTGGATCTCCGCCAGCGCCATCCACGGCGCGGCGCTGCCACGATTCTGCCGCTGCCGCGCCTGAAACTCCTCCAGCAGCGACTCCAGCTGCCCCTCCGCGCGTGACATCTCCGCCAGCGGTCCGAGCAGGCGCAGACGCGTCTGCAAATCCTCCGTTTGCTCGTAGAGCGAAACATAGGCACGCCGCGCCTCCTCGGTGCGCCCGGATCGGGCGAGCGCCTCCGCCAGCGCGGTGAGCACCCGCAGGTCCTCCGCGAACTTCCGCGCCGCCTGCCGCAGCACTTCGAGCGAGGCGCTTTCATCACCACGCTCCAGTTGCAGCGTGGACTCCTCCAGCCACGGCTGCACCGCGCCTGGCGAAAGTTTTTTCCATTCCGGGATCACCGCCAGCGCCTGATCCGTCTGCAAAGCGCGGCGATGCATGGCCACCAGACGCTGCGTGTGCTCGCTGGTCTGTCCGCCGGGGATTTTCATCAACTCCGCGATCACTCCCGCCGCGCGTGCCCACTCCTGGCGTGTCTCGAAAAGCCGCGCCCGCTGCGCACCGAGCATCAACTGGTCCGCTGGAGCACCAGAGGGCAGTTGCAGCGCCTTGTCGGCCTCCTCGGCCAGGCCTCCTGCCTCCAAAAGGGCCGCCAGCAGGCAGCGATCCGGGATCGAAAGCGTCTGCGTCTGTTTTTGCAGCTCCTCGATCACTTTTTCGCCTGCCTCCGCCGCCTGAATGGTGGTCTGCGCCATCCGCACGGCTTCCTGCACCGCAGCGGGGTCCTTCACATGTTTCAAACGCTGCCGCGCCCACTCCATCGCACGCGAGGTGTCCTTCAGCGCGGCGGCCAACTGCGACAGCAGCGCCAGAAAACGCGGCTGCTGGGCAAACTCATCCTTTCGCGTCAGCATCAGGTCCAGGCACTGCTGGAGTTGGTTGTGGGATTGCAGCGCCTGTCCGGTGCGCAGCACATCCTCAAGCCCGCCCACTTTGACCAGCTCCTTCCAGATATTCAGCGCCTGCTCATGCGCTTCGCTGCGGTGATGAAAATGCGCCAGCGCCTCTTTGGCCGATGTGCTGCCCGGATGCGCCGCCACCATCGCCGCATAGGCCGCGCCGGCCTCCGCTCGCAGCTCCCAGGACTCGTATAAGCGGGCCACGCGCAGGTGATCGTGCTCTGGTGCCGCCGCGTCCGTGCCCGCCGCCATTTTCAAATACGTCGTCAGCGTGGTCTGCGCGGCCTTGGGGGCCTTCATCCGCTCCTGCAAGGTGGCCAGTCGCACCAGCAACTCTTTGTCCTGCGCATGCTGCTCCACCAGCCGCTTCATCTGCGCCGCAGCCTCCTCATAGCGCTCCATGCGCTCCAGCAGCGCCACGAATCGCTCCTGCAAATCACGCCGGCCTGGAGTGCGCTCCAGCAGCGCGGTGACGAGCTTCACCGCGGTGTCCTTCTCGCCGAGGTCGGCCTGAGTCTCCGCGAGCTCCATCGTCAGCGCCGGGCGCAGCGGATTCGCCGTGTGCAGCGCCTCCAGGCGCTTCCTCAGGCCCTCAATGTCATCCTCACGACGAAACGGCTGCGCCAACCGAGCGAGCACGTCCGCCTCCACCCATGAATCCTGTCCGCTCTGTTCCAGCACGCTCTCAAACACCGTCAGGGCCTCATCGCGCTTGTCGGAGCGCAGCAGCAGATCGCCCAGGCGCAGGCGGCGGGTCATCAGATCGGTGCCGGGCTTGGTTTTTCCCACTAGCGTCTTCGATTGCTCTGCTGCCTCGACATACAGACCCTCGTCCGCCATCAGCTCGATCACCTCTTCCGCCAGATCGAGATCATCCGGACGGGCGGCGCTCAGTGCCTGCCAGAGCTTCAGCGCGTCCTCCTGCCGACCCAGCCGCAGCAGCGTGCGCCCTTGCAGCCGCGCCACCTCCATGCGCTGAGTCTCGCTCTTGGTGCTCTTCGCCGCGGCCTCTAGGCTCGTCAGGGCCTGATCGAAATCCAGCAGCCGGGTTTTCGCCCGTGCTCTCTCCAGCCACGCGTCTGCATTTGCCTCGTCTATTTTCAAAGCCGCGTCCAACTCCGCCACCGCTGCCGCGTCCTCGCCTTCGTGGGCGAAAAACAACGCCAGCAACTGATGATCCGCCGCCGTGGCCTCAGGCGCGGCTGCTTTCGCTTTCAAAAACGTGCGCAGCGTCTCCCGCGTGCCTTCCGCCAGCCACGCATCCAAGAAGCGCTCAAAAAGGGTGCCAGCCTGCGGCCTCTTTTTCAGCAGCTCATGGTATTTGCCCGCCCCGGACGGCATCGATTGCTGAGCCGAAGCCACAACTTGAAGCAGACACAGGAAAAAGATCGCCCAGCATTTTTTCATAGGCAGCGGTTGTACTCGAAACCGACCGCCTCTGACAATAAGGAAGCTCACATGCCTCTTGCCAGCCTCCGGACGTTCTGATTGCATCGACGCATGGAACCAAATGCTGATTTTCTTTCCCGTCGTGCCGCCTTGAAAGCCACCATCGCCTCCGTGGGACTCACGGCGGCAGCGTTTGAGCCCGCGAGAGCGGCTCCGGCACCTTCACCTGATGCTCGGCGCGGCTCGACGAAGAAATACGACATGCTCAAGTCGATCAACCTGTGGGCGTTTCCGTATCCAGAGCGCATGACGCTGCGGGAGTGTCTGCAACTCGCGAAGGACGCTGGATTCGACGGCATCGAGCTGAATTACGACCTCGACAACGACCTCTCGCCGAAGCACGGCACGGCGGACTACGTCAAAATTCGCAAGATGGCCGATGAGATCGGCATTCAGATCAGCGGGCTGTGCTCCTTCCTCTTCTGGCCGTATCCGCTGACGAGCAATGACCCAGCGAAACGTGCCCAAGGCATCGAGCTGGCCGGAAAGATCGCGCAGTGTGCGCATGACCTCGGCGTGGAGAATGTGCTCGTCGTGCCGGGAGCCGTTCACATCCCGTGGCGCACCGATCACGAGCCGGTGGCGAATGATGTGTGTGACTCGCGTGCCCGCGAGGCTGTGGGGCAGCTCGCGAAGCAGGCGGAGAAGCTCAAAGTTTGCCTCAACATCGAAAACATTTTCTTCAACGGCTACCTCATGACGCCGATGGAGATGAACGCCTTCGTGGACAGCTTTGGCAGCGAGCATGTGCGCGTGCATTTCGACACGGGGAACATCAGCATGTTCCAGTTCCCCGAGCACTGGGCCAAAGTGCTCGGCAACCGCACCAAGAACGTCCACCTGAAGGAGTTCACCAAAAAAGGCACCGACTTCAGCCTCGAAACCTTCCGCCCGCTGCTCGACGGCACCACGAACTGGCCCGCCGTCACCGACGCGCTCGCCGAGACCGGCTACAAAGGCTTCCTGACCTTCGAATACTTCCACCCGTATCCCCATTACCCCGAGGCGCTCATCTGGCAGACCTCCGACTCGATGGACCGCATCCTCGGCCGCAAATCATGAGAGAACTCCTCACCAGCCTCGATTGGACACGCCTCGGCTTTTACAAGTCGGTGCTCGATGAAGCAGGCATCGCCAGCTTCATCCGCAATGAGCACACCGCTCAGCTCATCAATGTGCTCATCGCGCCCTGCCAGCCTTCGCTATGCGTGGTGAATGATGATGACTACGACGCGGCGATGGCGCTGCTGCGGCCGCATCATGACCAGACGCCTCCCAGTGTCGAAGAATGGACCTGCGCAGGCTGTGGCGAGGTGAATCCAGCGGAGTTTGAGCTGTGCTGGAAGTGCCAGAAGCCGCGCGGTGAAGCAATCGCGTGATCACCACGCGGCCATGCGTGTTTGAGGGCCGAGGCGGATCTGTTTGGCACCGGCGGGAAGGCGGAAGCGTTGTGGACTGTCGGGGATTTTTTCGCCGGAGAGTGTGCAGCGGCCGTTCGGTTCGACGAATAGCATCGCGCCGCTGCCGAGTTGGAAATCGCTGAGCTGATTGGGCGGCGGAGCCGGTGTGAAGGTGTTGTTCACGAGTTGGAGAAGCGCGCCGCTTTGCAGGAGGCACCACACTTCGCCCGTGGAGGACATGGCGAGGCGCGAAATGGGGCCTGCGGAGGGCTTCGGAAGCGGTTGAGTGGCTCCGGTGGCGGTTTCGATGGTCATGGGCTCGCCAGCGAGATTGAGTGCGAGGAGCGTTCCGGGCCGTGCGGACGAAAAAACGGCCTTCAGGCCTTCGACGAGCACTTTTTCGTCTCCGAGGCGGTGCAGGCGGTTTTCGGCGTCGAGCGTGAAAAGCTCGTTTTCGGCGCTGGCGATCGAAACAGCCGTTCCGAGCTGCTTGGGGGCTTCATTCGGCGTTTTTTCATCCCAGGTGAGAACGCTGCCATCGGTCAGCAACACCGCACCGCCCGTTGCGGTGAGTGCGGCGTCTTTCCAAGGTTGCTGCGTGAGGGCGGTTGGTGGCTGGAGCGCGGGAGAGACGGGATCGATGGACCAAGCGTGGATGGTGGATGTTGGTGAAGGAGCCGGAGCCGGAGCCGGAGCCGGAGCCGGAGTCGGGGTCGGAGGAAGGGGCGCGGTCGTTTTGGGCTTCTCGGGCTCTGGCACGCTTGGCGGCGGCGCGGGTGGTGCTTGTGTCGTTGGCGTGGCTTTCGTTTCGGGCTTATCGGACGCATCGGTCCTATCGGGCTTATCTGTCCCATTCAGAAGCGCCCAAGTCACCGCTGCGCCTGAGATCGCGATGACGAGCAGCAGCACCAGCCAAGCTTTGCTGCTCTGCTGCTTTCGCGAAATGTCCTTCTGCAACTCCGCCGCGGCCTGATAGCGGTCTTCAGGCCGTTCCTGCATCGCGCGGCGCACGACGTCATCGAGGTGGGGGCCGGTGCGGGCTTTGGCGGAGGGAGGTTGGAAGACTCCGCGTGGAAGATCGCCGGTGAGCATCTCGTAAAGCAGCACTCCGAGGGCGTAGATGTCCGCGCGGTGATCGACGTGAGCGGCGTCTTTGACCTGCTCGGGCGCGGCATACGCTGGCGTGCCCATGAACTGGCCGGTGCGGGACATGCTGAGCGCGCCGCTGGCGGTTTCGGCCTGATCGAGCCGTGCGAGACCGAAGTCGGCGACCTTTGCGCGGCCTTGGGCATCGATGAGGATGTTCGAGGGCTTGATGTCGCGATGGATGACGCCCTGGGCATGCGCATACGCGAGTGCTTCGCAGACTTGGCGCACGATTTCGATGGCCTTGGGCACATCGAGCCGGCCTTCGGCGATCAAGCTGCTCAGCGGGCTGCCATCGACATGCTCCATGACAAAATAAAAGTGTCCCGCAGGCGAGATGCCGGACTCAAACAGCGACACGATGCCGGGATGCCGCAGCTTGGCCAAAGCGCGTGCCTCACGGCGAAAGCGCTCCACGAGATGCTCGTCCCGGCTGGCGACGAGTGGCAGCAGCTTCACCGCGACGAGGCGGTCGAGCTCCGGCTGGCGCATTTCATAGACCATGCCCATGCCGCCGCGGCCGAGCATGCGCCGCACTTCCCACTGCGGAAAAAGCACCGCGATCTGCTCCACCGAAGGCGGCTGCCAGTCCGTCGAGTCCGACTCTTCGACGCTCATGTCAAAGAGCGCGGCAGGATCGAGACCGTGGATCAGGGATGGAGGGTTTGAGGGCATGTGAAGGCGGGCAAATGACGAAATCCGAATGACGAATGACGAATCAAGGAAGAAGCCCGAATGTTGAATGCCGAAGCTGTGTGCGAATCGTGTTCGTCATTCGCGCTTCGGCATTCATTCATCATTCGGAATTCTGGTTTCGTCATTATCTGGCCACCAGCTCGACGCGGCGATTGAGCTTCCTGCCTTCTTCCGTGCTGTTCGTGGTCACGGGGGCCATGAAGCTGGCACCGAGGGGCAGCATGCGCTCGGCGGCGATGCCGTGGCTGGCGGCGAGCTCGGCGACGACGGCTTTGGCGCGGCGCTTGGAGAGGTCTTCGTTGAATTCGAAGGTGCCGACGTTGTCCGTGTGGCCGACGACGAGGACTTTGAGGTTCGGCTCGGCTTTGAGCAGCGCGGCCATCTCGGCGAGCGTGGGGGCGGACTCGGGTTTGATGTCGGCTTTGTTGAAGTCAAAGAGGATGCCGTAGATGGCGACCTTGCCGCTGGAGGAGATGGATTTCTGCATTTCAGCGGCGGAGAGGTGCACCATCTTTTCCTCCATCGGGCGTGTGTTCACGACATCGACCTGGATGACGACGGAGTCCTGCGGGATGGTGACGTGCTGCTTCCAAGGGTTCGCCTCGGAGCTGGGCAGCATGGGGTGATCCCACGAACGCGCGGCGATGAAGACAGCAGCGAAGAGCCCGCCTTTTTCCATGCAGAAGTAGCGGCGCTCCTTCAGCCCGGTGGTCATGAGCTGGTGATCGAGCTCTGGGACGCCGTAGTAGGCGCGGGGCGGGCCGTTGCGGATTTCTTTGTCGCCACCGCTCCAGATACCGGTGAAGCCGGCGTCCTTGAAGGCCATCTCGTAGTTCCGCGCGATCTCGAGCGTGCTGCGCTTGCCGGAGCCGAGGTTCAAATAGAGGTAGGTGCTGCGATGCGTGCGGCCTTCGACTTTGCGCACCTCTTTCGGATCGGTGGAGACGGGGGAGCTGAGTCCGCCGATTTGCAGGCCGAGCTCGCCGAATTTTTGCTCGGATTGCAGGACGATGGTGCTGCCTTCGTAACGCGGCATGCCGGGGTAGTCCTTGGTGTTCGGGGCGTCCTTGGTGGGGACGAGTTTTTGCTGCGCAAAAGCGCTGGTGGCGAGGGCGAGGAGGATGAGGGAGGTGAGTTTCATGATGGTGAACAGGTGGTTCGACAGGCTTTCTGGCGGTGCGCGGCGGGATGTTACGAAGTTTTTTTCGCCTTCAGCTTCCGCGCCTCATCCACGAGGTAGCGCGGGCCGCTGACGTGCGGTCTTTTCGCGGAGTAGGTGACGGGAAAGGCCTCGCCCTCGGCGTAGCGATCATAAACCTCGACGCTGACGACGGTGGTGGCTTCATGGCTGGCACCGCTGCTGTCCTGGTAGCGATAGACGATCTTTTTCTTCCACGAGCCCGAGCTGGAGGGGCGCACCGTGCGCTTTTCCAGGATGATGGCGTCTGTATCGACGCCTTGCTCGCTGAGTTCCTTGAACTGCATGACACGCCTGCCGATGACGAAGACGATGGCCCCGAGAATGAGCACAGGCACGAGTAAAGCAGTGATGACCTCGAACATGCGGGCACGGTAACGGAAATGACGATTGAGTAAATCCGAATGACGAATGCGGGCCGTTATGGCTAAGCTCCGTGCATGAACGCCTCCAATGCCTCATTTCCCGTCACTCGCTGGAGCCTCGTCGCCGGTGCTCGTGCCGCAGCGGACCCGCAGCGCAAACGCGCCGCGCTAGAGGAGCTATGCGGGCTCTACTGGCGGCCGATCTATGGTTTTCTGCGTCGTCGCGGTCTCGCCGCGGCGGAGGCGCAGGATGCGGCGCAGGGCTTTTTCATGTCGCTGCTCGAAGAAGACCTCTTTGCCAAAGCGCAGGCCGAGACGGGTCGCATGCGCAGCTTTCTCCTTGGTGCGCTGCAACGCTGGCAACGCGGTGAATGGCGCAAAGGCATGGCGGAGAAGCGCGGCGGCGGGAATGCACTCTTTTCGCTCGAATTGATGGCCGAGGAAGATGGCTTTGAGGCCGCCGGAGCCGACGATGACACCCCGGAGCGACACTTTGAAAAAAGCTGTGCGCTCGCACTGCTCGAAGCCGCGATGCAGCGCCTCGCCAAAGAGCAAAGCGCCGCTGGCAAGGCGGAGGCCTTTGAAACGCTGCGCCCGCTGCTCGCGCCTCTCTGCGGTGAAGCCGCGATTTCCCAAGAGGAAGCCGCGAAGCGTCTGCGCATCACCGCAGAGGCCCTGCGCGTCACTTTGCATCGCCTGCGCAAACGCTTTGCCGAAGTCCTGCGCGAAACCGTGGCCGATACGCTCAGTGAACCGAGCGAAGCCGCGATCCGCGATGAAATGGAGGCGCTGCGTTTGGCGCTGAGCTGACCACAGAAAAAATCATCCTACCCTCAATTATCCTACCCAAACTTTTTCGACCAGCTCTCCTCCCATGCGGAGCTGAGGATGTGGGTAGGATGATTGAGGGTAGGATAATTCTAAAACACGGCCGGAGGATTTCGTGATCACTTCGAAACGAAAACTCCCTGAAGCGCGGGTGCTTCAGGGAGTGTGAGATGGAGATCAGGCATGCTTTTGAAACTCAATCCGGGCGGTCACCGCCGCCGATGCCGTTGATGCCGCGGCCTCCGGGCTGGAGGAGGTCGATGGTGAACCCGCCACGGTTGCTACGGGTGTTGCTTGTGCCATCCGGCGAAGGGGGCAGGACCTGGATGGCATTCGTGCGGCGAGTCATGAAATTGCTGCCGCCTTGGGGAGCTTCACCATTTGCAAACTGGCGCAGGAGGTCGAGATCGGTCAAACCGGTGACGTTCTGCACGGTGGGGCCGGCGGGGCCGCCGAGCGAGGCCGCTGTCTCGGGATCGAGACCACAGGCCTCGCTGGTGCCGCTGGAGGTGACATTGCCCTCGGGGTCGCGAGTGATGACATCAATGACCTGTTTGCCATGTTCGTTGGAGTGATAGACGAGTTCCTTCGTGCCCAAGGTCTGACCATTCGTGCCCGAATACTCGATCACGACGACCGCAGCGGGCTGACCATTCGCATCCGTGCCACGCTGCTCGACGACGATGTCGCCGTTGCCCTCGTCCTCGCGATAGACCGGCGTGCCGCCCGTGGAGCTGCTGCCGGAGCCAAAGGTGAGACGACTCGCGGAATCAAACACGCGGCCGGCGGTGGGCGTCATCTGGTCGCGACTCGCGGGCGTGGCCTGGCGGGAGTTGGCGGCACGGGAGCGGAGGTTGGTGAGGCCAGCGCCGGGACCGGAATTTTTGTCCAAAGGATTGTGAATGTCCGCGGAGCCATCATCAAACTCGCTGGAGCCTTCACCGAAGGTTTCGGCCGGATTGCCAGCCGCCCGACTCGCATTGCCAGGCTGATGAAGCACATTTCCCAAGCCAGGGACTTCGCCGAACGAAGCGCGCAGCGATTCCAGCGAGGCCAGCCCCTCCGCGATCTCCCTGCCCTGGCGGATACCAGCAGCCTGCTGGCCGGAAAGGCCGCCGAGACGCGCATCGGGCGTGTGGCGGGTCGAGGGGGCTTGGTTGGGGATGGTGGACGCGGCAGGAGCTTTGAAGCTGGAGCCGCTG
>Ga0315902_10003875_pt1 | contig 22058 bp, 21 predicted proteins | sample LakEriMetagenome_9_FD_203523 | JGI IMG/M metagenome (GOLD analysis project Ga0315902, IMG submission 203523) | Freshwater fungal communities from buoy surface, Lake Erie, Ohio, United States - Buoy 12 MA117 | ecosystem: Environmental > Aquatic > Freshwater > Lake > Lake biofilm | place: USA... | reverse complement strand
GCTGCCGCTGTGGTGGTTGGCACCTCGAGGCTTTCGTCTCGGCCCGCACGGGGGCGCCGTCCTTCGCCGCGAGCGCCGCGCTGGCGTCCGGAGGCCGGCTCGTCGCTGCGTTCGACCGGCGCCGATGCGATGTCGGGGCTGCCGGTGGTGACTTCCGCGTCGACCGCCGGGCGTGGGGTGCGCAAGGCCTCACGGCGACCGTCGCCGCGTCCACCGCGCTCATCGCGCCCGCGGGACCGATCCTCGCGCCCTTCACGCCCTTCACGCCCTTCACGCCCTTCACGCCCTTCACGCCCTTCACGCCCTTCGCGCCCTTCACGCCCTTCGCGACCTTCGCGACCTTCGCGACCTTCGCGACCTTCGCGACCTTCGCGACCTTCGCGGGTCCGGTCGCTTCGTTCGCCGCGACCTCCGCGGCCGCCGCGACCGTCACGGCGCGCGTCGTCGCGGGGGCGCCGCGCTGCGCTGCCGCCCGCGTCAGCCGGCGTGGTCAACGCGGGTGTGGCGGCGGCGCCGTCAGCGGGTTTTCCGACCTGCGCCTCGTTGGCCGGCTTGCGCCGGAAGAGTTGCATGATCCGACCGAAGAGGCTCTGCTCCTGGGTCGGGGTCGGGGTCGGGGTCGGGGTCGGGGTCGGGGCGGCCGCGGCCTGCGCGGTCGGCGCCGCGGTGCTTGCCGGTCGCGCCTCGGCGATGGTGGCCGCCTGAGCAACCGGGGCCGGGCTCGTCGGGGTGACGCCTTTGACCACGGCTTCCTGACGCTGCTTGGCACCCTCGAACTTGCCCTCGAGGTAGGTATTGTCCTCGGCGGGCGCACTGGCCAGTGCGTAGCTGGCGCGGTAGGTGTTCAGACGCTCGTCATCGTGGCGCAGTCGCTCGAGGCTGTAGTGGGGCGTCTCGAGATGACGGTTGGGGATCAGCACCACCTCGACTTTCAGGCGCGCCTCGAGCTTGGCAATTTCGGCACGTTTCTCGTTGAGGAGGTAGGTGGCAACCTCGACCGGCACCTGTGCGTGCACGGTCGCGGTGTTTTCCTTCATCGCCTCTTCCTGGATCACGCGCAGCACATGCAGCGCCGAAGATTCGGTATCGCGGATCACGCCGGTGCCATTGCACCGCGGGCAGGTGATGTGGGTGCCCTCGTTGAGCGCGGGGCGCAGCCGCTGGCGCGACAGCTCCATCAGGCCGAAGCGGGAGATCTTGCCCATCTGGACGCGTGCCCGATCGTAGTGCAGCGCGTCCTTGAGGCGCTGCTCGACATCGCGCTGGTTCTTTGCGCTCTCCATGTCGATGAAGTCGATGACGATCAGGCCGCCGAGATCGCGAAGGCGCATCTGGCGGGCTGCTTCCTCGGCCGCCTCCAGGTTGGTCCGCAGCGCGGTCTCCTCGATGTCGCCACCCTTGGTCGCGCGCGCTGAGTTCACGTCGATCGCGACCAGCGCCTCGGTGTGATCGATGACGATCGAGCCACCCGAGGGCAGCGGGACGACGCGGGCGTAGGCCGTCTCGATCTGGTGTTCGATCTGGAAGCGCGAGAACAGGGGGATGTCGTCGCGGTAGCGCTTCACCCGGGTCACGTTGTCGGGCATCACGTGCGCCATGAACTGCTGCGCCTGGTCGTGGATGTCCTCGGTGTCGATCAGCAGCTCACCGATGTCGGGCGTGAAGTAGTCGCGGATCGCCCGGATCACCAGGCTCGATTCCTGGTAGATCAGGAAGGCGCCCGTGGCCGACCCGGCGGCCTGCTCGACCGCCCGCCAGAGCTGCAGCAGGTAGTTGAGGTCCCATTGCAGTTCGTCGACCGTGCGGCCGATGCCGGCGGTGCGCGCGATCATGCTCATGCCCGGCGGAACGTCGAGCTTGTCCATGTTCTCGCGCAGTTCCTGACGGTCCTCGCCCTCGATGCGGCGCGACACGCCACCGCCGCGGGGGTTGTTCGGCATCAGAACCAGGTAGCGGCCTGCCAGCGAGATGAAGGTGGTGAGCGCGGCGCCCTTGTTGCCGCGTTCCTCCTTTTCGACCTGGACAATGAGCTCCTGCCCTTCGCTCACGGCATCCTGGATGCGGGCGCGGCCGGCGTCGATGCCCGCGCGGAAGTAGGCGCGGGAGATTTCCTTGAAGGGGAGAAAGCCGTGGCGCTCCTCGCCGTAGTTGACGAAGCAGGCCTCGAGACTGGGCTCGACGCGGGTGATGACGCCCTTGTAGATGTTGCTCTTGCGAGACTCGTGGCCGGCCGACTCGATGTCGATGTCGATGAGTTTCTGGCCGTCGACGATCGCAACCCGCAACTCTTCCGAGTGGGTCGCGTTGAACAGCATGCGTTTCATGGATTTCCGCTCCAGTGCGCCGGAGGCGCAGCCCGGCGGGGCTGGCGGAACTTACCCCGCGCAAGCGGGGCCGACGGTCGCGAAGGGCGCGACCTCAGGTGCTCAGGCGCGCTTGCTGGCCTGCGCTCGGGCAACCGGCAGACCGGACGCCCGGTGCATCTGGCATCGCATGCTCGCCGGACAGCGGCCGCCGCGATCGGGGCGGGCTGACAGGGAGCGGCAGGCCATGGGCAGGGAGCGTCGCATTCGTCGGGCGGCCCTGCCGACGAAGTGTCGTCGGCAGCGGTCCTGGGGTGAACTCGCGTTCGTCGGGGGTTCCGCGCTCCCGATGGGCGGGAGCCGCGTCATTGTTCTCGGTGCCGCGCGCCGGCGATGGGGCCGGGCCGATACAATGCATCCATGAATCGGCAGGCGGACAACAAAGTATAGCAACATGAAAGCCTTAGCGGCAGAAGCTGATGAAAGGTCTGCAGCCAGGCCCGCCGACGCCCTCGCGCCCGGGGGGCAGGTCGCGCGCATCCTGATGGTCTCCGATGACGAGGGTGCAGGCCAGCGGCTCGACAATTTCCTCATGCGCCACTGGCGGAACGTCCCCAAGACGCACGTCTACCGGGTGATCCGAAGCGGCGAGGTGCGCGTCAACGGCTCGCGCTGCCGTCCCGACGAACGGCTCGCCTCGGGCGACCGGGTACGCGTGCCGCCGCTCCGCGTGATGGCGCCGGACGGTTCCGGCGCGGCGGCGCCTGCTGCCGTTGCGGTTCCGCTGATCCTGCCGGTCCTGCTCGAGGATGACTTCCTGCTCGTGGTCGACAAGCCTGCAGGGCTGGCGGTCCATGGCGGCAGCGGCATTTCGCATGGCGCGATCGAACGCCTGCGGGCAGCCCACCCCCAGGCGCGCTTTCTCGAACTCGCGCATCGCCTCGATCGCGAGACCTCGGGCGTGCTCGTCGTCTGTCGCAAGCGTCGCGCGCTGGTCGAGCTGCATCGCCAGTGGCGTGAGCGCCACCCTGCCAAGCGCTACCTCGCAATCGTTCGCGGACGATGGCCCCTGCGAACGCGCACGCTGCGCGATCCGCTGGAGCGCTATCTCACGGCGGCGGGCGAGCGGCGGGTCGCGGTCCACCCCGAAGGTCGCGAGGCGATCTCCCGGGTGACGGGCCTGCACCGCTTCGCCATCGCGGGGCTGGGCGATTTCTCGCTCGTGGCCGTCGATATCGAGACCGGGCGTACCCATCAGATCCGGGTGCATCTTGCGCATGCGGGCTTCCCGATCGCGGGTGACGACAAATACGGCGACTTTCCCCTCAACCGCGAACTCGTCCGACGCGGCATGCGCCGCATGTATCTCCATGCCGCGCGGCTGGTGTTCGCGCATCCCGAGGACGGTCACGCCTGCGCGGTCGAGGCGCCCACCCCGGTGGCCTTTCAGGACTTCTGCGACGCGGGCACGCCGCACGAGCGTCGCGGCGCGCCAGCGATCGGGTCGCCGGCATGAGCGGCTCGTCCTTCGATGCCGTGGTGTTCGACTGGGAGGGCACGCTGGCCGGCGTGCCGGGCCATGGTGGGGGTTCGGTGCCCGGCATCGACACCCTGCTCGAGACTCTCCACGCGCTCGGTGTGCCGCTGGCCATTGCAACCGGCAAGTCCCGGCGCGGGCTCGATGCCGCGCTCGAGGCTCTCGGCTGGCGCAGCCTCTTCGAGGCTACCCGGACAGCCGACGACGGACCTGGCAAACCGGCGCCCTGGATGCTCCAGGATCTTGCCGGGACGCTCGACGTGGCGCCGTCGAGTCTCCTGATGGTTGGCGACACCACGCTCGATGTCGGCATGGCGCGCTCGGCGGGCGCCACGTCGGTCGGGGTCGCCTGGGGGCTGCAGCAGCCCGAGGTGTTGCGCAGCGCAGGCGCGCAGGCGGTGGTGTCGACAGTCGAGGCCCTCGGCGACTGGCTCTGGCCGCGACTGGCGAAGGCGCGCGAGGGTCTCGAACCCGATCGCGCCTGGTACCCCCTGTGCGCTTCGGGTGCCCTGCGCGATGCCGGCGAAGGCCTGCGCTTCACGTGGCGGCACCGCCGCGGGCCGGGTGGCTCGGTCGTGGTCGAGGAGCCTGCCTTCGCGATCCGTCACGCGGGGGCGGTACGGGCCTATCTCAATCGCTGCGCGCATGCGCCGGTCGAACTTGACTGGCCCGCGGGGCGGTTCTTCGACGAGGACGGCCTATACTTGGTGTGTGCTTCCCATGGGGCTCAATACCGGCCCGATGACGGGCACTGCGTCGCCGGCCCATGCCGGGGCAGGGCGCTGATCCCCCTGGTCGTGCGCGAACTCGGCGGCCACGTCTGGGTGGTGCGCAGCTTCATTCCCGACGGTACCGCGCCATGAACGACAAGCCCGACCCTCTTTCCGATCCTGGCCCCGATGGCTCGTCGCCCGCCGGGTCACCGGCGGCGACACCGCGCGCTCACAGCGCTGGGATCGGTGCCGCATGGGAGCGCGAGGTCCTCGAGAAGCTGCTTGGCGCCACCCTGGTGGAGCAGCGGCGGGCCCGGCGCTGGGGAATCTTCTTCAAGCTCGCCTTTCTGGCCTACCTCACGCCGCTGCTGATCGCGGCGCTGGGCCTCTGGTCATCGGGCATGGGCATGGGCAAGAGTGCTGGCGCCGTCCGGCATACCGCGCTCGTCGACGTGAAGGGCGTGATCGAGGTGGACGGTGAAGCCTCGGCCGAGGCGATCAATACCGCCCTGCGGTCGGCGTTCGAGGATCCCCGCACGGCCGGCGTCGTGGTTCGGCTCAACACACCGGGGGGCAGCCCGGTCCAGGCGGGCATGGTCCACGACGAAATCCGGCGCCTGCGCGGTCTGCGGCCAGAGCTCCCGGTGATCGCGGTGATCGAGGAAGTCTGCGCTTCGGGCGGTTATTACATCGCGGCCGCTGCCGACCGGATCGTCGTCGACAAGGCGAGCATGGTCGGTTCGATCGGCGTGCTCATGGACGGCTTCGGCTTCACCGGCGCGATGGACAAGCTCGGCGTCGAGCGCAGGCTCCTGGTGGCGGGGCGCAACAAGGGTTTCCTCGACAGCTTTTCACCGCTGACCGATGAACAGCGGCGGCTTGCCCAGAGGATGCTCGACGAGGTGCACCAGCAGTTCATCGAAGTGGTCAAGGCAGGCCGCGGCGAGCGCCTCAAGGACTCGGGCGAGATCTTCTCCGGGCTGGTCTGGACGGGGGCGCGCAGCATCGAGCTGGGTCTGGCCGATGCCCTCGGTACCGTCGAGGGTGTGGCGCGTGACGAGATCAAGGCCGAAACCATCATCGATTTCTCGGCGCACGAAAATCTTGCCGAGCGTCTCGCTCGCCGCATCGGTGCGTCGGCCGGTCAGGCAATGGCGCGTGCTATCGGCGCCGTCGGCCCGGTGCCCGCGTTGCGCTGAGCCGCATCGCAGGCTCGGGGGCCTGCAAGGCGGGCGGTCCGATCAGGAACATCGCGGGCGCGCGCGGCAGCGCGGTCGGCGTTGCCCGCCAGGCATCGACCGGCGCAACCCGGATCGACTGGGCGGGCAGGGTGAGCTCGCTCGCCACACCGAGCATGGTGTCCGGGGCCAGCGTCTCGAGCAGCGCCCCCAGCAGGCTCTGGTTGCGGTAGGGCGTCTCGATGACGAGCTGTGTCTGAGCTTCGCGCCGAGCCCGGCCCTCGAGCGCCCGGATGCGCGCCTGACGCTCTGTCCCGCTCACGGGCAGGTAGCCCGCGAACGCGAAGGACTGGCCGCTCATGCCGCTGGCCATCAGCGCGAGCATCAGGGCGCTCGGGCCGACCAGGGGTACCACCGGGACGCCGTTGCGGTGCGCGAGCGCGACCAGGGCAGCACCGGGGTCGGCCACCGCTGGACATCCTGCCTCCGAGAGCAAGGCTGCGGAGCGGCCGGCGAGCAGCGGCGCAAGCAGTGCCGGCAGGCGTTCGGCGGGCGTGTGGGTGTCGAGCTCGAGGAGCTCGAGCGCCTGGAGCGGCCGGGCAAGCGGCAACCGCGCCAGCACGGCGCGGGCGGACTTCGGCTGTTCGACGATGAAGCAGTCGAGCCCGCACACCGCCTCGACGGTGGCTGGCGGGAGGTCGGCGAGCGGCGAGCGATCCGAGCCCAGCGGCACCGGCAGCAGATACAGGGTGCCCGGCGTCGGACGATCACCGGTGACGCCGCTGGCCGTCACCGCGCCGATCCGTCGAGGACGTCGATTCCGGCCTCGGCCAGCATGCCGGTGAGGACGATCAGCGGCAGGCCGACGATGGCGGTCGGATCGTCGCTCTCGAACGCCGCCATCAGCGCGATGCCCAGACCTTCGGCCTTTGCCGAGCCGGCGCAGTCGTAGGCGGGCTCGAGCTGCAGGTAGCGTTCGATCGCGGCGTCGTCGAGCGGCCGGAAACGCACGCGGGTATCGACCGAACTCACCCGGGCATGACCGCGGGCGCCAATCACCACCGCAACCGCCGTGTGGAAGGTCAGGGTGCGCCCTGCGGCGGCGCGCAACTGCTCGCGCGCACGCTCGTGGGTGCCAGGCTTGCCGATCGTGGTGATGCCATCGAGGGTGGCGGTCTGGTCGGAACCGATCACGACCGCCGCCGGCTCGAGCGTGGCGATCGCCTGCGCCTTCGCCAGCGCCAGACGCAGCGCCGCCTCGCGCGGGCCCTCGCCGGGCACAAGCGCTTCATCAGTCCCGGGGGAGCGTACCTCGAAAGGCCGCTGCAGCCGTTCGAGCAGCATGCGCCGGTAGCGCGAGGTGGAAGCGAGGATCAGGGTGGAGGGTCGGTCGGGCATGGGGCGGTATGATAGGGCGCTTTGCGGGAGTGCTTCGCATGAACGCTTCGCTCGATCGCTCCCGGCCGGTCATCGACACCGACGCCTTCGCCCGAAGCAGCTCCGCGCTGTCGGGGCGCTGGCCGGTGGCACGCCTGCCCAGGCTTCTCGACATGCTCGTCGACGATCAGCCCCTGGTGCGCTGGTCTCTCGAGGGGGAGCGCACCCGGCGCGCCGACGGCGGGGCCGACTCCCATCTGGCACTCGCCTTCGAGGCGCGGCTGCGGCTGCGCTGTGTGCGCTGCCTGGAGGCGGTCGAGGTCGAGGTGCGCGAGCGGCGGCATTACCGCACCGTGGTTTCCGAGAGCGTGGCCGAGCGCGAGGATCCCCAGTCCGAGGATGTCGACCTGCTGGTCGCCACCGCTCGCCTCGACGTGCTCGAACTGCTCGAAGACGAGGTCATCATGGCGCTGCCGCTGGCCCCTCGGCACCCGCACTGCGAGCCGCCGGCTGCTGGCGTCGCGGCTGGCGTCGCGGCTGGCGTCGCGGCTGGCGTCGCGGCTGGCGTCGCGGCTGGCGTCGCGCCCATGCCCGACGCGCCCGGCGAGCCGCCTCGTCCGAACCCCTTCGCTGCACTTGCCCGGCTGCGGCGCGGCGACCCGGGTCCATCCGGCCAGTGAAGGCGGCTTGTCGCGATCGGTCGGCAATTCCTTGATATACTTGGCGATTAACTTATTCGGGACCCTCGATATGGCCGTTCAGCAGAACAAGAAGTCGCCCTCGAAGCGGGGCATGCATCGCGCGCATGATTTCCTGGCGTCGCCCCCCACGGCGGTGGAACCCACCACCGGCGAAACCCATCTTCGGCATCACATCAGCCCCAACGGCTTTTACCGCGGCCGCAAGATCGTCAAGACCAAGGCCGACGAGTAAGTCGCGCCTCTCGCCCACTCCCTCGTGCCGGCGGCTGCCTGCCGATGGCCCCGACGGCAGGCAAGACCTGAATGAGTGCGCGCATCGCCATCGACTGCATGGGCGGCGATCACGGCGTGTCGGTGACGGTTCCCGCAGCGCTTGCCTTTGCGCGGGCGGAGTCCGGTGTGTCCCTGCTCCTGGTCGGCAACGAGAGCCTCATCCGCGAGCGTCTTGGCGTGCTCGAGGGGTCGCTTGCCGCACGCATCGAGGTCAGGCATGCCGACGAGGTCGTCACCATGGACGAAGCGCCGGCCAGTGCCTTGCGCTCCAAGCGGCGTTCTTCCATGCGGCTGGCGATCGAGGCGGTGAAGTCCGGCGATGCACAGGCCTGCGTCAGTGCGGGCAACACCGGGGCGCTGATGGCGATCTCCCGCTTCGTGCTGCGCATGCTCGATGGCATCGACCGTCCGGCCATTGCCGCACCGCTGCCGAATCAGCGCGGCGGCGTCACCACGGTCCTCGATCTTGGTGCCAATGTCGATTGCGAGCCGCAGCACTATCTGCAGTTCGCGATCATGGGCGTCGCGCTGGCCACCGCCGTCGAGGGCAAGGCCGCGCCCACCGTGGGTCTGCTCAACATCGGCGAGGAGCTGATCAAGGGGAACGAGACCGTCCGTCAGGCGGCCGACCTGCTCCGTGCGACCTCGCTGGATTTCCGTGGCAACGTCGAGGGTAACGACATCTACGAAGGAAGCACCGACGTCGTCGTCTGCGACGGCTTCGTCGGCAATGTCGCGCTCAAGACCTCGGAGGGGCTCGCGCGCATGATCGGCGGCTTCATTCGTGAGGAGTACGGGCGCGGGCTCGGCAGTCGTCTGGCGGGCCTGCTGTCGCTTCGCGTCCTCGGCCGTTTGCGCCGTCGCCTCGATCATCGCCGCTACAACGGCGCCAGCCTGATCGGCCTGCGCGGCATCGTGATCAAGAGTCATGGTTCGGCCGACGCACTCGCCTTCGAGCAGGCGCTTCGACGCGCCCATGAAGCCGTCCGCAACCAGTTGCTCGAACGCATCGCCCAGGCGGTCGCGCGCATCTCCGCCGAAGCCCTCAAGGTAGGTTCATGAACCGCTTCTCCCGCATCGTCGGTACGGGCAGCGCACTGCCCGAGCGTCTGGTCACCAATGCCGATCTGGTCCGCGAACTCGCTGCGCGCGGCATCGAAAGCTCCGAGGACTGGATCGTCGAGCGCACCGGCATCCGGCAGCGCTATCTTGCGGCCCCCGAGGTGTCGAGCAGCGTGCTGGGCGCGCAGGCGGCGCGGGCAGCCCTCGCGTCGGCCGGGGTTGCGGCCTCCGAGGTTGATCTGATCGTCGTGGCCACCTCCACACCGGATTTCGTCTTCCCCAGCACCGCCTGTCTCGTGCAAAAGGCGATCGGCGCCAGTGGCGGCGCGGCCTTCGATGTGCAGGCGGTGTGCAGCGGTTTCGTCTACGGGATGGCCACGGCCGATGCCATGATCCGTACCGGCATGGCGCGCCGCGCGCTCGTCATCGGTGCCGAGGTCTTCTCGAGAATCCTCGACTGGAACGATCGCGGTACCTGCGTGCTTTTCGGCGATGGTGCCGGTGCCGTGCTGCTCGTCGCCGACGAGCAGCCTGGGATCCTCGCGTCGCGCCTGCACGCCGATGGCCGCTACGAAGGCATCCTGCGCACGGCGGGCAATGTGCATTCCGGCGCGGTCACCGGGCATCCCTTCCTCACGATGGACGGGCAGGCGGTCTTCAAGATGGCGGTGTCGGTGCTCGATGCGGTCGCCCGCGAGACCGTTGCCGCCGCCGGGTTGTCGCTCGACGACATCGACTGGCTGATTCCCCATCAGGCCAACGTCCGCATTCTCCAGGCCACCGGCCGCAAGCTCGGCATTGCGCCTGAGCGGGTGGTCACCACGGTCGATCGCCATGCCAACACCTCGGCAGCCTCGGTGCCGCTTGCCCTCGATGTCGCGCTGCAAGACGGCCGCATCCGCAGCGGCCAGCATGTTCTCCTCGAGGGCGTCGGCGGCGGCTTTACCTGGGGGGCTTCGCTGGTGCGCATGTAGGTCGCGCCCCTCGTCCAGCCCCGACCGTCCCGCGCTCCGGCGCGTCCTTCGTCACCACCAGCCACCATGACCATTGCCTTCGTCTTCCCCGGTCAGGGCTCCCAGTCGGTCGGGATGCTCGATCGTCTCGCCGATCGCCCCGAAGTCGCCGACGTGCTCGCCCGTGCCGATGCCGCGCTCGGCGAGTCGCTGTCGGGCCTGATCGCCGGCGGCCCTGCCGACGCGCTCGGGCTCACCGTCAACACGCAGCCTGCGATGCTGGTCGCGGGCTATGCCTGCCTGAGCGCCTGGCGGGCCGCGGGCGGGCCGGCGCCGATTGCCGTGGCCGGTCACAGCCTCGGCGAGTACACGGCGCTGGCCGCGGCCGGCGCCCTGTCGCTCGAGCAGGCGGTACGACTGGTGCGGGTACGCGCGCAGGCGATGCAGGAGGCCGTCCCGGTGGGCACCGGCGGCATGGCGGTGATCATGGGCCTGGATGACGATGCCGTGCGCGCGGCCTGTGCGGCGGCATCGCAGCATGGTGATGTCGTCGAGGCGGTCAATTTCAACGCGCCGGCGCAGGTTGTCATCGCCGGACATGCCGGCGCACTGGCGAGGGCCTGCGAGAAGGCGAAGCAGGCCGGCGCCAAGCGAGCGCTGCCCCTGGCGGTGTCGGCGCCCTTCCATTCCTCGCTGCTCGCGCCGGCGGGCGAACGCCTGCGCGTGGCATTGGCCTCGGTCGATCTGCGCGCCCCGGCCGTGAGCCTCGTCAACAACGTCGATGTCGCGGTCGAGACCGAACCGGCGCGCATCGTCGATGCACTGGTGCGACAGGCGTCCTCGCCGGTGCGCTGGGTCGAGGTGGTCCACAAGCTGCGCGCCCTCGGCGCCGAGACGCTGATCGAGTTCGGGCCAGGCAAGGTGCTCGCAGGTCTCGCGCCGCGCATCGACAAGTCGCTGCGGGTCTTCTCGGTGGCCGATCCCGATTCGCTGCAGACGGCGCTGGCGGCCGTCGCAGCCCCGGGAGCGTCGGCATGAGCGGCGCCGCCGAACTTCATGGCCAGATCGCGCTGGTTACCGGCGCCTCCCGAGGCATCGGCCGCGCGATCGCGCTCGAACTTGCGCGGGCGGGTGCCCGCGTGGTGGGCACGGCGACCACCGCCCAGGGCGCCGAGGCGATCGGCGCGGCCTTCGCTGAGGCCGGCCTGATCGGACGCGGTGCGGTGCTCGACGTGACCGATGCCGCCGCGAGCGAGGCGCTCGTCGCCGCGATGAGTGCAGGCGAGGGCGCACCGACCATCCTCGTCAACAACGCCGGCATCACCCGCGACAACCTCGCCATGCGCATGAAGGACGACGAGTGGGCATCGGTGATCGATACCAACCTGAGCGCGGTGTTCCGACTGTGCCGGCTCGTGATGCGCCCCATGATGAAGGCGCGCTTCGGGCGCATCGTGAACATCACCTCGGTGGTGGGCGCCAGCGGCAACGCCGGGCAGGCCAACTACGCGGCGGCGAAGGCGGGCGTCGCCGGCATGACCCGCGCGCTTGCCCGCGAACTCGGCAGTCGGGGCATCACGGTCAATTGCGTGGCACCGGGCTTCATCGATACCGACATGACGCGCGCCCTGAACGAGGCCCAGACCGCCAGCCTGATGCAGACCATTCCCCTCGGGCGTTTCGGCGCACCCGAGGACATCGCGGCGGCGGTCGGGTTTCTCGCGAGCCCGCGAGCGGCCTATGTTTCCGGCGTCACGCTGCATGTCAATGGCGGCATGTACATGAGCTGACCGCCGACCTCGGCCTTCAGGCCGAGGCGGATGGCCGACCCTGGAGCGTGACCACCTGCTAGAATCCGCGCCGTTCGAGAGTCCGGAACGGCGGGGAGCGACCCCGGGCTCAGGCGGGGGCTTCGGCCCCTGCATCCCTCACCCACCGGAGTGCGGCAGGTCCGCCTCCACCCTTGGAGCATCGCAATGGAAAACATCGAGCAGCGCGTCAAGAAGATCGTGGCCGAGCAACTCGGCGTGAACGAGGCCGACATCAAGATCGAGTCCTCCTTCGTCGACGACCTCGGTGCCGACTCCCTCGACACGGTCGAACTGGTCATGGCTCTCGAAGACGAGTTCGAGACCGAGATCCCCGACGAGGAAGCCGAGAAGATCACCACCGTGCAGCAGGCGGTCGACTACATCAAGGCGCACGGCAAGGGCTGAGCCCGCGCCTGTCGAGGAGAGTGCCGTGAGCCGTCGCCGCGTCGTCATCACCGGCCTGGGAATCGTCAGCCCGGTCGGCAATGACGTTTCCACCGCCTGGGCCAATCTGGTTGCCGGCCGCTCGGGCATTGGCACCATCACCCGCTTCGATGCCTCGGCATTTGCATCGCAGATCGCGGGCGAAGTTCGCGACTTCGACATCGGCCAGTATCTGCCGGCCAAGGAGGCTCGGCACTTCGATACCTTCATCCATTACGGCATCGCAGCCGGGGTGCAGGCCCTGCGCGACGCCGGCCTGCAGATCGATGACAGCAACGCCGATCGCATCGGGACGGTGGTCGGCTCCGGCATCGGCGGGCTCCCCCTGATCGAGGAGAACCACGCCGACTACACCAAGCGTGGTCCGCGGCGGATCTCTCCCTTCTTCGTGCCCGGTTCCATCGTCAACATGGTGTCCGGTCAGTTGTCGATCATGCTGGGTCTGCGGGGCCCTTCCTTCGCGGTGGTCTCGGCCTGCACCACGGGCACGCATTCCATCGGCGAGGCAGGGCGCCTGATCGAGTATGGCGATGCCGACATGATGCTTGCGGGGGGCAGCGAGTCCACCATTTCGCCGCTCGGGGTCGGTGGCTTCGCCGCGATGCGTGCGCTCTCCACCCGTAACGACGACCCCCAGGCGGCGAGCCGTCCGTTCGACAGGGACCGCGACGGCTTCGTGCTCGGGGAGGGTGCCGGCGTGCTGGTGCTCGAGGAGTACGAACATGCGCGTCGGCGCGGCGCGCGCATCTACGCCGAGCTCGCGGGCTATGGCATGAGCTCCGATGCCTTCCACATGAGCGCCCCCTCCGACGACGGTGCGGGTCCGGCCCGCGGCATGCTGAATGCCTTGCGCAACGCGGGTGTGAATCCCGGCGAGGTCAGCTATCTCAACGGGCATGCCACGTCCACCCCGCTGGGCGACATCGCCGAGACGCGCTCGATCCGTCGCGCCTTCGGCGATGCCGCCAACCACCTGGTGGTCAACTCCACCAAGTCGATGACCGGGCATCTGCTTGGCGCAGCCGGTGGGATCGAGGCGGTCTTCACGGCCCTCGCGGTTCATCATCAGGTGTCGCCGCCGACGATCAACATCGTCAACCAGGATCCGCTCTGCGATCTCGACTACTGCGCCAACGCGGCCCGCGACATGAGGATCGAGGTCGCCATGTCGAACTCCTTCGGTTTCGGCGGCACCAACGGCACGCTGGTCATGCGGCGGCTGCGCTGACAGCGGCTGCCACGGCTCCTGCGCCGCGCTTTGCGGTGGGATGGCATCGATGAGCCTTCAGGGCCGCTGGCTCGTCGATGCCTCGTCACTCGACGCGCGCTACCGGCGGTACACGAAGCTGCTCGCGGCGGCGGGCCTGATCCTGAGCCTCGCCAGTCTCGACGGATCGCATCCTTCCCCGGCCGGGCTCGTGCTTGCCGCCGTTGCTGTCGCTCTCGCCGTGCTGGGTCCGGTGCTCATGCGCGGGTGGCGGGCGATGCGCGCTTCCCGATCCGGAGGGCTGAGGCTAACCGCCGCGTTCGATGATGGAGTGCCTGCCGAGCTGTGGGTCGACAGCCTCGGTCAGGTCATGCGTCCCTCGCCGTCGGTCGATGCGGCAGCGCCGCTTCGTCCCGCGCAATGGCATCGCGGGCCGGGTCGTCTCTGGATCGCGCTGCGCGATGCGCAGGGCGCAGGGGCGGTTCTGTCAGGACGCCTGCGAACCCGCGACGATGCCAGCGCCGCGCGCCTCGACGCCTGGCTCGTCTGGTTGCGGCGTGGCCCGCGTCGCTGAGAGGCGCGTCCCGGCTCGCCCCTTGCGTTGCTACCCCTCGGCCCCATATCGCTTCGATCAATTCCTTTGCGCGAGATCACGCCCATGATCGCCCTCCGGTCGTTTTTTGTCGCCGTGCTCTTCGGCCTGTCGAGCCAGTTGCTCGCGCCAGGGGCGCTCGCCCAGTCGCGCGAGCTCCCCGATTTCGCCGATCTCGTGGAAAAGAGCGGCCCGGCAGTGGTGAACATCCGGACCACCGAGCGTGCAAGGCCGGGTAGCGCACCCGGTGCCGCGCCAGGCATGCCCGAAGGGCTCGATGAGAACGATCCCTTCTACGAGTTCTTCCGGCGCTTTCTGCCCCCCCGGCAGTCGCCTTCGCCCGGACAGGGGCCGCGCAATCGGGGTGGCGAGGAGGTCCCCCGGGGCGTGGGTTCGGGCTTCTTCATCTCGAGCGACGGCTTCCTGCTCACCAACCACCATGTGGTCGATGGCGCCGACGAGATCTACGTCACCCTGGCCGACAAGCGTGAGTTCAAGGGCCGGATCGTCGGTTCCGACCGCCGGACCGATGTCGCGCTGGTCAAGATCGAGGCTACCGGCCTGCCGCGCCTGCCGATCGGCGACATGGCGCGCCTGCGCGTGGGCGAGTGGGTGGTGGCCATCGGCTCACCCTTCGGGCTCGAGAACACCGTGACCGCCGGCATCGTGTCGGCCAAGGGGCGTGAGACCGGTGACTACCTGCCCTTCATCCAGACCGACGTGGCGGTCAATCCCGGCAATTCCGGGGGGCCGTTGCTCAACCTGCGCGGCGAGGTGATCGGCATCAACTCGCAGATCTACAGCCGTACCGGCGGCTTCATGGGCATTTCCTTCGCGATCCCGATCGACGAGGCCATGCGCGTGGCCGACCAGCTCAAGACCTCGGGCCGGGTCATCCGCGGACGCATCGGTGTCGGTATCGCGGAGGTCACCAAGGAGATCGCCGAGCCGCTCGGTCTGCCCAAGGCAGCCGGTGCGCTGGTGCGCAGTGTCGAGGCCAACGGGCCGGCAGCGAAAGCCGGCATCGAGGAGGGTGACATCATCCTGCGCTTCGAGGGGCGTGCGATCGAGCGCTCCAGCGATCTGCCACGCCTTGTCGGTGGTACCCGACCCGGTACCCGGGCGACCCTCCAGGTCTGGCGCAAGGGTGCGACCCGCGATATCCAGGTGACCGTGGCCGAGAGCGAACCCGAACGCAGCGCGCGTGGTCAGAAGCCCGGCACGCCGGGCTCGGGAGGGCCCTCGATGCCCGCGTCGGCCAATGCGCTCGGGTTGGGCGTGGCCGATCTGTCCGAGGAGCGTCGTGCCCAGTTGCGCGTGCGCGGGGGCGTCGTGGTCGAGAGCGTCGATGGCATGGGCGCCCGCGCCGGGCTGCGGCCGGGCGACCTGATCCTCGCGCTCAACAACCAGGACATCTCCAGCGCGCGTCAGTTCAACGAGCTGGCTTCGCGGCTCGACAAGGCGAAGACCCATGTGGTGCTGGTGCGCCGTGGCGAGAGCGCGAGCTTCGTGCCGATCAAGCCCTTGCCCTCGTCGGCGCCCGCACCGGCGCGCTGAGCGGGGAGGCGGGCTGCGCCGCTGTTAGAATCCGCGATCCGCGCGCCGCAGCCGACGCGCGTCCGACTTCCGGGGCCCATGGAGCACATCCGCAACTTCTCGATCATCGCGCATATCGACCATGGCAAGTCGACGCTCGCCGATCGTCTGATCCAGCGCTGCGGCGGGCTTTCGGATCGCGAGATGGAGGCCCAGGTCCTCGACTCGATGGATCTCGAACGCGAACGCGGCATCACCATCAAGGCCCAGACCGCCGCCCTCAACTACACCGCGGCCGACGGTCGGCGCTTCCTCTTCAACCTCATCGATACCCCCGGTCACGTCGACTTCTCCTACGAGGTCAGCCGCTCGCTGTCGGCGTGCGAGGGAGCGCTGCTGGTGGTCGACGCGACGCAGGGTGTCGAGGCACAGACGGTTGCCAACTGCTACACCGCCATCGATCTCGGTGTCGAGGTGGTCCCGGTGCTCAACAAGATGGATCTGCCCTCGGCCGATCCCGATGCCGCGGCGGCGGAGGTCGAGGATGTCATCGGAATCGATGCCACCGATGCCATCCGCGCCAGCGCCAAGACCGGCATGGGCATCGACGACATCCTCGAGGCCGTCGTTGCGCGCATTCCACCGCCGGTGGGCGATCCTGCCGCACCGCTGCAGGCGCTGATCATCGATTCCTGGTTCGACAACTACGTCGGCGTGGTGATGCTGGTGCGGGTGGTCAACGGCACGCTCAGACCGCGCGACCGCATCCGGCTCATGGCCACCGAGCTCGCCTACACCTGTGAGCAGGTGGGAGTGTTCACGCCCAAGTCGGCTGCACGCGAGTCCTTGTCGGCCGGTGAAGTCGGTTTCGTGATCTCCGGCATCAAGGAGCTCAAGGCCGCCAAGGTAGGGGATACCGTCACGCTGGTGTCGCAACCTGCCGCCGAGCCGCTGCCGGGATTCAAGGAGATCAAGCCGTCGGTGTTCGCCGGGCTGTATCCGGTGGAGTCGAATCAGTACGAGGCCATGCGCGATGCCCTCGAGAAGCTGCAGCTCAACGATGCGTCGCTGCAGTTCGAGCCCGAGGTGTCACAGGCGCTTGGCTTCGGCTTCCGGTGCGGCTTCCTCGGGCTGCTCCACATGGACATCGTCCAGGAGCGGCTCGAGCGCGAGTTCGACATGGATCTCATCACGACCGCACCGACGGTCATCTACGAGATCCTGATGCGCGATGGCACGGTACTGCGGGTCGAGAATCCGTCCAAGATGCCTGACCCCGCCAAGATCGAGGAGATCCGCGAGCTGATCGTCGACGTGACGATCTTCGTGCCCCAGGACTATGTCGGTAACGTGATCTCGCTGTGCACCGCCAAGCGCGGGGTGCAGACCAACCTTGCCTACCATGGGCGTCAGGTGCATCTCAGCTACGAGCTCCCGATGAACGAGATCGTGCTCGACTTCTTCGACAAGCTGAAGTCGACCTCGCGCGGCTACGCATCGATGGACTACGAGTTCAAGGAGTACCGGGCCTCGGATGTCGTCAGGATGGACATCCTGGTCAATGGCGATCGCGTCGATGCGCTCAGCCTGATCGTGCACCGCTCGATCGCCCAGAGCCGGGGTCGTGAGGTCGCGGCGCGGATGCGTGAGCTGATTCCGCGGCAGATGTACGACGTGGCCATCCAGGCTGCGATCGGCGCCAACATCGTGGCGCGCGAGAACGTCAAGGCGCTGCGCAAGAACGTGCTCGCCAAGTGTTACGGTGGCGACATCACCCGCAAGAAGAAACTGCTCGAGAAGCAGAAGGCCGGCAAGAAGCGGATGAAGCAGGTCGGCACCGTCGAGATCCCGCAGGAGGCCTTTCTCGCGGTCCTGCAGGTCGACGAGCGCTGAGTGGCCGTGTACGCGCCGCGCAGGCCTGCGCCACCGCCTCGAGTTCGCCGCGCTGTCGCGTCGAAGGATGTCCCGTGAACGAGACCAGCAGTTCGCTGAACTTCGCCCTGATCCTGTTTCTGCTGCTCGTGGTGTGCTTTGCCGCGTGGCTTGCCGATCGCCTGCACTTTCGAGGCCGTCGCGAGCGGCAGGCGCAGCGTCGCATCGCGGAATTCGACGCGCAGCAGGCCGGTCTTCCGGCGCATCTGCGGGTCACCGATGCCCAGGCTGCCCGTGCCGCGCTGGTGCGCGACACGCTGCGCCAGCCGCTGTGGCTCGAGTACACCGCGGGCTTGTTCCCGGTCATCGCCGTGGTGTTCTTTCTGCGCTCCTTTCTGGTCGAGCCTTTCAAGATCCCTTCGGGATCGATGATCCCGACGCTGCTGGTCGGCGACCTGATTCTCGTCAACAAGTTCAGCTACGGGGTGCGGCTGCCGCTGGTCCACACCCGAATCCTCGAGGTGGGCAGTCCGCAGCGCGGCGACGTGATGGTGTTCCGCTATCCGCGCGATCCCTCGATCGACTACATCAAGCGGGTGGTCGGTCTGCCCGGCGACCGAATCGTCTATCGCGACAAGCGGCTCACGGTCAATGATGTCGCGGTGCCGCTCAAGCCCGCCGGCGATTTCTACGATGCCGATCGGCTCAGTTACGCGCCGCAGTATGCCGAGCGGCTCGGCGAGGTCGAGCATCGGATTCTCACCGAGCTCGACAGGCCCAGCCCCGTCACGCCGATGGATGCCTTCCCCTACCGCGAGCTGTGCCGATATGGTGGTGGAGGGCTGAGCTGCACCGTGCCGCCCGGCCACTATTTCGTGATGGGCGATAATCGCGAAAACAGCCTCGACAGCCGGTTCTGGGGCTTCGTCCCGGAAGCGAATCTCGTCGGGCGCGCGTTCTTCATTTGGATGAACTTCGGCGACCTCAAGCGGATCGGGGGTTTTCGATGAGGCAGTCCAGCAGTTCGCGGGCGGGAAATTGCACGGTTCATGGGCAACGGGGTGCCGGATTGATCGGCATGATGATCGTCGTCGCCCTCACCCTGGCGGTCGCCGTGGTCACCCTGCGGGTCGCCCCCACGATCGTCGAGTTCCTCGCGGCCAAGCGCGCGATCGAGCGTATCGCCGACGGTCCCGCCCGCTCCTCGGCCGAGATCATCAGGTCCTTCGACGAGATGGCAGCGGTCGATGACATCAGTGCCATCGCCGGGCGCGATCTGCGTATCGAGCGCTCGCCGCTCGGCGTCACCATCGCTTTCGCCTACGAAAAGCGCGTGCCGCTGTTCGGGCGTGCCAGCCTGCTGATCGAGTACGACGCGAACGCCGCTTCGCCAAACTGAGTTTCCTGGCGCGCCGATGGCTACCGACGACCTGCAACGCCGCCTCGGATACCGGTTCGACGATGTCACGCGGCTGCGTCAGGCGCTCACCCACCGCAGTGCGGGGCAGCCCAACAACGAGCGCCTCGAGTTCCTGGGCGACAGTGTGCTCAATTGCGTGGTGGCCACGCTGCTCTTCGAACGCTTCGCGTCGGTCGACGAGGGCGAGCTATCGCGTCGTCGCGCCAGCCTCGTGCGCCAGGATACCCTGCATGCGATCGCAAGCCGTCTCGACCTCGGGGCGAGCCTGCTGCTCGGCGAGGGCGAAGCGCGCAGCGGTGGCACGCAGCGACCATCCATCCTTGCCGATGCGCTCGAGGCGGTGATCGGTGCGGTCTTCCTCGACGGCGGCTTCGAGCGCGCCCGCGCGGTGATCGCCGGCCTTTACGAGCCGGTCTTTGCCGCGGGTGAGCCGACCGGCTCGGTCAAGGATCCCAAGACCCAGCTGCAGGAGCATCTGCAGGCGAAGCGGCTGCCGCTGCCGCTCTACTCGGTGGTCGCCACCTCGGGTGCCGCCCACGATCAGCGCTTCGAGGTCGACTGTGCGATCCCGAAACTCGCGATCCGGGTGCGGGGACACGGCGCGAGCCGACGCGCGGCCGAGCAGGCGGCTGCCGCGGTGGCACTCACGCAGCTGCGGGCGACGCGCGAGGCGTCGCTGCCGGCCTGCGTCGAGGCCTCCGGACGATGACCCCCGAGCCGGGTGCTGCGCCGGTGGGCGGTACGCATCGCTGCGGCCAGGTGGCGATCGTCGGACGACCCAATGTCGGCAAGTCGACGCTGCTCAATCGGCTGGTTGGTCAGAAGCTCTCGATCACGTCACGCAAGGCGCAGACCACGCGGCACCGGATTGCCGGCATTCTCACGCGTCCGGATGCGCAGCTGGTGTTCATCGACAGCCCGGGTCATCAGTCGCGCGCCGGTGGCGCTCTCGATCGGGTCATGAATCGCACGGCACGCCAGGTGGCAGCCGATGCCGACGTGGTGGTCCTGGTCTGCGATGCACTCGGCTGGACCCCGGCCGACACCCAGCTTGCGGCTCTGCTGCCGCGCAACCGGCCGACCCTCCTCGCGGTCAACAAGGTCGACGCCGCCCGCGATCGCGCCCGTCTGGCAGCGATGCTGCGTGAGGCAAGCGCACTTCGCCCCTTTGACGAGATCGTGCCGATCAGCGCACGCAGCGGCCATCAGGTCGATCTTCTTGCCGATCTCTGCGCGGCCCGTCTGCCAGAGGCGCCGCCGGCCTTCGACGCCGAGGCGCTCACCGATCGCGGCGAGCGCTTCTTCGCGGCCGAGATCATCCGCGAGAAGCTCTTCCGGCTGCTCGGTGACGAGCTGCCCTACGAGAGCACGGTGCTGATCGATCAGTTCGAGGAGCTGCCGCGACTGCGACGCATCCACGCGACGGTGGTCGTGGCGCGCGAGGCCCACCGACCGATCCTGCTCGGTGCGGGTGGCGAGCGGATCAAGCGGATCGCGACCGAGGCTCGCCAGGATCTCGAGCGGATGCTCGACACGAAGGTGTATCTCGAGATCTTCGTCAAGGTGCGCGGCGGTTGGGCCGACGATGAGGCCAGCCTGCGCGCCTTTGGCTACGACTGAGTCGCCGTGGCTTCGAGCACGATCGCCGCGGGCCGCATCGATCAGCAGGCAGCCTTTCTGCTGCACCGTGTGCCCTACCGCGAGACCAGTCTGGTGGTCGATCTCTTCACGCGCGAGCATGGACGCATCGCGGCGGTGGCCAAGGGGGCTCGCCGGCCGCACTCGGCACTGCGCGGCGTGCTGCTCCAGTTCCAGCCGCTGGCAGTCGGCTGGACCGGGCGTCAGGAGCTGCGCACGCTCACCGCGGCACACTGGGTCGGTGGACTGGCCAGTCCGCAGGGCGACGCGCTGCTGTGCGCCTTTTACCTCAACGAACTGCTGATGCGACTGCTGCCGCGCGAGGATCCGCACCCGCAGCTCTACGACGCCTACCAGCGCGCCCTCGGCGAGCTTGCCGGCGGCGAGGGGCTCGACGAGTGTCTTCGCCGATTCGAGTGGGTGCTGCTGCGGGAAGCGGGTTACGCGCCGGATCTCGCCCGCGACGCGGACCATCGGCCGATCCAGGCCGGCATCGCCTACCGCTGGCGCCCGGACGAGGGATTCGTGGTGGGGGAGCCCGGCCTCGTCGACGACGCGGCGCAGGTTCACGGTGAAACCCTGCTCGGCCTGGCGGGTGGCGGCCTGGGCACGCAGCGGCTGCGTCAGCAGGCAAAATACCTGACCCGCGTGATCCTTGCCCACCATCTCGACGGTGCGGTGCTCAACACCCGTCAGATCCTCATCGACCTGCACAAACTATGATCGAACTCGGTGTCAACATCGACCATGTGGCCACGATCCGTCAGGCTCGCCGCACCTGGGAGCCCGACCCGGGCTGGGCGGCCGTCGAGGCCCATCTCGGCGGCGCCGACGGGATCACGATCCATCTGCGCGAGGATCGCCGCCACATCCAGGATGACGACGTGCGGCGCCTGCGTGAGCTCACGCAGATCAAGCTGAATTTCGAGATGGCCGCCACCGACGAGATGGTCGCGATCGCCTGTCGCGTCCGACCGGAGATGGCCATGCTGGTGCCCGAAGGACGCCACGAGGTGACCACCGAAGGCGGCCTCGACATCGCCTCGCAGGAGGCGCGCATCGCGCAGATCGTCGCGCGGCTGGCTGACGCCGGCATCGTGAGCAGCGTGTTCATCGATGCCGATCCGGTTCAGATCGATGCCGCGGCCCGGGTGGGTGCGCGGGTCTGCGAGATTCACACCGGGCCCTATGCCCATGCCTTTCACGCGGCAGGCCGTGACCGCGAGAGCCCGGCGGTGCGCGCCGAGCTCGATCGCATCACAGCCGCCGGCGCGTGCATCCGCGGCCACGGGATGCGCTTCAACGCCGGTCATGCGCTCAACTACTACAACGTGCAACCGGTGGCGGCGATGCCCGGCATCCGGGAACTGCACATCGGCCATGCGATCGTGTCGCGCGCGGTCTTCGTCGGGCTGCGCGAGGCGGTGCGCGAGATGAAGCG
>Ga0315902_10003874_pt1 | contig 22066 bp, 21 predicted proteins | sample LakEriMetagenome_9_FD_203523 | JGI IMG/M metagenome (GOLD analysis project Ga0315902, IMG submission 203523) | Freshwater fungal communities from buoy surface, Lake Erie, Ohio, United States - Buoy 12 MA117 | ecosystem: Environmental > Aquatic > Freshwater > Lake > Lake biofilm | place: USA... | reverse complement strand
TAATATTATGTAATGAATGACTCTTTTTTAACCAACTTAATGGATTAATAAATAATAAATAACCGTTCGGTTTTAACCAAACGAAGGCCTTTTCTATAAATCTAGTCCATATAGTTTCATTTGTATCTCCTAATTGTTTTCCAGTGTGCGATCTAATTCCTCCTTTATTATAAGGCGGATTTCCTAATATAATATCGAATTTATTTACTTTAAAAGTATTATATGGATTAAATTCCAGAGTATCGCCTTGATATATATTTAATTTATATTCATTATTGATGTTAAATATTTGTTTGCATACTAGTACATTTTTTTTATTTAATTCGCACATATACAACATATTTTCTAGTATATGTTTTTTTCTTTCTTCATTGTCTAGTATGATATCTTTTAAACTTTCCATTAATCTTAAATAAACGGAGATCTGAAAATTACCCATACCTGTAGCAGGATCAAACCATTTTAAATTTTTATTAGTCCATACATATTCAGGTAGTTTATCTAACATATCATTTATTATATTCATCGGTGTAAAAACTTCGCCGAATTGTTTTTTCTCCACATCTTTTGGTTTTAAACAATTATCTATTAATTCTAAAAGTTCTTTTGGATTATCTATTAAACTAGTTAGTGACATTTTAAACTGTATCGATATATTATTTGGCAGATTATTTATAAAAAAAATAATCTTTCAAATAAGACATTATGATTTATAACAATATTATATGATATATTTATTATATAATATTTGTTTTTTCAATTTTTTATTTTTTTTGTTTTTTTTTTTGTTTTAATAGGCTGTGTATGATATATAATATTTTATACCGACAAATAATAGAATTTTTAGAGTTATTAGATTCTATAAACAGTACAATATTTTACAATACCATATATTTTATTTTTTCATTTTTATTTTTTATTGCTGTAATAATTTTTAACAAAATTATTTAAATTAGATATATATTTATAGCTGTGATTGATATATACATATCAATTTATTATATCACGAATTCATCAGGTCTATTGATATATTCATAATATTATTAATTAGTATATATTTTTCAAAATCTCTTTTTATAATAATTATATAAGTTGCAGTAAAGATTTTTTATTTGCAGTGTAGGTCTTATACAAGACCCTAGATTTAAATTTTTTTAGTTTATGTTTGCTGTTTTGAACATCATACAATGTTATTGAGTAGATAAAATTATATCTTTATATCTTTTCATAATTTTACATACTTCAAATATGGTTGTAATATTTTCTTAAGAATCTTTATAGGAGTAAAATCACCGTCTTCAATAAAGCATTTGAGTAATTCTGGACTAAAACCGGATATTATACTAACTCCTTCTATATCACTAGTGACCGGAAAAGAATTTGAACAAGATGCTCTTAAGTTCCAAAATATGATTTTTGGTACTGTATAATTTAAGTCTAGATATTTTTTTTTAATCAGACTATAAATATCAGTCCATTTATCATTTTTTATTGCTTGATCGAACTGCATATCTGTAAATATGAACAATTTATCAATACTAGTTAAATTATTTTCTAATAATAGATCAAAAACTTTCATAAGATCAGTATTCATACCCCATTCTATATTTTTAATTTGTTTAACTCGATCAAGTAAATTATCTCCAGTTATATTAACTAGAGTAGGATTTTTTGAAAAAGTAATACACATATTATTAGATAGTTCTGATACTATTAAACCCAGAGATATTGCTACATCCATTGGTAATCCTCTCATTGATTCAGATACATCAACTATAGATATTGAGTTACTAAAATTGTTTAAACTATTTTTTAATTTTGTTATTAAATCAGTCCATAATAGCTCTCTGATCTGATCAGGGGAGTTATAATTATAATATGTTTGGATTATTTCATGTGGTTGGACTCCGGTAGTGTTGATCTTTGCATGACCAGATTTAACTTTTTCTAGATACTCTTGATATCTTTTTGCTTGATGTTTGCCGAAAGCCTTTGATAATATTTTATGAGCTTTAGATGGCACAGATTCAAAATTAATTTCATCCCATCTGTTTTCTGACATTAATTTTTCAACTATTTTTAGTTGATTTCTTAATATAGATAACATGGTTCTATAATCTTTCTCTGGAGTTTTACTATCTTTGAACATTAATCTTGCTAGTTTTTTCGCTTGATTACCGTTTTCTGGTTTATCAAAATGAGTATTTAAAGTTGGCGCCCATTTTGCCACTAGAGATATATTACTAGGAACTAGATTATAATTAGAGTAAAAGTTATTCTTATGTTTAGTATAATCTATTAATAATTGCTCGCCTAATAGTTCTAGCTCTATATTTATATTTTGATTTATTTCTCGATTATGCGATAATTTAACTAGTTGACACAGATCTTTATAATATCCATAATCAATGAACTTTTCTATATTTAATAAATAAACACGAGGATGATATTTCTTAAGCCATAATAAAGAGTAGTAAGTAAGTAATTTCTCTCCTTTACCTTTACGAGCATCTCTTAATTGAAAAAGTAGCGCAATTGTGCTTCTTGGATCTTCACGATATGCGAGTTTTAAATTATTAATTAGATCTTCTTCTGGAGTATTTCTAACACTCATTATAAAAAAATCTAATAGATAAGATCCTGTAGATGAATAAGCTGGCTGATCATTCTCTGTTATTGTATCACAGATTAGAGGAGCACTAGTGTCCAGTTTTTCAAGTGCAGTGTTAATTATTTTAGATGACATAATTAAATATATGATAGTTTTGATTAAAAACTTTATATATCTAAATCAAATAACTTTATAGTCCGACGATACATAAAAAAGCAGTAATAACACAGTAAGATACTATTTCTTCTTCATCTAATATATCTTCTACATCAATCGGATAGATTGGTGGATAAGTGAGATTATAATCTCGTTCAATGATAATTTCATTATTTTCATCTTGGCGCCCATCATACATAAATTGAAACATGATTTTAATAATATTAATAAATATTATTAAAATAGTTTATATATAATTAAAAAATCAATTTTTTTTAGATATATCTTATCACTATACAACCCGGCGATCCATATTTACCAGGAGCACCGCCACTACCATATTCTATATTATCTACGAATAAGCCGTATTCTTTCCATTGACTGTTGCTATAATCAAAACCAATACCAGATAAATGATTAATTACATCAAATCTATTATTGATCTTTTCTATCATATTTGTTTTTTCGCGATAATTATTATACCCTCCGCCTACATATGTATTATTAAATCCTACTTCATGATTTTTTATGTCGATAGGATATTTCTGATTTTTATATACTTGATAATTTTTAAAGATTGATACAGATCCACATCTCCCGATATTAATTAAACTTGATCTATTATCATCTGATAATTTGCCTGCAGATCCTGGGCCGACTAATAATACATTAATATATCCGGTTTTAGGAGCTATAAATAATCCAGATTCACTATATACAAATCTATCAATATCTGGTTTTTTAACAATTAAATCTGGTATTTTATAATCTAATAGATTAATACTGATACTAGTATTAATATCTTGAATATCTGGTTTAGATTTATTATTTTCTTCCGATGGGATATCTAGAAAGATATTAAAATTATCCTTAATATAAGATCTTAAACTAGCTTGATTGTTTTTTATCTGATTATTTATATCATCCGATTCTTCTTTAATTTTTTCTTTAATCTTGTTTTCTTCAATGTCTAAAAGAGCCCTAATATTATTAAAATATTGACTAGTACTAGTTAGAGCATTATTAGTATTATTGATGAGTTCTTTTAATTTTTCATTAGTCTTTTTTAGATTTAAATTAGCTTGATTAATATTTTTAAGAGCATTTATTTTTGGATTATTATTTACTAACAGTTTAGCATTGTGATTCGTATATTTATGTGAGTAATCCCAACATTTAGAACATGTTCGATTTTTACAATCGATACACATATATAGTATATTCGGATTCTCATCACATATATCACATTTATTCATATCTTCATATGTATCTAAAATACATGTAATACATAAATTAGATTCTAGATCATGATCACATGAATTACTGTTATGCATGATAAATTTATAATATTTTTTGTTTTAGTTATATGTTTATATATCTTATATTCCATGAGTGATTTAGATCTATCTAAAGAAACTATAGATAAATATTATAGTCTTATTATACATGATAAAAATTATGTAGAAAATATTTCAAAAGATTTATTAGATATACATAATAGTTCATCTTCAAAAGTGTGTAGTAGATGTATAAAAATTATAATATACGATGAAGATGCACTTAATCCAGTATATAAATGTTATTCATGTAAATTAGATTGTTGTACTGATCATATTAGTATAACTAACTGTAGATGTGCGTTAGATATCTGTGATTTATGTGTAAATTATCATAAATATTGTAATTACTGTGATTTATTAGTCTGTAATAAATGTATCGATAAATTAAAGTATTGTAATATATGTGATTTTTATTTTTGTTCGTGTGTTAATAAATCTTGTATAAAAAAACATAGTAATATATGTAAAAAATCTTAAAAAATATTAAGATTTTTCAAATTTCAAAGTAAAGAAAGTTATGGAGTTTCGCAATTCAAAAGATCAAAAAGAAACGGCATGTGACGAGACGCTCCGATACGAAAATTTTCAAGGTATTCTTTTTCAAAATCATTCGGACTGATGATTTTGAAAAGCTCCCTGTAAAAATCTTCGGCTCGGCCCTTGTCCTCATACAAAATATACACCTGGATAAAACCTTGAAAACATGGCGAATTCTTGATGTTTTCAACTAAGCTAACTAGTTGAATAATTGCATCAAAATCTCTCTTGTAGTGTAAATCGCAAAAGATAATATCCGCATTCCTGTCTTTCATGACGATCGGCTCCAAGAGTTCAATAACTCTCTTGCTGCAAAGCCTACAACCGGGCTTGCAGCATTCTTGTCCGATTTTCTTCACCAAAGCGTATTTTCTGAACAACATTTCCAATGGCAAACAGTCATCGTTTTCTTCAAAAAGAGTTTTGAAAAAGCGATAAATATTGTCATTGTGTAATTCCGACAAATAAGATAAGAGAATACGGCGACCGACCATATCATCCCCGATAACTGGATTATTTTTGATAAATTTTAACAATTCATCAAATCTAGATCCCGAAACCATATCTCTAACATTGTCAAAATACATCATGTTGAACGACATATTGCTCTTCTAAACTCGAAAGTAAGAAAAAACTAATTGTAGTATATAACTAAAGGACCTATATTAAACATTGAATTTCAATTTTTTTTAATTAGAAAAAATTGAAAAATAAACTCTTATACGCTATTTTTAATAATAATAATTATAATAAATGGATTTTAATGAATTATCAGTGCCATATAATACCTACATCAATACTCTCATTACTCTTATCAAACTAAATAATATTAATCTACTAAAAGTATTTATTATGTATCGACCACCAGAATATAAACTGTTAAGCATTAAATTAATCCTAGTTGCCATACAATATGATACATATGCAATTTGTAAAATGCTCCTAAAAACAAATATAATAAAAGATGCACCATCTGGATCAAAATTTTACGATAATCCAATCTTTTATGCGATATATCTTGCTAACACATATCCTACTCTAGGATATGAAAAATATATAACACTCCTGATTAACTCTGGGGTTAATCTACATACTATTAATTCAGATGGTCAGACACCATATGAATATATAAATAATAAAAATATAATCTGCCCTGTTAATCATTTTTTTCTATAATATCAACTACTAAATCTATATCTTGATAATTCATGTCTATATTACACGGAATACATATTATTTTAGAATACAAACTAGACGATACATGATAATCAATTAATGGACTGTAATATTTTTTACATTCTATATTATTTGTTTTCATATCATCCATTATTTTTTTTGATATATCTTTATTTTTACAAATATATATCAAACTAGAAACAAATATATTTTGATCTAAAGTAGGATAAATCTGATCTTTATCTTTTATCTTATTATAATAATATTTGTACATTTTTTGATGATGGTTGACTATATGATTAAAATCATCTAACAACATGTATATAAACCCCGCAGATATATCTGACATCTTATAATTAGAACTAGATCTGTCCCAATTTATATTTTTATCTATATTTTTACCAAAATTACAGATAGACCATACTAGATCACGATACTTATTATCAATTATAATAGCCCCGCCTTCACCAAATCCAATCGGTTTAGTATGATGAAAGCTTATTATAGATGCAGTGCCATAATTCAATATATTTTTATTATCGATAAAACTATACGGGGTTGCCGCATTATCAAATATTAAATATTTATTATGTTCGTTACACCAATCTATATAATACCTGATATTACAGATATATCCAAAGATATTAGTTACAATCACTCCATCTATATCATCTGGATTTATATCTAGTAAATCCGGGCCATACATATTATTAGTATCTATATCAACTATTTTACTGTTAGATAAACTACCTTGACATGATGCCGGAAAAGTAAAGGCTTGAGTTACAAAAGTTAAATCACGACTAGTTATGTATTTTAATACAGATGCTATTGCGTGTAATGCACTGGTCCCGCTATTAGTTAATATGATAGTCTTGTTGTCATCTAATTTTAATAATTCATGTAATCTGGATTCTAGTTTTTTAATCATCGGACCATCGTTCGAAAATTGATTTAGATTTTCTGATTCGGATAATAATTCTTCTAATCTATCATAATTTACTTTTTTTTTATTTACCCACTTCATTTTTTATAGGATTATATATATTTTCATAGATCTTATTATTTTTATCTTGAACTAAAATACTCTCTATATTATATTTTAATCTTTTATCAAAGATTATTTCTTCTATAATAAATTCTCCTAATAATGGAAAACCATATTTCATGTAATCGAGATCAATATTTTCAGGAAAAATTAATCCAGATTTTCTATTATTTACAAGATAAAATATACCAATTAGATATCCGGTGACTACTTGCGAGTTAGTTGCGTTAATATAAGGATGCATATAAGAAGGATATTGTCTTCTTGCTTCATGAATATCTAAAAGAGATCCGCACCAGTACGCCTTATCTTTTAAAAATATAGTAACACCTAATTCATCCCGTCCATCTGTAATACTAGTCGTCATTAAACCACCGTTAATCGTTGTATCATGATAGGATAATTTTTCATCATAATTATCAGTATATAACTGACAGTTTCTAGTCGGCTTATAAACATAATATGTAGATGGATAATAACTTTCATCACTACTTTTTAAATATCTCGGTATGCTTAAATTTTCTTCATGTCTAATTAACATACCTTTAAATACGCCGTTAGGTGTATATGAGTATGCTAATGATTTCATACCCACTTGTTGATAAACTGTCGGATTATTTATTATTCTTTTATCTTCATGTGTTCCTAATGTTATCTCGACTGGAGCATTTGCCTCTTCTATCCATGATCTCGGGTTATTAGACCATGTGTTCTGATATACATATTTGTTAATTATCGGAGATAATTGAGTATCATGTTCAGATATATGGATCGTCTTAATATCTAGATCTTTTGCTGCTTGTGCATAATCTGTCACTGTATGACCAGATAAATATTCGATCATTAGTTTAACCCATAAAGATACATTACCGGGGTTACAACCCATTGTAACTAGTGCAGTAATGTTTTTTAATTTTAGATCAAGTAAAGCTTTAGTTCTAAAATCTAAAGTTTGTTGATATGGAGTAGGATTAATTATATCATCCGCCCAATGTTCAATTGCACTATTTATATACAATAAATTATTCTCATCACAGTATTTGATTATATCTATTGTTGATATATCATAACTGGCATCTACAATAAAAGTTTTATTATTAATGTCATCTAAAACTTTTTTGTAATTACGTTTTGTAATTTCTATATTTATTGAACTTACATTAGATTTAGATTCATGATTGAATATATTAACAAAATTTAATAATCCGGCATTTTTTTCTATTACAGTAATTTTACTATTTACAAAAAATTTGTTAATCCAATAGATTAATACACGCCCCATACAACCACATCCAATAATAACAAAATGTTCTGTACTAGTGTTTGATATTTTATCTAATTCAGATAATCTAGTTTCAACTGTGTTTAATTTTATTCTGTTCATTTATAAATTATAATTATAATTTATAAAAAAATGTATGTAATAGGATAGTTTATTATGTCAATAACTAATATATGGATGATAATAAACAAAACTTAAATAATATATTTCGTGTAGATCGAATCTACAAATATATAAAAGATTATATAAATATCCATGCTTTTATAAATATAATTATAAATACACGATATTTGAACTGTTTTGTATATATTAACTATTTTGATATAAGCGATGACATAAAAAAGTTCATAAATATGATATTTCATTTTGATCATCTGATTTATAAAATAGATAGTCAATATCAGGATATCATTAAAATTATGATTAAGAGTAGAACTAGTTATTTTTTATTAGAGTATAAATATGAATTTACGATGAATAAATTCAATAATAAATTTGAAGATGTATATTCTATCAGTATATTAGAGTATGAAACTCTAACTGATCTATTCTATAATTTTGATATTTATACTATTAAGAGTATAATAGATAAATCTAAAACTATCGGATCTTATAAATTTTATGATAATAATTATCTGATTCCAAATATATCTGAGTTTTATAAGTTATATATTATGTAATTTATTTTTGTTCTAGTTCATCACATATTTTATTTACTTTGTATAAAATCTTCATATTTATATCTAATATATCTTCTTGTAATCTCATACATGCATTTAATCTCTTGTGTATCTGATTAATATCATCTAATAATGTGTTTTGATTAATTTGATTTATTGATAAAATATTAGATGTATTCTGTAATATAGCTCTTGTATTTGCTAGTATCTTCACTCTCGGAGATATTAATTCCTGTTCTTTCATATCTGTTATTATACTTTTTAGAGTTTTGATATCCTGTAATATACTCATATTTTCTTGATTAAAGTTTTGTTCTCTTATGTTAGATAAATCAAGTGGAGTTATAATAGGCGATTGTGTTTGAGTTTGATTTTGATTTAGATTTTGTTCTGGACTATCTGGCACTGATAAACAAGTTGCCAGAGGGCTAGATGGTGTTGATCTAGGACTCTTTTTATTGTTTATATTCATATAATGACGTGTTATAAAAAATATTACTAGCATGATAAATATATCATGATAGTAATTATATTTATATAATTATATTTTCAAATAATTCCTTCTTCATCTTCCAATGAGTAAATTTACCTACTTTATCTTTTTCGTCTGCTGTTAAAATAATATCTTTTACTCCAATAATATTTTTGCATTCTATACACTTAAAGTATAGATTATTCTTGTTGTTAATTTTTAGATAACAGATTGCACATATCTTACTACCACATTTATTACAACTATCTGCCGGATTATACATTGTAAATTTATTGCATATCATACATGTCTTTTTACAGTTAATCAATTGATCATATACCCAGTTAATATCATAACTACTTCTATACTTTCTAATATCTAGAACTAGATAATTACACTGATATATAATACAGATATTCGTATCTCTATTAAAAAATCTATTACTTATCGCTTTTTTAGTAAATAAATCCGGATTTTTTCTATTTATAAATCCGTATAGTAATAATTTTTCATCTTTATTTTTTGTAACTCTTTCTAACATATCTGATATCACTTGTTGATCAGTTATATTATATTCATAAAACATAATCTCTGGATCTTTCTCTTTTATGTCAACTAATATAGTTATATCTGTATCTGGATTTGTTCCAGGACAATATTCTATATCTTTATAAAAACTATCGGGGTATCTAAAGTCTTCTGACATACCGATTTAGTAATTGATATATTAGAATTGATATTAATCTAGATCTATTGAATATTTATTATCAATTTTTTTTAATAAAAACAGATAATTATAATTCCATTGTTTCCTTCACTATTTATAAATTTTTCACCATCAAAATAACTAGAACCACCTGCCCCAAAACCATCGCCATTACCACCACTATATATATGATTATTTTGACTACCTGGTGGCTTAGTATATCCAGATAACCATAAACCACCTCCACCACCACCACCTGGATATCCATTATGTAATGAATTATCAGAATATCCACCATTACCTGCATTACCTGCACTGATAAATTTATACCTATCTGTGAGAGTTTTATAATTATATTTTGTATCAGTATTAATTAAACCATAACCAATACCCCCTATTTTACTATCATTACTTACACCATTTAAGGATATTAATGATCCACCCGATGTTCCTCTTCGTGGATCTTTACGTGATGCACCAACACCTCCGCCACATGTTCCACTTCCACCTTCTTTAATATCTGTAGGAGATTTACCTGGATATGCATGATATAAATCATCAAAACTAGTTGTCTGATCAGACATGCCGATCGTTATTTTATATTTTTTATCTTTTTCTAGATAACAAGATACTATATTGATATCACCTGATCCACCGCCATTACCATAATTACCAGAACCACCGCCACCAACTATTATAAGAATAACGTATCCACTAATATCTGATTTATATTCACATGAATTTATAAAATCTATATATTTTTCGGAGTATAATCTATTAGAATTGATATTAATCTGTTCGCCAATAGAGATACTAGGTAGATTATAAAAATAATTTCTATAATTTATATTACTAAAGATAATCTGTTTAGTATCTTGTTGATTACCTGTTAAGATTGTTTTCTTAATATTTTCTAGATTCTGTTCAATATCTGTGATATATTTTTTTGTTGACTCATTTTTTAGTTCTGTCTGTTCATTTATTAAATCATATAACATTTGTTCCTGCTCATCTATAGTTTTTCGAATCTTTCTAAAAGCATCTTTAATTTCAGTTAATTGAACAAATTTATTTGATTTTCCTTTATTCATGTAATCAAAAATATCTTGTTCATAACTTTTTGTTTGTCTTAATAAAGATAGATGATATGTTAGATGTTCTTCTAAAAGTTCTTCTCTATCTAGCATATTATCTTTATCTGACTGACTATATTTCTCATGTTTATTTAGAGGAGTATTAGGATGATGTACTATAGGCCAACATGAATCGCATAAATATAAATTTTTACACGATTTACATAAATTAACTGGCTCTTGATCTTTATTACATATCTGACATGGTACTAGTGTATATATATTTTTGATGTTTATAGTTATTTTACAAAACGGACATACTAAATCGCTAGAGTGTATGATACTAGTAATTAGACATGTACGACATACTATTGCATTACAACATACTATAACATTAGAGCATGTTTGATTACATAACATACAGATATCTTCCATATTTCGAATATATTATTATTATAATATATTCGAACTAATATATATTTTATTTATCAATTTTTTTCATGTATAAATTACTAGACTGATCAAAAATATATTGATCGAGATATTTTTCATAATTTTCTGCAATATATTTTAAGCTATTTAATATAAAATCTATTTCTTTATCGGTATTTGTCCAATTTACAGATATTCTACACCAACCATTTATGTTATATTTTTTTTCTATTAATTCTGCCAGTATTCCTGTGCACGATACTCCTCCTCTAGTTTGAATACTAAAGAGATCATTGAATAAAACTACTATAAAATTGTAATGTAAATTCTTGATCGCCACACATAATATCGGTAATCTATCTTTTGTGATATCTGGTAAGATAATTATTAAGTTATTAATATTTTTTGCATAATTAAATATTTTTTTAGTTAGTTCTTCTTCTCTTTTTTTAATATAATCTATGAACAATTTTTTTAATTGTAATATTTTTTTTATCCTAATTATTCCTAGGATATTTGGAGTTCCACCAGTTTCTTTTTTTTCTATATCTGGATCATAAGTGATAGATTTTGAACATACTTTTATCACACATCCTCCTCCTGGAGTCATTGGTACTCTATTCTTAAATAACTCTTTATCTGCTATCAATATTCCGGGAGTTCCGGGACCGCCTAAAAATTTATGTGGTGAAAAAAATAACGCATTACATATATCACCGGCTATATCATCATATGGAGCAATACATGCATAATCCAAAAATAATAAATTATTTACCCCATAAATACATGAGTCCTGTGTGTTATAAGATTTGATCAAACTTGATACTTCATTAATATTAGTTTTAATTCCAAGAACATTCGAACATGCAGTTATACTAAATATATTTATTTTATTCGGCTCAGATCTATCTAATATATTTTTAAGATGATCTAAATCAATCATGTAATTACTAGTTATTTTTAAAATATTCAAACTAATTTTATCTTTATTTGTTTCTTGTAGTTCTTTCCATGGTAGATAATTACTATGATGTTCTAAAGGAGTTAGATAAATATTAACAGAACATAATGATCCTAATTTTAAACAAAAGACTAAATGATTTATTGCACCCGTACATCCTGAACCTGTAAATATAATTTTCTTATTAGTAGATAGCTTCAACTCTTTTCTCATATATTCTTTAGTATGTTTTATACATTCTTTCATATTTATTCCACAATATGCATTAGAATGTGTGTTAGAATAATATGGTAGAATCTTTTCAATCATATGATTTTCTATTATGGGCGATGGACGTCCTGTCGCTATACAATCCGCATATATTATATTACGTTTGTTTAATATAGGAGATGGATATAATAACTCATTTAATATATTATCTTGCATTATAATTTATTACAATAAATTATAATAATTGTATGGATAAAAAATTATGATATTATGTTATTATTATTCTTTTTCTCCAAATATTTTTCTTTTATTCTTTCTTTGTTCTTCCTATAATATTCTTTAGTATATTCTCGTTTTTTGTCTAATTCTAATTGTTTTTCTTCTATTTTATTATTTTCTTTAATTATTTTTTGTCTTTCTTTTAATATTTCCTTATTTTTTTGATAATATTCTCTCATATAAGCTTTTTTCGCCTCTCTAAATTTTTCATCTTGCCATTTTTTATCATTGTATTTTTTTTGTATCACTTTTATCTTATCCGGATGTTCCTTTGCATATTTTAATATTGCTTTTTTTTGACTAGCGGTGTATCCTGATTTCTTTTCTTGAAAATCATCCGGTTTATCCATTTTATATTATATTATATATATGATATTTTTATATTATATATATAGATTAATTACAACTAGTTTAACTCATGCTATTCTATAATTATTGATTATTGATTATTGATTATTGATTATAGTTGTTTTCATATCATGATATTATATGTGTAAGCTGGCTTTGATAATTTTACACAAATAATTTACAGGATAATATAAAATATGTTATATTTTCCTAACTGCTGGGGTAGAAGATTTACCCGCCACATATAATATAAACACTGGAATAAAACACAATAAAACACATAAAAAAGCTAAACCAAAACCCACGCCTACTATTTTTGCCTCGGACCAAGATGTTTTTCTTTGATATTTTTTTTGTCTGATTCTGTCATATTATATATATAATAAAAAAATTAATCTTTAATTGTAGATTTTATTATACCCATATTGCTTCCTTGATAGAAAAACATAACATCAGTCCAATAATGTTTAAAATCTTTATTATTTTCAAGATAATTCGTCATATAATAATCAAAAGGAGCACCATAATTAGTGTCAGTATTCATATGATTTAAAAACTTGACTATACCTTGATAATTCCATAAAAAACTGTCACAACATCTAGTATTAAATCTTCTTATTAATCTTACTTGATCTGTTATACTAGTTAGATCTTCTATATAATCCATATTTTTGTATTCATCGGATAATTCTCCCCGATATATCATACCAGAACATTCATACGGAGTTTTAAATATAACATCTTCTTGACCAATATAGCCTCCAATATGTATTAAATCCCATGATTTTTTATCTAGATTTTTAACAAAAGTAAGAAAATCCTTAAATTTATTAATATTTTCATATTTAATATAAACATCACTTTCAAATATCATAAATATACTATCTTCTTTATAATTATCGACAATTTCTTGTAATATATATTTATAGTTTAAAAATAAAGATATTTCTGCTCTTCTCATCGGGATATCTGGTCTGACGCGTATAACTAAATCTTCTCTGATTAAATCTTTCATATCTTGATCTGTAATAGTATGTTTGTATGTAGGAGATACATATTTTACATGATTACTGATATTAATACTATCAAACATACTTACTAATCTAGAGTATCTATCTGGTTCATACTCTGGATTAGATAATACATATATCCTATCTATATTATTTTGTAACAGATCAGATCTAAAAATTATATTTTTAATATCTCTTGATATATCTTGTATAGTTCTAATATTTTTATTATCAGGTTTAATATCTTGATTAATTATTTTGAGATATTCATCTGGATTATTTAATAAATATTTAATCTTGTTTATAATATTATCCAGATCCCGATGATTCTGTATATTAATGAATCTTTCTGGATTAATATAATTACTTATTAACTTAGATCCCCAATAAATCGGGATAGTATTAGATAATAATCCGTGAGTTATTTTTTCAGTTATATAAGTATCATGATCATTTTTTGAATTTTCTAAAGATATAATAAATTTATATCTACTAATTATTTCACGAAACTCAGGTGTATTATAAACATAAGTGATTTGATTGATATTATTTTTGTAAGTTCCGCCATAAGATATGTTAAAATGTTTATCTAATTCGTCTAATATGTAATTTCTTTCTATTGAATTTGGATTAGATACTATACATATAAAATCTAAAGGGGGTATTGATGTTATTTTTGTTTTATTTTTGTGATATAGATCAAGGTTTGAATTATATAAATAATAAATAAATAGAGGAGTATTAACATAATTATCATGATTTCTAGAACATGATAATATACAATCGTAATGTTGATGAAAATTATTTAATCTTGATTCACCAGAAAATAAAAAAGTATATTTAAAAGGTCTAGGCTTAATAAATAAACAAGTATCATACGAAAATACTGTTTCTAATAATATATCTGATTCATAAACATTATGTGTTATATAAATTTCTTGATCGAATACTAATTTGAATAAATCTAGAAAAAACTGGATATGCCCAGGATTAGTTTTATCAAAAAAACCACCCCAAAAATTATGTGCATATAGGTTCATGATTATAAAATAATAATTATTATTTTATGATCAAACAAACTCCAAACAAACCCTAAACAAATATCCCTGATAAGCTTTGTGTCCTTCGATGACCAGGATTTACAATACCACGAAGAGTTTCACCAGATGACTTTACGCCAGAAAATGAAGAATTTCGTTTCAACTGAGATGGTCGAGGCGGAGCCGGGCATTGAGGAGGGTCAATAGTAGATGGCGGACACCACATCATGTACTCGGGGTGGCATTCTACCCAGTAGTCATATTTTGAAATTAATCCACCATTCTTCAATAAACCGTAAACGGAGGTTTGCATTTTTGCAGCAAACACTGGATTTTTGAGAAAACTTAGATATCCGATTTTTTCGTTGTGTGGCGAAACAACATGGATCGACAAATCATAACGAGGGTCATAACTCTTATGAAAAAGAAGTTCAACTTCTTGTTCATTAAATTTTAAACTAAAATTTGCAGGAAAACGTAGCAACGAAATATCATTTTCGGAGAACAGTTCAGACAACTCAAACTTCTCAAACAGTTCTAACATTCTCGCAATGTTATACATCCTTTTTCGTAGAAAAAAGAAACTAACAATAATAAGCTATAAAGGATCTATTTTATATTTATAATTTCAATTTTTTTATATCATACAGACTAGTGACCGCCTTATCATCAATCATTAGATCAAAACATGGTTTATCCAGTTTCAATTCATGATATTTAACACCCCATTCTTCTAACTGTTTTTTAGTCAGATTATACCAGTCTATCTTAGTCTTAACTCCTCTGGATGACCAAAAAACTATATAATTACCAGAATCATACAATTCATTAACTATTTTAATCTTATCATAATCTGGTATTGCTTTATGATAATCTAATTTATTATCTAAATAATAACATATTGTATCATCAATATCTATTCTTATATTCATAATTATTATAATAATTATTATAATAATTATATGTCTATACAAGTTAGCATTACTGTGCCGCATAGCTACTGCATATCAACAAAAATACATACATGTGATTTTTCGGCCCTATTAGCGGCTAGTCATATTTTTAATTTTTTTAGATTATCAAACATACTAGTAAAAGTATATATTGCAGATAAAAATAGAACAATAATGGATTATAATAGATTATCTGCTAGATATTCTAAATGGCGTAAGATAATTACTCGAGATTTAAAAAACTATAATATTAAACTAGCTCTGGATATTCATTCTTTTCCAAATGAGTCTGATTCTTTCGGATATATTGAAAATACTAATGAACTGCCAGAAATAGTTATTCTAGATTCTTATCACGACAACAAAAAATATCTAGATAATATAACTAGCATAAAATTTAATAAATTTTTATTACAAAACAATATTAAGTCAAAATTATTATTAGGTGGAGAAAATGATATCATGATATCTGCTCGAGAAAATAATACTAGATGCATATTGATAGAATTTAATGAAAGTATTATTAATTCAAGATTAGAATATATCACTAAAAAAATTGTAGAATATTTTTTAAATTATCTGGATTAAAATATTTACTAGTATTTTTTTATCTAAGCATTCTAATGTTATATTTTTATTAATGTCTCCTGATATATTATCCGATTTTTTTAATATTTCATACATAAGTACATCTTCAATATTTTGTTTGTTTTCCAAAATAATATTAAGAAAATCATGATCATCACTGTCATAATAAATTTTAATCTTGTTCCAAGTTTTTAATCCTGCCTCTTTTCTAATTTTTTGTATATTTACTGTAAATAATCTTACTAAATATTTACTAATTACTTGTTTTGTGTTTTCATGATCGACTATGATTAACATATCATCTAGATTTGAACTAATTTGATGTTTATCTAATTTAATGTCATAAGTATAACTTATCATATAATCTTCTGGATCTAGTGTTTTATAAAAATCTTTTGATTCTAATATCTTTTTCTTAATCATATTAGCATCTCCTCTATATTTTCTCCCCAAAATACTTACATTCGGACTGATATTAATCATTCTATCTTTTGAACCATCCTCTATTAATAGTTCTAAACAGTTTATTTCCTCTTTCATATAGTTTTTAACTACTTCTAAATTATTATCTCCATTAATTTTAATGATTACACGATTTAACGGGATTTTATTTGATTTGTTTAATCCAGATCTCATCATTCTTACTTGATTAACTATTTTTTGCATCTTTTTCATAACATCCAATATATTTGTATTATTATCTTCTATAATTATCTCAGTCGGATAATCAAAAAGATGGATACTATCTCTATTATCTCTACTACCATAATTATTTTTTAGATAATTCAAATAAATATATTCAGTTAAGAAAGGCATAAATGGAGCAGCGATCTTACAAAATTCAAACATAATTTTATACAATACACTTAGAGCCATATTTTGTTGATAAACATCACCAGATAATCCTCTTAATCTGTTTCGATTGAATTTAATATACCAGTTAGTCCAATCCTCTATAAAATCTAATAACATATTAGGGGCTTTATAGACTAGATAATTATCCAAACTATCTCTGATATTTCTAGTAATATTATTTAAATTATCTATAATCCATAAATCAGTAATATTATCTGTTTTTTTGTATAACTCACTGTTTAGTTGATGCCCATCGTGATTAAATTTTTTAAGATATTCATAACCTAATTTACACGCATTATAGAACTGATATAATTTACTACTAATAACTTGAACATCATTTTCAATAAATTTAAAACTATCAGCATGAGCAGCCGGAGATCCACTTAAATATAATCTAAGTGCATCTGCGCCATATTTATCTATATAATAGATAGGAGATACATAATTACCTCTACTTTTACTAATCTTTTTGTTGTCTTCTGCTAGAACTAACCCTGCACATATACAATTCTTAAAAGGTATCTGATCAAACAATCCAACTGATTCAACTAATAGAGTATAAAACCATCCTCTAGTTTGATCTAAACCTTCACAGATAAAATCAACATCTTTTATAGGGGTAGTATAATGATACTGAGCGACTGGTACAGCCCCACTTTCAAACCAACAATCAAATACATCCGGGATTCTACTTAATATCTTACCTGTTTTTTTACTGATAATTTTAATATCATCAATATATTCTCTGTGTAAATCTAGTATTTCTCTATCAGTATATTCTTTTAACTGTTCAATATTACTGATACATAATATTTCTTCGTGATTTTCATCTGTCCAAATCGGGATCGGAGTACCAAAAAATCTTGAACGCGATATTCCCCAGTCTTTAGTATTTTCTAACCAGTTATTAAATCTGTTAGTACCTACTGAACTCGGGATAAAATTTATATTTTTGTTATGTTTTATCATACTAGATTGTATTTCTTGAATATTAATAAACCAACTAGAAACTAATTTATAAATAAGTGGAGTATCAGTCCTCCAACAGAAAGGATAACTGTGTTTATGAATATCTTTCTTGATTAAATCTCCAGATAATTTTAAATCCACTAAAATCATCTTATTCACATCAAATATATGGATGTCTTTATATTTTCCTAAAGTATAATACCCATCATCTGTAATCGGACAATAATCTCCAGCGCTTTTATGATTAATGATATTATTCTTAATACAAACTTCAAAATCTATTTCACCAAAACCAGGAGCGATATGAACAATACCAGTACCACTAGATGCATCAACAAAAGAATCACCTAAAATATATCTAGGATTATCTCCAAATGTATTAAATAAAGGACTGTATGATAATCCGACTAAATCACGACCATAAATTTTTTTGATTATCTTATAAGGATGTGTATAATTTTTATTTTTTTTAGGAGTAGGATATAGATTTTCTAAACATGCTTCTGCAATAATGTAATTCGAATCAGTAATAACATAAACTAATTCGGGATTAACACATATAGCAATATTACTAGGTAGAGTCCATGGTGTAGTAGTCCAGATGATTAAATAATTATTATCATTCGTCTTGAATCTAACATATGCACTAGTATCTTCTACTTCTTTATAGTTTTGTCCTGCTTCAAAATTAGAAAATGATGTTCCACATTTAACTGAAAATGGCATGATTCGATACCCCTCATATACTAATGATTTATTGTATAATTGACTAAATACCCACCAAACACTTTCCATAAAGTTAAGATCAAGAGTTTTATAATAATCTTTAAAATCAACAAATCGACCAATTCTTTTAAATATATCATCCCATGCACCAGAATATTCTTGAACTAGTTTTTTACAGTTTTTATTATATTCAAAAATTCCTATTTTATTAATAACTTCATCTTTTGTGCTGATATTAAGATCTTTATTACACGCCTGTTCAATAGGTAATCCATGACAGTCATAACCAATCCTATTAATGACTGTATAACCTAACATATTTTTGTAATTCAATATAATACTTTTGATCGAAGAGATTAACATGTGACCAAGATGCAAGTTACTGCTACTAACAAAAGGAGGTCCATCCATAAATACAAACTCCCGATTATTTTTATTTTTATTATTGATTTTATCATATAACTGGATATCATTCCAGTAATCAATCATACTAAGATCAGTACTCTTGAATTCAAAAGAATTATTCATTATTTAGTAATTATGAATAATTAAGTATTTTTGCTTTTAAGTATAAAGCATATCATCTAGTGAATATTTTAATTTCCAACCAGTATCTCTAGATAAATTATTAATATCAGCATAATATGATGTACTATTAAGATTTGTTTTGATGAATTCAACATCAACTCTAGTATTATTTAATATTTGAAACTTATTTATTAGTTTATCTAATCCGATTATATTACCAGATCCTAAATTATATATTTTTAATCCTATTTTATATTTATTTTTAGTGATATATTTACAGATATAGATGTACGATTTAGCTACATCAATTATATGAATGTAATCTCTAAAATTATTGTATAATATTAATTTTTTTTTGTTGTATAATAGTTTGAAAAAAAGATTATCTTGATCTTTAATATTTGATACAAGAAAATCATATCTAAACGAAACTGGATAAAAACATCTTATAATAACTATATTCCAATTATTATCTGATTTATATAGATCATGTAATATCTCTTCTTGTATGTGTTTAGTATTACTATAAGGTGTTCTTTCTTTATTGTTGTTGTATATACACGCCGATGATGTAAATATAATTGTTCTACAATAAAACTGTTTCATGATACTCAATAAATAAATAGTGCCAGATATGTTATTATGATAATATTTTAGAGGATCTATAATTGATTTAATGTTCGATTTTAGGTTAGCGTTATGTATGACTATGTCTATTTTGTGTCCAGAAAATATGTTTATTAATGTATTTGTGTCTAATAAATCACCATGATAAAACACTAGATTTTTTTCATCGAATATATTCAAATTTTGTAGATGATTATATACTGAGATATTAGAATTAGATAAATTATCTAATATAATTATTTTATAAGATTTATTGATCATTTCTGCGATAATATGTGCGCCAATATATCCTAATCCACCGGTGATTAGAACATTTAACATCATAATAATATAATTATTGATTAAAAATTTTTAATAAAAAAATTTTAATTAGTTAAAATAGCTATATCTACTGACTGCTTGATAGATATCAGATCCGCCGATTAATTGTTCTTGTGTATCGCATGTTAATCTTTTAGAATATACTGCATCACTTCCTGTTTTACTATCTACCGCAGTTAGATATATTATATTTTCAACAATAGGGATTAACTCACTAATAACTTTGAACTGTTTTCTTTCGTAAGTTCCATTCAATCCACATGCATATACTAATTTACCATTATTAGCCCATGAATCACATAATACCGATCCATCTTGATAAAACTGAATTTCATCAATAAATATCGCATCATAATTTTTAATTAACTCATCTGCGTCTTTTAAATCACTACATACATATGATTCTATCTTAATGCCATCGTGTGTCACTGTCTCAGTTTCAGAGTATCTAGTATCTATCTTGTGTTTTATCATAATACATTTTTTTCCACCAATACTATGTCTATTATACTGATTTATTAATGTTGATGTTTTACCACTATACATACATCCTAGAATCAATACAATACTACCCCGATAACTGTTAGACATTATTATAATCTATAAATATTATAAATATCTTATATTAATATATTATAATTCAATTTTTTTTATGTCTTTTCGTGTAAAAAAAATATACTGGGTTAGACATGCCGAATCATGTTCTAATAAACAGATCAGATCAATTGAAGATAGAGAACCAGATAATTATTATGATAAAGATAATATAGGCTTTCATCCTAAAGATTATCAGATATCATCTAAACATCAAGATAATTCTATCAAAACAATATATGATATCTATCCAGATATTTTAAATCAACCATGGATTACTAGAGATACTAAAATATCTAAAGATATTATACAACTTTTTAACGCGGGTCTTAGAAGACATCCGAACATCACTTATATCGGAATGAATCAAGCTATTTTATTAGGTATGAATTACATGAAAAAAAATATAGGTAACAACAACATCGGTGTATATGTCTCTGCATCAGTTAGAACTATCATGACCGCTTTATTATCTCTTAGAGGTCTAGAACAGATCACTATAAATGTTGTGCCATATATATCTGAATCGACTAATCCAATC
>Ga0315902_10003873_pt1 | contig 22067 bp, 17 predicted proteins | sample LakEriMetagenome_9_FD_203523 | JGI IMG/M metagenome (GOLD analysis project Ga0315902, IMG submission 203523) | Freshwater fungal communities from buoy surface, Lake Erie, Ohio, United States - Buoy 12 MA117 | ecosystem: Environmental > Aquatic > Freshwater > Lake > Lake biofilm | place: USA... | reverse complement strand
TCAAGGCCTCTGGCATGAAGGCATTCAAATCTGCAATACGCGTTGCATCACTCGGGTGAGTGCTCAAAATCTGAGGCGGTGCTTGTCCGCCCTGCTCTGACATGCGCTGCCAGAAACCAATAGCACTCTGAGGATCATAACCGGCCATAGCCATAAACACAAGTCCTAACTTATCTGCTTCACTCTCATGATTGCGGCTATAGGCCAGCATTCCCAAATTGGAACCAAGACCATACGACTGCAAGAATAAATTCTGCGTTTCAGGAGCATGCTCCGAAAGAGCTACACTCAGTGCAAGCCCTCCTAACTGCACCGCTAAGCCTTGGCTCATTCGCTCATTGCCATGTCGAGCTACTGCGTGAGCTATTTCATGCCCCATCACGACAGCTAAACTCTTCTCGTCTTTCGTTACCGGTAATATTCCCGTGTACACCACTACCTTTCCTCCGGGCATACACCATGCATTTACGGTTGGGTCATTCACCACATTAAACTCCCAGTCAAATCCGTCAATACGCTTCAACTCACCATTATCGGTGAGGTATTTCACCACTGCATCTTTAATACGATTCCCGATGCGTCGCACCACAATTACATCCTTGTGCGTATCAGGCAAAACCTTGCTGGTATCCAAGAAATCATCGTACGCCTGTAAAGACATACCTATCATATCCTGCTCACTGATTAGACGTAATTGCTTTCGCCCGCTAATAGGCACCGTATCGCAGGCGTTGAACAACGTCACCACGGCAGTGACTGCTACTAAAAAGGCTATGTTTCTTTTCATTGTTTCGTTTTTTGGTGGACGCACAGCAGTGCGTCCTTACACTGAGATTGGGTGGAGGTATCTTTCGTACCTCGTGCCTCGTCCCTTATCCTGTCTGGTGGACGCACAGCAGTGCGTCCTTACACTGAGATTGGCTGGAGGCGTCCTTCGTACCTCGTGCCTCGTCCCTTATCCCACTGGTGGACGCACAGCAGTGCGTGCCTGTGCAGATTTTACCAAACGTCGCACTTTGTACCTCGCACTTCGCACCTCTACTGTATCTCCGCCGTCAACCCCCTATCTAACAACGCCGTACACATAGGCTCCAGTTCTTCCCATGTTCCGTTCTTTACTGCACATTTTCCTTTGTAATGGACGAGCACGGTGCACTGCTCTGCCTGCAGCAATTCATGTCCGCACACTTCCATCAATGCCTCGATTACAAAATCGAACGAATGAACATCGTCGTTGAAAAGCACCAACTTCTGACCGTCGGCCAACAGGGTCTCTTCCAACAATACTTCTTCGAGCTCTGTAAATGGACACATAGATAATGTTTGTGAAACAAAAGTAATCATGAAGCGAACAATACGCGACCAATGTGCAGTTCAAATTGTCCTACATTTTAACATCATTATCGATTATGAAATTCATTTATTGCATCGCTTTTTTGCTGCCAGTATTGGCAGTAGCTCAAACGGAACCAACGAAATATTGGGAAGATAAATTCAAGCAACTTGGACCTGAATTGGCTACCCCCAATGAACAACGCACTGCCAGCGGTGCACCGGGCAATGCCTATTGGCAACAACGCGCCGATTATGTAATGAACATTACGATCGATGATGCGACGCAAACACTATACGGTGAAGAAACCATCACCTACTTCAATCAATCGCCAGACGCATTGAGCTACCTGTGGCTCCAGCTCGATCAGAATGCATTTGCTAAGGAGGCAGACAGCTACGCTATCGAACAAATGAAAATGGGTGAAAGCGCAAGCTACAACGACCTGATAGACCTGAACCCTTGGTATGACGGTGGTTTTAAGCTTGACTACGTGCGTGACGGTGCAGGCAAGGCACTGCCATATACCGTGAATAAAACGATGATGCGCATCGACCTCCCGCAAACGCTAAAGCCCGGGGGAACATTCGTGTTTAAAATTAAATGGTGGTATAACATCAACGACCGTATTCGTCTCGGTGGCCGCAGCGGCTATGAGTATTTCGAAGAAGATGGCAATTATCTATACACCATGGCGCAATTCTTCCCGCGTATGGTCGTGTATTGCGATAACCAGGGTTGGCAGCACAAGCAGTTTCTCGGAATGGGTGAATTCACACTCAACTTCGGAAATTACGATGTGAAGATTACAGTTCCGGCCGATCATATTGTTGCTTCTACAGGCGTATTGCAAAATGCGAAGGATGTTCTAACCGCAGAAGAGTTGAAACGTTTCAATACTGCAAAAACGAGCGACGAACCTATTGTAATCACCACGCAAGAGGAAGCTGAGAAAAAAGAGAAGAACAAAGAGACCTCAAAAACCAAGACGTGGCATTTCAAAGCCGAAAACGTTCGTGACTTCGCATTTGCCAACTCACGCAAATTCATCTGGGACGCACAAGCTGTTAAGCTTGGCGACAAAACACCATTGGCTATGTCGTATTACCCCAAGGAAGGGAATCCACTTTGGGGACAATTCAGCACGCGCGTGGTAGCACACACACTTCGCAGCTACAGCGCTCACACTATCGACTACCCTTATCCGGTAGCTATTTCGGTACACACCAAGTGGATGGGAATGGAATACCCGATGATCTGCTTCAATGGTGGTCGCCCGGAAAAAGACGGCACCTACGATCAGGGCACACGCGACGGAATGATCTCCGTAATCATTCACGAAGTTGGACACAACTTCTTTCCGATGATCATTAACAGCGATGAACGCCAATGGACGTGGATGGACGAGGGCTTGAATACGTTTGTGCAATACCTCGCTGAGAAAGAATACGATCGCAACTACCCTACCCGTCGCGGTCCGGCCCGCAACATTGTCGACTACATGCGTGGCGATAAAAGCACGATGAGTCCCATTATGACCAACAGCGAAAGCATATACCAATTCGGCAACAATGCTTATGGAAAACCCGCCACTGCGCTCAACATTCTGCGCGAGACTGTCATGGGGCGCGAGCTTTTCGACTATGCGTTCAAAGAATACTGCCGCCGTTGGGCATTTCGTCATCCCACCCCGGAAGACTTCTTCCGCACTATGGAAGACGCGAGTGCGGTCGATCTCGATTGGTTTTGGCGTGGCTGGTTTTATGGAACTGATCATTGCGATATGGATTTGAAAGAAGTTAAAATCTTCCGACTCAACACACACAATCCGGATATCGAAAAAGCATTAGAGCGCGAAAAGAAAGAAAAGGCAGCTCCTGATATCTCACTTCAACGCGATGCTGCAGAGAAGATCAAAGTTGAAGTAGATAGCGATGCAGACATGCGAGATTTCTACACTTCATACGACCCTTATAAAGTGACAGCCCTCGATCGCGTTGAATACGACGAATACGCAAAAAAACTGACCGACAAAGAGAAAGAACTCCTCTCTAAAAACATGCTCTACTATCAGGTAACGGTAGAAAACAAAGGCGGGCTAATCATGCCGCTCATTTTCGACCTCGAGTTCATGGATGGCACAACGCGCAGAATCAACATTCCTGCAGAAATCTGGAAACGCAGTGAAAAAGAGGTAACCAAGGTATTCGCCTGTGAGCGCGAAGTAAAATCTATCATTCTCGACCCACAATTGGAAACAGCCGATATCGATATTTCCAACAACACATGGCCACAGCGCATCTCGCCAACTCGCTTTGAGATGTTCAAGGAAAATCAGGGCCGCTCGCGCGAAAACCCAATGCAGCGGGCCAAACGAGAGGCAGAGCTGAACAAGAAATAATTAGAGAAGCAGCCCTAGTGCAACCAGGCTCAACGCAACCCCCAGCCAATTGTAGCGTGTGAGCTTTTCTTTAAATACCAAGACCGCTGCAAGTGCGGAAACCAAAACGACTCCTAGATTATTGATCGGAAGCATGGCTGACTTCTGCATGATACCGGAATCGTAGGCGAGCACTAAAAAAATGATTGAACCATAGTTGATAGCGCCCAACACAAGCCCTCCGATCACGTCGCGCAGTGTCAATGTCATTCGACCTGTAAAAAGTTGTACGCCCATAAACACCGATCCACATAACCCCGCCATACCAAAAGACAAGCAGGAGTATAGCTTTAGCTCATCATCATTAGCCGGAAAAGAAGAGAAATAGGCAATTCCAAAATCAACACCCGTGCTACCCAGAAGAATAAGCGCAGGGAGCAAGAAAGATCGAATACTCAATTTTCTTCCATCATCTTTTAAAGAGGAAAAATAGACTCCGGACATTGCCACCAGAATCGCCATAATCTTGGTTAAGCTCAGGTGTTCATTAGGATCAACCCAAACAAATAAGAGTACAGCCAGTGCAAGCGACATTTTGGATGCAATAGTGGTTACGGAAACCCCAATAATACGTGCCGTTGTTCCCGTCAAATAAAAGACGAGTATGAAGAGTATACCGAGAGACAACCCTCCTATCGTCCATGCCGGCCATTGAGATGCACCTTCTAGAGCATGCCCCAAATCGGGAACAACGAAAAGGCCCACACTGCAAGCCATGAAATAATTGACCACGATAGCCGGTAATGTTTGAACCTTAAATCGGTCAAACAATTTGAACAGAAAAAAAATAGCTGCATTCGTCAGAATGCTCATCAGCAAATAAAACATAGGGCAATGATACGGCCTGAATTAAGACTTGTTGTAGAAGTAACGTATGGTGTCGCTTGCGCTTTTCTCCTCGCGTAAGGGATCGATTGAAAGCAAAGGAGCCCTCAACCCTGATCCCAATGATTGATCGGAAGCAATTATTCGGACTTCATCCCATAGTCCACTATCCAAAAAAGACCGAAGCACATGCGCTCCTCCTTCCACAAACACTGACAAGATGTTTTCGCTATGCAGTCGATGCAATACCGATGTTAGATCGCGCACATTGCCACAGGAAATGTATCGAGTGTTCCCGGATACTGCCTCTGTGTCATTCGTTATAACTATTGTAGGAGCCTCGTCATTTCCAAGCATAAGATCGCTGAGATCAACTGGGCTAGCACTCAACACTATCCGCACAGGGTTCTTACCTTTTACTCTGCGCACGGTAAGCGAGGGATTATCATTGACAAGCGTATTCTTCCCAATTAAAATAGAAACTTCTTCAGAGCGCCAGCGATGCACAATCAATTGAGTGTCTGGGTGAGAAATCATGACAGAACCGAGGTAACCGGTAGTTCGGTCAATATCCATAAAACCGTCAGATGATTGTGCCCACTTTAAAACTAGGTAAGGTCTCTTCTTCTCATGAAACGTGAAAAATCGTTTGTTCATCGCACGACAACGCTCCGATAGAACATCGACCACAACATCAACTCCCGCTGTACGGAGCTGTTCAATTCCTTTACCGTTCACCTGTGAAAACGGATCGCTACAGCCAATTACAACGCGTGGTATGCCCTTCTCTAAAATCAAATTAGAACATGGAGGTGTTTTCCCAAAATGGGCGCAAGGTTCCAGTGTAACATACAAGGTAGCATCCTTCAAAAGTTCCTGATTTTCAACCTTGGCAATGGCATTAACTTCTGCATGCGGACCACCGTAAAATTCATGATATCCTTCTCCTATAACTTCCCCATGTCGCACAATAACACAACCCACCAAAGGGTTTGGAGCAACATTGACGCCCCCCTTTTCAGCCAACTCGAGGGCGCGTAACATGTACTTTGAATCAACAGATTCGTTCATAAAGGCAAATGAAAGGAAGAAATGAGGATACCTAATTGCAAAATGCGAAAAGAGATTTTTTTACGGGGTGCGCAATAAAAGGAAACCAAAGAAGGTTATCCAACCAAATTACAGTACATGACCAATTTTACTTCTGAAAATTTTATGGAGTTAGCGCAAATGGAAAATGAGATGATGAAAGAGCTTTTTGCTTCCGACATCGAGGACCAATGCGAACCTTCCGACGAGACTGTGAATACCCTCCTGGCCTATAGCAAGGCTTTGAGCATCCGTAAGTCGCGTTCGATGAATAGCATTCGCCTGGTCTTAAACTAGAAATCGGAATTTTTCCGGAGAGAGTCCCGCCCTTGTGGCGGGATTTTTTTGTTCTTCCGGTATAAAACGTAAAAAGGCCCCGCATGCGGGGCCTTTCACATTAACCTTACCCGGTTATTCTACTGGGGCATCGGAAGCGCAATCTGGTGCTTCTCAATTAGTTTTCTCAGATTAATTAACGCATAGCGCATACGGCCAAGAGCTGTGTTAATACTGATGTCAAGCTGATCAGCAATTTCCTTAAAGCTCATATCATAATTAAGGCGCATCATTACTATTTCTTTCTGTTCACTGGGCAACATATTCAATAACTTTTTCATATCTGCCTTGACTTCACGCTTTACGCGATCCTCTTCCGAGTTTCGTTCTTCGGCTCCTATGAAATCGAAAGGATTGTATTCGTCGCGCTCACGGGTCATCGGCATCTTTTTGATATTCCGGAAATAATCGATACAGAGATTATGAGCTATGCGCATAATCCAAGCACTGAACTTCCCCTCTTCATTGTAGTTGCCTTCCTTGAGAGCATGAATTGCTCGCACAAAAGTGTCTTGGAAGATATCTTCAGCAACCGCGCGATCACGCACGTACATTTTGATTTTGCTGTATACCTTCGATTTGTAACGCTTCAACAATTCGTTGAAAGCTGATTCTTGTCCGTTGTGGTAAGCTTCTACCAACTGTCGGTCTGACATGATTTGTACACGCATAATTCCTCCTCTTTTTTAGGTTCGTAATACTTAAGAACAAAGAGTAGAATTTTTCTATAGCGTATACTTTAAATTGGTATGGGAACGGTAACGCGTCCCTTTTTTAAATTATTGCATCAGAATAAAAAAAATTCTGATGTCCAAATATACATAAGATTTTGAATAATGAAACTTTTCTTTCATTTTTTTTTTAAATCGAAAAGAATGCGAACGTTCTGACCATTACGAGGCCCTTCTATATAGGCTTGCAGCTCACTATCACTAATCAGTTCGTATCCGATCTTTTTTGGAAAATCATGGTTGTTATTTACAAACTCAACCCGACGTGCGCTTTGCTTGCTCAAACGAAATGGTATTACCTCCTCTCCATTCATCTGCTTCACCTTCGCATAATAGGTCCAGCAATTTTGTTCATTTCGAATTTCCAGGGTCTCAAAAAACGTGGTGTCTCCTCCCTCCAGAATATAACCTCTCCCGATATAAGTCGAATCATTCATTCGCTCCCACTCCTCCAACTGGGATGAAGCTGTATCTGCAGATGCCCAACGACCAAGCAAGGTGGTGAAATCAAAGTCATTCTCCGATCGCTCACTGCAGCCAATCCCTGTGAAGAGTACTATGGATAAAACAAACAATGGGTGCAACTTGGAACGCATGGGGCGAAGATAAAAGAGTGACTCTTATTAACAGATACCCCACTTCATTTTTGTTCATGCAACCCTGACTACTTTTGTAGGGTCAAGCATTGGCAACCTGTATCTATCTGCACATATGAAATTTATAGTCGCACTCCTTCTCTTTTTGGTTTTCAACTCTTTGGGAATAGCCCAGGTGGTGGTCAATGAATTTTGTGTTGCTAACTACTCAGACTGGGACCAAGGGGGTGATAATGAGGACTGGCTTGAGCTGTACAATCCCTCCGGAGCAGCAATAAATATCGGAGGCTTTTGGCTCAGCAATGAAGAATCGGATCCGTTGAAATGGCAAATACCTGCCGGAACCACTGTTAATCCCAATTCATACCTGATCATTCTGCTTTCGGGCACCGGAGAATACAACCCAAATCAGTTTGGATTCTTAAACACCAGCTTCCGTGTGACCCAAACCAACGGCGAGGACATTGTATTTTCGAATGCCAGCGGAACTATTCTCGAGTCCTTTGACATGGCCGCCTTAGGCAGCTTTCAAGCAAACCACTCGTATGGCCGGGTAACCGATGGAGCAGCAAACTTCTCTATCTTCACAAACCCCACTCAAAACGCGGCAAATGCAGGCGCTGTATATAATGGCTACGCCTCAACTCCTGCCTTATCTGAAGTGGCCGGATATAAATCTGGCCCCATCAACGTGACTATAACAGCAGCTGCCAACACAAGCATTTATTACACGCTGGACGGTTCTCAACCAACCGATGCTTCTACTGCTTATGCAGGTCCTGTAAACATCAGCACAACAGCGAGTCTTAGAGCCATTGCCTATTCCAATGATCCGGCAATACTGCCAAGCTACATCGAAACGAACACCTATTTCTTCGGTTCTGATATTCATGAAGTGATGGTGGTCAATATTTCCGGAAGCTCTCTCTCGGATGGCAGTTGGTCCGGAAATGAATTCACTCATATCGAGTTTTTTACACCCAGCGGCACCTTCATAACAGAAGCAACCGGCGACAGCAACGAACACGGCAACGACTCGAATGCATATCCACAACGCGGATTCGACTATATTACAAGGGATGCACTCGGGTACGACAACGAAGTTCAGTTCCCTGTCTTTTCAAGCAGCAATCGTCAGGGCTACGAACGCTTGATATTCAAAGCTGCTGCAAACGACAATTATCCAAACTCCGGAGGAGCTCATATACGCGATGCTTATGTTCACCGTCTTTCAGAAGTTGGAGACTTGCATTTAGATGAAAGAAAAGTCGAATCATGCGTGCTTTACATCAACGGCGCCTATTGGGGTGTTTACGATGCCCGTGAGAAGATTGACGACATTGATTACACAAAGTTTTATTACGACCAACCCGATGGCTTTGTGGACTTCCTGAAAACTTGGGGCGGCACATGGGAAGAATATGGCACCGGCAACGATTGGTATGACCTTGTTGCCTTCATTACCGGCAACGATATGACAGACCCGGCCAATTATGACTATGTGCTGACTCAGTACAACCACATGAGCCTGATCGACTATTTTATTCTGAATGGCTACATCGTTTCAACTGACTGGCTCAACTGGAATACCGCCTGGTGGAGAGGACGCAATCCTGCCGGCGATGCGCGACGCTGGAGGTACGCATTATGGGACAATGACGCATCGTTCGGACACTATGTGAACTATACCGGTGTTCCTTCCAATCAACCAACCGCCGATCCGTGTCAGATCGATGGTATGGGCGATGTTGGCGGCCAAGGACACGTTCCCGTGCTAAATGCTTTGTTCGACAACGAAGATTTCTTTGCAGACTACATTCAGCGCTACGCTACCCTTTCCAACAGTATTTTTTCATGTGAGCGCATGATCGAAGTTTTGGACAGCATGATCAATGTGATTGAGCCGGAAATGCCGCGTCATTGCGACCGCTGGGGCGGCACTTACGATGGTTGGCAAAACAGCGTTCAAGAGCTGCGCGATTACATCCTCGCCCGATGCAACAACGAAATCATTACAGGTATTGAAGATTGCTATGATGTCACTTCCTATACGCTGACAATCCAAGTTGATGGAGTCGGGGAAATTGAAGTAGAATCATTGGATTTGAATAATTCCAACACCCCTTACTCGGGCACTTATTTCGCAGACCTTGATATAGATCTATTTGCTGCATCCGACGGCGCATCATGTGGAAATTTCGTAGGTTGGGAGATTATATCCGGAACAGGTACTATTGCTGCCCCGTCATCCGATACCACGACCATCACAATTGCAAGCGATGTTACACTTGTAGCTCATTTCGCAGAACCATCAAGTGGACCAATATCGATAACGGTCGGAACCGACATACCGGGCGCAGCCAGTATTGCTGTCAATGGCACATTGGCCGGCTCACTTCCAGCTACGAACAATTTCAATCCGGGAGATGAAATTACGCTTGAAATCACCCCGAATGAATGGTTCGTTTTCGATCATTGGGAATCGAGTATTACAAGCATCAATCCTTCCGAGGACGTCCAGGAGATAACCATTAGCCCTTGCCGAACCGACACGCTCATTGGAATCTTTGAGTACATCGAACACTACACCGTAGACATTCAACCCGGACTGGAAGGTGGTGGTTTCATCATTCTCAATGGTGATACCTTGCCGGTCAACGGAATTACACTCGACCTGGAGGCCGACGATGTTTACAGCCTTACTGCCGTTGCCAACGATCAATGGTCAACCTTTGCTTATTGGGAAATCGATGGCAATGCCATATCGCCTGATAATTTGTCGGCTACCATTCTATTAGAGCTATTCGAAAACGGATCGATAACTGCCGTTTTCGCTTCAATTCCAAATCACGAAATCACGGTAATTGTTAAGCCTGCAGATGCAGGAACTGTCATTTTTGAAGAGGAGTTCATTTCCGGTAATAGCTACAGTACAACGAATTCAAAAACGGTTACATTGGAAGGAAACAAACCACTCCTTTTCAAAGCTATCCCCAACGAATTCATTGATTTCAACAAATGGGAAAGTGGTAATCATGTAATCCAAGGAATTCCCGGAAATGAGACAGTAAGGTTCTCCTTTCAAACCAACGACACCATCATCGCGCACTTTGCACCTCAACCGTTCGCACTTTACGTTCCAAATAGCTTCAGCCCGAATGGAGATGGAATCAACGACGTTTTTAAAATTGAAGGCAATGCAATCGACGTCGAATCATTCGAGATTATCATTTTCGATCGATGGGGACAAGTTGTATTCAAGTCTGATAATCCGCTGGAAGTTTGGACAGGTGAGTTTAACAAGGGGGATTATTATGTTGGGAATTCTACCTATGAATACCGACTGAAGGTTAAATCCGTTTTCGATATCGAACCCCGTGAATACAGCGGTTCCATTTTAATGTTCCGCTAACGGAAAACTGTTCATTCCAGGGTTGTTGATAAAGTGATGTAAATTCTTGACATTGTAGACCAGAGGATTCTAACTTTGGCATTAGTGTGTCCAAAGAACTGTGGTAATTTTATACGACACCAACTTAGCGATTTACTGAATATGAGTATGGAAGCGAAATTCTCGCCTCAAGTGCGGGATGTAATTCAATATAGCCGGGAAGAAGCCTTGCGTTTGGGACACAACTATATTGGAGTGGAACATTTGCTGTTGGGGCTAATTCGGGAAGGAGAAAGCCTTGCATTAAAGATTCTTGTTCAACTGGATGTTGATCTCAATCGATTGCGTAAAATGATTGAAGGATCGATAAAAGGTACTTCCACACTTGCAGGCAATTTTAATGCGCCCGGTCAAATTCCGCTGGTAAAACAAGCTGAACGAATTTTAAAAATCACATACCTCGAAGCGAAGGCATACAAAGCTTCACTCGTGGGAACCGAACATCTATTACTATCTATTATGAAGGATCAGGACAATGTAGCCACCAAGCAACTGCTTGCTCTTGGCGTAGACTATCAAGCCGTAAAAGACGAGCTTGAAAACATGGGCGGTGGCATTTCGAAAGAAGACCTGCCAAAATCGGAATTACCGGGCGCTTCTGACGACGACGATGAAGACCGTGGTATGTCAGGCAGCATTCAAAAGAAACCCGGTGACAGCAAAAGCAAAACACCGGTGCTCGATAACTTTGGCCGCGATCTCACCAAAATGGCCGAGGACGGCAAGCTAGATCCAATCGTCGGTCGTGAAAAGGAAATTGAGCGTGTCTCGCAAATTCTTTCTCGCCGAAAAAAGAACAACCCTATTCTGATTGGCGAACCCGGTGTTGGTAAATCAGCCATTGCTGAAGGCCTTGCACTTCGCATCATACAGAAGAAAGTATCACGTGTGCTATTCGGCAAGCGAATCGTTACTCTCGATATCGCCTCTTTGGTGGCCGGTACAAAATACCGCGGACAATTTGAAGAGCGCATGAAAGCGGTGATGAACGAATTGGAGAAATCACCGGACGTCATTCTGTTCATCGATGAAATTCATACCATCGTTGGTGCAGGAGGTGCAAGTGGCTCACTTGATGCAAGCAATATGTTTAAGCCTGCTTTGGCTCGTGGCGAAATTCAATGCATCGGTGCCACCACACTGGATGAATATCGTCAGTACATCGAAAAAGATGGAGCTTTGGAGCGCCGCTTCCAAAAGGTGGTAGTGGACCCAACAACAATCGAAGAATCAATTCAGATTCTCAACAACATCAAAGACAAGTACGAAGAACATCACAGCGTAACCTATACCCCGGAGGCAATAGCCTCTTGTGTGAAGCTCACTGCTCGCTACATCACCGATCGTCATTTGCCGGATAAAGCAATTGATGCATTGGATGAAGTTGGCTCACGTGTTCACCTTAACAATATCAATGTGCCAAAAGAAGTAATCGATATTGAAAAGGCCATTGAAGAAGTAAAAGAAGATAAAAACCGTGTGGTTCGCAGCCAGAAATATGAGGAGGCTGCCAAGCTTCGCGATCGTGAAAAGCAGCTTCAGGAAAAACTAGAGGCTGCCAAGAAGAAATGGGAAGAAGACACCAAGAGCCACCGTGTTACAGTAACGGAAGAAAATGTGGAAGAAGTGGTCGCTATGATGACCGGAATTCCCGTAACCCGCGTAGCTGAAAAGGAAAGCGGCCGTCTTGCGAAGATGGATAAAGAACTTGAAGGTACCGTAATCGGGCAAGATGCCGCCATCACGAAAATCGTAAAAGCTATCAAGCGCAATCGCGCGGGATTGAAAGATCCAAATCGCCCCATCGGTTCTTTCATCTTCTTGGGTCCTACCGGTGTAGGTAAGACTCAACTTGCAAAAGAACTTGCCAAGTATTTGTTCGACTCTGAAGATGCTCTCATCCGCATCGATATGAGTGAATACATGGAGAAATTTGCCGTATCACGCCTCATTGGAGCGCCTCCCGGATACATCGGTTATGAAGAAGGCGGACAGCTCACTGAAAAAGTGCGTCGTCGCCCCTACTCTATTGTTCTTCTCGATGAAATTGAGAAGGCGCACCCGGATGTATTTAACTTGATGTTGCAGTGTTTGGATGATGGTCAAATGACCGATAGCCTCGGACGTAAGATTGACTTCAAGAACACCATCATCATCATGACAAGTAACATTGGTGCTCGTCAATTGCAAGACTTTGGTACAGGCGTCGGTTTCGGCACCGCAGCTAAAGCGGCACAAGAAGATGTGGAACGCAAAGGAGTTATCGAAAACGCCCTGAAGAAGGCTTTCGCACCAGAGTTCATCAACCGTATTGATGACTTGATCATCTTTAATCCCCTTCGCAAAGAAGACATTCACCAGATCATCGATATCGAACTGAACAAACTCTTCCACCGTGTTACCAGCTTAGGCTACACCATCAAATTGACTGATGTTGCTAAAGACTATATCGCAGAAAAAGGGTACGATGAAAAGTTTGGTGCACGTCCACTGAAAAGAGCTATTCAGAAATACCTGGAAGATCCGATTGCTGAAGAAATCATCACTGCTCACTTGAAATCGGGTGATACTCTTTTAGTCGACTACGATGCAAAAGAAGATCGCATGACAATGAAAGTGGAAAAGGCCAAAGCCTCGAAAGAGAGTAAAGCAAAAGGTAATAGCGAAGCTCCTTCAGAATAAAGGAGAATAGGATTGTAGGATTATAGGGGAATCGTCAAGGTTCCCCTTTTTTTACAGCCCCTATTTTCCTACAATCCTTTTCGCTACAATCCTATACATTGAAACGGAAGTGCATCACATCGCCATCCTGAACGATGTACTCCTTCCCTTCCACGCCAAGCTTGCCGGCTTCTTTCACGGCAGCTTCGGTTTTGTAGGTGATATAGTCGTTGTACTTGATTACTTCGGCACGAATGAAACCCTTTTCAAAATCGGTATGGATAACAGCCGCCGCCTTCGGAGCAGTGTCACCTTTGTGAATTGTCCAGGCGCGCACTTCTTTCACTCCGGCAGTGAAATACGTTTGCAGGTTGAGCAACTTATAAGCTGCGCGAATGAGCTTTGCGACACCAGGCTCATCCAACCCTAAGTCTCCCAAGAAAATTTGACGTTCCTCAAAAGTCTCCAGTTCTGCAATATCTGCTTCGATAGCAGCTCCCAATACAATGATCTCTGCGTTTTCGTTTTTGACAGATTCGCGCACGCGCTCAACGTGGGCGTTTCCATTCACAACAGAAGACTCCTCCACGTTGCACACATACAATACAGGCTTACTGGTGAGCAACTGCAAATCGATCAACAACTTTTGCTCTTCATCATTGGCCGGTGTAACGGTGCGAGCGCTCTTGCCTTGCTCTAATGCTTCCTTAATGCGGGTCATGTAATCGAAATCACGCTTGGCATCTTTATCACCGCTCTTCGCAGCGCGCATCACCTTGGCAATGCGGCCTTCTATGGACTCAAGATCCTTCAATTGCAATTCAATATCGATAATCTCTTTATCGCGAACAGGGTCAACACTTCCATCTACGTGAACGACGTTACCATCTTCAAAGCAACGCAAAACGTGAATGATAGCATCCGTTTCTCGAATATTCGCCAGGAACTTGTTGCCCAAGCCTTCGCCTTTGCTGGCTCCTTTAACCAAACCGGCAATGTCCACGATTTCGATCGTAGTAGGTACGATTCGCTCCGGATTGACGATTTCAGCCAATTGCGTGAGTCGATCGTCGGGAACAGTGATGGTTCCAACATTGGGCTCAATGGTACAAAAGGGGAAATTGGCTGCCTGAGCTTTCGCATTCGACAAGCAATTGAATAAGGTTGATTTTCCGACGTTGGGTAATCCAACTATTCCGCATTTCAGTGACATAGGTATTGTTTTGCGGGCGCGAAAATACGACATACCACTTTTTCACATTCAGTCAACACTACAGAAACGCGTATTCATTCGAAATACCTTCGCCGCGCTAATCGCATTCCCATGAACATTTCCGAATTACAAAAAACCGCATCGCAAGTCCGACGCGACATTGTGCGCATGGTACACGCCGTAAACAGTGGTCACCCAGGCGGTTCGCTCGGATGCACCGACTACTTCGTTGCACTCTACTTTAACGTGTTGAAGCACAATCCGGGCCAGTGGAACATGGACGGTAAAGGCGAAGACCTATTCTTTTTAAGCAATGGCCACATTTCGCCTGTTTGGTATAGCGTTCTAGCGCGCAGCGGGTATTTTCCAACGCAAGAACTTTCGACATTTCGTAAAATCAACACGCGTCTGCAAGGGCACCCTACAACACACGAAGGCTTGCCCGGTGTTCGAGTAGCAAGCGGATCGTTGGGCCAGGGATTGTCAGTAGCCATTGGCGCAGCGCAGGCTAAAAAACTCAACAACGACCACTCACTCGTGTACACGCTGCACGGCGATGGCGAGCTGCAGGAAGGTCAGATTTGGGAAGCAGCTATGTATGCGGCGCATCATAAAGTGGACAATCTCATTTCAACCATCGATGTAAACGGACAGCAAATTGACGGGCCAACCGAAAAGGTAATGAGTCTGGGCAACTTGCGCGCAAAGTGGGAAGCATTCGGCTGGCAAGTCATCGACATGGAAGGCAACGAAATGCAATCGGTAGTAAGTACGCTGGAACATGCCCAAACACTTTGCGGTAAAGGCAAACCGGTTATGATTCTTATGACCACATCGATGGGCAAAGGTGTCGACTTCATGGAAGGCACTCACAAATGGCATGGCGTTGCACCCAACGATGCCGAATTAGCGCAAGCCTTAGGACAACTGGAAGAAACGTTAGGAGACTATTAATCGAAAAAAGCTTAAGCACATGTTAGATTTCAAAGTAGACGGGTCGAACGACACCCGCAGTGGTTTTGGAGAAGGACTTTTGGAAGCAGGCAAGAAGAATCCTCACGTGGTAGCTCTCTGCGCCGACCTCATCGGCTCATTGAAAATGGATGCTTTCATGAAAGCTTTCCCGGAACGCTTTTTCCAAGTGGGAATCGCGGAAGCCAATATGATGGGAGTTGCAGCCGGCTTGACAATCGGTGGGCATATTCCGTTCACAGGCACATTCGCCAATTTCTCCACCGGGCGCGTATATGATCAAATCAGACAGAGCATTGCATACAGCGATAAGAATGTAAAAATCTGCGCTTCACACGCCGGACTTACATTGGGAGAAGATGGAGCCACGCATCAAATATTAGAAGACATCGGGATGATGAGCATGTTGCCTAACATGACCGTGATTAATCCTTGCGACTTCCACCAAACCAAAGCGGCAACTATGGCCATCGCTGAACACCATGGACCTGTTTACCTGCGATTTGGCCGTCCCAAGGTGCCCATGTTTACAGGTGCCGATCAGAAATTCGAAATTGGAAAAGCGTGGCACATGCATTCCGGAAATCACGTCAGCATATTCGCTACGGGTCATCTTGTTTGGAAAGCAGTTGAGGCGGCAAAGGCTCTGGAGGCGGAAGGAATAACCGTTGACCTCATCAATATACACACCATCAAACCGCTCGACATTCAGGCCATAGTCAACTCAGCCCGTAAGACAGGGGCCGTAGTAACTGCAGAGGAACACCAGATTAATGGTGGTATGGGAAGTCTCATTTCGCAAGCCTTATCGCAACACTGCCCTACACCAATTGAATTTGTTGGTGTAAATGACAGCTTTGGAGAAAGCGGAACACCGGACCAACTAATGAAAAAATACGGTCTTGAATCCGATAACATAATAACAGCGGTAAAGAAAGTGCTGCAACGGAAGACCGCTTAAGACTATTCATAAAATAGAAAGCATGATCTTAACGATCATGCTTTCTAGGTGTGTAAACCGGTGCCTCCTTCAAAATAAATGCAGGATCATTAGGTACCGGTAGAATTTCCCTTAAATGCACATTCAACGCGGCTGAAATCTTCAGCACGGTTAAAATTTGCGGATTGGATTTGCCATTTTCAATCACCGAAAGATTCGGCACCTCCATACCAATCTTGTAAGCAAGATCAGCCTGAGACATTCCTCCCTCTTTTCGCTTCTTTGCAATGTTCTTTCCCAACTCTTCGAGATAATATTTATCTGTCCACTTCATAGGGTCAAAAAACAGGTTTAAATAACAATCAATCGCTATGTATTGACATTAAACTTACTCAAATTCAATGATATGTTGAATTTTCGTGACAATTTTAGTCAATACCACAAGAAGGTCGCAAATGTAAAAATTACCCCTTCGCCTTGCGCTTTATGTATCGCTTTAATAACCGCGATTGCAGGAGAAGTTTAATTGTCTCATCGGCAGTGGAAGTCGTCTTTCTGATTTCAATAACCGCATCATTCAGATTTCCAACCAATGTCGTATCATTTACGAACGTTGCAACATTTCCCCTACCATGAATCGCCTTATCTGAGAATTGACTGAAATTTCCGCTTACAATAGCTAGCGTGTCACTGATAGATTCAACATTAACAATTGTCTGATGAATTCGCGAAAAAAGAGATGTATCGGTGAGAATAGCTCCGAAACTTCCCTTACCTGACCGCACATCATAAACTATCGAGCTAAGATCCCCGGTAATGCGAGCTGCGCGAGCTGAAGTAACTTCAATATTTACCACAGCACTTCGAATTTGCGGCGTGAGACTTGTGTCGGATAATAATTGCCATAAGGAATTATCAGCTGAAAACCTGCCTGTTATGCTTCGTAAATCAGAGGAAATCGCCAAAAGATTATTGTTCGTTTCATTCAATGTTCGCATCGCTAAATCCATATTGGGCTGCTGCCTGACCTGCAGAGTATCGCCATCGACGATAGAACGTTCAAATGGTACACCCGGATCAATCTCAACAATTTTGTTCCCCAGTAAGCCGTCCGTTCCAAGACTTATCTGTGCGTTGACAGAAACATATTTCAGCCAATCTTGATCGACAGAAAACACAACCTCAACCAGCGAATCATTATAAGGTGTGATCTCAACAACGCGCCCTAAACTAAATCCATTGAAACGAACATTGTTGCCGGGCATTAATCCGTCAATGTCATGAAAATGGGCATAAAGCGTTGCATTGTCGCTGAAAATATTGCGCTGCTGTCCCACCAGGTACAAGCCCGCGATGAGCAAGACTGTAGCTATAATGACTAAGGCCCCCAATCGAATATGCTGTAAAGTTTTCATTCTGGCAATTCAAAAAAAGCTTTTACATTTTCATCTGTTGACTTTGCAAGTAGTTCCGGGCTCCCTTCGCAATAAGACTTTCCGTCGATTAGTAATACAACACGATTTGCTGTTGCACGAACACAATTCATATCATGAGAAATAATGATAGAAGATGTATTGTATCGTTGTTGAATACGCACAATGAGCGCACTTATCTCTCGAGCTGTTATTGGGTCGAGTCCAGTGGTTGGTTCATCATAGAGGATGATTCGCGGTTTCAGCATGAGCGCTCGCGCTAGAGCTATTCTCTTCTTCATACCACCCGATAGTTCGTCAGGAAGATAATCAAGTGTATGCGGCAATGCGACGTCATTCAACGCTTCTAGTACGAGTGTTTCTCTTTCAGAGGAGGATAAATTGCGCCGATGCCGACGCAAGGGAAATTCAAGATTTTGGCGGACAGTCATCGAATCGTACAACGCATTACTTTGGAATAAGAAACCGATACTTGCTCGAAGCTTATCGAGTTCACGGACTGAAATCGAACGCACCTCCTGGCCCATGACACGAATACTGCCGGAATCGGCCTGCAGTAAACCAATAATGCATTTTATGAGCACGGACTTACCAGAACCCGACTTACCAAGAACAACCACATTCTCACCTTCCTTCAATGCCATAGTAAACTTTCGTAGCACATGATTGCTGCCAAACGAAATCGACAAGTCATTCACTTCAAGTATATGTTCTGAAAAGGTACTCATGTGATACTGAAAATATCGGCCAGCTGAGCAGCAACCAAATCGATTAGAAAAACCACAAATGTGGAAAGCACTACAGCCGAGTTAGCGGCTGATCCTACACCCTGCGTACCGTTGCGTGTGATGAAACCTTTATAACATCCGATAGCACCAATGGCAAAGCCAAAAAAGAAGGACTTCGTGATGGAGGGAAGAACATCGTTGAAAGTAAGCTTTTGAAATATTTGATGCATATACAAACTGAAACTCACATCCTGTTTCATGTTCACGCCTAGATAAGCTCCATAGAGTGCAATTGTGTCACTAATTACTACAAGCATGGGAACCATCAGGGTTGTAGCTAGGATTCGAGTAACTACCAGATAGTTGTATGGATTGGTTCCACTTACCTCCATGGCATCAATTTGCTCGGTCACTTTCATTGACCCCAACTCAGCACCAATGCCTGATCCAATTTTACCTGCACAAATAAGTGCAGTAATCACGGGTACGATTTCGCGCACCAACGATACAGACACAACAGAAGGCAGCCATGACTCCGCTCCGAAAGCAGCCATCGACGGATAGGATTGTATTGTTATGACTAACCCCATGATAAATCCCGTGATTGCCACCAAAGGCAACGTTAGATTTCCAATACGAAAACACTGATTAATCCACTCTGCCCACTCCATTTGGCGTGGCTTTAATTCGCGAAAAAAACGAGTTGTGAAAAAGGCCAACTCTCCGGCCTCAGCAATGAACGACTGTATGGTAACAGGTAGTTTCAGAACTCACTCTCTTTGTAACGAAGCGAAACTATTGGCGACAAAATTCCGGACGCATGAGTGAAGTCATCGGATCATCAAGGTTTGAATGACTCATGTTACCGGTGCCGAATCAAAACTTCACGACACATGTGCAGTTTAGGTTTTTCCTTCGCAAATTGCCACAGTTATGAAAGCGATACGAACTGCATTTGCCATGCTTCAGATAGTACTAATTGTGCTTTGGACGGGCATTAGCGGGCTTATCGGTATAATCCTAATGCTCATTACATGGAATGGACAATGGGTTCATTATTTCGAAGGCAGGTATTTGTTTTGTCCGCCTGTACTCTTTATTGCCCGTGTAAAGCTTAAAGTAACAGGCCTTGAAAACCTCGACACTGCCAGGCCATGCATTTATGTTTCCAATCATGTATCTCATCTCGACGTAGTAGCTATTGCACGTGCAATTCCATTGGGATTGTTCTACATCGGAAAAAAGGAGTTGAAAAAAGTACCAATACTCGGACAGTACATGTATCTGATTGGTCACATTTTCATAGACAGAAAAAATCGTGAGAAAGCCATGCAAAGCATGCGCAAAGCGGCTGAACTCATCAATAAGGGTAAAAATGTGATAACCTTTCCCGAAGGAACGCGAACGCGCACGGGAAAAACAGCCATCTTCAAACGAGGCACTTTCATTATTGCTAAAGAAGGGGCCATCGATATTCAACCGTTGGCGGTAGTCAATGCCGACAAAATTCTTCCGCGCGATTCATACATGATTAAGCCGGGCACTATTGAAGTAAGAATTGGTAAGCGCATCATGGCAAGTGAAATACAAGACCTCAATGCTGAAGCATCTGCCGAATATGTTAGAACACGTGTAATTGCCCTCCTCGAATCCCATTAGCATGCTTAGACTCCTTCTATTACCTGCGCTCCTTTTTATTGCACCCATGAGCCTACTCGCTCAACAACCGGCACGTTGTGTTTTTACCGGAAGCATTCACTTGGAAAGTAATGAATCACCAATTAGCAACGCGCAGTTATTTGTTTCGGATTATGCCCCCACACGCGGGAAAATGGACGTTAACTGGCCTTCATCCTTTACAGACGCCGAAGGTAACTTCAGCATGGATCTGAAAGGACAAGCCAACTTCTTACGCATCATCCGAACGCAGGGCGACACCATTGATCTCGGCATCCGCGGATTTCAATGCAACACGCATCAAGACATCATCGTTGGGTACGTTACAAAACCTGCAGAAACAAAAACGTATGTAATCGGCGAAATGCCCTATGTGCTGCCTGGCGTTACGCTGCAGGCATTCAGCAGTAGAAGCACACTCAATCGCATACCTGCCTCCGTGGGCTACATCGACAAACAATTGCTGGAAAGCACCGATCAATCATCGCTACAGCCGACACTCAACACCATTGCAGGCGTAATGATGGAATCGCGCGGGTATGGAGGCAGCCACCGATTGAACATCCGAGGCAGCAGTCTGCGGTCGCCCTTTGCCGTGCGAAATGTAAAAATGTATCTGGATGGCATACCCCTCACAGGTGCAGACGGTCAAACACCACTGGAACTCATTGATGCTGCTGACCTTGAATCTATAGAGGTCATCAAAGGGCCTGCGGGAAGTATGTACGGAAGCGGAAACGGAGGTGTTCTATTATTAAAGAGTGCAACGATTGATTCCGGAGAAGTACAGATTCAAACCGGATTTCAGGCAGCATCCTTCGGTGGATATCGCTCGAACACAAGCGCCGCAGCCGGTTTCAAAACAAGTCAGTTACGTATATCTCATAATTGGCAAGAGTATTCAGGATACCGTGAACAAGAGTTCAACCGAAAACAACAAGTTTCGCTTTCACTGAAACAACGACTGAGTGAAACGCAGGATCTCACGTTTTGGGGCACATACTACAAGGGTAACTGGGGCTTGCCTGGGGCGTTGAATCAAACTCAAGCCGATACATTTCCTCAACAAGCTGTTCCTTTTTCCGTACTGAACAATGCTTCCCTATGGCGCGAACGTTATGTGGGTGCTATAAGTCAAACAGGCAAATGGGGTAAACACGTTGATCATTTCATCACATTGAATTATCATCACGCCAACAAGAAAAACCCCTACGGCACATCACCATTCAACAGCGGATATAAGAACGAAAACTCACAATCGCTTAGCGGAAGAGCCGTGTTGAATTTTCACCACGACTGGAACAATATTCATCTGAAAGGCTCTGCAGGAACAGAGTGGCAAACGGAGACCTATTCCATACTTGAACAGACTATAAATCTTGGTGAACCTGCGGATTTCAAGTACTACTATGATATTGGCTACCGACAAGCCATGATTTTCGCACAGAAAGAAATTAATTGGAAAGACCTTCTTTTCGTAACCTGGGGGATGAGTGCAGGCTCCAATGAGCAGTTCGTTCGAGGGCGCAATGCAAATGACTTTCAATTCGACACGACAACCACGTGGGGCAAAACGATACTACCACGCTTTGCCTTTTCCATTCAACCTGTCCAAGGACTTTTCCTTTACCGAAGTTTCTCA
>Ga0315902_10003870_pt1 | contig 22076 bp, 17 predicted proteins | sample LakEriMetagenome_9_FD_203523 | JGI IMG/M metagenome (GOLD analysis project Ga0315902, IMG submission 203523) | Freshwater fungal communities from buoy surface, Lake Erie, Ohio, United States - Buoy 12 MA117 | ecosystem: Environmental > Aquatic > Freshwater > Lake > Lake biofilm | place: USA... | reverse complement strand
GCCAAGCGCTCGCCAGGCCTGCGCAGCTTCAACCTGGCGGTCGCGCTGAGCGACGCCTTCATGCATGCACTGCGAGGCGACGCCAGTGTCGATCTCGTCCACCGCGAGCGTCCGCCCGATGCCCTGGGCGCCCGTCGGGACGCGCACGGCCGATGGATCCATCGCACCGTGCGTGCCCAGGCCTTGTGGACGCGGATCATGCGTGCAGCCTACGAGGGTGCCGAGCCGGGTGTGCTCTTCATCGACCGCATCAATCGGGACAACAACCTCTCCTACTGCGAAGCGCTTGCGGCGACCAATCCCTGTGGTGAGCAGCCCCTGCCGCCCTACGGCGCTTGCGACCTCGGTTCGGTGAATCTGGTGGCCTTCGTGCTGAAGCCGTTCACCCGACGCGCATCGATCGACTGGGCACGGTATCGGCAGGTGGCCGCCGTGGCGGTCCGTGCCCTCGACAACGTCCTCGATCTCAGCGGTTGGCCGCTGCCGGCGCAGGCGGCGCAGGCGCAGGCGACCCGGCGCATCGGACTGGGCTTCACGGGGCTCGGCGATGCGCTGATGATGCTCGGTCTGCGCTACGACCGCGACGAGGGGCGCGCCATGGCCGCCCGACTCGCTCGTGTGCTGCGCGACACGGCCGCGCTCGCGTCGGTGGCGCTCGCGCGCGAGCGCGGTGCCTTCCCGCGGCTCGACGCTGCGCGCTACCTTGCGGCGCCGCACGCCGCTGCGAGGCTGCCACCCGGCATCCGCGCCGCGATTCGCCGCGATGGCATCCGCAATTCGCACCGGAACTGCATCGCGCCCACCGGATCGATCTCGATCGCCCTGGCCGACAATGTCTCGCCAGGCATCGAGCCGGTATGGGCCTTCCGCAGTCTCAGACAGCGACACCTGCCGGATGGCACCCGCAAGTCGTATGTCGTGGAGGACTGCGCGTGGCGCCGCTACCGGCAGGCGGGCGGCGATGTCGACGCGCTGCCGGAGGCCTTCCTCGCCGCACGACAGATCGACGCCCTCGACCATCTCCGGATGGTTGCCGCGGTGCAGCCCTACATCGATGGCGGTATCAGCAAGACCATCAACCTTCCCGCCGACTACCCCTGGGAGACCTTTCGATCGCTCTACCTGGAGGCCTGGCTCGCGGGTCTGAAAGGCGTCACGACATGGCGCCCCGGTACGACGCCAGGCGCCGTGCTCGACGATGCGCCGCCAGCCTGCCGGGCTGTCGACCAGCCACGGGCCGTCTGAGTCGGGTACCGGGGTTCAGGCCGGCAGCCGGAACTGCTCGCCGTCAAGCAGGGGTTGCTCGAGATAGCGCCGGCGGTAGCTTTCGAAGGGCTCGCTGTCGGCTGCCTCGATGGCGGTCTGCTCGCCGATCGACTCGCGCGCAAGCGCGGCGAGCCTGGCGGCGGCGATCGGGTCGATCGGCCGCTCGAGCAGGGCACGCCGGTGCGCGATGCTGGCGCTCAAGCCGAAATCGACGAAGCTGTCGCGGTGGCGCGCTGCCAGCTCCTCGAGCACCCGCGCCGAGGGTAGGGTGGCCGGATCGCGCAGCGCGCCGGCGGCGGCATCCAGGGCGTCGCGGTGCCCCGATCCGCCCTGCGCCTGGTCGAGCGCCTCAGCGATCGGCTGACACTCGCCGAGCAGTGCCTCGCCCCACGAGCGCAGGCCCACCAGCTCGCCGCCACGGCGCAGCTGCAGGCCCGGCTCGCGCCCGCGGTCGGCCATGCGGTGCTGGTTGGCCAGCAATTCGGCGATTTCGGCCGGGCTGTCAGGCGGGCTCTCCGCCAGCAGGCAGTGCAACAGGAAGACATCGAGGAAGCGCATCGTCGAGGCGTTGATGCCCACGGCCAGGAAGGGATCGATGTCCATGCAGCGCACTTCGACATACTCGACACCGCGCTCGCCCAGCGCGTGCAGCGGCCGCTCGCCGGGATGCACGCGGCGCTTCGGGCGGATCGTTCCGTAGAACTCGTTTTCGATCTGCAGCAGGCTGGTGGCGAGCTGCCGATAGTCATCGCCGCCACCGATGCCGATGGCCTCGTAGGCCGCATAGGGTACGGTCAGCGCGTGATGCAGCGACCCCGCATAGCCGGCAAGGCTGTTGTAGCTGACGGCGAGCGCTGACTGGGCATCGCTCTGGTAGCCGAGCGGTCCCATGCGCAGCGAGGTCGCATGAGGCAGGTAGAGGGTGTCATGCGAGAGCGCGCGCAACGCGTGCGCTCGCCCCTTGACGAAGCTGGCGGCAACCGCCGGCGAAGCGCCGAAAAGATAGAGCAGCAGCCAGGAATGGCGGCGAAAGTTGCGGATGAGCGAGAAGTAGGCGGCATTGCGGAAGCCATCGAGCGAGCCGCCTGCGCCCTGTGCGACCTGCAGCTCCGGCCAGGCCTGCGGGGGCAGCGAGAAGTTGTAGTGGATGCCCGAGATGGTCTGCATCCGGCGTCCGTAGCGGTGGGCAAGACCGTTGCGGTAGACGGTCTTGGCACGCCCCACGTTGGACGTGCCGTAGCGGCCCAGCGGGATCGCGGCCTCGTCGGCGGGCAGCTCGCAGGGCATGCTCGCGGCCCAGATCAGTTCGTCGCCAAGCTCCGGCAGGACAGCCTGGTGGATCGCGACGAGTTCATCCTCGCAGGCCTGCGCCCGGGTATGGACACCGGTGATGAGTTCGAGCTGCGATTCGCTGAAGTCGGTGGTGATGTGGGGATGCGTCAGGGCGGAGCCCAGGCCCGGAGGATGCGGGCTGAGCGCGAGTCTGCCGTCGGGGCGGGCGCGCAGCCCCTCCTTTTCGATGCCGCGCACGATCCCGCCCAGCGACTGGGGCGACAGCGAACGCAGCCGAGAATGTATTTGCATGAAAGCTTCCCCTGAGAGCCGAGGACAGCTTTTACCGCATTCCCGACGAATCCGCCGTGACGGGGTCTTGCGCCGGTTCGAGAGCCGCGCCGGCGCATTCGCTAGAATCGCGCGCCATGGACGCCAACCTCCGCCCCGTGCGCACCCGCTTTGCCCCGAGCCCGACCGGTTTCCTGCACATCGGTGGGGCCCGAACCGCGCTGTTTGCGTGGGCCTTCGCCCGCCATCATGGCGGCACCTTCATCCTGCGCATCGAGGACACCGACGTCGAGCGGTCCACGCCGGAGGCGGTGCAGGCGATCCTCGACGGCATGGCGTGGCTCGGACTGCAGCCCGACGAGGGTCCGTTCTATCAGATGCGGCGGATGGATCGTTACCGCGAGGTGATTGCCGGCATGCTGAGCGAAGGTACCGCCTACCGCTGCTGGTGCACGCGCGAGGAACTCGACGCGATGCGCGCCGCCCAGGAAACGCGCGGCGAGAAGCCCCGTTACGACGGCCGCTGGCGTCCCGAACCCGGCCGCGAGCTCCCGGCGCCGCCAGCCGGTGTCGAGCCGGTCATCCGCTTTCGGAATCCGCGCGAGGGCGTGGTCGCATGGGATGACATGGTGAAGGGGCGCATCGAGATCGCCAACGTTGAGCTCGACGACCTCATCATTGCCCGCTCCGACGGCACCCCCACTTACAACTTCTGCGTGGTGGTCGATGACTGGGACATGCGGATCACCCATGTGATCCGTGGCGACGACCATGTCAACAACACGCCGCGCCAGATCAACATCCTCGCCGCGCTCGGCGCCGAACTGCCGCGCTACGGCCACGTGCCGATGATCCATGGTCCCGACGGGCAGAAGCTCTCGAAGCGGCATGGCGCGGTGTCGGTCATGCAGTACCGCGATGACGGCTATCTGCCCGAGGCGGTCATCAATTACCTGGCGCGCCTGGGCTGGAGCCATGGCGACGAGGAGATCTTCACGCGCGCGGATCTGGTGGGGTGGTTCGACGGGGATCACATCACCCGTTCGCCGGCGCGCTTCGACTTCGACAAGCTGCGCTGGCTGAACAATCATTACCTGAAGCAGCTGTCCGACGCGGCGCTCGCACCCCTGGTCGCCGGGCGTCTGGGCTCCCACGGCGTTCAGGACCCTGGCGCCTCCGGAGTCGATCTTGCGGCGGTGTGCGGGCTGCTGAAGGAGCGCAGCGCCACGCTCGAGGAGCTCGCCGAGGGCGCGATGATGTTCTTCCTGGCGCCGCATACCAGCGCTGCGCAGCTCGCCGAACTGCTGCCGGCCGGGCTGCGACCGGCGATCGATGCGCTCGCCCGCGGCCTCGAGACGGCCGACTGGCATCCCGCGGCGATCGCACCGGTCATTCGCACGGTGGTCGCGGAGCACCGCCTGAAGATGCCGCAACTCGGCATGCCGGTGCGCCAGCTGGTGTTCGGTCGCGCCCAGACGCCTGCCCTGGAGGCGGTTCTTGCGCTGCTGCCGCGCGCCACCGTGCTGCACCGCCTGCGTGCTGCGCTCGCGCACGCCCTGTAGCCCGTCGGTCGGTCCGCCACCGATCGCAACGGCGGCGGACCTGCCACTCACTCGAGCGTGAGTTTCTGGGCGGCAACCACCTGGCGGTAGACCTCGAGTTCGGCGGCGATCTGTCGCGCGAACTCCTCCGGCGAGTTGCCGATCATCAGTGAGCCGGTGTCGGCGATGCGCTTGGCCACACCCGGATCGGCCAGGGTCTTTCGGGTAGCCTCGTTGACCCGATCAACGATCGGGCGGGGCAGTCCCTTCGGACCGAGCAACCCGTAATAGGCCATCCGGTTGACCGGTTCGAGGCCGACTTCCTTGAAGGTCGGCACCGCCGGCATCGAGGCAATGCGCTCCGGCGCCGCCACGACGATCGGGATCAGCTTGCCATCGCGTATGAAGGGCAGAGCCGAGGGCAGGTTGTCGAAGATGATCGGCACCTGGCCGGCGACCGTGTCGGCCAGCGCAGGGCCGGCACCCCGGTAGGGGATGTGCGTCATGAAGACCTTCGCCAGCGACTTGAAGAGCTCGGTCTGCAGGTGGCCGATGCCGCCGGTCCCCGAGCTCGAATAGGAATACCGTCCCGGGTTCGTGCGCAGGGTTTGGAGGAAGGCCTTGTAATCGCGGGCGGGAAACGAGGGGTGGACCGCGATGACGTTGGGCGTGGCGGCGATGTTGATGATCGGGGTGAAGTCGACCAGCGGGTTGTAGGGGATCTTGGGGTTGATGGCGGGGTTGGCCGCGGTCGTGGAGACCGTGGCCATGCCCAGGGTGTAGCCGTCGGCGGCGGCCCGGATCATCTCGACCGCCCCGACCACGCCACCTCCGCCGGCCTTGTTCTCGACCACGACCGGCTGGCCAAGGTTGTCGCGCAGTCTGTCGGAGATCACGCGCGCGATGATGTCGGTCGTGCCGCCCGGTGCGAAGGGCACGATCAGGCGGACGGGGCGCGTCGGGTAGGCACTCTGGGCGGCGGCGGTGCCGGGCAGCCAGGCACTCGCGCCGCCGGCCGCGAGCGAGGCGAGCAGACGGCGGCGGTTGAAGCTCGTAGGGGACATGCGGGAACCTCTCATGGGGTGCGACCCTCGGTCGCGATCTCGTTCAACCCGACAGCATAGAATGCCGGTCACGTTGCCAAGGCTTTCGGTTTACTGACATGTCGGGAAATTCCATCGGACTGCTGTTCTGCGTGAGCACCTTCGGCGAATCGCACGGCCCGGCCATCGGCTGCGTGATCGACGGCTGCCCACCCGGTCTTGCGCTCAGCGAGGCCGACATCCAGCCGGAGCTCGATCGCCGGCGCCCGGGAACCTCGCGCCATGTGACGCAGCGTCAGGAGGCTGATCGGGTCGAGATCCTGTCGGGTGTCTACGAGGGGCGCACGACCGGGACCCCGATCGCGCTGCTGATTCGCAACGAGGATGCCCGCAGCAAGGACTACGGCAACCTCGCGATCACCTTCCGACCCGGCCATGCCGACTACAGCTACTGGCACAAGTACGGCATCCGTGATCACCGCGGCGGCGGGCGTTCTTCGGCACGGCTTACCGCGCCGGTGGTCGCGGCTGCAGCAGTGGCGCGCAAATGGCTTGCCGAGCGCTACGGGGTGCGCATTCGCGGCTGGATGTCGCAGCTTGGCGAAATCCCGATTCCCTTCGAGAGCGGGGACGAGATCGAGCGCAACCCCTTCTTCGCGCCCAGCGCCGCGATCGTGCCGAGCCTCGAGGCCTACGTCGACGGGTTGCGCCGGCGCGGCGATTCCTGCGGTGCGCGCATCGATGTGGTCGCCGAAGGCGTGCCTGCGGGCTGGGGCGAGCCGGTCTTCGATCGACTCGATGCCGACATCGCCCATGCGATGATGGGCATCAATGCGGTCAAGGGTGTCGCGATCGGTGACGGTTTCGACAGCGTCGCGCAGTTCGGCAGCCAGCATGGCGACGAACTCACGCCGGCGGGCTTTGGCAGCAACCATGCGGGTGGTGTCCTCGGCGGCATCGCCACCGGCCAGCCGCTGCGGGTATCGGTCGCGATCAAGCCCACCTCGAGCATCCGGGTCGAGCGCCAGTCGATCGATCTGCAGGGCGAGCCCACCCTGGTGCAGACCCTGGGCCGACACGATCCCTGCGTGGGCATCCGCGCCACGCCGATCGTCGAGGCGATGCTCGCGCTGGTGCTCGTCGATCATGCGCTGCGCCACCGCGCCCAGAATGCCGACGTGAGGGTTCCGGTGCCACCGATTCCCGGGGTGCGCCCCTGAGCCTGCGCCGCGACGTGCGGGTCGCCTGATGCGCACCGAGCCGCCCCGAGGCGACCGCGGCAGCCGGACGACCAGCGCGCTCTTCTGCGCCCACTTCGCGCTGGTGGGGGCCCTGTCGCCCTATTTCGGGCTGTATCTCGAGGCCTGGGGTCTGGGCATCGCGCAGATCGGCGTCCTGCTGGCGGTTCCTCAGGTGGTTCGGTTGTTCGCCCCGTCGCTCTGGGGGGCCTGGGCCGATCGGCTGGGCGCGCGCGGCCGGATGCTGCGGGCCAGTGCGATGGGCGTCCTGATCGCGATGCTGATGGTCCTCGCCGCGCGGGGACACTACGCGTCTCTCCTGGTGTGTCTGGCGCTCCTGCACTTCTTCATGGCCGCGCAGGCCCCGATCGCCGAGTCGATCGCGCTGGGGCTGGTGCGCGGCGACGCGGGCGCCTACGGCCGCATGCGCCAATGGGGCTCGATCGGCTTCATCGGCGCGGTTGCCGCGACGGGGCCGCTGCTCGACGCCCTCGGTCCCCGCTGGCTCGGCTTGCCGATCGTCTGCCTTGCTGTCGGGCTGCTCGCGGCCTCGTGGCGCGCGGCGACGATTGCCGACCACGGGATGCCCGCCATGGCACCGGTATCGCCGGCTCCGGTCTGGCTGCGGCTGCGCGAGCCGCGGATCGCCCTGTTTTTCGCCTCCTGCGCGCTGATGATGTTCGCGCACGCGGCGCTCTACGGCTTTCACTCCCTGCTGCTCGACCGTCAGGGCTACACCAAGACCGCCATCGGGCTGGTGTGGGCGATCGGCGTGCTCGCCGAGATCGCGCTCTTCCGATGGCAGCATCGCCTGTTCGCGCGCCACGAGCCGATGCGCCTGCTCGGCCTGAGCATGCTGGTCGCAGCGCTGCGCTTTGCGATCATCGGCGGCACCGACGGCCACTGGTCGTGGGTGCTCGCCAGCCAGCTGATGCATGCGATCACCTTCGGAGTGCATCACAGCGCGGCGATGGCGATGCTGCACCGTGCCTTCGAACCCGGTGCCCAAGGGCGGGCGCAGGGTCTGTACGCCACCCTCGGCTATGGCGCGGGCGGCGCGGCCGGCACGCTGGTGGCCGGCTGGGTCTGGAGCGCGGTATCGCCCCAGGCGACCTTTCTCGTGGCCGCGGCCGCCGCGCTGCTCGGTGCGTTCGCGGTGGCCGCCTGCCTGCGACTCGATTACCCTCGACGTTCCTGATGCCAATCCACGCCCCTTCCTGGCGACCCCGCCCCATGCCCTCGCGCCGGTTGCTCCCGCCGCTCGCCGTGTGGGCCGTGGCTGCGGTGGTCATGACCGGATGTGCGAGCTCGCCCGGCCAGTCGCCGGGGCCCTCGCCACTGGATCCTGGCACCCGTCTGCCGACCACCGCCGTGGCGCCCGACACATCCCGGGCTGCGCGTCTTCTCGACCAGGCATGGGAGATGCTGGCCCAGCACCCCGCCGATGACGACGCGGCGGCAGCGCTGCGCGTGGCCGCGGTGCTTGCGCGTCTGGTCGCGGCAGCCCCCGTGGCTGGACGCGAGGCTTCGGCGACCCGCATCGAGATCCGTCTGCTCGCCAGTCAGGTGCCGGATGCCTGGTGTCCGCTGCTCGAGCGCTGCGCGGTCACCCGCGGGCTGCTCGAGGTGGCTGGCGATGATGACGGGGTGCTCGCCGCGGCGCTGGCCCATGAACTCGCCCACGCGCTGCTCGGCCATCCGATCGAGCGGCTCGCCCGAACCCATGACCTGGCGCAGGAGCGGCGCGTGGCGCTGCTCCTCGGGCAACCCCACGACCAGGTCCACGAGCATGAAGTCACGGGGCTCTCGGTCGAGTTGCTCGCGCGTGCCGGCTTCGATCCACGCGCGCCGATCAGGCTGTGGTCGGCGCTGGTCCCAGCGTCCCCATCGACCGCGCTGCCGCCGCGTGCGGCGGTGGCCAACGGTGGTTTCGGGCGTCGCCATCCGCAGGCGGCTGGCTGGCCCGAGACGCTGGTGCGCCACGCGCGTCGATTCCCGCCTCCCGCGGGCGCCGATGCCGAGCGGGTGCGTGGCATAATCAACGGTTACCCGGGACCCTGAGCGGCCACGTGCCGTGTCACTGCCATGTCGCTTACTCCGCGCACGCTCTACGACAAGCTCTGGGACGAGCACGTGATCCATCGCGAGGACGATGGCACCTGCCTTCTCTACATCGATCGTCACCTGGTGCACGAGGTGACCAGTCCGCAGGCCTTCGAGGGGCTGCGGGCAGCCGGGCGCAAGCCGTGGCGCACGTCATCGGTGGTTGCCACGGCCGACCACAACACGCCCACCAACGGCTGGGAGCGCGGCATCGACGGTATCGAGGATCTCACCTCGCGCGAGCAGGTGGTTACCCTCGATCGGAACATCCGCGAGTTCGCGATCGCTACCTACTTCCCGTTCCTCGATCAGCGTCAGGGCATCGTCCATGTGATCGGGCCGGAGCAGGGCGCCACGCTGCCCGGCATGACCGTGGTCTGCGGCGATTCTCACACCAGCACCCACGGCGCGCTCGGTTGCCTTGCCTTTGGCATCGGGACCTCCGAGGTCGAGCATGTTCTCGCCACGCAGTGCCTGATGGCGCGCAAGATGAAGAACATGCTGGTCCAGATCGATGGCCGACTGCCAGCCGGTGTCACGGCCAAGGATCTCGTGCTCGCGGTCATCGGGCGCATCGGCACCGCGGGAGGTACCGGTTACGCGATCGAGTTCGGCGGCAGCGCGATCCGCGCCCTGTCGGTCGAGGGGCGCATGACGGTCTGCAACATGGCGATCGAAGCCGGCGCCCGCTCGGGCATGGTCGCGGTGGACGACATCACGCTCGACTACCTTCGCGGGCGGCCGCTCGCGCCCACGGGCGAGCCATGGCTGCAGGCCGAGGCCTACTGGCGCACGCTGCAATCCGACCCCGGCGCCCGATTCGATCTCGTGGTGCGTCTTGACGCCGCCGAGATCCGGCCGCAGGTCACCTGGGGTACCTCCCCCGAGATGGTGGTGGCGGTCGACGAACGGGTGCCCGACCCCGACCGCGAAAAGGATCCCGTTCGCCGCGAGGGCATGGAGCGGGCGTTGCAGTACATGGGCTTGCAGCCCAACACCCCGATCGAGGCTATCCGGATCGACAAGGTCTTCATCGGGTCCTGCACCAACTCCCGTATCGAGGATCTTCGAGCTGCCGCCTCGGTGGTGCGCGGCCGCCGCAAGGCCGATTCCGTTCGCCTCGCGATGGTCGTGCCCGGCTCAGGACAGGTGAAGCGCCAGGCCGAGGCCGAAGGCCTTCATCGGGTGTTCACCGAGGCGGGATTCGAATGGCGGGAACCGGGTTGCTCGATGTGCCTGGCCATGAACGCCGACCGCCTCGAGCCTGGCGAGCGCTGTGCCGCGACCTCCAACCGCAATTTCGAAGGCCGTCAGGGCACCGGCGGGCGCACGCACCTGGTCAGCCCAGCGATGGCGGCAGCTGCCGCGCTCGCCGGTCATTTCGTCGACGTTCGCAAGCTCTGAACCCAGGCAGCCGACGATGCACGCTCTCACCATCCACCGTGGCCTTGTCGCGCCGCTCGATCGGGCCAACGTCGACACCGACGCGATCATCCCGAAGCAGTTCCTCAAGTCGATCAAGCGCACCGGCTTCGGGCCGAATCTCTTCGACGAGTGGCGCTATCTCGATCGTGGCGAACCCGGCATCGACAACAGCCGGCGACCGCTCAATCCTGATTTCACCCTGAATCAGTCCCGCTTCAAGGGCGCCTCCATCCTGCTCGCGCGCAAGAACTTCGGGTGCGGCTCGTCGCGCGAGCACGCGCCCTGGGCGCTCGAGGACTATGGCTTCCGGGTGCTGGTCGCGCCAAGCTTCGCCGATATCTTCTTCAACAACTGCTTCAAGAACGGCCTGTTGCCGATCCGGCTTTCGGAGGCCGACATCGACTGGCTCTTTCACGAGGTCAACGCTTTTCCGGGCTTCGAGCTGGTGGTGGATCTGCCGCAGCAGGTCCTGGCCACCGCCGACGGCTCTCGACGCTTCGGCTTCGAGATCGACCCCTTTCGCAAATACTGCCTCGTCAATGGCTTCGACGAGATCGGGCTCACGCTTCGGCACGCTGATCTGATCCGGGGCTTCGAGGCCGGGCGTCTGGCCGCCAAGCCCTGGCTGGCGCGCACGCTGGCCGGCTGAGGCCGGCCGTCCGTCCCCTGGCGCGCGCGCCCTGCGGCCGGCTTTCCGGCGAGATCGGGGCTTGCGAAGCCGACCGCGCCCCCGAGGTCGTCCACCCCCACCCGGTCAATCCCAAGGTAGTCCGTCATGAAGATTGCAGTCCTCGCCGGCGACGGCATCGGTCCCGAGATCACCGAGCAGGCCGTGCGCGTCCTGCGTGCGCTGGCCCGCGATGGTCTGACGCTCGAGCTCGAAAGTGCCCCGGTGGGCGGTGCAGCGGTCGACGCCACCGGCGACCCTCTGCCCGAAGCCACGCTGCGGGTGTGCGAGTCGGCCAGGGCGATCCTGTTCGGTGCCGTCGGCGGCCCGCGCTACGACACGCTGCCGCGGCCACAACGCCCCGAGCAGGGGCTGCTGCGTCTGCGCAAGCATTTCGATCTCTTCGCCAACCTGCGGCCCGCCGTGGTGTATCCGGAACTCGCCCATGCCTCGACCCTGCGGGCGGATGTCGTGGCCGGGCTCGACCTGCTGATCCTGCGCGAACTCACCGGCGACATCTACTTCGGTCAGCCACGGGGCGTGCGAACCAACGAGCACGGCGAGCGCGAGGGCTTCGACACCATGCGCTACACCGAGAGCGAGATCCGCCGCATCGCGCACAGCGCCTTCCAGACGGCACGCAAGCGGGCCGGCCGGGTCTGCTCGGTTGACAAGGCCAACGTCCTCGAGACCACCCAGTTCTGGCGCGATGTCGTCACCGATGTGCATCGCGAGTACCCGGACGTGGCGCTGTCGCACATGTACGTCGACAACGCGGCCATGCAACTCGTCCGCAACCCGCGCCAGTTCGATGTCATCGTCACCGGCAACATGTTCGGCGACATCCTGTCCGATGAGGCCTCGATGCTCACCGGATCGATCGGCATGCTGCCGTCGGCGTCGTTGAATGCCGCCGGCTTCGGCCTCTACGAACCGATTCACGGCTCGGCGCCCGACATCGCAGGTCGCGACGTCGCCAATCCGCTCGCGACGATCCTGTCGGCGGCGATGCTGCTGCGCTACTCGCTCGACCGGGCCGATGTGGCCGATCGCGTCGAGGCCGCGGTGCGCAAGGTGCTGGCGCAAGGTCTGCGCACCGCCGACATTGCCGATCCCGGCTCGCCGGTGATCGGCACTCGCGCGATGGGTGATGCGGTGCTTGCGGCACTTGGCTGAACGGGCTGCCGCCGAGGGGCGGCCCATGATGATCAGGCGGACCCGGCAGGGACCGCATTCGGGGCGCGGCCCCACGGAGAGCGATGATGGCGATGAAGGTCGGACTGGTCGGATGGCGGGGCATGGTGGGGTCGGTGCTCATGCAGCGCATGCACGAGGAACAGGACTTCGCGCTGATCGATCCGGTCTTTTTCAGCACCTCGAATGTCGGCGGCCCGTCGCCCGTCGGTGGCAGCACACTCCAGGATGCGATGTCCATCGAGGCGCTCGCCCGCATGGACACCATCCTCACCTGCCAGGGCGGCGACTACACCAGCGAGGTCTTCGCGCGTCTGCGCGCGGCGGGCTGGAAAGGCTACTGGATCGACGCGGCCTCCTCGCTGCGAATGAACGACGACGCGATCATCATCCTCGATCCTCTCAACGACCATGTGATCCGTGCGGGGCTGGGTCGCGGAGTGCGCAACTTCATCGGTGGGAACTGCACGGTCAGTCTCATGATGCTCGGCCTGCACGGCCTGTTGCGCGCCGGCCTCATCGAGTGGATCACGGCGATGACCTACCAGGCCGCTTCCGGTGCGGGCGCGCAGAACATGCGCGAGCTCCTCGGCCAGATGGGGGCGACGCATGCCGCGGTGGCACCGCTGCTGGCGGATCCCGGCTCGGCGATTCTCGACATCGACCGTCAGGTGGCCGAGACCCTGCGCAGTCCGTCGCTGCCGGTCGAACATTTCGGTGTGCCGCTCGCGGGGAGTCTCATCCCATGGATCGACAAGGACCTCGGCAACGGGATGTCGCGCGAGGAATGGAAGGGCGATGCCGAGTGCAACAAGATCCTCGGGTTGCCCGCATCCGGCGCCGGGCATATTCCGGTCGAGAGCCTGTGTGTGCGCATTGGTGCGATGCGCTGCCACAGCCAGGCGCTCACGATCAAGTTGCGCGAGGACCTTCCCGTCGAGCGGGTCGAAACGCTCATCGCCGAAGCGAATCCCTGGGTGCGTCTGGTACCCAACACCCGCGAGGCCAGCATCCGCGACCTTAGCCCCGTGGCGGTCACCGGCAGGCTCGATATCGCGATGGGTCGGGTCCGCAAGCTCACGATCGGCGAGGGCTTCTACAGCGCCTTCACGGTCGGCGATCAGTTGCTCTGGGGCGCGGCAGAGCCGTTGCGCCGCATGTTGCGCATCCTGCTCGGCTGAGAGCGCCCGGGCGCCGCGACCAGTCGCCCGGCATCGCCGCGGTGTGACGGTCGTGCGCGGCGCCAGCGTCTTTGCCGGGCTGGCTTTGCCGCCTTTCGTGACGCTGATCACGCGGCCCGGAGGGCATGGCGTGATGCAAGTCACGGCACGCAAACCGCATCGTTCACCCGGCGAGCGGGCATGAGCGTCCGCCCGTCGCCGCCCGGTGGCTGTCATGACGGCTGAGCCTGCAACCTGTCGTACTGAGTGAACTTGCTAGCATAAGTGTCTGATGCTAGCCTCGAAATCAACCTTTGAGCGAGGTCGGGGAGTCCCGTGACCGCACAACAAACATCGAGGTCAGGCCTGCCCACCCCAACACCGCGCAAGCTTGCCGCGGCATTGGCCGTGGCCCTTCTGGCGTGTGCCGGGTCGGCCTGGTCGGCTGGCCTCGGGCGCCTCACCGTTCAGTCGGCGCTCGGTCAGCCCTTGCGCGCCGAGGTCGAGATCACCTCGATGAGCCGCGACGAGGCTGCCACGATCAACGCCCGGCTCGCCTCCCCCGAGGCCTTCCGGCTGGCGGGTCTGGACTACAACGCCGCGCTCGCCAACCTGCGTTTCGCCATCGATCGCCGCGACAACGGCACAGCCGTGATCCGGATCAGTTCGGTCCAGCCGATCAATGAGCCCTTCATCGACATGCTGGTCGAGTTGAGCTGGGCCTCGGGGCGCTTCGTTCGCGAATACACCTTCCTGCTGGATCCGCCCGAGCTGCGGTCGAATCGTCAGTCGGTGGAAGGCGGTGCGGTCCAGTCGAGCATCGTGCTGCCGTCGCCCGCAGCGTCATCCGCACCCGCGGCGTCCGCCCCGGTCGCGGGTTCGACCCCGGCGTCTGCGGCGACGAGTCCGTCGTCGGCCCAGGACAAGCCGCTCTCGCCGCGTGCTGGCGCCGATGCGCGGCGGCCGGCCGAGGCCCCACCTGCCGCGGCGCCAGCGGCGCGTCCTGCCCGGGCCATGCCTCCCGCGTCTCCCGATGCCCCTCCCACTGCGCCCGCGGGCGGCGATGAGCTCCGAGAGGTCCGGGTTGCGCCAGGCGAGACGCTCGGGCAGATCGCCGCGCGCGTGAAACCTGGCTCAGCCTCGCTCGACCAGACCCTGATCGCGCTCTATCAGGCCAATCCCGATGCCTTCCTGGGCAACCTCAACCGGGTGAAGGCCAACAGCCTTCTGAAGGTACCTGCGGCCGCCGACATCACCGGCATCGATCCCGCGAAGGCGCGCGAACTGGTGCTGGCCCAGTCATCCGATTTCAACGCCTATCGCTCGCGACTCGCCGACGCGGCGCCCGCTGCCGACGGCGGCAAGGCGGGGCAGGCGGCGAGCGGCCGGATCGGGGCGCAAGTCGACGACAGGCGAGCCGCCCCGAGTCAGGACCAGCTGAAGATCTCCCGCTCGGGCACTGCCGAGGGCGCTCCCGCGAAGGGCGGGGCTGCCGTCGGGCAGGCGAGCGCCGAGCAGAACGCGGCCAGAGAGGCCGCACTGCGTGAATCCCAGGGGCGGATCCAGTCGCTCGAAAAGAACGTTGCCGACCTGCAAAAGCTGCTCGACTTGCGCAATCGGCAGCTCGGCGAACTGCAGAAGCAGATCGACGACGGCCGTGGTACGGCTGCGGCGGCGCCTGCCGAGCCAGCGAAGGCGCCGGCGGTCGCCAGCGCTGTCGCGGATGCTCCCAAGGCCGACGCTGCTCCCGGCACACCGGCGGATGGCCCTGCGCCGGTCGCGCCCGCCGCGACGTCGGCCGAGCCGCCTCCGGCTGCCTCGGCACCGCCGGTCGCCGCACCTTCTGCGCCTGCCCCGGCGCCTGCCCCGGCGGCCGCTGGCAGTTTCCTCGACGAGGTTCTCGACAACCCCTTCACCCTGCCGGGTGTGGGCGCGGTGCTCGCGTTGGGCGCGGGCTTCGGCTGGTTTGCGATGCGGCGGCGCCGCAAGGCGCAGGAAAGTGACGAGGCGCTGGTGCCGAGCGACGGTCTCAGCGCGAACTCGCTCTTCGGATCCACGGGCGGCCAAAGTGTGGATACCAGCACGGCCTTCACCGGCGCGGGCAGCGACGTCGCCACCGACGCGCAGGCCACCGAGGTCGACCCGATTGCCGAGGCCGAGGTTTACATCGCCTACGGACGCGAGGCGCAGGCCGAGGAAATCCTTCGAGAAGCCTTGCGTCGTCAGCCGCGTCGCCAGGCGATTCGCGCCAAGCTGCTCGAGATCTACAGCGGCCGCAAGGACGTCGCCGCATTCGGCGAGCTCGCCGCCGACATGCACGAGATGACCGGCGGCCAGAACGAGGAGTGGCCCAAGGTTGCCTCGATGGGGCTCGCACTCGACCCCGACAATCCCTTGTACTCCGGACGCGCGAGTTCGCCGCCCGCGGGCGAGCCGGTGCAGGGTCTGTTCGACAACGAGTCGCTCGACCCGGCGGTGGGTACCACCACCGATGACGCCATCGCCTTCGACGAAGAACCGCTGCAGCCCGCTGCCACCCGTACCGACGACCGCGGGCTTGCCTTCGATCTCGACCTCGATCCACCCACCGTGACCGGCGAGCCGCGCACCGAACTCGCCCGAGCGGTCGAAGGGCGTTTCGAACTGCCGGATCTCGAACTCGACATGCCCGGCGCGAAGCCTCAGGCCGCGGTCGGCGCAAAAGACGAGTTCGGCGAGATCGGCCTCGACCTCGATCTCGAATCCCCCTCCGATCCTGCCGACAAGGAGCGCTGGCAGGAGATGGGTACCAAGCTCGATCTCGCCTCTGCCTACGAGGAGATCGGCGACAAGGAGGGGGCTCGAGAACTTCTTGACGAGGTTCTCGCCGGGGGTGACGAGGAGCAGCGTGCGAAGGCGCGCGAGATGCTCGCTCGCCTCGCTTGAGTCCGCGCGGCGCGCTCGCGAGTTCGCCGCGCGTGCGCCTTGCGCTGACGATCGCCTACGAGGGCGGGGCGTTTCACGGCTGGCAGACGCAGCCTGACGGGCGTGGCATCCAGGATGTTCTGGAGGCAGCGCTGGCCCAGGTGGCCGGACATCCGGTGGCGACCATCTGTGCCGGCCGCACCGATGCCGGGGTGCATGCGGTGGCGCAGGTCGTGCACTTCGACAGCATGGCGGCCCGCCCGCTGACCGCCTGGTTGCGAGGCACGAACGCCCATTTGCCGGCGGGGGTGGCGGTGCAGCGGGCGATTCAGGTCGACGACGGCTTTCATGCGCGCTACGGCGCCCTGCGTCGGCACTACCGCTACCTGATCCTGCGCGGGTCGGTTCGCCATCCGCTGTGGCATCACCGAGCAGCCTGGGTCCATCAGCCGCTCGATCTGGCGGCGATGCACGAGGCGGGTGCCTTGCTGCTGGGCGAGCATGACTTCAGCGCCTTTCGATCGTCGCAATGCCAGGCGCGTTCGCCTGTACGTCGGCTCGAGCGACTCGCGATCGGCGAGCGCGACGGTCTGCTGATGATCGATGTGTGCGCCAACGCCTTCCTGCACCACATGGTACGCAATCTGGTCGGTGCGCTGGTCTGGGTGGGCATGGGGCGTCGCCCGGTGGGCTGGCTCGGCGAGGTCCTTGCCAGCCGTGATCGCCGGCTGGCCGCGCCCACCATGGCTGCGCAAGGGCTATACCTGAGCGGCGTAGAGTACGGAGACGCATGGCCGACCGGTACCTGGCCACCCATTCCCGTGCCCTTCTGACCAGCCTTGCCGCCTCCGTCCTCCTTTCGCACGCGCGTCAAGTTCTGCGGCCTCGTGCAGGCCACCGATGTCGACCTGGCGGTCAGCCTCGGTGTCGACGCGATCGGTTTCGTGTTCTACGCCCGCAGTCCGCGGGTGCTCAGCCCCGAGCAGGCGCTCGCGCTGCGCCGCAGGCTGCCGTCGTGGGTTGCGGCGGTAGGCCTGTTCGTCGACGAGGATCCCGCGCAGGTGACGCGGGTCGCGGGCATGGTCGGGCTCGATGTGGTCCAGTTCCACGGGAGCGAGACCCCCGATCATTGTCGCGCCAGCCGGTCCGGCGGTCGTCCCTACTGGCGTGCGGTGCGAATGCGCGGGCCCTCCGATTTGCTAGAATCCGTGGGTCGGTTCGGCGATGCGGAGGCCTTCCTGGTCGATTCCTTCAGCGACAGCTTTGGCGGGACGGGCAAGCGCTTCGACTGGTCCTGGCTCGCCAACGGCCGCCCCGAGCGGCTGATTCTGTCTGGCGGGCTCGACGATTGCTGCGTCGAGGAGGCCATCCTCGGCACCGCCCCCTGCATGGTCGACGTATCGAGCGGCATCCAGGGCGCCGACCCCCGCACCAAGGACCCCGGCCGCATGGCCAGTTTCATCGCGGCGGTGCTTCGCGCCGATGCTCGCCGCGCCTCCGAACCTTCGCCTGGTCACTCCGCATGAAGCCCTACGACCTGCCCGATGCCCGCGGCCATTTCGGCCCCTACGGCGGCATCTTCGTGGCCGAGACCCTGATGCACGCGCTCGAGGAATTGCGTCAGGCCTACGAGCACTACCGTGTGGATCCCGAGTTCATCGCCGAGTTCCGCGACGAACTCGAGCACTTCGTCGGCCGGCCAAGCCCCATCTACCACGCGCGCCGCTGGTCGTCGATGCTGGGTGGTGCGCAGATCTACTTCAAGCGCGAAGACCTCAATCACACCGGCGCGCACAAGATCAACAACACCATCGGCCAGGCGCTGCTCGCGCGTCGCATGGGCAAGCCGCGGGTGATTGCCGAGACCGGCGCCGGCCAGCACGGGGTTGCGACCGCAACCATCGCCGCCCGCTACGGCATGCGCTGTGTGGTCTACATGGGCAGCGAGGATGTCGGGCGTCAGGCGCAGAACGTCTATCGCATGCGCCTGCTGGGCGCCGAGGTGGTTCCTGTCGAATCGGGCAGCCGTACCCTCAAGGACGCCCTCAACGAGGCGATGCGCGACTGGGTCACCAATGTCGAGGACACGTTCTACATCATCGGCACGGTAGCGGGACCGCATCCCTACCCGATGATGGTGCGCGACTTCCAGTCGGTCATCGGACTGGAGTGCCGCGAGCAGATGCCGGTGATGACGGGTCGCCAGCCGGACTACGTGGTGGCCTGCGTGGGCGGGGGGTCCAACGCGATTGGCATCTTTCATCCCTACCTCGACGTGCCCGGCGTGAAACTGGTGGGTGTGGAGGCCGGCGGCGAGGGCGTTCACACCGGTCGCCATGCCGCCTCGCTCACGGCAGGCTCGCCGGGCGTGCTGCATGGCAACCGCACCTACCTGCTTCAGGACGACAATGGCCAGATCATCGATACCCACTCGGTGTCGGCAGGGCTCGACTACCCTGGCGTGGGGCCCGAGCATGCCTGGTTGAAAGACAGCGGCCGAGCCACCTACGTACCCATCGACGACACCGAAACCCTCAAGGCCTTCCACGACTGCTGCCGCATCGAGGGCATCATCCCGGCGCTCGAGACCGCGCACGCACTGGCCTACGCCGCCAAGCTGGCGCCCACGTTGCCCCGGGATCGCACCATCCTGGTCAACCTTTCGGGGCGCGGCGACAAGGACATGCACACCGTCGCGCAGCGCATGGGTCAGGGCGGCTGAGGCGCGCGCATGTCACGCATCGACAGCGCCCTGCAGGGTTTGCGCGCCGCGGGCCGCAAGGCCCTGGTGCCCTACATCACCGCCGGGTTTCCCGAGCGCGATCTCACCGTCCCGATCATGCATGCACTGGTCGAGGGAGGGGCCGATATCATCGAACTCGGCGTTCCCTTCTCCGACCCCATGGCCGACGGACCGACCATCCAGCGCTCCAACGAGCGCGCGCTCGCCCTGGGCATCGGTCTGAGCGACGTGCTCGCCGCCGTCCGGCAGTTCCGCGAGCATGACCAGCGCACGCCGATCGTGCTGATGGGCTATGCCAACCCGGTCGAGCGCATGGGGGCCGAGCGCTTTGCGCAGGCCGCGTCGGCCGCCGGCGTCGATGGTGTCATCGTTGTCGACTATCCGCCCGAGGAATCGGCCGCCTTCGCCGCGCTGCTGCGCACGCAGGCGATCGATCCCATCTTTCTGCTTGCACCCACCACGACCGAGGCTCGGGTGGCCGATGTGCTTGCGCTGGCCAGCGGCTATGTCTACTACGTGTCGCTCAAGGGCATCACCGGCGGCACGCTGGATATCGACGACGTCCGTCGTCGCGTGGCCGCAATCCGCCGCCGTACGGCGCTGCCGATTGGCGTGGGTTTCGGTATTCGAGATCCCGGCACGGCGCGCGCCGTGGCCGAAGTTGCCGATGCGGTCATCATCGGGACCCGAATGATCCAGATCCTCGAAGAGGGGGCGGCTTCCCAGGCAGCCGAGCGTGTGCGCGCCTTCACTGCCAGTCTTCGCGAGGCGCTCGACGGGCTCGCGAGTGATCAGTCCGACAACCGCGGAGTGCATGCATGACCTGGCTCGACAAGTTGCTGCCCCCCCGCATCAAGCGCTCGAACCTCGGTGGCAGGCGGGTGCCGGAAGGGCTGTGGGTCAAGTGCCCGGCCTGTGATGCCGTGCTCTACGGCGCCGACCTCGAGGCGAGCCAGCATGTCTGCCCGAAGTGCAGCCATCATCTGCGCATGAAGGCGCGTCGGCGCATCGACAGCCTGCTCGACCCGGAAGGTCGCTACGAGATTGGCCAGGAGGTGCTGCCGGTCGATGCGCTCAAGTTCAAGGACAGCCGCAAGTACGTCGATCGCTTGCGCGAAGCCCTCGAGGAAACCGAGGAGACCGACGCGCTCGTCGTGATGGGGGGCGCCATTCGGGCGCTGCCGGTCGTGGTGGCGGTGTTCGAGTTCGAGTTCATGGCGGGTTCGATGGGCTCGGTGGTCGGTGAGCGCTTCGCGCGAGGCGTTCAGGCTGCCATCGACCAGAAGGTGCCTTTCGTGTCGGTGGCGGCCTCCGGCGGAGCACGCATGCAGGAGGGTGTGCTTTCGCTGATGCAGATGGCCAAGACCACGGCGGCGCTCTCGCAACTCGCCGAGCGCCGGCTGCCCTACATCTCGGTGCTCACCGATCCCACCATGGGCGGTGTATCGGCGAGTTTCTGCTTCCTGGGCGACGTGGTCATCGCCGAACCGAGGGCTCTGATCGGTTTCGCGGGGCCGCGGGTGATCGAGCAGACCGTACGCGAGAAACTCCCCGAGGGCTTCCAGCGCGCGGAATTCCTGCTCGACAAGGGCGCCATCGACATGATCGTCGACCGGCGCGAGATGCGCGACGAGATCGCGCGGCTGCTGGCGCTCATGCTGCGGCAGCCGAGCGAATCGCTGGCTTGAGCGCGGCGGCTGGCGGTCCGGGGCAGCAGCCCCTGGCCTACTGGCTCGATCGCGCGCTGGGGCTGCACCCCAGCGGCATCGCGATGGGCCTGGAGCGGGTGCGCGAGGTAGCCTCCCGGCTCGACCTCGCCTTCGATTGTCCGGTGATCACCGTGGGCGGCACCAACGGCAAGGGCTCGACCTGCGCGATGCTCGAATCGATCCTGCTCGCGGCCGGCTACCGGGTGGCACTGCACACCTCGCCGCATCTGCTCGTCTTCAACGAGCGAGCCCGGCTCGATGGCGAACAGGCGTCCGACGAGGCGCTGGCAACCCACATGGCCGAGGTCGAAGCCGCGCGTCTTGGGGTGGCGCTGACCTTCTTCGAGTTCACCCTTCTCGGGATTCTCCGATGGTTCCGGCGCATGGGGCCCGACGTGATCATCCTCGAGGTCGGCATGGGCGGGCGTCTCGACGCGGTCAATCTCGTCGATGCCGACTGCGCGATCGTTACCTGTGTCGACATCGACCATGCCGACTATCTTGGCGGCACACGCGAGGCGATCGGCTGGGAAAAGGCGCATATCTACCGCGCGGGGCGGCCGGCCATCTGTGCCGATCCGGTACCACCGAGCTCGCTCGTCGAGTACGCGACGACCCTTGGTGCCGACCTGCGGCTCTTCGGGCGCGACTTCAACTATGCCGGTGACCGTCAGCAGTGGTCGTGGGGCGGGCGGAGCCAGCGGCGAAGCGGCATGGCCTATCCGGCGTTGCGCGGTGCGAATCAGCTGCTCAACGCCTCTGGGGTGCTGGCGGCGCTCGAGGCGCTGCGCGATCGGCTCCCGGTAAGCCAGCAGGCGGTGCGGCAGGGGCTGGCCACGGTGGAGCTTCCCGGGCGCTTCCAGGTGCTGCCGGGGCGGCCTGCGGTCGTACTCGACGTGGCGCACAACCCGCACGCCGCCGCACATCTCGGCGAGAACCTGGACAACATGGGTTTCTTCCCCGAAACCTGGGCGGTGTTTGGCGCGATGCGCGACAAGGATATCGCTGGGATCGTCGAGCCGCTGCGCGCTCGCATCGATCGTTGGCTGGTCTGTGATCTTCCGCTGCCGCGGGCCGCCTCGGGCAGCGAGCTGGCAGCTGCGCTCACGGCTGCCGGCATGGGTGGCGAGGCAGGGGCGCCGATGGTCTTCGACCGGCCGCGTGCTGCGCTGGCCCACGCGCTGGCTCAGGTGCAGGAGGGTGATAGAATCGTGGTGTTCGGTTCCTTCCTCACCGTCGCCGATGTCCTGGCCGGCCGGCGCGCATCGGGTGGCTTGAGTTGAGCATGGCGCCTCGAACCCGATCCGACTCCCCCACCGACGCCAGCGATCCCGCACTTCCCCTGAAGCGTCAGGCACGTCGGCGTCTGCTGGGAGCGTTCGTCCTGGCCACCGGCGTCGCCATCGGGTTCGCCCTGTTCTTCGACGCCGAGCCCAGGCCGGCGCTCGACGACATCCAGGTCCGCATCCCGTCGCGCGACAGCCCGCTGCCTGATCGTGCCGATACCCGGGAGCGTGCCC
>Ga0315902_10003867_pt1 | contig 22081 bp, 13 predicted proteins | sample LakEriMetagenome_9_FD_203523 | JGI IMG/M metagenome (GOLD analysis project Ga0315902, IMG submission 203523) | Freshwater fungal communities from buoy surface, Lake Erie, Ohio, United States - Buoy 12 MA117 | ecosystem: Environmental > Aquatic > Freshwater > Lake > Lake biofilm | place: USA... | reverse complement strand
ATGTAACCGTGTCCAAACTCAACAATGGAGTATCCGGCGGATCGCACGAGATCTCGCTTGGACTCAATCTAACTTGCAAGTCAAGACCGATCACGTTCAAAACGATATCATGTCCTTCTTTCTAAGCGGCATATTGATTTTTAATTCAACTCGAAATAATTAGGCAGATTGCCCACCAATTTATGGTTATGCCGAATATGGTAGCAGTTGTCACCGAATTCTACGTCGATAAGCCCGGCTTGATACAGTTTCATGAGGTGGTTATTGACGGTTGATTTTGATAGTTGCAGGTCGGTGATAAGGTCTACATTTCGTGTAAATTGTTGAGCAGAGAGTATTTTCATAATTCTGATCCTGGCAGGGTGACCGAGTGCGAGTGCGAGTTTTGCCTTGAAAAGTTCAGATTGATCGTATTGATGCGTTTTTGATGCGCCCATAGTGGTAAGTTTATAAGGTTATGGATTGAATTTAGTGAAAATTTCCGAATTCTCAAATTTTCGAATTTGCATGTTCGAAATATTTCGAACATGCAACCCTAAAAATCATTCCACCCCATACACCTTCACCCCCCCAACAAATGTAGCAAAAGCAAAATTCGCCCTATAATCCCCCTCACTATTTACTGCCTTATCAAAGATCACAAATGTCGCTTTTTTACCCTTCTCCAGCGAGCCCTTTTCGTTCTCCTGAAAGGAAGCATAGGCAGCCCAAATCGTCATGCCTCGCATACATTCGTCCAATGAAATGGCTTCATCTTTATAAAAACCTCCTGACGGATAATTATCCATGTTCTGTCTCTTTACAGCGGCGTGCAAGGTATTGAATGGATCTATAGGTTCGATCGGAAAATCGGTGCCTATTGCGAGCATTCCGAATTGGTTCAATAATGACTTGTAGGCATAGGCGCCTTTCATTCGATCTTTTCCTATGCGCGCTTCGGCCCAGCGCTGGTCGCTCACAGCATGACTAGGTTGTACTGATGGAAAGACCCTGTATTTTCCGAAAAGATCCAGATCTTTTGTGTCGACGACTTGAGCGTGTTCGATTCGCCATCTGTGATCCGGATTGGTTTCATTTACGGGACCATAGATCTCCAGCATGATACGGTTCGTGGAATCTCCAATGGCATGTGTGTTCATCTGGTATCCGATCGAATGGGCAATTGCTGCGATTTCTTTCATTTTAGAAAGTGGGGTGGTCAAGACACCGTGATGACCGTGCATATCTGAATAGGCTTGTTTGAGCAGAGCGCCACGGGAGCCCAATGCACCGTCACCCATGACCTTGAAACTACGGATCAGCAGATTCTTATGGCGGTGTATTCCATAAGTGCGTGCGAAAGTGATATTATCTTCTGAAGGAAGCAGCATGGCATAGAGTTCCAGTTTCAGTCCATGGAGGTCTATCACTCTTTTCAAAAGCGCTATGTCAGTGTGTTCAATACCGGCTTCATGTACCTCGGTAATTCCAAATTGGAACAGTTCGCGTTCGATCTCTAAAATAGCCCGTGTCATGTCCCTTTCAGGGTAATCGGGTATGAGTGCATAAACCGGATCCATTGCATTGTCTACAAGCAAACCAGTGCATTTACCGTCCTTCAATTCAATTATCCCACCTTCGATCCGTGTTTTTTCTGAAATTCCGGCTTTTTTCAACAAGGCATCATTGGCCAAGAGCGCATGTCCGTCGATCCTGGTCAAACAAACCGGAGTAGTTGGAAAGAGTTCGTTGAGTTTTTCGTTAGTTGGAAATTCTTTATTGGTCCAAAGTGATTGGTCCCAGCCGCGGCCAATGATAAAAGGTCTTTTGAATTCTGATTGATAACGTTCCAACTTGACAAGAATTTCATCGAAGGATTTACTCCCCGTGAGATCAGCGCTGAGCTTTTGGCGAGCGTAAGCAAGGATATGGCCATGCGCATCAGTTAGTCCGGGATAAATATCTCTGCCCCCCGCATCGATCTCTTCTTCAGCACTATATTTGTTCAGGATCTGCCGTTCTGGCCCTATCTCTATGATTTTTCCATCAACGATCGCCATCGCTTCAGCGATGTCTCCGGTTTGATTCATCGTATGGATTCGGGCATTGTGCACAATGAGATCGACCGTTTTTCCTTTGTAGCAAGAAAAAAGAAGGACAACTAAAAACAATGGTAAAATACGGGTAAGACGTTTATTCATCCGTAAAGCCTTGCTATGATTTGGGTTTATCGAATTCAATGGTAAAAGTGGTCCATTCCTTCGTCGAATCCAGATTGATCTTTGCGTGATGCTCCTGAACAACACTTTGAACGATACTTAATCCAAGTCCGGTACCATTTTTCTCTGTTTTGGTTGAAAAGAACTTCTTAAAGATCATACTCTGAACATCCTCCGGAATCATTGCACCGTTGTTGGCAATCGAAATATAGATCTTTTGCTGATCCTGCTGGCTCTTCACGATCAGTTTCTTATCCTTCTTGTCCTCCATGGCATCGATCGCATTTTTAATGAGATTAGACCATAGCTGAAACAACTTTACATCGAAGCCTTGAATGATGAGATTATCTTCGAGAGATACTTCAAGGTGAACATTCTTCTTGAATTCGTAATTGAAAATATTCAATACGATCCTGATATTTTCCTTGAGGTCCACTGCGTTTCTCTGCAGGCCGTTCAATATATCCTTTTTGATGAAGGAACGGACATTTTGTACGACATCCGTTGCACGCATTACGGAATCACTCACTGCAGAAAGCATCGAATTAACTGTCAAGAGTGCGTAAAGTACTTCAAGTGATGCGACTGGGTCATTGAAGGATAGTATTTTTGCGATAATTTCGGTTTCATTCGACCGGATTCTGCATTTCACCAGGAGTTCGGCAATTCTTCTTGCGGCATCATCATCCAGATTGTAAGAGCTTTTCAAGATCCCGGTCATTTCTTTTGATTCTTTGATCACTTGAATTCCACCAACGAAAATCTCGATCTTTCTGTTCTGAGCAGTTTCTATAAGACGAACAAGATCTTCCTTCGGCACATCTGTAAAATGTTTAAAGAGCATATCCAGGGAGTAGGCAATACTCTCTGCGCCAACTTTTATTGACCCCAGTGGTGTATTGAGGTCATGCGCAATTCCCGCAGTTATTTCTCCGATCGTGGCCATTTTTTCCTGATCAACGATCGTTTTTGACAATTCGATATTTCGCTTGGTATTTTCAATAATCCGCTGTTCCAGAGTTACATTGATATCTTCTATTTCACTTTTAGCCTGACTAAGGGCCTTGGTGAACAGGTATCTTTGTTCCACATTGATCAGCATTGTTGAGAATAATTGCAGTAATTCGATCTCCAGTTTCAATGGACGCCTGTCTTTGGCAAGGTAGATGATCAGTTCGGCTACGACCTGGTTGTCTTTTTGAAGAGGAATAGATATGCGGTTATCCAATTGCGCATCATGCGATAAGGAATGAGCAGTTTCAACGGTTTTGGTGAGGTCGTTTGTCACCTCCAAGGCAGAAAAATTCTCCTCTGCGGCAAGACGATTGAGTTCGCTGTTGAAAATACCTTGGTCGCCGATCAGGTTGGAAATGATGATCCGTTCTGCCTGGACGAATTCACTGATCTTTTTGAGTGACCGAACCACGATCAGTCCTGTTTTATTTTCGTTTGCGTCGAGGAAATCAACAGAAATCTCCATGAGCAGTTTTTGCATGTTTGCGATCGATCTGAGCTCTTCCTGTGACCGTACGATCTCCGTGATATTGTGTAAATATGCTTGACTACCGATGAATTTATCTTCACTGAACAAAGGAATTGTACGTCCCCGTAGGTGGATCAGTTCACCACTTGTAGTGTAAAAACCACAGCTCAGGTCACTGACAATTTCTCCTTGTGTCAGACGTGGCATCACCACTTCAAATTCTTCTTTCGTGCTCTTGTCCAGGAATTCAAGGATATTCTTGTTTTTCAGGTCATCATCAGAAATACCCATATTCGCTTTCCAAGAACGATTTGCCCAAACAATGTTTCCAAGCTCATCCAGCGTATGGATCATTTCGGATGAGGAATCAAGGATGCGGATCAGTTCCTTTTCCCTTTGCTCGAGCTCGATAGCCGTATTTTTGATCTCAGTAATATCTGTTTCAACTGCCATATATCCATAGAGAGCTCCGGATTCATCACGCAGTGGAACAATATTCAACTCCAACCAGTATTCGTGTCCGTGTTTTGAAATGTTCTGTATTTCACAGTTGACACTTTCCTGATTATCGAGCTTGGATTTAATGTAGCTCAACGTTGCAGGATCTGTTTTCTCGTATTGGAACATCTTCGGTGAGCTGCCAATGATCTCTTCCCGACTGTAGCCGGAGAGTCTTTCCACACTTTCGTTTATCCAAACTATTTTTTTATCACTGTCGGTTATGATTACGCAGTTGGAGGTATTCTTTGCTACAAGAGAAAGTTCACGGATCTCTGCCTCAAAGTTCTTTCGCTCGGTAATGTTCTGCAGAATACCCTGTAGGATGAAGTGGTCACTTTTCGGGGATTTTTTTACTGTTCCGCTCATCCATAGCCACGCAACCGTTCCACTTTCTGTGATGAAGCGTATCTCTTCCGTGAAACGTTCACCTATCTTGGGCTCACGAATCGATCTATCCAATATATTGGCCTTGGTCTCGGGGAGAAGGCTCAGGAAAGATCTGAGGTCAAGTGGGAGATTTGTACTCAGTCCCATCAATTCATAGAACAAAAAAGGCAGATCAGTTGTGCCACTCTCGTAATCGAATGAAAAGTTGGCCATTGCCGCTGCGTTCTGTGACTCGATCAGATTCTGGGTGGTCTGACTAAGCTCTGCTGTTCTCTGAAGAATCTGTTCCTCGAGACTTTCATACAACTCCTGATTTTTCTTGCGTTCAACCTGTAGTTTGGTCTGTAGTTCCTGAATTGAATTTCCGAGTTGACCTATTTCGTCATTGGGTAAGCTATCCGATAGATCGGCAGTGTAATTGTCCTTGCGCATTTCTTCTGTAACCTTTACCAATGCGTTCAGGGGACGTGTGATCCTTCTTGCTATGAGAATGTAGAACAGGATCGTAAGCACGAAGATTACAGCCGTTGACACATAGATCGGGCGGTTCAGCTTCGTGAGCGCTTTGTCCATTTTCTTTTTTGATGCTGCGATCAGAATATAACCGTTCAGCTCGTTGCTTGCGAATTTACTTTGTTGATAAATGTATTTTTCGGAGTCGGTTTTCAGGATCTTCTTTTCACTTAAGGTCGGATAACTGGCGAAGACGCGCTGTTTTGACCCTTCATTGACAACAATCGCTATGAATTCAAAATCTTTTCGTGTTGCTGCAAAATCCAGTGTTTTTTTTAGTCCCTGAAAATTTTGTTCACTGAGCGATAACTCGACGCCAAGTCCAACAGTTTTGGCTAGTTCTTTTAGCTCGTTATTCTTGTTCTGAAGGTAAAATGATTCTTGTTTTCTCGGATAATACCAGTTGAATCCGATCGCAATGACGGTCAGAATGACGGTAAAGGGTAGCCATATTTTGATAGACAGACCTCGGAACATTACTGACGGTTTTCGATGGGAAACCAGCTATTGAGTAGGTTTGTTGTAGTAGGTATCATAAATATTAATAAAGCAGTTTGTATTCTACTGCAGAAAAACTCAAGATTTCTTAATTAAAAGGTTACGTTCAGTCAAAATCGGACTGATCGCCTCCAGGAGATCCTCTTCACTCCATGGCTTCGAAATGAACGATTCCAGTAGATTATCGTTTACCAGATCATCAACTTGGATGGCGTTTGCCTGTCCGGACAGCATGATACATTTCATCCCCGGATGCTTTTCCTTGATCTTGCGGATGAGCTCGGCCCCGTTAAGCTCGGGCATTTGATAATCCACAACGACGAATATAATATCGATACTTTCCGAGAGAATATCGCTTATTCCCTCCAATGCTTCAACTGGATTCGTAAAGAATTCCATCAAGGTACACTCTCCGTTGATGTGTTTTTGGAGCTGAAAGCTGAGCATCTGAAGAATGAACGGATCATCATCGATACAGACTATCGCGTATTTTATCTTATCCATTCGTTTTTTCTAGTTTGAAAGAGACTACAAAAGTAGTTTTTTCTTCGGAGCTTTCCAAATTTAGAATAGCATTGTGGTCATCGGCTATTGAACGCACTATACTGAGTCCCAGTCCGGTTCCGGATTTATCTAGTTTGGTCGAAAAGAATTTGTCAAATATCCGTTCACGATGATCAGGTGGGATCATTTCTCCGTTGTTTGAAATGTGCACATGGATATGGTCAGTAGTCTTTTCTGCAGTGATCATCAAAACACTGTTATCACGATCCTCCATTGCCTCAATGGCGTTTTTGATCAGATTGGACCATAGCTGAAAAAGTTTTACCTCAGCTCCGTTTATTGTGAGTTTATCATCAACCTGATAGATCAGTTTTACCTTTTTCTGAATTTCGTGGTTAAATACACTCAGTACGGTTTTCAAAGTGAAGTCAAGGTTGATTTCTTGGTGCTGTGCATCCGGGTTCCTTCGAACGTAGGTTCTCAGATTTTTTACTACGTCGGTTGCTTTCTGGTTCGAGATCTTTGAACTTGCAACCATGTTCCTTACATTTTGCAGTAAAAAAAGTGTTTGAAGTGCAGATTCGGGTTTAGAGTAGTTCAAAAAACGACCAATTAGCTCTTTTTCATCGGCGCGGATCTGACATTGCAAGAATAGCTTTGAAAGGGAACGGGATGAAATAGTGCTGAGTTCAAAGTGCTCCATCAGTAATTCATTCAAAAGACGAATATCATCCCTGGAGCTGTAAGTGTTCTGGAAAAGTTGGGCTTCACGATCCTTGGACATCGCATGGATTTCAGCCAGCTCCGGAGCGGATAGGTCAGATAAAAGCTCATTGAAAAATTTCTCCAAACTGTATTCAACACTTTCCAAACCAACCTTTACAGATCCGAGTGGCGTGTTGAGGTCGTGGGCTATTCCAGCCGTTATCTCACCAATTGTAACTAGCTTCTCCTGGTCCGCAAGTGATTTTGTGAGTTCAACGTTCTTTCGCGTCTCCTCGGCAATACGGTCTTCAAGTAAAGCATTTTGATCTCTTACAGTGGCTTGTGCAATTTCCAGTTCGTGAAGATAATGGGATCGTTGCAGAATATTGACCAACATTTCAGCAAAGATCCGCAACAAGTGCCGCTCGTCATCACTGAACTTTTTAAGTTTTTTTACTGCATCAAAACCTACAAAACCAATGCATTTACCGTCATTGAACATAGGTATTGCGAGCAGACTTTTAATGCCTTGCGGTTCCAATAATTCCCTCAGTGGGCCTTGTTCGAGTAAAGAAACATCCTCAATGAACATTTCCTCGTTGTTGAAATGCCGGTCAATCCAGTCGGTGATGTATTCGTATGGGATCTGCTGAAGATTATCAATTTCCGGAGATACACCATCTCCGCACCATTCATGTGTGTTCGAACTCGTTTGCAGCTCATGGTCGTAATTGAAAACATAGACCCGGTCAACATCCATATGGCCACCAATGAAGGAAAGTGACTCATTGATGGTTTCATCCACATGTTTGTCTGAAATATTGATGTACTTGCTCGATATGGTCAGAAGCATTTCCTGAAAATTGCGCCCAATCTCCAGTGCTTCCATATTTTTCTTTCTCGAGCGGTATCGGAAAAACAACACGCTGAAGATCCCGAGAAGTATCACAAGAACGAAAATAGCGATGAGATTGGAGATGTATCGGTTTTTGAGGTCAAGCGAGTGACGTTGCTTGAGCACTTTGATGCGCTGAATTTGTTCATTGGCTTCTTTGGAGGTCTCTAATTCCTCCATTTTTTGAGAGGCATCTTCCTTCAACAAGATCTCATTGAGTTGAACGAAACGATTCTGATAGAAAAACGCACTGTCGTACCTGTTTTTGGAGGCGAAAAGTTCGGACAATTGTTTAGCTGCGTTCTTTTTTTCCTCAGTTGCGCCGATCAGTTGCGCGATTTGATAGGAACTCCGGGCAAAATAAAAGGCAGAATCAATTTCTCTCAGTATCGATTTCACTCTGGAGAGTTCTAGCCTTGTAGATGCAGCACCTTTTTGGTCATTGAGGTCCTCTTTCAGTTTGACAGCGGTTCTGAGTAACCTAAGGGCATTTTCGTACTTCCCATTCTGCATTTCAAAGGCACCCAAGATGTCAAGCGCCGCAGTTTGTACGTAGAGATCCCCTTGTTCGATCCCCTTTTTGTATGCCAGCCGGGCGTATTTCTCTGACTGTTCTGATTGACCGGTTTTAAAATAATAATTAGCCAGATTAACATACGAATCCCCTTTTGTTTTTACGCTTCCTGATCTGAGGGCTTTCCGGAACGTCTCGAATGCTTTTTTGTAATTTCCTTGCAGTAAATAGATCTCTCCGAGCGAGTTCATGCACAGAGCGATACCGGTCTTGTCATTCCTCGATCTGTAGAATGCGGCTGATTCATTGAGGTAGTGGACACTTTGGGTGTAACGACCTTCAAGGATTGCAAGATCACCCAGATGGTATGTTGCACGAGCAACACCGTTCGAATCACCGATATTTTTACCGATCCGAATGGCTTTTTTGAGGTATTGGATTCCCTCAGCATATGCATCAGCATAGTAAATGCTTATGGCTAGGTTAGTGAGCGCGCGCACGTGCTCCTTACTATTGTTGTTTGATTTTTGAAGCTGCGTTTCAGCGATGGACCGGGCTTTACTCAGATCTTTGAAAATCCAGGATTCAAATTCCGAATTGGACTGTGACCATGCTAAACTGATACCAATAAAGAGGCAAAAAAGGACAGATGCCCAAGATTTCTGACCTGTTTTTGATATGCGTTTCTTTTGGTCCAAACTACTGCTAAAACGCCGTTTTGACGCTAATTGATTTATGTAATGTCATGAATACGTTGGCATGATGTATTGCAAATTCATGGTGCACTTTAAGGTATTCAATCAATCTGGGTATGTACTGTGTTCTTGTTCGCAACGCCGTATCACTTTGCTCATTTAGTTCTTGTGTACGAATATCGTGTTTTTAAGTTCACAAAGATTTTCAGGGATCAAAATTACAGTATTACGCTCCAAATATCAAGAAGTCGCCCGCTAGTTTTGTATGAATTTACGCAGCGTCTAAAAATTGATCTTCGAGTCTGTTGTATTCGAATGAAAGCCCACTTACGAATTCAAGGTCGTGGCCGATCTCAAACATATCCTCGTCGAAATCTTGATAGTTCCAAACTATCTTTCTCTCTGGAGTCATTCCTTTTTCTGCGGTTTCTCTTACCAGATTAAGCATTTTCACAAGAAATTTTTGCGATCCTGAATTGAGATAGTCGAATGTAAGTGAAATGTTTAGATCGTTCAGGTGAAGATTATTTTGGATGAGCCAATTGAGGACCGGTCTCCAAAATCTGTCCGGGTTCATGGGTATTGCCCTTCCGTTGATTTCCAATGTGTTGCTCTCGCTGTCGAATAAGACGCTTGGTGAGAGCGGGGTTGCTTCGATGTTCATTCTAGTTTTCATAATGCTCGTGTTTTTTTGACAAAATTGAGCTATTGTGGTCCGCGTCGCAATTATTTTCCCTACTGCATTGTACGAATGAAGATTAATTTCTAGAAGCGTTTACGTGTTTATGTGTAGCTGGATAATCTTCCGGAATCATTCACTGCTTTTTTCTACACGTTTCATGTCCTCAGGCCTATCAATGTAGACGATGTGATAGCACGCAGTGCGGTGATTCCTTTATGATTTTTGTTTTCTTTCTATTCCACTATCTTTGCGCCTCAAATTAAAGTCACATGGAGATCCCCAAAACATATGAGCCTTTGAAGGCTGAGGAGAGATGGTATGCGCATTGGATGCATAAAGGGTACTTTCATTCTGTACCTGATGGTCGTGAGCCATACACCGTCGTTATTCCTCCACCCAACGTAACGGGGGTGCTTCATATGGGTCATATGCTGAACAACACGATCCAGGATGTGCTCGTACGTCGAGCGCGAATGATGGGAAAAAATGCCTGCTGGGTGCCCGGTACGGATCATGCCTCTATTGCAACAGAAGCAAAGGTGGTTCAGAAGCTACGCCAAGAAGGGATCAAGAAGTCAGATCTTAGCCGGGAGGAATTCCTCCAGCATGCTTTTGAATGGAAAGACAAACATGGGGGGATCATTCTGGAACAATTAAAGAAGCTGGGAGCTTCCTGTGACTGGGAACGCACCAATTTCACCATGGATCCTGAGTATTCAGAGTCAGTTATCGATGTATTCATTGACTTGTACAAGAAGGGGAAAGTATACCGAGGCGTACGAATGGTTAACTGGGATCCGGAGGCGCTGACAGCACTTTCTGATGAAGAAGTCATCTATAAAGAGGTTAACTCCAAACTTTTCTATGTGCGCTACAAAGTAGCAGGAACAGACGATGAGTGGTTAACGATCGCAACTACGCGTCCTGAGACAATTCTGGGAGATACCGCTATTTGCGTGAATCCCAATGACGAGCGCTACAAGCACCTGGAAGGAAAATTCGCGATCGTACCGATATCGAATAGAACTGTGCCAATTATTCAGGATGAATATGTGGATATGGAATTCGGAACTGGATGCCTGAAGGTGACACCTGCCCATGACTCCAACGATTACGAGCTCGGAAAGAAGCACGACCTTGAAACGATCGGTATTTTTCATGCTAACGGGACGCTCAATGAGCACGGGATGCATTACGAAGGCATGGACCGCTTCGATGTAAGGAAATTGATCGAAAAAGAACTGTACGATAAAGGTTACCTCGTCAAGACAGAGGACCATATCAATAAAGTAGGATTTTCCGAAAGGACGAATGCGGTGATCGAGCCAAGGCTTTCTTTGCAGTGGTTCGTATCCATGAAGGAACTCGCTGCGCCGGCCCTCGAAAATGTGATGAATGGAAACATCCGATTCCATCCTGATAAATTCAGGAATACCTACCGCCACTGGATGGAGAACGTTAAGGATTGGTGTATTTCCCGTCAGCTGTGGTGGGGACATCGTATCCCGGCTTGGTATTTCGGTCCGGGACCGGATGATTTTGTGGTGGCCAAAACACAGGAGGAGGCCATTGAGCTGGCGAACAGAAAAGCGGCTCACAATATCGAACCATTCATGCTGAGACAGGATGAGGACGTTTTGGATACATGGTTTTCCAGCTGGTTGTGGCCGATATCGGTTTTCAATGGACTCACCCGTCCGGGAAATGAGGAGATAAAGTACTATTATCCAACAAATGACCTGGTTACTGCTCCGGAGATCATGTTCTTTTGGGTGGCAAGAATGATCATTGCCGGCTACGAGTATATGGGCGACCTGCCGTTCAGGAATGTATACTACACAGGGATCGTTCGGGACAAGCTGGGACGTAAGATGTCGAAGTCGCTGGGGAACTCGCCTGACCCGATCGAGCTGATCGAAAAGTACGGTGCAGACGGCGTGCGTGTTGGCATCCTGATCTCATCGCCGGCTGGTAATGACCTGCCGTTTGACAGCTCTCAGTGTGAGCAGGGAAGAAACTTTACCAACAAGATCTGGAATGCGTATCGTTTGGTGAGTTCGTGGGAAGTCCGTGAAATGGAGCAACCGGCTTCTTCGAAGAAAGCAATTGAGTGGTTCAGCGCGAAGTTCAACCGGGAATTGGCAGAGATTAATGATCTTTTCGACAAGTTCAGGATCTCGGAGGCCCTCATGGCGATCTACAAGCTGGTTTGGGATGATTTCTGTTCCTGGTATCTCGAAATGGTGAAACCGGGTTACGAGCAGCCTATCGACCGTGCAACGCTGGAAGCAACAAAGAACTTCTTTGAGGAGCTACTTAAGATCATGCATCCGTTCACTCCATTTGTAGCGGAAGAACTATGGCATTTGATCCGTGAGCGAGGAGAAGGACAAGATATCATTGTTGCCGAATGGCCGAAAGTTCAGCAGCTACAAAACGACGTTCTGACTGATTTTGTGAAGGCAGAAGAGGTGATCACGAATATTCGGAATGTCAGAAAACAGCACAATATCGCCAATAAGGTGAGGGTGGAACTGTACGTTAAAAAGAACAAGGATCTGGATGCCAGCTTCGATCCGGTGATCGTGAAAATGGGTAATCTGAGTCTGCTGGAATACGTGAGTGGTAAGGTGGCGAATTCGAATTCGTTCATTGTTGATGGTAACGAATACTTCATTCCCTTCGGTGATTCCATTGATGTCACTGCAGAAAAGGCAAAGATCGCTGAGGAGCTTAATTACACAAAAGGATTCCTTCAAAGTGTTCAGAAAAAGCTTCAGAACGAAAAGTTCATGGCTGGTGCACCTGAACAGGTGGTAGCCGGTGAAAGGAAGAAGGAAGCTGATGCCCTTGAGAAAATTGCCATCTTAGAGGAAAAGCTCTCATCACTTCAATAGTATGACGATTGGAATATCAGTAGCCATTCTTCACTGATTTTAATGCGTGAAACAAATTAAATCAGTCCGAGGGCTATTTCGACCTCTTCACAAACCTTGTGGTGATCGTACAGTTGAGCAGCTTGTTGAAGCTCTTTTTCCTCAAAAGGCGGTTTATCCAGTAGGAGATCGATCTTGTCAGCGAGGCTGACGGCATTGAGCGGTTCGAATAGCATCCCATACCTGCCCTTTCCCAAGATTTCCGGACTGCCTCCGCTATTGCTGGCTATAACTGGTGTTCCGGATGCCAGCGCTTCGATCGTAACCATTCCGAAGGTTTCTGCTTTGGAAGCCATGACAAACACGTCAATAGCTTTGTAGAATACCTCAATATCTTTTCTGAAGGGACGAATAAATACCCTGTCGCTTAAATTATTTGTTGCGATAAAGTCGTGAATAGCCTCCGTGTAGCCCATTCCTTCTCCTTTGGTGGGTTCTCCGAGGAAACAGACCGAGAAATCTTTGTGTTGTGCACTGGAAGTCGCTTCCAGTAGAAGTAATTGCCCTTTCTGTGGATCGAATCTTCCACTCAGACCGACAATGACTTGGTCCTGTGGCAGATCAAGTGTGTGTCTGGCATCTTCTCGGTTAATTCGACCGGAAAATCGGGAAAGATCCAATCCTGAGGGAATTACTCGGATCCTTGCGGGGTCCATTTTCGTCATTTTTCTGACCTGTTCAGACAACCAGTTGAGCGGACAGCTCCACAGATCGAGGTAGGAGAACCTGATCGAATGAAGCCAACCTTTTTTTGGAACACCCAATTGCATTTCCATGAAATAGGAAAGGTGTATTCTGTGCTTTGATTTCCGCTTGGCGATCACGCTTAGACTCATGTCGCGGGTGTCACGGATGATCAAGTGTGTCACTGAATGCCTGTCGAGAATTTCGGCCAATTTTTTACCGGCTCTGAAGTCGTAGTATTTTCGATGTTTACCGATTTGCTCAACAAGGATCCCTTCTGCATTGGCTGCCTCGGCAAGGGGGGCGCCTACACTGCAAATGATCAGCACGTCATGTCCTCTGTTCTTCATCCAAACAGCATTGCGCAGCTGGTTCATTTCCAATCCTCCCCATGATCCAGAGCTACACAAGTAGGCAAGCCGCTTATTCATGGAATTCACGATTTAATACCAAGGATATCTTCGACGGTACTTCGGGAAACATAGTGATAGTTGGCTCGGGCCTTTTTATATACCTTTATTGCCCACTCTTTATTTTCCCTGGTTTTGGCGAGCGCTTTGTAGATCGGCATGAGGTATTTCCTGCGTCCAACCTTCATCAGGAACCGCTCGATGCTGGGCTTCAGCGCTGTATAGTTGTTCTCGATTCCAAGAACGTACCATTCGGTCATGATCTCCGTATTTCCCCAATCCCTGAAATTCAGGTTGCGATCAAGGTATTTCATTCTGTCTGAACCTATGTCACGTGGAAGTCGACGGATGAAACTCTGCCATTCCTGGTTAATGTATTGATCTCTTGTTAACTGCTCAACGATTTTTTTCTTTTTACGCCGACCTTTGACCTTCACGTATTTGATTTTTTTCCTGAAGATATCATCGCCAGCGCTGAATTTATCTGCAAGGCGTTGCACTTTATTGAACCTTGCGGAACGGATCCTTGGGGCATTTTTCGGCAATCCTTCCTTATAGATCCATTCACTGGTATTGAACTTAATGCCCTCGGGCTTGAGCAGATTTTCGTTAAGGTATTCAATGAAAATTTCGGTAGAGATCGTTTTGAAGGCAAATTCATTGAAGTAGGATCTCAGGAAGTCATCAAAACGTTTTCTTCCTGCAGTTCTTTCCAGAGCTCGTAGGAAAAGCGCTCCTTTGATATAGGCGACTTGAGTCATCCCATCATCCGGATTCCTTCCGGCAAGTTCGAGCTTTAGTCTGGTATCCGCAGGATTCTCGCTTTCCAGCAGCTCTTCCATTTCATTTTGAAGTTCGTGGGTTTCAATGAGCATGAGCATGTCGGCAATATCCTTACCATACATTTGCTCCATGATCCTGTTCTCAAAATAGACCGTAAAACCCTCGTTCAGCCAGAAATCGTTCCATGTAGCATTTGTTACAAGATTTCCGGACCATGAATGTGCTAACTCGTGCGCAACGACCGAAACAAGACTGCGGTCACCGGCGATGATCGTCGGATTGACGAAGGTGAGACGTGGATTTTCCATCCCGCCGAAAGGGAAGGAGTAGGGTAGAACAATGAGATCATATTGCTCCCAGCGGTATTTGCCGTAAAGTTCCTCAGCGGTATTGATCATTGCCGGAAGGTCGGTGAATTCGTTTGAGCAGTCTCGGATCATTTCCGGTTCACTGTAGACGCCACAATTCGGACCCAGCTTTTTGTACGATAAGTTCCCGACGGCCAAAGCGATGAGGTAGCACGGGATCGGCTGTTTCATCTCAAAATGGTACTCGCCACGATCGTTCTTTTGCCGTGGATTGGATGCACTCATTACCGGCAGCAGCTCTTTCGGAACTTTAACGTCAGCTGAATAGGTAATGCGATTTCCGGGAGAATCTTGCACAGGGATCCATGATCGGGTCAAGATCGCTTGTCCTTGCGTGTAGAGGTAGGGATGCTTCTTGCCACTCGTGAGTTCTGGGGATAACCAGTCAAGTGCTTCAGTTTTGTCGGTTGTCTCATAGTAGATATTGATGTACTTCGTGTCCGGCGCTGTCTTCACAAGCAACGGTTGCCCGAGTATAGAGTCTTTATCCCACTGACCGATCATAAAGTCAGTTTCCTTTTCTTTGCCTTTGCCCAGGGTTATCTTCTGTATCTCAAGGCCTTTGATATCGAAGATGGCCGTATCTACCCCTGTATTGATCATTTCGTGTCGGGCAACGCCGTAGATGGTCTGTGATTGAAAATTGACGTCAAGCTCGAGGTACAGATGTTTGGTTCTGATCTCATCGGTATTGGAGTAGCTGTGGGTGTCGTACGTGGAATCAGCAAGTATTTCTGTCAGGGGCAGAGCCTTCTTAGAAGGAGGATCGCAGGAAACGATGAGGAGAATTCCCGTGACAAGTGCAGTGAGAAGCAGACAACGCATCTTTCGTCTCGAATTATTTGTATAACAGCTTCTCAAAGTTAGGAATATATTGACAGGAAGAACAGAATACTTCTTTTCTGTTTCATTGCGGATTCTTTGCGTCTTGCTGAGTGCGATGTTCCGCGAGATACCTGATCGCATCTGCTGCACCAAATAGCCCGAACAGAGCCGGCATATAACTTACCGTGCCGTAAAATGAGCGCTTAAAATTGAGTCCTGTAGTCATTTTTAAAGATTCCTTACGTTGCAGTTCAGAAGAGAAAACTGCTCTGACCATTTTGAAGTCCACACCTCGTTTCTTCAGGCGTTTTTTGACATGCGCTGCCAGATTGCAGTTGTAGGTTTTTGGAAGTAGAGCCACGTGAACTCGCGACGGATCCATCTTTCCGCCTGCGCCAAAATGTGAGATGATTCTGATCTTCAGGCGGATGGCCGCTACGATCCATTCGATCTTCGGTGAAACGGAATCGATGCATTCAAGAATGAGGTCTGGTTTGTATTCATCCAGAATTTCCCAAACTCGCTCGGGTAGGACGAACTCTTCTAACACGTTCAATTGAATCTCCGGATTGATGTCTTTGATCCGTTCGCCGAGCACAACCGCTTTATTCCTTCCGATTGTTGAATCAAGCGCTGTCAACTGGCGGTTCTTGTTGGTCGGATCGAATACGTCGCCATCGATCAGGGTGATCCTGCCCACCCCTGATCTTGCAATGAACTCGGCGGCAAAAGACCCAATTCCACCAAGTCCGACCACTAGTACATGTTTACCTCTCAAGGTCTGAACAGATTCTTGACCGATCAGTAGCTCAGTGCGTTCAAGCCAGTTATCCATTTGGGAAAGATGTGTTTTATGTTGTTGAATAGGTCGTCTTCAACTGTCGACAAAGGTAGTTGTTTCAAGGTTGCCAGACATCGGTAGATCTCCTCGATCGAGTATGCACTGTCATCGGACTCCAGTAAGATCCGGTTCATAGGTACTTCTTCGACAACTCGTTTGAGTGCTTCACTCCGTATAAGATCAGCACCTAGGCTTAGGAAAAATCCCTCATTTATCACCGCGTTGATCAGTTTCGGTCGGTTAAACCCATGCCAGATCCATGGTACGGTCGGTTGAAGTGTTCTTTTGATCGTCCTGAGTTCATCCCACGCTCTGACGCAATGGATGATGATCGGAAGACGGTGCTTCTCCGCCAATGCTGCCTGCAAGCTAAAAACCTGCAGTTGTAAATCCAGATCAGGCCCTTTCAAGCGGTCCAGGCCGCACTCACCCAGCGCAACACAGCCCGGTTCGTCGAGTAATTTTTCCAATAATTCGATCTGAGATTGAAAATCTCTTTCAACATTCCATGGGTGTAAGCCGCATGAAAAAAATGGCAAAGGTCTCATTTCAGGGGACAGGTTGAATACTTCTGACTCCGGATGTTTGGAACTATGTGTATGTACGTTCAGTTGCACGACCGCAAGTTTCGAAAAGTGGGATGTTTGAAATATTTTTATATTTTCACGCCTTAAACTTATAAACAAATGGCTAGTAACAACGAATTGATCGAAAGGATCGAAGCACAGGGAACCCTTTTCGGGCACCCGAAAGGTCTCTATCTGCTTTTCTTCACGGAAATGTGGGAGCGCTTCAGCTACTATGGAATGCGGGGTATTTTGACCCTTTACATGATCAAGACCTGGTCGCAGAATGGTTTGGGACTTCCTGAGGATACTGCTTCGCTGATCTACGGTTTCTTTACAGGTTTTGTCTATTTCACTCCGATCATTGGTGGGTGGATTGCTGATACATTCATCGGTCAGCGGAAAGCGATCACGATCGGTGGTATCACGATGTTCCTTGGTCAATTGGTACTTTTTGCCATGAATTCGCACGTCGGTCTTGCGATCGGCCTTTTCTTACTTATCCTCGGTAACGGAATGTTCAAGCCGAATATCTCTACTATGGTCGGACAGCTTTACAGGGATGGTGATGACCGCAGGGATTCTGCGTTTTCCATTTTTTATATGGGAATCAATCTGGGTGCTTTCCTTGCCCCGCTGATCGCTGGATCGCTTGCAGAGGATTGGTTTGCCGTCAAATCGGCGAGCGGTGAGATCCTCTCCTACGGATTCAAATACGGATTCCTAGCGGCTGCAGTGGGAATGGCGCTTGGACAAATTGCATTCAATATGTTGGCGAAGAAGTACCTTTTGGAGATCGGAACACAGCCAGCCAAATCAGCTACATTGGAAGTTACGGAGATCGTTGATGACGTAAAAAATTTATCCGATGACAAAAAGGGCTTTTCTAAGGAAGAAAAACAGCGAATGACGGTGATCTTCATCCTAACCTTCTTTGTTATCTTTTTCTGGGCTGGTTTCGAACAGGCAGGTTCATCGATGACCATTTACACGGATAAGTTCATCAACAGGAATTTCTTCGGATGGGAAATTCCGACGACCTATTTTCAGTCTGTCAATCCGCTGTTCATCGTTGCGCTGGGACCTTTGTTTGCCTGGTTCTGGAACTCGAAATATGGACGTAGACTTACCACGCCGGTGAAGATGTCTTTGGGAATGATTTTATTGGGTGTTGGATTCCTCTTTATGTTGGTGGCGACATTCGGTGTACAAACAACGGGTTCCGGTGATGCAGAGGTGGTGACACAGAAGGCAGCGCTGATCTGGTTGGTGATGACATATTTCTTCCACACCATCGGTGAATTGTGTTTGTCTCCAGTCGGACTTTCGGTTGTGACAAAGCTCGCGCCGGTGAAGCTTGCCTCCATGCTGATGGGAGTGTGGCTTCTATCGTCATTTGCAGCAAATATCATTGGTGGTTTCGTTGCAGCGTATGTAGAAAAGCTTGGAGCGGCTACCATTTTCGTTTCGATCGCTGTGTTCGTGATCGCACTGGGTGTGCTAATGTTAATTCTCTCCAGAAAGCTGTCGCAGATGATGCACGGTGTGAAATAATTATCTAAAAGATTATATTTGGAACAGTCCTTCACTCCGAGGGACTGTTTTTTTATGTTTGTCCACAAAAATTACGATACCCTATGGCAAAGCTAAAGCATCCGAAAGCATTACCCTATCTCTTCTTCTCCGAAATGTGGGAGCGTTTTGGTTACTACCTTATGATCGGGATCTTCACGCTGTATCTCAAAGATGCTGAAGAAGGATTCGCAATGACCGAAGCTGAGGCATCAGATCTCTATGGGACCTTTATCGCATTTGTTTTCCTCACACCATTTATTGGTGGATTACTGGCAGACAGAGTGCTTGGGTACAGGCGTTCGATCACGATCGGTGGTTTATTGATGGGAGTTGGGTATTGCCTCATGTCGATTCATGACCTGAATATGTTGTATGTGGCCATGTTTCTGGTGATTCTCGGAAATGGTTTTTTTAAACCGAACATTTCTACTTTACTCGGAAATCTCTACAACGAAAGTGAATACAAGTCCCTGAAAGATGAAGGATACAACATTTTTTACATGGGAATAAATATCGGTGCATTCGTGTGTAATTTCTTCGGTGCTGCCTTGCAAAATACGATAGGTTGGGGAGCTGCGTTCATTGCTGCCGGTATTGGGATGTTCATCGGGATCATCATCTTTTGGGCGGGAACGCGCCATTTCAAGCATGCAGATATCATAAAACCGCGATCGGAAAATGACATGTCACTCTTGAACATTTTCGGAGTGATCCTGCTCCCAGCAATAGGTTTCGGACTGATCGGTTTTTTCCTTCCTGAGCCACTGGTAGGAAGTCGAACGACAGATGCTTTCCTGTTCGGGTGTATTCCGGTTATTTTCTTCTACGGACGTTTACTTGCCAAATCTCCTGCAGAAGAAAAGAGACCGATCGCAGCAATGCTTGCCATTTTTGCCGTGGTGATCGCCTTTTGGGCAGTTTTCAAACAGAACGGATCTACCTTGAATACATGGGCTGACCGCTATACCGACAGAGAGATCCCACAACCGATGCTTTCAACGATGAAGGGACTTTATTTAGTAGATACCATCTCCTACACGAAAGATTCTGTCGTAGTGATGGACCATCAGTTCCGTATTGAGGATAAAACCAAGAAAGAGATCGATTATCCTTCTTATTACAAGAACTTGAAAGATGAACACAAACCATCGGAAGGCGAGGCAGTTTATGCATTCAATACCAATCTTTTTCAATCCGTGAATCCGTTCTGGGTAGTTGCGCTCACGCCGCTGGTGTTGACATTCTTTGCATTCCTCAATCGCAGGGGTAAAGAGCCGACCACACCGGCCAAGATCGCTTTCGGTCTGGTGATCTCTGCGTTGTCTTGCCTCGTGATGGTTGGCGCAGTGTATGCATCGGATAATGGTGCGGTGAAGTCATCGGCATGGTGGTTCATCATGTCCTATGCCGTGATAACGATCGGTGAACTGTTTCTGAGCCCTATGGGACTCTCCCTTGTGAGTAAGCTCAGTCCTCCGAGACTTACTGCATTAATGATGGGGGGGTGGTTTCTGGCGACTTCGATAGGAAATAAGCTATCGGGTGTATTAAGCAGTTTGTGGGACGGTTATGAGAACAAGGCCAACTTCTTTTATGTCAATTTTGTGTTGCTGTTGGCTGCAGCCGTGCTGATGTTCGCTATGCTGAGGTGGCTCAATAAGATCTTCAAAGAGCACGCATGATCATTTTTGTGAATCGCGCATCGCTTTCACTAGCGCATCATTTTGAGGTGTTTTTGATAAGTCTGCGATGATCGATTTGAAATCATTCGAATGACGGTTCTGGGATAGCTTAAAGATTCCTTCGACTCTGTAACTGATGATGTTGAAGGCGATGATCTCTGATAAATACGTTTCGATCAGCTCCGAAGGCAGTTTTTCCATTTCCAGAGGGTGATCCCGGTTCAACTCGTGTTTTTCTACGAGTTGATTCAGGTGCTCCTTCATCTGTACATCCGATACCAGTGAAACAGTACCGTAAACATGAACGGATTGATAGTTCCAGGTAGGTACATTCGGATGATCATAAACAGAAGAAGAAACATATCCGTGTGGTCCAAGGAACGTAACCAGTGCCGTTTTCCCATTGCGAATCAGTTGTGCATGTGGATTCCTTTTGGATAGGTGTGCAGTGAGCAGAAGTTCCTCCTCATTTTCACGAATCTGAAACGGAAGATGAGAAGCTATCGGTTCCGATTCATTGGATTGAATGAGTGTGCCAAACGAATTGTTGTTCAAGAAGTCAATGACTGTTGATCGATCGTCTATGGTGAATAATGGTGGTGAATGCATGATCTTAATTTATTTTGATCGGGTCATAGAGGCACTTCATTATCGCTGATCATTATGAATTTAGCTCCATCGTCTGAAGACTGACCAATTTTGCATAGAGACCGTTCTTTTCAACGAGCGCCTCATGCGTCCCTATCTCTTTGAGCTCTCCTTTATCCAGAACGATGATCTTGTCTGCATTTCGGATCGTAGAAAGTCTATGCGCAATAACAAATGAGGTTCTACCCTCCATCAGATTATCCAATGCCTCCTGAACGAGCTTTTCAGATGCGGAATCAAGTGCTGAGGTTGCCTCATCGAGCAGAAGGATTGTCGGGTTCTTAATGATCGCCCTAGCGATCGCTATGCGCTGTTTTTGGCCACCTGACAGCTGAATACCGCGATCACCGACCTGTGTTTCCAGACCTTCCGGGAAACTGGAAATGAATTCCCAGGCATTCGCTTTTTTCGCGGCATCGATGATCTCAGCCTCACTTGCTTCCGGTTTTCCGAAAAGAATGTTCTCTCGGATGGTTCCGCCCAACAGAATGACCTCTTGCGGTACGATCGCCATGTGACCCCGTAAATGCGCTGTTTCGATCTCCTTTGCGGGAATTCCGTCAAACTGGATCTGGCCTGATTCCAACGGATAGAATTGCAAGATGAGGGATGCAACAGTAGTCTTACCTGAACCCGAAGAACCTACGAGTGCAATCGTTTGGTTTCTATCTGCCACGAAAGATATGCCATTCAATACTTCAACATCACTGCGCTGTGGGTATGAAAAACTCACATTTCTGAATTCCACTTGCCCGGACAAGTTCGGTTTCAGCGTGCCCGAATGCAGTTCCTGCTCGCTTTTCTCTTCCAGTAGCTTCATCAGATTTTCAGTTGCACCAATTGCTTTCTGGATCTGGGCGTAAAGCTCCGGAACAGAACCTACTGCAGCTCCCATCATCATGGTGAACATGATAAACTGGAAGAACCCCTCTGAACTGAGCTCCGGATTGGGACCCTGGGTAAGCAGTAAGCCACGCCAAATAATGAATACGATCGCGCCGAACAGGCAGAAAATGATGAAAGAGACAAAAAGTCCTCGCCAGATACCGCTTTTGACATTGAGGTTTCGGATCTCTTGCGTTGACTTGAAGTAGTTCCGTTGAATGAACATTTCGTTCGTGAATGACTTTACGTTGCTGATCCCCGTTAAGGCCTCCTCAACGATCGAGTTAGAACGTGCTGAAAAGT
>Ga0315902_10003863_pt1 | contig 22098 bp, 20 predicted proteins | sample LakEriMetagenome_9_FD_203523 | JGI IMG/M metagenome (GOLD analysis project Ga0315902, IMG submission 203523) | Freshwater fungal communities from buoy surface, Lake Erie, Ohio, United States - Buoy 12 MA117 | ecosystem: Environmental > Aquatic > Freshwater > Lake > Lake biofilm | place: USA... | reverse complement strand
TATTAATTCAAACCATTTGGATTTTTCCTTGTGACTTTTTCGGAAGAAATCGATCAGTATAGAGGTGTCAAGCAATACTATTTGCTTCGCCATTGATTGAGCGATTTACGATTTGTGCTAATACGATCTAGATCTTCCTTCTCCGCTATGGGACCGGACAACAGCAGCTTTTCCAATGAATCGGTTGTCGAATTCTCCGCAACCTTCTCCAATTCAACACGCAATAATTGCTGTTGCGATTTTGGAAGAGATTTTATCAAATCCAACAATTGCTGAAAAGGAATGTTGACTTGCAGTTGCATAGTTCAAAGATAATCTTTTTTTGATGAAAAACTGGTTTCAATGATTCGATACGGTCGATAATCTTTTCATGGTGTCAAATGATATAACTTTTTGCCGCTATATCTAATTGTCCGGCCCCTCTGGGGCCGTTTTGCCGTGTGGGGATTCTTTGCTAGAAACATGTGGCCCCTCCGGGGCCGGGCGTCAGTTATTCAAGATTGTGTTCGATATGACTTTTTCTTTTGCCCGCCCGCACTTGGACGCCCAAATCCCTTGCCCCAAGATTGAAATCGTGGGCTGTGGCACCCCTTTCCATCAACAAAAGAACCGCCCTAACCGTCCCCAGTCCTCAGCCCCAATAAACGCCATCCTTCGATTGCTACCACGTGCTTTGGCACCCCTCCCCATCAACAAAAGAACCGCCCCAGCCGTCCCCAGTCCCTAGTACTCAGTACCTACCAAGCTCCCTCGCCCTTCGCCCTTCACCCCTGGCCCTTCCATCTTCCCCTTCATCCACATAAAAAACGCCCGCGCCTGCACATCGTGCTGTTGGCCTTCCCAAGCTGCTATGGTGCCTTTGACCATGGAGCGGAAGCGCGCGGTGGTGGCCACCTCCGAGTCGCGCATGATCTTGGCGGTGTAGCGCAAGAATTGACGCGTGTTGGCGTAACGGTCGAGGAGGAGGAGTTCGCCGTGTCGGTATTTGATCTTGTCGAGCATGGAGAGTGCGCCTTCGGTGTTGCCATTTTCAAAGTGGGTGAGTGCCTCGATCATGTCCATCTTCAGGCACCATTCGCGGCCCATCCAATGGGCGAGCTGGTGCTTGCCGTTGCGCATGCGGTGCAGCAGCTTGATGGCCTTGCGCCATTGTTGGAGGTGGAAGTACACCACCACTAGACTCAGCTCGATGTTATGCCACTCGGGCAGATGGTGATCCTCCGGTTGGTGGTGCAATGCCCCCTCGAGGATCTCAGCAGCCACAGCGTGATTGCCCGAGTATGATTCTACGGCCGCACTCAACGCGTGGAATTTCAAGCATACGGGATCGCGAAATGCCTGGCGAGAGGGGAGCGCCTGTTCGAGCGAGGCGAGGTAAGCCCTTGCATCGTCGAACCGACTGTTGCGGTAGTAGGCGTGGGCGATCATATAGAGGAACATCGGCTCGTACTGACGGTCGTTTTTATTGAACGCCCGGGCGGCGACCAGCGCTTCATAGCGTTGCACAAGCAAGGGGAGGAGGCGGTTGTATTCTTTGGTCGACACCATGCCTTTGCGCAGCACGCCGAGCAGGCGCACCTGGAAGGCCGGGTTGAGGTCTTCAATGGCGTCGGCCGGCACATGGGTGTGCACTTGGTGCAGGAGCTCTTCGGGATCGATGGCCGAGCCTTGTGTTTTCTTCTCGTGCACCGCGACTTCCAGGCGGGTGATGATGGCATCGAGCCGACGCATATTATCGTAGCGTGCGTGGTTGGTGTCTTGCTTGCGGGCCAGCTCGCCGATGTCGAGCCCGAGCCAGTAGGCGTGTTGCATGAGGAAGTTGTAGATGCCTTCGAGCACGGCATACATGTGGTGACGCGTGGCGATTTCTTCGGCCTTGGCGGCGAAGTGCAGCACCACAGCCGGCGCGCGCCTGCCGGCCATGCGATGACAGAGCATCATGAGGCCGAGGGTATAGCCCAGCGGGTCGTCTTCCTGTGAGGCCATCTCCGACACCACGCATTCGAAAATGCGTTTGATGAGCCGTTTTCGGATGTTGTCGAACGCGTTGCGGTTGGGTTCTTTGTAGAGGCGACTCATAAGGTCGTCGCGCGTGAGTGATTCGCCCGAGGTCAGCAATTCCAACAGCACCAGTTCCTTCCCTTGCTTATCAGCTTTCTTGAGCGATGCGTGTACCGTCTGCAACTCCGACGGCTCGAGTTGCGCCAGCAAATCTTCGAGTAACGGCATGGTGAGAAGTTGTTAAATAAGGTTCTACTCGAATATATGTGTTTGCGTTATAGAGCACCGCTAGACCGTCGGTGAGTTTTGAGTGGTGAACTGTTCGTATTGATTTATTAACCGCAGAGACACAGAGAATGCAGAATGTTTATTGTTTTTCTCTGTGATTCTCGGCGACTTTGCGGTTGCCCTCGACTTCGCTCGGGCACCGGCACTCGGTTGGCGCCCCCTACAATCCTACAATCCTCTAATCCTTCCCACCCACACACCCTTCCTTCACCTCTTCCGCCAATTGTGGCCAATTGAAGAAATCATAGCGCTTGCTGCGCCACTTGCCTGAGCGGTAGATATAGCCGAATTCATGCATAGGATTTTCGAAGTCCTTGGCTTCGGGGTTCACAAGGATGTGTACACTTAAATGATCGCCTTCTTGCGGATGGTAAGGGAAGTCGAAGGGATGGGCACTGTCGAGTGCTTGGCGCAGTTTCCGCAGCCAGGGCCTCCGGTCGTTGGTAGGCATGAAGTAATAAGAAGGCGTGCCCACAATCATCGATTCTTCACTGAGCACGTTGCGATGCAAGCGCCAGTGCGATACCTGCTCATGCTCCGGCAATTCACCGCAGGTGCAGAATTTTAGGGTGGGGGAGGTGCACAAGTGAATAGGGAATTAGGATTGCTCAACCATGCTGAGCTTGACTAAGCGTTTTTCTTTTCTGTTGGTTGCGCAAGGTCCAAGCCCATGACCTTTCGCACTTCGTTCTCGATTGACTTCAAGTCGATTTCAGTACCACTTTGTTGTGCATGTTTTGTTAGCACACGCAGCATAACCGATAATACTAAGCGGCTATCGCGGGTGTGCTTTTGCATTTCATGCATCCAATTAAGTGTGTATACTAAAGACCCCAGTGAAGCAAGGGCGATGATTAAATTGATTACTTCCGGTGACATAGGTTGTGGTTTTATAGGCAAATATGGGTAAGGATCTTTTCAATGCGCTGTGCTGAATGAAAGTCAGTATCGACGCTTTGGCTTCGGGCGGTGATGTCGAATGGGTAGTGTGTAAACATTTATACAGTTACTTATCAGTAAGTTAAAAATTTTCGCGACAGGTGGGGTCACGAAATTTGTTTCAACCAATAAAGTTATGTTCTTTCGTTTTTCGTTCTAAACCCCACATCATGAAAACGCACCTACTAATTTTCGCTGTTACATTATTGACTTTAACCGCTTGCACCAAAGAAGAAAAGGAGGAGTGCAACTGCGGCGTTATCACCGCCGATGAAATCACCACCAATGCTGATGGCTCTTCCTGCTATTCGCTAGAGATACGAAATGATTGCACAAACAATAAGAAAACGTGGTGCTTCGACTATGATGTGTGGCTTGATGGAAATCTAGGTGAATCCTTCTGCGTAACAAACGTAACCAGCTGGTAAGAAGCAATCCAACCAATAATTCTATGATTTAAGTTTAATTCAATGCTAAAGAAATTACTAATTATAGTTTCCGTTGCACTAAGCATCAATTCGGCGGGGCAAACCATTTCAAATAGGCCAATTTATAATTCACTGTACCAAAGTCTAACAGTACTGGAAATGTCTGGTGGTGGAATTTATTTTGGATGCCAGAATCCTAAATATCAATACATTACGGATATTGAGAGTTTCGTTGTTGCGAACCAATCAGAAGCAATAGAGCTTATGAAGGAAGTGATTAAAATTCTTGAGTTACCGCGAACTGCTCGAGATCAACATATTCAACATGAATATGCGGGCGTTTCTATTATTAGATTGGGGATTGCACAGAAACGTGTATACATAGAGGAATTAAGCTTAAATAAGGCAATAGCAAAGAATATTCTTAGAGCGCTTGAAGAGTATTAGTAGACGGCGTTAACCGGTGCATTGTTTTGTTGCTTTCAGAAAGTAGAAAATGTAACTTATTTTTTTTTAACCATTATAAATGAATGTTATGCGACATTTAAAAGTAAACATTTCAGTTATTGTTTTTGTATGTTTTTTAGCGCCATTATTCGCTCAAACTGAAATTGCAGGCATAGGTCCTTTTAAAATTGGAGTGACATCCACGCAGATAATCCATCAGTTGGAATCTGAGTTGGAAACAAACTGTATTAAAGTTTACTCTGGTACCCAATTTTACAATGTCAGGCGAAGCTCAAAAGTATTCATCGCTGAGCTTATACCTGATACATTAAATGAATACAGCAGTCCAACTTATGCTTCGTTTTGTCCGAACACAAGGGTGTTCTATGTCAGTCAGTATTCTGTTTCTGGTGTTGAAATTAAAGAAGCCTACCTTAAATTTTTTGATGATCAATTGTACGAGCTGTTATGCGAGCGCACCTCCGAGTTGATTGAGGCGCTTACCATTAAGTACGGCGAGCCGAAAATTGAACAGCGGGATAGTTACACTGATTGTGGCTATTTCAGCTCAGCTAATACGATTAAATTGAAGACTTATTCGATTACGCAGGAATGGAGAAATAATAATGTGATTGCGAATGGGTGTATTTACAATCGTTATAATTCGGAGTGCGAAGAATCGCTTGGTTCTTATTTTTCTATTTATAACTTGGATACCACAACGGCTGAGCGGTTATGTAATGACGCCAGACGAGAACAAATGGACGCCAAGAAAAAGGAAATAAAACGGACTAAGCTTTCGGATTTTTAAAACTAGCGGGTTACCAAGTTCAGAGATTCCAGCGTAAGAAACACAAACAGAATCACAAGGTGTGGATGGCGTTCCACTAAAATTCAACACTCCACCCTCAATATTTCCCCTTCTCCGGAATCACATGCCTCACACCGCCTCTAGGGTTATCCATGTCGCCTTTATAGCGTGGTATAACGTGGCAATGGAAATGAAAAACGGTTTGGCCGGCTGTTTCACCGCAGTTCATACCAATGTTGAAGCCGTCGGGAGTGTATTCCTTTTCTATGAGGCCCTTGGCCACATCAATTGCTTCGTGAAGGTGTTCGCGCTCTGCGGCGTTCAAGTGAAAGAAGTCCTTTCTTACTTGATTGGTAATAATCAGGAGGTGGCCGGGAGATACAGGGAAGCCATCTTTGATGATGAAGAATAAGTCGTTCTTGAAGAGAATCTTGTGTTCTTCGATGCCGGTGAAATCTTTCATTAGAATGTGCCGTTAAGTTCGATGGAGGGTTTCCATTTCTGAATGGAGTGCGACAAAGCTACGTTGTAATTATGTTCTAAAAATCGCTGTCGTGCTTGCGGCGTGTGTCCGGTTTGATTAATGATCGTCTCGGCCAGTGGGTGTTTACTTTCAATATAGAACTCGTTCCGATTGTATAGTCGTTCTAGAAATCGTTTCTCCGGGATACGAGCATGTTTTTCATTATTTATGGTCCTATCGGCCAACACCAAATTCCAAACGCCGTTTATGTTGGCACCGAGCATAGCATGTTCCTGTTTATTGACATGCGGCAGAAAGTGATCAACCGCGCAGGTATTGACATCATTCTTGTTGATGGAGATGTCCTGAAACGAATAGAAACACTTTCCTTTTTGATACCCATTTAAGGAGTCGCGGACGGAAGTGACATCGATTCTGCGCATGACATCACTCTCAATAAAGAAGAGCGATTTATCCTCGTCATATTTAACCTCCAGCAGATTGGGATTGATGTTGAGGTTCCAAGCAGTCTCCACCAAGTTCCAACGGGCTTCGACTTCTTGGTCCAGGTTGCGGTATTGAAATAGCTCTTTGATTTTGAGTAGGTTGTCGGTGATGACGATTTCCTTTTTCCCTTGCGCGTAGTTCTTTTCGTAAAACGTGTCCGGTATGGTGCCGCCATTCACATGCTGAAAGGCATCGACCACATGCACAAACCCGTGCTTTTCCGTGATGTCATATAGTTGTTCTTTGGATAGCCCACCGGCTATGTATTCTCTACAGCCTTTTAAGAACGTGCTGCTAGCAGCATTGCCCTGCTTGTCGTTTTTTCTGAGATGATCGATAATGGAATCCGCAAACGGAATAGCCATTTCTGCCAGTGTGATTTTAGTCTTTTGCCCCTCCACCAAACCCAATAGCGCTTTCGCAAAAGCAAATTTGTAGGTGGCTGAGTTTTTACCAAATAAAATGAGCGCTCTCCATTGAGATTCGAGGGAGGGGTCATTTAGTTGGAAGGTAGTTGACATTACAAGAATTTAGCTATAATCGCAATTAATGATGGCGGATCATAAAAATAACAATACCGGTGATCGACTCATTTGAACTGGATTTGGCTAGTTCACAAGTCACCAAGGTCTTCTCAGGTTATTGACCATTGTTTATTCCCCTGTCCTTAATATATTTTGTTAGTTCGTCCATTTTCATGACCTTGTCATATTGACTTTTCACTTTTCCTAGTTTGCAGTCTTCTGTTATCAATTTTAGAAAGCTGCTAAAATCATCATTCTCACAGGTAAGGCGGTTCACCGTGTCCCAGTCTATTTCTTGGTTTATTCTAGACGGAAAGAGTATTTCGCTTTCGAAAATATTCTCTGGATTTAGTTTTATAATGCCAATTCCAAAAGCATTATTAAGTCTCCGTACTTCATCTTTAAAAGTTGGGTCCTCATCTATATTTAACGTCACCAAGTATCCTTCATTTGCCCAACTAGAATTTGAGACTGCCTGAAAGTATGATTGTCTGAGATTTCCGAAATTCAATGAAATCTTTAACTCAAATGAGAAGAGCTTCACTGATGTGATTGACAGATAACTTTGAATTTCAAGTGTTTCTGATTTGTAGTCTCGAAATGGAAAATAAACTCCGACTAAGTCTGGGTGCAGCCATTCGTTTTGGCCCTTAATTGCTTTTGAAGAGTTTTCGTGAAATATCGTTTTGAGATTGGCCTTGAAATGAGTATCGGCGTAAGCATAAGCTACTAACAAAGAGTGAAGTTCTCTTTCGTTGAATTTTTTTGATTTGGTAATTTCCTTATTAGTTGTTTCATTTTCCTTCTGCTTCTGAACTTTTTTTAAGTCTATTTTGCTTGCGAGACGCCTTAAAAAAAATTGTGCAGGTCGTTCACTTGTCTGGATTACCATTGAATTTTCAGCATTGTTATTAATATCAGTGTAGCAATATGCTGCTATTGTTGCCCAAGGAGTCTTTCCCGTAGTGGTAAAATCACCAAGAGTACCAATTTCATTTGCTTTATCCCAAATTTCCTTTGCTGAGAGAGGGGTTCCGATTTTTTCAATCGTTCTTTCTATTATGTCCCAAAAAGTTGTCTTAGCCATAATTGTTAATTGTAATTTTCTCTTGAGTGTCGACAAAAGAAATAAGAAAAATTCAATAAATACTCCGTATAGTGCGTCAATAATAGGTCTTCTAAAAAACAGTCTTCCCTCCAAGCGCCTCATAAGCATCTAAGACATTCCGAAGAGCTTGCTTCTCTTTCTCAGTGATAATTCTGTCTTTATAGTATTGGCTTCCATTATGTCTCAGCTTGACGGTCTTACCGTTAATGACCTCCTTTACGATTGTATAAATCTCACTGGTCATATTGGTATCATACCATTCCCAGATATCACCGGAACCATTATCACGTTCTATTTCACTTCTATTGGCATAAAGCGGATAAGTTGCTTCATCCACTTTAATAATAAAGCTTTCCATGAACAGCCAATCTTCTGCTGTATAGCTAATCCTAAAGCGTAACCAAGTTTTTCCCGTTTGATCGCGGCCGATGTACAAATGGAAACTATTCTCACTATTGTATTTGGTTGTGCTTTTGTCGTAGTACCATGTTATACCTCGAACATCATCAAATTTTGTTCTCATCTTCTGCGTAGCATTTGCCAATCGCTCTTTCTCCATTTTTTCATTTTCAAGCAGTGCATTTTGTGCAGCAATCTCTTGTTCTTTAATTCCGGCTTCGACAGAAGGAAGTAATTGTTTCGCAGCGGCGGACTGTTGTGTTTCCGGGTGCTTTTCAAGAAGTAAAAGCAATTCTGCTTTTGCCTTCTGGTAATCTTTATTCTTTAAATAATCATTTGCTTGCACTAGTAATCTGTCGGCGCCGTACTTTATTTCTTCAATTTCTTTCGTTAGGCTGTCATTAGCAGCCTTAAGAGTATCGTAGTCTTTCTGCGATACAGAACCACAACTCATTACCAAAAAACTTGCAGTACATAATGAGAAAAGTACGTTCAATGAGACCTTCATTTATTTCGGGTTTTAATTGATTGATTTATTCGGGTGATAATTCGTTGTGTAATGGGCAAGCACTATTGCCGGTACTTCTTGAAATTTTCGGACTGCTCGAATATTTCCTTGTATACTTCATCGCGGTCGATAGGAGGGTAGTCATTTTCGGCAAGTACAATGATTAAATCTGCTTTTAACTCCGCTTTGATGTCATCGCGTTTACTCCAATCGGTGTACTTGGCCTTATCGTCAACTACCGCCTTTACCTTTTGTGCAAGATCAATCAACTTTTCATGCGGATAGTCGAAGTCGTATTTTACGGCCAACGCCTTCAAAATATCATAAAAGGCCTTCTCCTCAAAGTCAATTCCCATTTCCTTAAATGCATCTTTCTCCTGTTTTAATGCATGATAGAGGTTGATGATTTCCTCGGTAAAGTCTTCCAACACCTCGCTGCGCAGGGTATCTTGCTCGTTACGTTGGTTATACTTCTCCACAATCGACTGCATGCGCTTGCTGAAGTCGATTCCCATCATCTTATTCACTCGCTTCACATCGTCAATGGCTTTTGCCAGCAACTTTTGAAGCAATTTAATTTTAGTATGTGGCAATTTGATTTTATCAATTTTTGCCAGGTATTGCTCATCGAATAAATCGATCTCGGTTATTCCTTCATCGCCGAGCTTGTAAATTTCCTGAACGCCTTCGCTTTGAATAGCTTCTTCAATCATCTGCTTCACCCGAGCGTTCATCTGTGCCGTATCAGGAGCTGTTCCTTTGGTCAGTTTAAATACAATTGAACGCACTGCCAGATAAAAGTGAATTTCATCTTTCTCACGCGTTGTTATTTGTCCACTGCCGGCGCAGATATCGTATGCAGCCTTCATGCGTTTTGTAATAAACATGAATCGCTTTTCCATTTCCTGTGTTGCCTGCACATATTCCGATGCTCTATTCAACGTTTGCAGCTGCTCGAGCGGTGAGCCGGTGAAATAAGCTCTCGTTTGGAATTGGTGAAAGAGCTTTTGAAGCAGGTCGAGCTGATCTTTCACTACCACTAGCGATTCGCGGATGTCCTCAAAGTTCTGGCTATCGGCTTTGTTGTACTGCGCCAAAGCTTGATTCATCTGTTTTTTAATGCCGATGTAGTCTACAACAAGCCCTTTCTCTTTTCCCTCATACCGGCGATTCACCCGGGATATAGTCTGTATGAGGTTGTGGCGCTGAATGGGCTTGTCAATGTACATGGTGTCGAGGAAAGGGACGTCAAAACCCGTGAGCCACATATCGACCACAATGGCGATCTTAAAATTGGACTTCGCGTTTTTGAATTGCCTGTCGAGTTCCTTTCGATCCTCTGATGTGCCGAGCAAATCGTAAAGTGCTTTTTCGTCATCTTTGCCCCGGGTCATTACCGGCATCATCTTCGGCATTGGTTTTATTTCTTTGCGCTCTTTATCGTTTAGCTCTGCGCCGTCTTCGCTCACCTTTACCTCGGCCCACTCCGGTCTTAATTCAACTAAATTTTGATAAAACTGCCAGGCGATTGGGCGTGAACTGCACACAAACATGGCTTTCCCTTTTACCGTGCTACCTTCTTTGAGTCTGTTTTCATAATGCTCTACAAAATCGGCTGCCACATCTTTCAACCGCGAAGGATCACCTAGCACGGCATTCATCTGTGCCATGGCTTTTTTGCTTTCCTCGATCTGATGTTCATTACTGCCTTCTTCAGCGCACCGATTATAGTACTCCTCAATTTCCTGCAACTTAGCATTGTTGAGCAACACTTTGGCCGCTCTGCCTTCGTATACAATACGCACAGTGATTTCATCTTTCACCGACTCTGTCATGGTATAAGAGTCAACGATTTCACCAAACACATCGAGCGTAGCATCGATGGGAGTTCCCGTGAAACCCACAAACGTGGCATTGGGTAACGAGTCGTGCAAGTATTTGGCAAAACCATACGACTTCACCACGCCATCGGCAGTAATTCGAACCTTCTGATCCAAATTGACCTGGCTGCGATGGGCCTCATCTGATATGCAGATGACGTTGCTTCTGTCGGTAAGCAGACGGGTGTCTTCGGTGAATTTATGAATGGTGGTGAGAAAGACTCCGCCACTGTTTCTGCCACGCAGGCGCTCCCTCAGGTCGGAGCGGCTTTCAACGCTCACTACCTTTTCGTCGCCGATGAAATTCTTTGCATTGGTGAATTGACTAGATAGCTGATCATCCAAATCGGTTCGGTCGGTAATCAACACAATGGTTGGACTAGCGAAATGCTCGCTCTTCATCAAGAGCCGTGTGAGGTAAAGCATGGTGAAGCTTTTACCACATCCGGTAGCACCAAAGTAGGTTCCTCCTTTACCATCGCCCTTTGGTCTTTGATTGAGTTTTATATTCTCAAACAATTTACGAGCGGCATAGTACTGCGGATAGCGACAAACAATTTTCTCGTTCTTTTTAGAACTATCCGGTAGGTATATAAAGTTTTGGACGATGTCTGTGAGCCTGGTTCTGTTGAACATGCCTTGCACCATGGTGTAAAGCGATTCAATACCATCAACATCCTTTGCCAAACCTTCCACTCTGCGCCATGCATAGAAAAACTCATAAGGCGCAAAGAGTGAACCTGCCTTGTTATTCACTCCATCACTTATCACACAAAAAGCATTGTACTTGAACAATTCCGGAATATCTCGAGTATAGCGAGTGGTGAGCTGCACATAGGCATCGTGAATGGTTGCCTCTTCTCGAATAGCACTCTTAAACTCCAAAACCACCAATGGCAAACCATTCACATATACAACCACATCAGGAATGCGGGGCTGAAAACCGGTTATTTCTAACTGATTAACGACCTTGTAGATATTGTTTTCCGGTATGGTAAAATCAAGGAGCTGAATGAATATATCTTTCTTGGTACGGTCTTCACGTTTCAATAGAAAGCCATCGCTGATCATTTTCATGATGGCCTTGTTGCTCTCATATAAATCGGAGGCTGGATAACGCTCCAAATCACGAACGATACTTTCTACTTCTCCGATGGTTATCGCATCTGCTTCATACTTTTTGAAAAGAAATGACTTAATCTCCTCCTTAATGAGTACTTCCTCCGGAGCACGATGAATGGTCTCACCCAACAAATGGGTGTAGGCTTCTTTTTCAAGAAGCTCTATAAAGGCTTGTTCTAATTGTGATTCGGTGAATTTCATATAATTATGCTGTTGCTAGTTTAGAAAGCAACAGATCTTTAAGCTCGATTAGCTTTTGGGTTTGTCTTGTATATACTTCTTTGTTGTCAATAATTGACTTTAAAATATGTGAATTCAAAATAGTGTCATTAGGTAGTGGAATTTCAATTTTCTCAATAAAATCTTTACTTAAATTTTCTTGTGCTCCGCCAATTGCTTGCGTAGCAATATATTTTTGATTATGCAACAAGTGGTAATATAAAAAAGCTGCTTGCATCTGATTTTTACAAATCATTCCACAACATGCTTGATTAGTTGTAGCTTCAATTTTTAGAATGCCTATTTCGCCTGCATTTACTCCATACATCGACATCAAGACAGTCCCTTTTGGTAACAGTTTAGCTGAACTACTTTTAAGCCCCTCATTTGAAATAAATTCCTCAGTTTGAATTATAATATTGTTTTTAATTTCTCCAGTTTTCAACCAAGGAATATCATTGCTTTTCCAAAAACTAAAATCTGATCTTGAAGGAGTGCCACCCGACTTCATATCAACACAAAATTCTTTCACTGTTATCCATTCCCATGTGTCAGAATAATTTTCAAACCACTGCTTATAAATCGCCTGCGCAGTCTCTTCTAATTTATTAATTAGTTGCTGGTTAAGTTCGATGCGTTTTTGAATGGTATTGTATTCCTTTACGATTTCACGCTGCTTGGTGATGGAGGGGATGGGGAGTTGCATGTTTTCAAAATCCTCCCATTCTAAGCTTCCTCGAACACCGCCAACTGCATGAAAACAGGCTTCCCGATCGAATTCAGAACGAGCAAACCACATCATTAAATACTCGGGTAAAAGTTGATTTACATCTTTCACTTCAAATACAGGATAGGCTTGCGATATGATTGCCTCGTCAATATCTTGTAATAGTGCTACAGGCATTTTTTTATCACGCCTTACTTGCATAGTACTACATGCAAATTGATTTTTACGGATGATTTTATAGTTTTCCATATCTGTTCCAATGATATTGGCAACAGAAGGAATAAATTGCTTTGAAATACTCAATCCGAGAAGCTGCTTTATTCGCAAACCTCTATTTCGTTCATCTACGAGCTTGATATGATCACCAATACGTTTATAATTTGATTTCATATCCTAATTCTTTAAAAACGCTCAGCAAATCTTGTTTAGAAGCGGTCTCCGCCTTCAGTAGTTCAGTAAATTCTGATTTGAGAGATTGCATCTTGTCATCAAAATCAATGTTTTCATCACGATTGACAAACTCAATATATTTACTTGGCACAAGTGAAAAGTCCTTTTTAGTAATCTCTTCTAAATTGGCTGAGTAACAGAATTCAGCAATGTTATCAATTGGTTCGGTTTGCCATTGATGGTATGTCCCAGTAATTTTATTGATATCATCCTCAGAAAATTGAATATACTTTTTCTCAAAGGGGATACCCATTTCACGTAAGTCCATAAAAAGTACCTCGTTTTCACGATCTCTATATTTGCGTGTTTCTTCAGCTACTTTTTTTACCTGCGCCTTCTTGTTTTTATTTATTATCCATAGTGTAACGCTAATATTGGTTGTGTAAAACATATCCTGGGGCAATACTAGTATTGCTTCAACCAATTTGTTCTCTACCAACTTTCTTCTAATCTTATATTCCTCACCGGCACCACTCAAAGCACCATTGGCAAGGATAAATCCTGCCACACCGTTTTCACTCAGCTTACTCACCATGTTCAATATCCAACCATAGTTGGCATTGCTCTTAGGTGGTACATCATAACCACGCCAACGAGGATCATCAAGTAATTCATTGTCGGCACGCCAGTCCTTTTGGTTAAAGGGTGGGTTAGCCATGATGAAATCAGCCTTCAAATCTGGATGCTGGTCTCTGCCAAAGGTGTCAGCCGGAACTTCACCCAGGTTGGCACTAATGCCTCGGATAGCGAGGTTCATTTTCGCCAGTTTGTAGGTAGTTGCTGTGTATTCTTGTCCGTAGATAGAAACCTCTTTTTTACTTCCGTGATGGCTTTCAATAAACTTGATAGACTGAACAAACATACCACCGGAGCCACAGGCAGGATCATAGATGATACCCTTGTAAGGTTCAATCATTTCTGCAATCAGGTTTACAATGCTTTTTGGGGTATAGAATTCTCCTTTACCTTTTCCCTCTGCCAAGGCAAACTTGCTTAAAAAATACTCGTATATACGGCCAATAATGTCTTGCTCTTTGTCCTTCAGCGTATCAATGTTATTGATGGTATCGAGCAAAGCGGAGAGCTTACTCACATCCATATTCAAACGAGAAAAGTAATTGTCCGGCAAAGCTCCCTTGAGCGCTGGATTATTCTTTTCAATCGTATGTAGCGCTGTGTCTATTTTCAGCGCAATATCATTCTGCTTTGAGTTTTGGATGATATAACTCCACCGTGCTTCCAGAGGAATGTAAAACACATTCTTCATGGCATAGAAGGGCTGATCCTCAGAAACTTTATTCTTAAGGTACTTGTCTTTGCCTTCTTCTTTTAGTTCCTGGGTGCGTTCCTCAAACTTATCGCTGCTGAATTTCAGGAATATCAAGCTCAATACGACATGCTTATACTCGGCAGATTCTACCGTACCGCGCAGTTTATTTGCAGACTCCCAAAGGGTTTCTTCAATGGCCTTTTGTTTAACGGGCTTCTTTTCTTTCTTCGGTTTTGGTTCCTTTTCTAAAGTCTTCTTGGCCATTTATGTTGTTTTGTTTTCTATTTCGCAGGCTGTGCCTTTGTTCGATCATTTTCGGCAGTTTCCGACCATTCGAATATTCTTCTTGGCGGCATGGCGGTCACTGCTTGGTCATGGTTAGTGAGAGCGCCAATTTACTGCGTTTGTGTTTCACTCATTTTAGGAGTCGCTGTGCAGCATGGAAAAATATGTTTCCCATAGTGGGCGCGCTCGTTAATTCGATGGAATATTCGACTCAAACGTGGTCTCTTTTTCGGACCATTTCATACCGATTACCCTGTACAACTTTCTGTTTTCTTCCAGGGCATCGGAAGCCAGCCATTCCCGCAGGGGCATTTCTTGTGTTTTGCCGGTGGAGACTGATTCGAGCACTACCACATTTCCGTCTCCACAGCCCAATTGATTGGCGATGCGTTCTAAATAAAAGTTGGTCGTTCGTTGGTTAATGATGTGCTGATTGATTTTCCAATACCACAGGTTGACTTCTCGAAGTATCAGGAATAGAATTATAAAAGCCCCAACCAGGAGCAGAAGGGTCGAAAAATCAGGTGTTTTCATAGTTGTTAATTGGAATGCGCTTTATTGTTTGCGCTAAGATGATAGAAAATCCGGTTCGATGTATGGTTGGCGCTTTTGATTGACCTGTGTTGTCAGGATTATTTTTAAGTTGCTGTAATTCAGCAATGTTTTCCGAGTGAAGTTTCCCTTAGGCACCAACTGTGCACCCTCTACAACGGCATAGGCCTCGCCCCTGACATCCACAAACTGTTCGACGCCCATTACCTCACCATTGAACCGACTACCGGGTCGTCGTGAGCACGAACCTTCAGGAAATTGCCGACACGCCTTATTACACCTCATTGCATGGGAAGAAGCTGCGCCTTCCCGAGCGAGAGGAGCTATGGCCTAGGCAGGAGTTGTTGGAGGGGCACAGGGGGAGGTTTCAGAGGTAGGGTTAAACGCCAAGTTTGGGAATTTCTAGCTCAATGGCGAGAGTTTAGCGAAGCGGATCCCGTGGCACTACACCTATTGGCGTTTGCCACCGATTAGGATCTAACGAATGGTAAAAACCAATATCAGATTACGCAAGGGTTATGCTCCGTTAAACCCGCACGATGAGGACGTTGGTAAATTTTGACCATTGCATTGAAAGGACTGAAATAATTCCAATTGTGCTTTTTTCAATTCGTTGCAATCTTAACGATTTAATTGGATAAAAACTTCTTAATTTCAAAGTAAAAAGGAAAACATTAATGCGGAGATTATTCAATGTGTTTACTTTATTTTAGCAACTAACAAATAGATAATTACAAATGAAAAATTCTTTTTTGACATTAGCGTTAACTTTTCTATTCGCTCAGTTGTTCATTGCACAAGTGCCTCCTAGCTCTTTTAATTATAGCGCTGTGGCAAGAAACTCAACTGGTAATGTCATTTCAAATTCGTTGATAGGTCTTCGGTTTTCAATTATTCGAACTTCTCCTTCCGGATTGGCGGAATACATTGAAAATCACTTAATAACTTCTGATGAAAATGGGCTAATAAAAGTGATTATTGGAGCAGGTTCTGCACAACTCGGTTCTATAGACTCTATTGATTGGAGTTCAGACAACTACTTTTTAAAGGTTGAGATGGATATAACCGGTGGTGAGAATTTTCAAACAATTGGTACCACACAATTACTGAGTGTTCCTTATGCACTTTATGCAAAGAGTGCAGGATCTATTCTTAATTCTGAAGGTGATGGCAGTTTTAATCACTTCATTGGGGAAATATATGGTGGTGGCGTTGTTTTTCATTTATGGCGGGATGCTCAAGGCAATGAACACGGTTTAATTGTGGATCCTGTCGAACTTAGTAACGACCAACCCTGGAGCAATGTTAATCAATCTCTTATAGGTGCTTCAGCGCAAAGTTCATGGGATGGGATGAGTAATTCAATTGCCATTGTGGGTCAAATTGGTCATTTAGATAGTGCTGCAGATTTATGTTTCAATTCTAATAATGGAGGTTATGCTGACTGGTATTTGCCGGCCTTGGATGAGCTAAGTTTACTATGGAGCAATCGTTTTGATGTTAATAGAGCACTATCAGGTATAACCGGATCTCACTTATTGCCATTCAATGCAATTTATTGGAGTAGTACGGAAGCTTATATTGACGAGGCTTGGACGTTTCATTTCAGAGAAGGTTATTCTAATGATAATGGTAGTAAATTCAGCTTATTCGATGTAAGAGCGGTTAGAAAGTTTTAAAATCACCTTTCTTCTAAAAACGTCAGTTGGAGTTTTTAGAAGAAATTAATTTAGATGCATTTTCTTGGTCGTGTAAGATGCTGCTAAAATTAGAAATCATCCCACCGCCAACTTCCTTCCCACGTTCAATAACTCCGGCGGGGGCGGGCTTGACATACGCCAGGTAATACTCATGGGTTTACTTCCCTCGTGCGAAACGTAGTGCAAAGGCCCGCAAAATATAAATGCCATTCGATTGCCGTTTTCATCGGTTGTAGCCTCGCGAACGAAAAGGAGAATTTCCTTTTTGTTATTTGATTGGTGAATGTACGACTGGCCAACGGGGCTTTCTGGTGAAGTACTGTTCTGACTTTGCCAGTGAAATAGCTGTTCACTGATGAAGTAGTCGAGATACATCGTTGTGGGACTGTGCTTGAAATCGCTTTTGTCGAGCGTCACAAACACCAATTCAATTTGGGCATGTGCAATGCGGTACACGCCTTCGCGGCTTGTGGCTAGTTTATTCAGTTTGGATTCGGAGAATCCGACAAGAATTTGATTGCGCGTGTATCGGCCGTGCAAGCGAAGTGCACATGGCAAACGAGTAATAAACGGTTTTTCCAGGTTGGTGAGTTGCGATATCCTTAGGTCCAAGTATTCGATGAGCTCCGAGCCTGTTGCGCTATCGTTGAACAGCTCATCCAAACTTTTCGTAATCTCCTCGTAAGATGCAACAGCCGGGGCCTCATCCATCACGTCGATATAAAACATCGTAATCATCTGCTGGTTCTCCGGTAAACCGTAATCACAGCTTTTATCCGATAAATACGATTTCACGAACTGGAAATAACTGGCACTCTCGGTTGATAACCACGTGTTGCCAAGCATACTGGCAATTCTTTCTTGCAACCTGCTTGGATTTACCTCCATTCCTTGCGATTTGCTCACAAGCTGATGCCATAAAAGTTTGGATCCGTATACTTTATGGAGGCCCATTTCGGAGTACTCACAGAAGTTCCGCAAGCTCAGTGGCAGGGTATATTCTTGTTTGAACCGATTGATCGCTTTGAGAATAGTCTGAACACCGCCTTTATACGTTCTGCTGATATTCTGAAGTATGCCCTCCTTTGCAGTTCGCTCTAGTATAATAGAACAACCCAAAGGAAGATGCGGAAAGTCGTTTTCAATCTCTTCACGAATCCGTGTGTGGGTCTTACCCAGCATTCCCCGGAACTTATGCTCAAAACTATACTCGGCATGTTGCTGCCCAACGAAGTCGAGCACAGTGAGGCATTCTTTTTCTTCATGCAATCGCAAGCCGCGCCCGAGTTGCTGTAAGAAAATAGTTAAGCTTTCGGTGGGTCTTAAGAAGAGGATGGTGTCAACCTCGGGTATATCTACCCCTTCATTGAATAGATCGACAACAAAGAGATAGTTGATTTGACCTGTCTTTAGCTGTTGCATGAGCACATTTCGTTCTTCCGAATTGTCGGAGGTGAGGTGCGCGGCTTTAAGTCCTTTGGCGGTGAAGCGGTCGGCCATAAATGCAGCATGTCGCTTGGAAACACAGAAACCTAGTGCTCTGACTTGCTGAATATCCTTCAAATACTTGTCGCAATTGCGAAGTATATCTGATACACGTCGATCATCTTCGCTATACAATAGTTCAAGCTCTTCGACTACATATCGGCCTCTTCTCCAAGATACACGGGAGATGTCGACATGATCTGTTACACCGAAGTATTGGAATGGACAGAGCAGGCCGCGATTAAGCGCTTCCGCCAGACGTATCTCTGCTGAAATGGTATGACCGAAGTACTTGGAAATATCGCTTCCATCATGCCTTTCCGGGGTAGCTGTGAGACCAACCAGGAGTTTCGGAGTGAATTTTTCAAGCAGTTTTTGATAGGAGGAGGCGGCGCTATGATGGACCTCATCGATTATTATATAATCATAGTAGTCAGACGCTATATCCAGTTTTTCAATTCGATTGTTGAGCGTTTGAATGGAAACAAACGCTTGGTTGATTGACTTTGGTTCGTTGCCACCAAACCAGAGTTCGCCAAAGTCGTTGTTACGCAACACATGGCGGAATGTAAAGCGTGCCTGCCGTAATATCTCCTCTCGATGGGCGACGAATAGAAATTTTGCCTGCGGGTTTGATTTAAGAAAGCTCTTGAAATCAAACGCAGCCATGACGGTTTTACCCGTTCCCGTGGCCGCGACTATCAGATTCCGATGTTCACCAAGGGTTCTGCGGTAGGCGAGTTGGTCCAGTATCTCTTGCTGATAGGGGAAGGGGTAAATATCGAAGAACCTGGATATTATATCGTCTTCCGTCGATCGCTGTCCGGAGCTTAATGCAGCAACCAGTTTTTCCCGATGGACTTGTGGATCGTACAGTTCGAAATTGGGATCATTCCAATAGGTCTCAAACGTGCTTCGACATTTATTGATGATATGCGGAATTTCCTGTTGCGTTATTTTCAAATTCCACTCTAGGCCATTGGTTAAGGCCGATCGACTCATGTTGGACGAGCCAATATAGCCCGTGTGAAATCCTGAATTACGGATGAAAAGGTAGGATTTAGCGTGAAGTCGTTCGTGTTTGGTGTTGTAAGATATTCTCAATTCGACATTCGAAAACTGACTCAAGAAATCGATGGCCTTCACATCGGTTGCCCCCATATATACAGTGCAGATGATGCGCACCCTTTTGCCATCTTCTTCCAATTTGCGGAGTACTTGCTCAAAGAGTCGAACCCCTTCAAACTTCACGAACGAAACAAGCCACCACACCTCGTCTGAGGTGAGCATTTCCTTTTTGAGCTCACTTTCTAGGCTTATACCCGCTTTGCTGCCCGTGAATAATTCTGACTCTGAAAGTCCTGTGAAGGGGAATATTTCCTTGAAGTGTTGAGCTAAGTCCGATTGCCCGAAATAGGCTTTATCAAAAGCTGCCTGAAGAATTTCGCCTTTAGGATCAATGGATTCGAATAAGTACTCGTCATCTCTCAGGTGAGTAGCTATTACGCCAATGAGTGAATTGGTGAGCTCAATGATTTTCGCTTTAGCCAATTCGTCGCGCTCTCCAGCAAGTTGATGAAAGGCACGTTGAATGATGGCTTGAAAGAACCTACCGATGAAAACAGGCCCGTCAGCTTTACCAAAAGGTGTTCGCTGCATGAGGTATCCATTGAGCGCTTCAATTTCACGCTGCAGACCTTGCGTTATAATCTTCTCGTAAAAGCCTTCTTTCATTGGAGTTTCAAGTATTCATGCACGATAGGCACATCAGCAGCAGCCCAATCGAGATCAAGTAAATCAGCGGCCTTCACCCACCGAAGTTCGGCATGTTCGTTCGCCACAGGCTCCATATCGTTCGCCATCGTTGCCAGATAGGGGAGAAGTCGAATCGTGCGTCCATTTTCGTAGGTGTATTCCGACACATTCATTGCCCGGCCGACGGTAATGTCAATTGACAGCTCCTCCATGATTTCCCTTTTCAAAGCATCTTCAGCCGCCTCACCATCTTCCAACTTTCCACCCGGAAACTCCCACTTCAAGGGCAAGGCCATGCGCTCGCTGCGCTGCGCGCAAAGCACGGTGTTATTTCGAATGATGAGGGCACAGACGACGGTGATGGGCATGTTACGAAAATAGGTAATAGTGTCTCTTATAATCAAATGGAGCAAATTGTTTTGAGGCAATGCAAATAAGTAAATAGGAGCTTGACATTTGTTCAAATCGTAAATCCCTTACAATCGAGTTCCCTTCTTTCGCTCAAACTAACTCGATGAGCCATACTCCAAACGGATAGCAATAGCTCATGATAAATTGATCACCTATGTTTTACAGCGAACATCTTTCCCGAGCTGATGAGTCGTACGAAATTCGTTTTGACTTACAAGGCAATGTCATCCATGTATTCTTCACAGACGGCTACGCCATTGTTTTCCCTAGCCTGCATGATTTGTTCTTGCGGATTTACTATGGAAAAGAAGTCGAGCGCTTTTACGTCGATGAAGAAACCCTCAACAGGATGTATGATGGAAATAGCTACAACTACTGGGATCTTAAGGAGTTGTATAGCCAAGATAATGAGTGATGGGTGGGTACTGGGTACTGGAGATAATTGAGGTCACAATCCAACCCAGAAACGCAACTTAACTCCCGAAAAATGCATCCAAGAACACTTTTAAGGGGTTATTTGTGTGTTCGAGCACACTTTTCAGGACTTAACTGGTTTTGGGTTTTCTGCTATTCGGTAAGGTTGGCATGGAGGCCTGCCACTGATTATTTCAGGCCCACTGCGGGAAATCAAAATCGATAGGAGGAAACGGTAGGGGAGAGTTCCTGAGAATTTGAAAAGTAACTTCTACACGTTCACGCTACTTTTCATTTTACACTCTGCGCCTCTGCGGTAAAAAAAAAGTCAAAAAAAAAGCACCAATAATTACCCAATTATATTACCTTTGTTCTAAAGAAAAACACCGCATTTACGTATAATAAACGCGTCAGTAGCGGGTCTTCGGAAAAGCACGTCCAGCAAGCGATACAGGAGATATTTGGCGACCCGCCCTCTCCGCGTCCTAGATTGTTCTTTGGTTATAAAGTTGAAAGTTGAAGGTTGAAAGTTGGCGAGCTCAATAGACTATTCACCCGCTCGCTCTTTCAGTTCGCAGTTGTTTGGTTTCCGTGGAGATTTAAAATGATAAAAAAAAGGAGGTATTACGCTAAAGTAATACCTCCCTTCTGAATTCACATGAGGAATATAACAATCGTATTATCCCCGAATTCTAGTGCTTTTTGGACGCAACGATGTGTCTGGGATCAGCATCAATATCCTCTCCTTCACCGGCAAGATTGCGAGCAGATTTAGATTTTTCAGCGAGAACACCTTCTCGTTCGCTGTAAGACTTAACTGCAGCGTTCGTTTTTTCGGCATCAACGCGATCTCTTTCACCAAGAGGCTTTATGGCTATTTTGCTTTGTAGTTCTTGGATGACGTTGCTTATTTCGTCTTTTGTTTTTCCAACCTTTTTGGAGATTGTTGCTACTAACTCATCTTCTCGACCTTCTTGATAAGTCAGTTCTGAATCGCTTAGTGCGACATACTTCTGCTTGAGTTCTTTTTTCAGAGCAGTCCAGTTTTCTTTGATTTTTAGTTTCGTTTCCATTGTGTTGTTTTTAAATGATAGCGCAATCTACCCTTCTCGCAATGCCTTGGAGAACGACTTGCAACAGCTGTAAGGGTGACTTTTCAGAATGGTTGTTCATTCGGATTTAGAAACACAATCAAAATGATTGTTTGGCGCCCCTCCTGCAATCCTATTATCCTACAATCCTTCAAATCATTGCGCCCCCGCGGTTAAAAACCAATCACGCATAAGCTCGCGAACAACGGAAGCCCTTAAATTTGCGCCCTCTCATGTTATCAAAGCGGGTGGCTTGGTTGTGCTTGATGGTCGTGGCTTGTATTGCTTCAATGCAGGGCCAGACGGTCATTGCG
>Ga0315902_10003858_pt1 | contig 22102 bp, 18 predicted proteins | sample LakEriMetagenome_9_FD_203523 | JGI IMG/M metagenome (GOLD analysis project Ga0315902, IMG submission 203523) | Freshwater fungal communities from buoy surface, Lake Erie, Ohio, United States - Buoy 12 MA117 | ecosystem: Environmental > Aquatic > Freshwater > Lake > Lake biofilm | place: USA... | reverse complement strand
GCAGTCGGGATTTTCCGCTGAAAAATCCGCGCTCGAACAGCGGATCGCCGCGGCGGGCCGGGCGCTCGATGAACTTCGCGCTTCGGCAGCCGCCGAACGCGCCGCGCTCATCGCGGAGCGCGATGAACTCCAGCGTCGTGTCGCCGCGGCGGATTCCGGCCATGCGGTGCTCGCAGGCGAGCGCGCGCAGATCGAATCGCAGCTCGTGCAGGCGAGGGATTTGCATGCGGACCTGCACGCGCGCCTCCAGGCCGCCGCAGGGCACGAGTCGCTCGCCGCAGAGGCGCGCGCCGAACGCGACCGGGCGCAGTCCGCGCTCGCCGAGACGGAACGCAAGCTTCACGACGCGTCCGCCGAGAACGCGCGCCGCGATGCCGAGCGCGCCGAACTCGATCGCCAGCTCACGGAACTGGACGATGCCCGACGGCAGCTCCGCAAGCAGCTCACGGAAAACGAGGACACTGTGAAATTTCTTGAGCAGAAGCTCGGCTCCGTCCTCCGCGAGAACGAGCAGGATGCCGAACTGCGGAACGCGGAACTCACCGGGATGCGCGAGGCGCTGGAAGCCGCGCGCCGCGAGACGGCGCAATTGCAGGCGAAGGAAAATGCCGCCGCGGAGGATTTCGGAAAGCGTCTGCGCTCGCTGGAGGATCACGCCGCCGCCGTGGCCGCCGAGAGGCAGCGTGCGGAGACGGAGCGCGATTCGCTCGCAAAGGCATTTGCCGACGCTGTGGAGGACGCGAAGAAGGCGGCCCATGCGCACGACGAGGCGCTCGCGAATGCGGAGGCCGGGCGCACACGGCAGGCGCGCGAGCTGGCCGATGCGATCCGGAAAAAATCCGACGAACTTGAGTCTGCCCGCGCAATCATCGCAGTGCTCGAACGCGAGAATGCGGAGGGCAGGACCGCGCACGAGACGACCGCGCGCCATCGCGACGAGATCGCGCACCGTATGACGCGCGTGACGGACGAGCACAAGCGGCTCCTCGACGATCTCGCCACCTCCGGGCCGTCCGAGTCAGCGCCACGCTCCGTGCTCCCGGCACCTGCGAAGCCGCACAACCTCGTCGAGATGTCCGAAGCGGAAATCTTGCCGCCGCAGCGGGAGCGCACGATCAACCTGCAGCCCGCCCGCCCGGTGCCCGTAGCGCCGCCGAAGGTGCGTACGGTGTAGCAGATCGGTAGCCGGGACTTTCCAGGCCCAGCGATCCAGCCACCGCATTTCACTTCACGGTGAAAAGGCTGTGTCGTCATTTGGCGTTTGGAGTTTGGAGTTTGGAGTTTGGAGTTTGGAGTTTGGAGTTTGGAGTTTGGAGTTTGGAGTTTGGAGTTGAGCGTTTGGAGTTGAGCGTTTGGCGTTTGTCGTTTGGCCCCGCGCAGCGGCGTTGCGGAGTCTGACCAGTCTCACCGAACTCCGAAGCGCCTGCGGCGGGCCAAACTCCAAACGCCAAACGCTCCACTCCAAACTCCAAACTCCAAACTCCAGACGTCAAATCAGCTCACCACTGAAAAACTCCCGCGCCGTCTGCGCTCCCATGTTTTGCGGGCATGCCCGGTTTTGTGAGAGCCGGGGCTGGAAAACCCCGGCTACCGATGTCGCCACCGTGCCGTGCGGCTGCGTCTTCGACAAATGCGGGGCGCGCTCAGTGGAACGTGCTGAGTTCGAGTTCGAGTTCGGCCTCGGCCTCCGTCTCCGTCTCGATTTCCTCCAGCGGTGCGAAACGCTCGGACTTGAACGCGAGTTCCTCGCCGCCCTTGTGCGAGGGATCCGGAGGATTCCGCAGCTCTTCGAGCAGCAGCGCGATGGTCGCGGAGTCCGAGCCGCGCAGGGTCTCGCGGCGCAGGCACACCTCGCGGATCGTGTAGGTGGCACCTTTGATGGGGAGCTGGTTGAAAAATTCGACGACCCACTTTGGAAAGCGATCGTCCACGCATACCACGCGCTGGCCTTTGATCATGAGTTGAGAGTTGAGTGTTGAGTGTTGAGAGGAGGCAGGCGTGCGATACTTGCGCGCGGCGCGGCATACTCTCAACTCTCAACTTTCAAACCTCAACTTTCCGTTGACCACACCGCACGCGCCTCGTAACTACACGCCCTCACTTTTCCAACCAAACCTTTCACGAACATGGGCAAGCAATACAACAAAGTCGAAAAGAAGCGCCGTCGCTCGAACTATCTCATCCGCCGCAAGGCGAAGGCCCTCGCTGCTGGCAAGGGCGTGAAGGCGCGCGCGAAGAAGCCCGCGAAGAAGAAGGCCGCTCCGGTAGCCGCCTAAGTTTTTCCCGCGGCAGTGGCATCGGCCACGGCAGGATTTCCACAGTCGTGCGATTGAGGAAAAGAAATGCGCTATCTCCTCGTGGATGCGCACAGCGCGATTTTCTCGTGGCCGGATCTGCACGATCTCCACGCACGGAATGCGCTCGCTGCGCGTGAGGAGCTGACGCGCAGGCTCACGGCTTACCAGGACGCGTCGGGTGTGCGCGTCGTAGTGGTGTTCGATGGCAAGGGGGCGCGCGCAAATTCGGAGTCGGTGCCGGGCGGCATCCAGGTGTTTTATTCGGGCGGCGGGAAGACGGCGGACTGCATCATCGAGCGGCTCGCGGCGAAGTACGGGGGAGAGCAGGAAATCACCGTGGCGACAAACGACAACCTCGTGCGGCAGACGGTGATCACTTTCGGAGGGCTCGCGATTTCGGTTGATGCGCTGCGCGATCTGGTCGGTGAGGCGGACCGGGATGTGAGCCGGCTAATCCGGCAGCACAGGAGACGGTGAGATTAGCGCGCGGCGGCGACCTTTTTCCCGCCGATGAGCCGCACGAGTAGCTGGCCGAGGACGACTTCGGTTTCCGTCGGCGAGGAGACGAGCGCGACGTTTGCATCGAGGCACGCCTTCAGGCCGGCCTGCAATTCCGGGAGTGAAAAATTGCGCGCGCCCGCTGCGGCGAAGCCGAGCGCGAACGCGTTCAGCTTGCCTTCCTTCGAGCGCGGGAGATGCGCGGTGGCCGCGGCGGGGAGGCGGTCGAGCGTGCCGCCGAATTGAAACGCATTCGGCGGCGCGGAGAGCTTGTGCCGCGCGAGGAGATCCTTCGCGAGGAGCAGATTTCGCACGGTCGGGATGATCGTCGCGAGCAGGAGCCCGACGGCCTTTTCGCCATTGAACATGAGCTGCGCGAGGAGCTCCTGCGCACGCGGGAGCTGGCGCGCGGAGATGGCGTTGCCGAGTTCAAAGATGACGCCCGCTCGCGACATCGGCGTGAGCATTCGCACGTCGTCCTGCGTCACGCGGCGCGTTTCCTTGCCGAGGTAGAGGTCCAGCTTTTCGAGTTCGCCCGTGATCGCGTAGCGGTCGCCGCCGGTGTAGAGCGTGAAAAGTTCCAGCGCGTCTTCGTCGAAGCCGAGGCCCTTCGCGTCCGCGATGTCCGAGCAGAGGCGCATCGCGGCCTGTTCCCATCCGGCTTTCGTCGAGTCGAGCCGGTCGAACTTCTGCACGTCGGCGATCTTCTCGAGCGTTTTGAAAAAGGTGCGCCGCTTGTCAATCGCGCCGCCGCTGATGATCAGGCGCGTGCCCTCCGGCAGCCCGCGCTGGAGGAGGTCGGTGAACTTTCCGATCGCATCGAGCGTTGTCTGCGCGCCGCCGGTGCGGTCGTCTGCAAAAAAATTAACATCCTTCAGCCACACGAGCTTCTCGCCGCCGAAAAAGCCGAACGTGTTCAGCGCCTCGATCGTCTGGTAGATGCGCTGCGCGGCATCGTCCGCGTTGCCCGCCTGGCCGCTGATGATCTCCTGCCCGAAGTCGCCCGGCGGTGTGAGCTGCGCCGCGAGTTCTCGCGCCACGCGTTTCACCTCGAAATTGTCCGTCCCGAGGATTGCGTGGATGGGGGCGGCGTTTTTTTTCAAGGCTTCGAGGTATCAGGGCGTCGTGGGAATGAGCGGCGATGTGGCGTAGTTCTTAAACTCGCGCTCGACGGCCTCCAAGTTCAGAAAGCGGTTTCCGAAATGATTTCGCGCGGCCGTCTCGAAGCGCGCGCCCTTGCCCATCGCGTCGAGGAAGGTGAGGAATCCTCCACGGTCCGCGGCGCAGAGGAAGCGCACGAGCTTCTGCGACTCCTCGTAGAACGCCACGACGCGATCCTTTTCCACGGGGTAGCTCATCGCGCCGATGAGGTCCGCGAGCGGGACGTAGTGCTCGTCCTTCACCGTATTTGCACGCGGCTTCGCGTTGTATCCGCGTGCTCGGAAAAATGCCGCGCGACACCGCGCGGCGGCGTATTCGGCGAAGCCCTCGTTCAGCCACAGCGGGATGCCGGGGCCGAAGAACCGGTAGATGACGAGGTGCGTGATCTCGTGCGGCAGCGCGCCGTTTTCGGATTTCCATCCAGGGTTGCGGCGGACGAAGAGCGCGCCTTCGGAGTGGATGCCGCCCGTCCACGGATCGAGCCCGCCGAACTGCTGGAACGCCTTCCAGTCCTCCGCGTCGTCGAACAGGAACAGGTGGCATTTCCGCTCCCACGCGCTCGTGTCCTTGCCGAGTTCCGTGGCGATGACGCGGTAGGAAAATTCCGCCTCGATCGAGACGACCGAGGCCATCGGGCGATCGAAGAAATGGTAGATGAAATGCTCGCTCTCGGCGTGTTTCCATTCGCCCGCGCGGACTTTCAGCGCCTTCTGTCCGAGCGCAGTGAGCGCGCGATCGGAGAGCCGCTCGAAGGGGATTTCCGTGACGAGCGTGCTGGTTTGCGCGTCTTCGGCCAGCGTGGCGCAGGCAAGGAAAAGGAGGGCGGGAAGAAATCGCATCACCGGCAGAGAGGCAGACGCCGTGCCAGCGCGATGGGGAGATGTGGGACGGGCGTCTCTCGCCTGTCGTGGTGGGATAGCCGGGACGGGCTGTCCGACTCCGACAGCCGGGACGGCTATCCCACTTCGCGCCGTCCTGCCAGCCGACAGGATTGTCGGCTCTGCATTGCGAACCCCGCCTACTTTCCTGCTGCAAAAACGACGCAGGCGGGTGCGCCGACGCCGTCCGCTTTTCCGGCGGGTGTGAGCTTGCCGGTGGTGGGATCGATTTTGTGCGATGCGAGGCTGTTACTGTCCTGGCCGGCGGCGACGAGCCAGCCGCCGTCGGGCGAGATGGCGAAGCCGCGCGGGGTTTTCACGCCGGCGGGTGCATTCTCGACGAGCGTCACTTTTCCATCCGTGGCGATGGCGAAGACGGCGATGCTGTCGTGGCCGCGGTTCGAGACGTACACGAATTTTCCGTTCGGGTGGCAGAAGATTTCCGCGGTGCTGTTCTTGTTCGCGTTCGCGGCGTCGGGCGGCAGGGTGCTGATCGTCTGGATGGCGGTGAGCGTGCCTTTCGCGGCGTCGTGCGCTAGGGCGGTGATGTTGCTGGGCATCTCGTCGCACACGTAGGCGAAGCCGCCTTTCGGGTGAAAGGCGAGGTGCCGCGGGCCGCTGCCGGGCGGCACTTTCCCGCTCGGCGGATCGCTCGGCGTGAGCGTGCCCTTCGCGGCGTCGAATCGGTAAATGAAGACGTCGTCCGTGCCGAGGTCGCATGCGTACGCGAAGCCGCCGTTTACGTAGATCGAGTGTGCGTGCGGGCCTTTCTGGCGCCCCGCGTTCGGGCCAGAGCCGACGTGCTGCACGGAGGACGATGCGGGTGCGACGGAGCCGTCGTCGCGGATGGGGAGCGCGGCGATGCTGCCGCTGTTGTAGTTTGCCGCGAGGACGGCCTTGCCGCCCGGCTCGACGAAGACGTGGCAATTGCCGGAGCCTTTTGAGGACTCGTTATTCAGGTGCTTCAGCGTGCCGTCCTTTTGCACCGCAAATGCGCCGACCGCACCGCCAGCTTCCTCGATTGCGGCGTAGAGAAATTTCCCGCTGGGATGCACGGCGAGGAAGCTCGGGTTTTTCGCCTCGACTGCGAGGCCGAGGAGCTTGAGTTCGCCGGTCGTCGTGTCGAGCGAGCCGCGTTCGATGCCGCGGTTGCCGCCGGGCTTCGTGTAGGCGCCGATGTAAAATTCAAGGGTGGCGGCGGAGGCGGTGGTGGTCACGAGGAGGAGGGGGAGTGCGAAGAGCGCGAGGTGTTTGTTCATGGGAAATGGGAAGGTCACGCGATTGCCGCGCGGTGTTCAAGCGAGGAGTCGGCGGATTTTTTCGCGCGCCTGCATGAGGTTGAAGGGCTTCTGGATGAAGTCAATGAAGTGGCCGTCCTGGAAACGGTGGGAGATGTCCTGTTCGGAAAAGCCGCTCATGATCAGGGCGCGCAATTCGGGCCGGGCCTTGCGCAATTCGCGCAGCGTCTGCTGGCCGTCCATGTGCGGCATCGTGAGGTCGAGGAAGACGAAGCGCAGGTCGCCGAGCGTGGGGAGGAGATTCACCGCCTCGAAGCCATCCACGGCGGCGACCGGCTCGAATCCGAGGTAGGCGAGCAGCCGCATGGCGACGGTGCGGACGGTGTCCTCGTCATCCACGACGAGGACGGCGCCGGAGCCGCGCCACTGCTCGGTCGGTTCGCCGGCGTCGCCTTCCGTCTCGGCGACGAGGTCGCTGGCCGGGAGCATGACGCGGAAGCATGATCCTTGGCCGGGTTTGCTCGTGACGGTGAGCACGCCCTGATGCCCGCGGACGATGCCGAGGACTGCCGCGAGTCCGAGTCCGCGGCCGGTGAATTTTGTGGTGAAAAACGGATCGAAGACGCGCTTGAGGACGTCGGGATCCATGCCGCTGCCGGTGTCGCTCACATCGAGGCAAACGTAGCTGCCTGCCTTCGCGTCCGGCGCGGCGTTTGCGGCGGCGAGGTGCGCTGCGTCGAGCTGCGCGGTGTAGGTGGTGATGCGGACGGTGCCGTCGCATTCGCCGAGGGATTCGCTGGCGTTGATGACGAGGTTCATCACGATCTGGCGGAGCTGTGTCGCGTCCGCGAGCACCGCGGGCAGCGAGGGCGCGGGCTGGAAGTCGAGGTGCGTGCGCTTGCTGATCGAGATGCCGAGGAGGCTCGTCGTCTCGCGGATGAGCGCATTCAGATCGAGCGGCTTCACGTCGAAGCGCCCTTTGCCCGAATAGGCGAGCATCTGCCTGCACAGGTCGGCGGCGCGCGATGCGGCCTTCTCGATTTGCGCGAGGAAGCCGTGCGCGGCGGAATGCTCCGGGATCTCCGAGGCAGCGAGACTCACGTTCCCGAGCACGCCGGTGAGCAGGTTGTTAAAATCATGTGCGATGCCGCCCGCGAGCACGCCGAGGCTTTCGAGCTTCTGCGTCTCCTGCAGCTTCGATTCCATCGCGCGGCGTTCCTCGATCGCGCGCTTCCGCTCGCTGATGTCGCGGCAGAAGACATGGATGCGCACCTCGTCGCCGGTGTTCTCGACATTCGCATTAAACTCGAACGCCGTGGCCTGGCCGTGCGCATCGAGCAGATCGATCTCGGCGTTCTGGAGGCGGCCCTCCGCGAGGAGATTTGTGAGATGCTGCGTGGCCAACGTGCGATGGTGCGGTGCGACGGGATCCAGATAGGAGCGCCCGATCAGCGCGGTCTCGTCGTCTGCACCGAAGAATGCGAGATACCGGTCGTTTGCCGCGAGGATGCGGCCCGCGGAGTCGAGCTGCACGTAGCCGATGCCAGTCGCCTGGATGAGCGTGTTCAGCAGCCGGTCGGAGGCCTGCAATTTTTCCAACGCCTCGACCGTGTAGGTGATCTCCTCCGCGAGCGTGAGGCAGGATCGGACGGAGCCGCCGGGATTGCGCAGCACGGAATTCCACCACAGGCAGTGGATCACGCGTCCGTCCTTGGTGACGTTGCGGCACCGCAGCGTGCTGTGTTCCTGCGCGCCGCTCGTCAGGTTCTGGAGCATCCCGGCGATCCGCCCGGCTTCGTCGGGATGGTTCATGTTCAGCTCTTCCATCGTCCGGCCGATGACCTCGGCGGATGTCCATCCGAACATCTTTTCGGCGCGTCCCGCCCAGCGGGTGATGCGGAGGTCGGGATCGAGTTCCGCCACGAGGAGCAATGAATTATCGAGGTGCTGGGAGAGCCGCAGGCGCGTCTCGGTCAGCTCGTCCGCGGCGCGCTTCATCTCGGTGATGTCGCGCGCGATCACGATCAGCCCGAGGATGCGCCCGGCGGTGTCGCGGAGCGGATATTTGCTCGTGAGGAACCACCCGCTCTTCCCGTCAGGAAAGCTGAATGGCTCCTCGCGGTTCACCATCGCCTCGCCAGTGCGCAGGACCTTCATGTCGTCATCGAGATAGAGGCGCCCGAGATCCTCGGGAAAACCGAGATCCGTCACGCGGCGGCCGATGACTTCGTCGTCCGGGCGGCCGGTGAGTTTCCGGTGCGCGTGGTTGATCATCACGTAGCGGCCATCGGTGTCCTTGAGGATGATGATGTCCGGGATGCCGTCCATCAGTGACCGCAGGAGGTGCCGTTCCTCGGAGACCTGCTCGAATTTTTTCCGGCGCGCGGTGACGTCGCGCATGCTCAGCAGCGCACGCTCCTCGCCGAGTGGCAGCGCGACGACTTCGCACGATCCTGACTCGCCGCCCTTGCGCAGGAAGGCCGTCTCCCCGTGCCATTGCGAGTTGCTCGCGAAGACCTGCTGTACCGCCGAGGCCAGGCCCCGCGCCGCTTCGGCGGACTGGAGCGATTGGATGGACATCCCCTGTGCCTCGTCCGGCGTCCAGCCGAAGACGCGCGTAGCGCCATTGTTCCACTCGATGATGGTGCCATCCCTGCCCGCCACGATGATCGCCTCCTCGAGCAAATCCACGAGCGATTCCGTGGGCGGGTGCGGAGCTGCGATGTGTGTGGAGGGTCGCGTGGGTTCTGGATTCATCAGGGGCGTAAGGCGCGGGGGGCCAGTCCGCATGGGCGGGATAGTTCAACATGCGGAGGCGGACGGCAAGCATCGCGTGGGCAGCGGCGCGTGCATGATTGCTTTGAACATTCCGCCCGCCGGGTTGACTAAGGTGAGAGATGCAGTCCGCCATTGCCAATCTTGTCCGCGTATTTGTCGCCATCGCGCTGAGCCTCGGCTCCGTGGCTTCGATGCGTGGCGGCGATTGCGGTGCGGGCACTGCGGGCACCGTGTGCGGATGCTGTAAAAATGTGGGCGCGCCCTCGTGCTGCCGTGCCCCGGAAAATGAGCCGCCCGTGCAGCAGCCCGCGGAGCCTGCGTCGCGCGATTCGCTCGGGATGCAGCCGATGGAACTGCACGCCCGCCCCGCGGCGGTGATGGTGCCGCCCGCGATGATCGTTATTTTTCCCGCTGGAAAAAATGCGCGATGCGCGGGTCTCGCAGGGCACACTTTTCAGTCGGTGCGCTGCATGAGGACGGTCTGAGGGGGCCTTGACGCCAGAGGTGTGCCCATGCGCGGGCGCGACTTTTTGTCGCGAAGCAACACGCGCGCGGGCCCGGTGAACGTCAACGCAAGCTCTCAGACTCATGAAAAAATTTCTCATCCTCATTCTCATCGCTGCCGCCGCATTTTCCGGCTGGTGGTTCGGTCGGCGCGACCAGTCGCATGAGCACGCGGCCTCCACGCGCAGGGTGCTCTTTTACCAGAGCGCCATGCACCCGTGGGTGAAGTCCGACAAGCCCGGCCGCTGCACGATCTGCGGCATGGAGCTGTCGCCCGTTTACGAAGGCGAGAGCGGCTACGATGCCGACACAAAGCTCGTCTCGCTCGGCAAACAGGGGGTGACCGTCACCGGCATCGAGACGGTGCCCGTGGTGAAGAAAATCATCCGCCGCACGATCCGCGTCGCGGGAATGGTGGACGATGACGACAGCGCGCACCGCCGCATCAGCGCCACAGCGGAGGGGCGCATCGAGAAGCTCTTCGTGAATTTCGTCGGCGCGGAAGTGGAGGCCGGCCAGCCGCTCGCCTCGCTCTACAGTCCCGTGCTGCGCACGAAGCTCGCCGAGTACCAGTCATTCGCCACGCAGCCCGCGTCGCGCGATCGCGATCAGCTCATGGCCGGCATCCGCGAGCGGCTCCTGCGCTACGGCATGTCCGGCCCGGAACTCGACGCCGCAACCGCGCGCGGCCAGGTGCCGTCGGAGCTGAAAATCCTCACGCCCATCACCGGCACTGTCGTCGCGCGCAATGTCTATGAGGGTCAGTATGTGAAGGAGGGCGACATGCTCTTCGAGGTCGGCGATTTCTCGAAGATGTGGTTCGTCTTCGACGTGTACGAGCGCGACCTGCCGTGGGTGAAAATGGGCGCGGAAGTGGAAATTTCCACGCCCGCGCTGCCGCGCCGCGTGATGCGTGCGCCGATCACATTCATCGATCCAAACCTCACACCCGCGACCCGCAGCGCAAAGGTGCGCGTGGTCCTCGACAACCCGCTCACGAACGAACCCGGCAAGCACCGCCACGAGCTGCTGCACAAGCTTTACGCGGAGGGCCGCATCACCGCCGAGACCGCGCCCACGCTCACCGTGCCGCGCAACGCCGTGCTGTGGCCTGCGGGCAGGCCACTCGTCTATGTTGAAAAAGGCGCGGGCGTGTACGAGCCGCGCGAAGTGCAAGTCGGCGTCGCTGGCGACGAGTTGTGGGAAATCGCCGGCGGCTTGAGCGAGAATGATCGCGTCGTGACCGCCGGTAATCTGCTCCTCGACGGCCAGTCGCAGATCAACCGTCCGCCGGATCCGCCGAGCACGCCGAGGCTCACGCTCGCCGAGCCGCAGAAAAAGGCCGCTCTCGACTTTTTTGCGACCGTGTCCTCGCTGGGCGAAGCGCTCGCCGCCGACAAGCCCGCCGAGTTCCGCGCCATCGCAAAAACGCTCGCAACTCCAGCCGCTGCCCTCGCGACGCAGTTTGGCGCACGCACCGCAAAGCTTGCGCCGCTCACGAAGCTCCCCGACGCTGCCGACATCAAGGCACAGCGCGCCGCATTTTATCCGCTCAGCGAAGCCGCCGCTGATTTCGCGCTCGACCTGCGCCGCGAGGATGACGGCCTCGACACCGTAAAAATCTTCGCGTGCGACATGGCCAAAGGCAACGTGCCCAGCGCGCCGAAGGAACGTGGACGCTGGATCCAAATTGGCAGCAAGCTCAAGAACCCGTGGTGGGGCGCGGAGATGCTGGGGTGCGGAGCGGAGGTGAGGCCATGAACAGAGCCAACGCCCAACGTCCAACGTCCAACGTCCAACGTTCAAGGAAAGACTGCACACTGGACGTTCAGTTTTCTGACTGCCTTCGTATCACTGCTAAGTCGCACAAGTCACATCTCCGACATTGGGCGTTGGGCGTTGGGCGTTGGGCATTGGGCGTTTCTTCCTTCCGCCCATGATCCCCAAACTCATCGAATGGTCATTGCGAAACCGCTTCCTCGTCGCGTGCGGCACGCTGCTGCTCATCGCGCTCGGCATCTTCGAGGTGCGCCGCGCGCCGGTGGATGCGATCCCCGACCTCAGCGAAAACCAGGTCATCGTCTTCGCGGATTGGGAAGGCCGCGCGCCACGCGAGGTCGAAGACCAAGTGACGTATCCGCTCTCGACGCAGCTCCAGGGGCTCGCGGGCGTGAAGGCCGTGCGCGCGCAAAGCATGTTCGGCTTCTCGCTGCTCACGGTGATTTTCCGCGACGACGTGGACAACTACTTCGCGCGTTCGCGCGTGCTCGAGCGGTTGAATTCCATCGGCGACAGCCTCCCTGTAGGCGTCTCGCCAAAGCTCGGCCCCGATGCGAGCGGCCTCGGCTGGGTCTATCAATATTACCTCGATGTGGATCCCGCGAAGGGCAGCTACGATCTCGGTCGGCTGCGCGCGGAGCAGGATTATTTCATCCGCTACGCGCTGCAAAGCGTGCCCGGCGTCGCCGAGGTCGCGAGCGTCGGCGGCTTCGTGCGGCAGTGGCAGATCGAAGTGTCGTCGTTCAAAATGAAGGCCGCAGGTGTGTCGCTCGACGAGGTGATGACGGCCGTGGGGCAGAGCAGCCTGAATGTCGGCGGCAGGGTCATCGAGGAAAACGGAATGGAGTTCGTTGTCCGGGGGCTCGGCCTCGTGAAGAGCGCGGCGGATCTCGAACACGTCGTCCTGCGCGAACGCGAGGGAACGCCGATCTTCCTGCGTGATGTCGCGCGCATCGAGGTCGGCGGCGACTTCCGCCGCGGCGCGCTCGATGTGAACGGCCATGAAGTCGTCGGGGGCGTGGTCGTCATGCGCACGGGCGAAAACGCGCACGCCGTGATCAAGGCCGTGAAGGAAGAGATCGCGCGCATCGCCCCGAGCCTCCCGGCGGGCGTGACGATCAAACCGTTTTACGATCGCAGCGAACTAATCGACCGCACCATCGGCACGCTGAAGCACGCGCTCATCGAGGAGGTCATCCTGGTCACGCTCGCGCACATCATCTTTCTGTTTCATTTCCGCAGCGTGCTCATCGTCACGTTCCCGCTGCCGGTCTCGATCCTGATCTCGTTCGTGCTCATGCGGCACTTCGGCATCACGTCAAACATCATGTCGCTCGCCGGCATCGCCATCGCCATCGGCGTGCTCGTGGACGCGGCGATCGTGATCACGGAGAATGTGATCCGGCATTGTGAGAAGGCGGAGGAGGAGAAGAAGTGCTCAGTGCTCAGTGCCCAGTGCTCAGACGGAGCAAGTGGTGCTGATGGGAAAAAACTGAGCACTGACGCACTGAGCACTGAGCACTATCGCCTCACCGCTGCCGAGACTTGGCAAGTGACGCTCAAGGCCGCGCAGCAAGTCGGCCGCCCGATCTTCTTCGCGATGGCGATCATCATCCTCGCGTTTGTCCCGGTGTTCGCGCTCACGGGGCAGGAGGGGAAACTTTTCCACCCGCTCGCGTTCACAAAGACCTTCGCGATGATCGGCTCCACGATCCTCGCGGTGACCATCGTGCCCGTGCTCTGCGCGCTGCTCGTGCGCGGTCCGTTCCACCGCGAGGAGGACAACTGGGTGATGCGTGCGCTGCTCCGCATTTACGATCCCGTGCTCGACTGGGCGCTGCGCCGCCGCAAGACCGTGCTCGCCCTCGCCGCGCTGCTGCTCGTTTCCGCGCTCGCGCTCGCAGTCGGCCTGCCGCGCGCGGCGCTCGCGAAGCTCGACGCATTTCCGCGCGTGCAGAATGCGTTCGCCGGCATCGGTGGCGAATTCATGCCGCCGCTCAATGAAGGAAGCCTGCTCTTCATGCCCGTGTTCATTCCGACTACGAGCCTCACCGAGGTGAAGCGCGTGCTCGCGTGGCAGGATCGCGTGATCGCCAGCACGCCCGAGGTTCTCAGCGTCGGAGGGAAATTGGGCCGCGCCGACACCGCCACCGATCCCGCGCCGGTCGAGATGGTCGAGACGACCATCATGCTGAAGCCGCAGGACCAGTGGCGCAAAGGCATGACGCTTCAAAAGCTGCAGACCGAGCTCACCGAGAAACTCGCGCAGGTGCCCGGCTACGTACCCGGCGCATTTTTGCAGCCCATCGAAAACCGCCGCCTCATGCTCGCGACCGGCATCCGCGCGCAGCTCGGTGTGAAAATTCTCGGCGACAATCTCGACACGCTCCAGCGCATCACGTTCGAGGTCGAGCGCGCCATCCGCGAAGTCCCCGGCGCGGCCGGCGTCTCGCCGCTGCGCGTGCAGGGCAAGCCGTATCTCGAAATCGAAATTGATCGCGAAGCCGCCGGACGCTTCGGCCTCCGCGCCGAGCAGCTTTTCGCCACAATCGAGGCCGGGCTCGGCGGACGCAAGGTCGCCACGACTATCGAGGGCCGCGTGCGCGTGCCGATTCAGGTCCGTCTCGCCCGCGAGGAGCGCGACGACATCGAACGCCTCGGCTCGCTGCTCATCAGCACGCCCGCGGGAAAAAGCATCCCGCTCGCGCAGGTCGCCACCATTCGCCGCACGAGCGGGCCAAACGAAATCCAGTCAGAAAACGGCCGCCTGAAAAGTTACGTGCAGGCCAACGTGCAGGGCCGCGACCTCGCGGGCTTCGTGAAGGAAGTGAAGGCCCGCGTCGAAGCCATCCCGCGCCCGCCCGGTGTGAAGTTTGAGTTTGCCGGCGAATACGAAAACCAGCTCCGGCTCATTGACACCATGTGGCTCGTCGTTCCCTGCGTGCTCGTCGTGATTTTCCTGCTGCTCTACATCGTCTATGGCAGCGTGAAGGAAGCCGCGCACGTCATCCTCGCCGTGCCCTTCGCGCTCACCGGCGGCGTGTTTTTGCAATACGCGCTCGGCTATAATTTCAGCGCCGCAGTCGCTGTCGGCTACATCGCGCTCTTCGGCACCGCGATCCAGACCGGCGTGGTCATGGTCGTGTATCTCGAAGAGTCGCTGGAGCAAAAGCGCAAGGCCCTCGGCGCTGCGTTCACGCGCACCGATCTCATCGTCGCCATCAAGGAAGGCGCGCGCCTGCGCCTGCGCCCGAAGGTGATGACCGTGGCGACGATCGTCGCCAGCCTCCTGCCGATCATGTGGAGCACGCGCACCGGCGCGGAAGTGATGAAGCCGCTGGCCGCCCCCGTCATCGGCGGAATGCTGAGCAGCCTGCTCCACATCCTCGTCGTCACGCCCGTCATCTTTGCGTGGCTGCGTGAGCGGGAATGCGGGAGCGAAGTCCACCGCTCACCTTGACCCTTCACTCGCGCGCGCAATGTCCTTTGCAGCATAAAAGCCGCCGCTCACAAACCGAGCGGCAGGGCCGCTGAAAAAGCACGCCCGCGCATGAGCCGTGAACTCGCCGAGGCGCGCGCCGTCGGCGGGGGCAAGGGCAAGTTCGACGGGGCCGCCTTCCTGCGCACACTGAAAGAATGACCGCGTATGCGGACACGTCGTGGTGGATTGCCCACAAGATCACCGATGACACAAACCACAGTGCGGCTGTCGAAGTATTCGACCGCTTTTCTGACATCCGAGTCCTCTGGACGCCGCGGCAGCGCGTCGAGGTATTCAATTCGCTGCGCTGAATCGCGGGCGTGTCGCGAATGGTTTGGCCTCACAGGACGCTCGTTTTTCCTAAAACTCCCGCTTGCCAATCCGGGCCACCACCATCACATTGCGCGCCCTTTTTCCCACCGCTGCCATATCCGGCGGGAGACGGACGGGCTGCCGCAAGGCGTCCGTCCACGAGGGAAAAACAAACCAAACATGGTTCCTCGTCGGACTGGTGGCAGCCGGTCTTAATTCATCCGAAGCCTCGGGTGGCGACGACACCGCAAGAAAAACAGACACATCATGGCAGACATCAACACCATCGTCGATCAGCTCAGCGGACTCACCGTCCTCGAAGTCGCTGATCTCGTGAAGCAGCTCGAAACCAAGTGGGGCGTGAGCGCCGCGGCCCCAGTGGCCGCCGCAGCACCCGCCGCAGGTGGCGGTGGAGCCGCTGCAGCACCCGCCGAAGAGAAGACCGCGTTCGACGTCGTCCTCAAGGAGGCCGGCGCGAACAAGATCAACGTCATCAAGGAAGTCCGCGCTGCGGTCCCCGGTCTCGGCCTCGCCGAAGCCAAGGCCCTCGTCGAAGGCGCTCCGAAGACCGTCAAGGAAGGCGCGACCAAGGCCGAAGCCGAAGAGATCAAGAAGAAGCTCGAAGCGGCAGGCGCGAAGGTCGAGATCAAGTAGTCTCATCCAAAGCGGAACCAGCCGGTTTTCGAGCCGGAACGATTCCTTTCACAAACGCGCGAGGTGCGAAAGCCCTCGCGCGTTTTGCTTTTCCCCGACGGTGGTGCAGACGCTCCGGCGTGCGGATGGCCAATGTCGGCGAGGTGTGCGATCCCGCGGAAGGATGGTGCGATGAGGCAGCGGCAGCTTCCCGATGAAAGGTGCGGTTGCGGTCCGGATCAGATCAGCCCCCGGATCGGCTGTCCGCCGGTCACGGCGTCCACGAGATTTTTCGGCAGGCCGTCCATGAGGCGCACTGCGCCGGTGTCGAGGAGCGTGTGCATGATGGTGGCCATGAGGTTCGGGATCGTCACGGGGTCGGATGCGGGTTCGCCGCCGTTGCGCGAGGATTGGCCGATGACGCGGCCCATTTTCAATCCGCCGCCGTAGAGCATGAGCGGGCCGAGGCCGCCCCAGTGATCGCGTCCGCCCTTTTTGTTGATCGTCGGCGTGCGGCCCATCTCGCCGCAGCACACGAGGAGTATTTTATCACTCAGCCCGCGCGACTCGACGTCCTCGATGAATGTGGAGACCGCGTGGTCGAATGGCGTGCCGACGTAGCCCATGCCTTCGGTGAGCGTGGCGTTGTTGCTGTCCGCGTGCATGTCCCACACGAAGCTCGTGGTGAGCGTGACGAAGCCCGCGCCACGTTCGCAGAGGCGGCGCGCCATGAGCAGCAGTTTGCCGAGCGTCGCGCCGTGGTCGGCGTAGTGCCGGTGGTTGTTCCATTTTTTGCTGATGCGATCCGGCGGGACGAGCGGTGCTGTGTCGTAGCGTGCGATGAGTTTTGCATCCTCGTGCGAGAGATCGAATGCGCCGGAGACGCCGCCGAAGAGGGTATCGAAAGCCTGCTGCTGGATCGCGCTGTAGCCTTCCATCACGTTTGCGGTGTCCACGCGCCTGCGCCAGTCGTCGAGCGAGGCGAGGAGTCCGCGGCGGTCGTTCACGCGCTGCTGCGGGAGGTGAAGGGTCATGTCGTCCTGCATCCCGCCGCCTGCGCCGGGCACGAATGGCGCGTACCCCGCGCCGAGATCGCCAGACGAGGTGAAGTTCCCGAATTGCGAAATGGCCGGCCCCGCATCCGCGCTCACGGCGCGCGGGAAGAGCACGACGTTCGTGGGCATCGTGGTCTCCGCCCGCAGCGGGCCGGCGATGCGCGAGTAGAGCGAGCCCATGTTTGCGCCGAGCGTGGCTTTGCCGACGATGGACTTGATGTCGTGATTCGCGTCGCCCGGCACGAATGAGCGCACAATGCTGAACTTGTGCGCGAGCTTCGCGAGCTTTGGAAATGTGGAGCCGAAGGTGATGCCGGGGATCGTGGTTTTCACCTCGCCCGTCGCGCTGCGCGTGCTGTCGGGCGCGTCCATTTTCGGATCGAACGTCTCGAATTGCGACGGCCCGCTGTGCATGAAGAGGAAGATCACCGACTTGTCCGTGACGGGGAGCTTCGCGGATTTCGCGGCGGCGCGTGCGGCGAAAAGATCGGTGAGCGAAAGTCCTCCGAGCCCGAGTCCGCCGACGCGGAGAAATTCGCGGCGTCGCATCTGTGTGCCGGTGCGGATGGTGTCGTGGAAGGAGAGCATGGCGTGTCGGGGAAGGGGCGCTGCCGCCGGGGGTGGCGGGCGTCGTGATGTCCATCGCGCCGCGCGATGTTTTCTTAGCCGCGGCAATCCCGTCCCGCGGATGGCGCGATGGGGAAGGCATCAAAGCATTGTGCTCCGCGCAGGTTGTCTTCGAGGGACAAACCGTCCCCCTTTCAAAACTCCAAACAACGACACCACATTCCATGAAGACTTCCATCCTCGCACTCATCGCCACCGGCGCTCTCGCCGCCTTCGCCAGCGCCGAAACCACCGTGAAAATTTCCAACGTCCATCTTTGCTGCAAGAGCTGCGTCGTCGGCGCCGAGAAGGCCGTCGCCAAGGCGAAAGGCGCGGCTGCGGCCGTGGACAAGGACGGCGGCAGCGTCACCATCTCCGGCGCGGACAAGGCCACCGTGCAGGCCGCCGTGGACGCGCTCGTCGCGGACGGCTACTACGGCAAGAGCAGCAGCTCTGAAATCGCGCTCAAGGACATCAGCGGCGCGAAGGACGGCAAGGTCTCCTCGATGAAGGTGGATGACGTTCATCTCTGCTGCGACAAGTGCGCGAATGCCGCAAAGAAGGCGCTCGCCACCGTGAAGGGCGTGACCAGCGACACCGCTGCGAAGAAAGTCACGTCGTTCGAGGTGAAGGGCGACTTCAGCCCGAAGGAAGTGATGGCCGCGCTGCAAGACGCGGGCTTCACGGGCAAGGCGAAGTAAGCATCGCTGCATCCGCAGAAAATCTCAGCCGGGAAGCGGGACGAACTCCTGCTTCCCGGCTTTCTGTTTTCTGGCGATGCGCCCATTTCCGCAAGATGCGGGCAGCTTGGCGCAATTCCTAAGTGGCGCGCGAGGCCGCGGTGGTTTACTGGTCACGCCCCATGTCCAGCATCGAACACACAGACCCCGTCAACGCACAGATCCTCGCCATTTCGGAAGACAAGATCGCAGGCTTCGTGCGCGAGCCCTTCGCCGCCATCGCGGAAAAATGCGGGCTGCCGCTGGAGACGGTGCTCGATCGCATCAAGACGATGCTCGCAGCCGGCACGATTCGCCGCGTGAGGCAGACGCTCGTCGCGAGCAACCTTGCCGAGGGCGCGCTCGTGGCGTGGCAGGTGCCGGAGGAAAAGCTGAACGACGCGTTCGACTGGATGTTCAAGAATGATCCGTTCAGCGGTCACGTCGTCGTGCGCAGCACGGACAACCAGACGACGGGCAGCATGTACCGGCTGTGGACGACTTTGAAGACGCCGACCGGCACAAACATGGAGGAGCACGCGCGGGTGCTCATGCGTCACACGGGCTGCACGAAATTCAAGCTCATGCCGGCGAAGGGAATCTTCGCGCTCGGCGTGGGGCACGTGCGGCGCAAGGTGATCGAGCCCGGCGACAAATCGGACGAGCGTGCGAAGATGATCCGCGTCGGCATCGTGCAGCTCACGGATCTCGAATGGGAAATCCTGCTCGCACTGAAACGCGAACTCACGCTCGACGAAGTCCGCACAGGCCTGTGGGCGACGCGCGCGGCGGAGGCGGGCGTGGATCTGGAGACGTTCTGCCGCGTGGCGGAGGATCTGAATCAGCGCCAGGTGATCGGCCGTTTCTCGACATTCCTCGAACACGTAAAGCCTAGCGCGACCGGACAGCGTGTGACGAAGTTCAACGCGCTCTTCCACTGGCGTGTGCCCGCAGGTCGCGAGGTCGAGGCGGGCGGCGAAGTGGGGCGGCACCCGATCCTCACGCACTGCTACTGGCGCGAGGGCGGGCCGGATTTCAACAACGTGAACATCATGGCCGTCTGCCACGGCACGGAGAAGGAGCGCGTGTTTGCGCACAAGGCGGCGATTGATGCGCACCTCGCGAGCATCGGCATTCCCGTGGACTACACGAATGTGTTCTGGGGCGGACGCAGCGAGATCAAGCCGAGCGAAATTTCGCCGAAAGTGCATGGCGAGTGGCTCGCGAAATACGCGGCGGCGGAACCGGCGCTTGTCTAGCTGGAGCCTGTCGTGCGCAGGGCCAAAGGCCCGGCCTCATACCAGCCCAGGGCATCGCCCTGGGTCGCTGACAGTGAAAAGCAGAGGGCTGAAAGCCCGTGCCATCGTTCACGCATCTGCGCATGGATCGGGCTTTCAGCCTTCTCTCCTGTTTCCTCATCCAACCTGGGGCGTTGCCCCAGGCTGGTATGGATGCGGGCCTTTGGCCCTCACCCATTTTTGCCTTCAAAGTGAATGACTGTATCCGCTGACGAGAGTGCGTGCCTCCTTCACTCGTCGGTCACGAGTGAGATTCCGCGCTGGCGTGTGGCGTGGATTCTGCGAAGGAGGGCGGATGTTCAAGCACGCCCTCCTCCTCCTCGCACTGTTCGTCTCCACACTCGCCGCCGCGGATCTGCATGAGATCCGGCTGCTGCGCCCGGTGAAGGCGGGCGACCGTTTCGATGTCTCCGCGAAAGTCGCGTACGAGGACAAGATGAAGACGACTTTCGACGGCAAGGAAGTGGAATCCAACGAGACGATCATCGCATGCCGGATGACGGGTTCGCTCACCGTGATTGCGGTGACGAAGAAGGGCCTCCCGAGCGCGCTGAAGATGAAACTGAAGACCGTCGAGTGCGTGAACGCCGGACGGCCGGCGAAATTTTTCAAGGCAGGCGACGAGCTTTCGATCCGCCGCGACGAGCCGGAAAATGAGTCGCAGGTGAACGGCGAACCCGCGGACGACGTGCAGGCGCAGATCATCGAGTCGCTGCTGAGCGTGCAAGCTGAGGATGAGGTGAGCGATGAGGACATCTTCGGCACGAAGGACAAGGTCGCGGTGGGCGCGGCGTGGCCCGTGAATGCGAAGGCCGCGGTGGCATCGCTCGAGCGCAACGGCGTCACGGGCATCGATCCGAAGGGCGTGAGCGGCAGCGCAAAGCTCGTGACGCTCGGTGAATTCGAAAAGCAACCCGCGTTCTCCGTCCGCATGGATGCGAAGATTGATGGCAAAAGCGTGAAGCTCTCGAACCTCCCGGAAAACGTGGCGGGGAAAAAATTCCATTCGGAGTACGCCATCGAGATGGACGTCCCCGTGGATCCCGCCTCGACCGCCGGCCGTACGAAGGGAATGGCGAAGATGGAATTGGAAGCCGAGGGCAGCGAGGAGTTCGACGGCAAGAAAATCGCGATCGCGGTGAAGATTGATCGCCGCGTCGCGAGCGACATCTCGGCGACGCCGGTGAAGTAGGGGGAGTGCGCAGTGCTCAGTGCGCAGTGCTCAGTGCTCAGAAAAAGATGCAACAGAACTGAGAACTGAGAACTGAGCACTGAGCACTGAGAACTGCGCACTGTCAGCCCGCGCGTTACTTCTCCACTTCCTCGATCTCGAGGTACGACGGCTTCGGGTCCGTGCTCCTGCCGTGCGAACTCTCGATGCGCATCTTCTTCAGCATCCAGAAGCCTTCGCGCTTCATCACTTCCGTGACCATGAACCGCCGCACCCATCTCCCCGCGGCGTCGTAGCTCTCGGCCTTCATCAGCGCGCCGTCCTCGCGTCCGATCCAGAGGATCACGCGCGTGTACTGCGAGTCGTTTGCGTTATCAGGGCGCGCTTCCACTTTCCAGCAACGGTGCGCGGAGATCATGTCGCCGCCGATGATCTTCGCGTCGCGCCAGTAGATGAAGCGGAGCGCGATGTCCTCGTAAGTGATCTCCGTCTCGTGGACTGGCGCGGCGAGTTTTGCAGCGGTGATGCGCGTGGTCTTGCCGTCCTTTGTCTCCTCAAGTGTGGAAGTCTTATCCCCGAGACGCAGCGTGAGGGTGTCGTTGTTGTCCGTGAAAAGGTAGCGGATTGAGCCTTTCTCCAGTGTCAGTTTGAACGGGATCTTTTTGCTCCCGGTGCGGATGCGGCCTGTGAGCTTCCAGTCCTGCGAGGACTGCGCGATGCGCACGGACTTCAGCAATTCCTGCCCAGACGGCGGCTCGTCCGCGGCGATGGAAGGATGAGGCGTGAGCGCGGCTGCGAGCGCGAGGCACGCGGCTGCGAGGATGCTCTTTACACGAGGGAGTGTGACCATAGGCTCGCGAACTTTCGCCAACGCCGGATGGATCAAAAGCTACTTTTTCTTATCAATCGTGAATGGATCGGCCCGGTGCTGGATCGCGTGATGACCGCGGTATCGAGTTCGGCGCTGTGGAAATGGCCGTTTGTCGCGCTCCTGATCGCGGTGCTCGTGCGCGGCGGATTCCGTGCGCGGGCATTCGTGCTCGTCGCCGGGTTCGCCGTGCTCCTGTGCGATTCCGTCGCGGGCTACGGGATCAAAAGGGCGGTCGGCCGGCTGCGTCCGCACGAGAGCGAATTCGGCGTCCGCCAGCTCTCGCTCGCGTATCCGCCGTGGCACGGGATTTTCCAGCCGGTGCGCGAGGAAATTTCGCTGGGCCTCGGGACGGAGTCCGCGGGCCGCTCGTTCCCGTCGAACCACTCGGCGAACACCGCGTGCGTCGCGCTGCTCGCGGCGATTTTTTTCCGCCGCTTCGGCTGGCTCGCATTTTCCCCCGCGCTGATCGTCGCGTATTCGCGCGTGTATACGGGGTCGCACTGGCCGAGTGATGTGCTTGGCGGCATCGTGCTCGGTCTCGGCGTGGCGATGCTCGCGCTGCTGCTCGCCGAATCGCTCTGGCGCCGCTTCGCCACGCGCATCTCGCCCGCGCTCGCCGCCCGCTTTCCCTCGCTGCTTTCGACCACCGCATGAATTTCCGCATCTTCGCATCGCTCATCGTCCTCACGGTCCTGCGGCTCGTGTACATCTACAACAATGTCGGCCTCATGCCCGACGAGGCGTATTACCACGAGTGGAGCCAGCGGCTCGACTGGTGGTATTTCAGCAAGGGCCCCGGCATCGCGCTGATCATCCGCGCGGG
>Ga0315902_10003855_pt1 | contig 22108 bp, 19 predicted proteins | sample LakEriMetagenome_9_FD_203523 | JGI IMG/M metagenome (GOLD analysis project Ga0315902, IMG submission 203523) | Freshwater fungal communities from buoy surface, Lake Erie, Ohio, United States - Buoy 12 MA117 | ecosystem: Environmental > Aquatic > Freshwater > Lake > Lake biofilm | place: USA... | reverse complement strand
CCGCTGTTGTCAATGGTCCAATCGCCAGGAGCGTCAAAACTGTTTTGCCAAAAAGTAACGCCCAGCTGCTTTTCAGAAGGGTGTTGTTGAGTTGGTTTTGGCAACGTTCGGGAAACATCACTTGATGTTAAGGCTTTAGGCATTTTTTGTCCGAAAGAAACGGAGCATCCAAGGCCCAAAAGCATCATGCTTAAGTAAACTTTTTTCATTTTCAGCTTGTTTTTAGTTCAACAAATATAAGGCAATTCCGTTTATTAACACAGCCTGTACAAAGAAAATACTACCGGTCTTTTAGGAAGGGCAATGCTTTCCGAATGTGCTGCAGTTTTTGATAACTTAAAAGAACGACCCGAATCTCGGAACGGTTGGGTGCGCATTCCGATGTTTCACCTAAGGGGTTGCAGCACAGTGAGTCGCCACTGTATACAAGTTGATTTCCGTCGGTTCCAACCCGGTTAACTCCAACGACATACGATTGGTTTTCAATGGCCCGTGCACACAACAGTGTTTTCCAGTGCATTGACCTTCTTTCCGGCCAATTTGCTACGTACAACAAAAGATCATAAGCTGCTTTACCCTCTATTTCCCTGTTTCGAATCAGTTCAGGAAAACGTAAGTCATAGCAAATTTGCAAATTGATATTCCAACCCCGGTAAGGGATAATGACCTCCTCTTTTCCTGGTGTGAAAAATTGGTCTTCACCGCCTAATCCAAATGATTTTCGCTTGTCGTACACATGCACCTCGCCTTTTTCCGTTACAAAAACACCCCTGTTTCGGAATGTGCCATTATCACTGACCATCATTGACGTATACAGCGCTGCATCCTTGGATCGAGCAAGGTTGATGAGCATTTCCAAGGAGTTGTTACTTGGCCATTCGTTCGCCAAATCGGTGTTCATTGAAAACGCGGTATCGAACATTTCGGGCAATACAATGACATCAACTTTTTCTTTAAACGACGCCAACAATGCCTGGATGTGCTGCCGATTTTTATCTTTATCCTCCCAGAACTGTTCGGTTTGAACCAAGGCGATGCTTAAATCTTGCATAGTCGTTGGGCAGCTGAAATGAGTGTTTGTTCGTCTTTTGCGAAACAAAAACGAATGATTTTCGGGTCATGGCCATTGGCGTTGAAAGCGGACAGGGGAATCGCTGCAACACCATATTCTTTCACCAGTTTTTGACAAAAATCAACATCTGAATCGGTAGAAATGGCACTAAAATCAGCCAATTGGAAGTAGGTTCCTTCGGACGGAAGCAAGCGGAATCGGCTACCTGATAAGAGCGAAGCAAATAAGTCCCTTTTTTCCTGGTAAAACGCTCCCAGCTCCCGGACATTTACCTTCGAAAGGTATTTACTCAAGGTTACTTGCGCCACACTATTTACAGAAAAAACAAGGAATTGGTGTACTTTTTTAATTTCAATCATCAGCGGTTCAGGAGCCACGAGGTAACCGATTTTCCAGCCAGTAATGTGAAACGTTTTTCCAAAGGATGAGACAACAATGCTTCGGTCTTGAAGGGCTGGTCGCGTGTGTATAGAAAGGTGTCGCTTTTCAAACGTTATGAACTCATACACCTCATCCGATAAAAGAAGGGTATTGGGGTATTTCGACATAAGCAATTCAAGTTGCAGAATGTCCGATTCTTTCCATACGGTTCCAGAAGGATTGTGCGGATTATTGATAATCAACATGCGCGTGTTTTCATTCCATGCCTGAGAGATTGCTTCCCAATCCGGCAGGAAATTTCCAGAGAGTGGAACATGGATCGGTTTAGCGCCGCAAAGAACAATGGCAGGATCGTAACAATCGTAGCTTGGATCCAATACAATCACCTCATCATGGGGCTGAACAAATGCCTGTATGATGGCGAATATTGCCTCGGTTGCTCCGGCAGTTACCAGGATTTCTTCCTCCGTGCAAACGCGTCCGTAACTGGATTGTATCAATTGGCTAATTTGATTTAGGAGAAGCGGGTGACCTGCCATGGGGGCGTATTGATGGGTATTTTCTCCCGCTGTTTCAATCAGCAAGCGCTTAAGTTCTTCATCCAAAGGGAAATTTGGGAACCCTTGAGAGAGGTTGATAGCTCCGTGTTCATTCGCCAATTTAGACATGACGGTGAAGATGGTTGTTCCAACGTGCGGGAGCTTGGAAGTTGGGGGCTTAAAGGACATGGAATAAAGGTAGTTATTTTGAAAAAACCTGCTCTTTTTTGGTCAAAAGAAGAACTACTCCTCAATAAAAACACGGTCTGTTCCATCAAAGGCAGGTGCTTGGATCGACAACACTTTCAATGGTCTTTTTGAAAGCACTTTTAACACTGCATGCGGTGTTGTTTTAGGAACGTTCAGGTAATCACCAGGCTGTATCTGCAGTGTGTCGTTTCCAAGTCGCATCAGGGCTTTTCCCTCCAATACGATGATGTTTTCAGTATGTGTCAGGTGAAAATGTCCTCTTACATTGGATTTAACCCAAATCAGGAAACTGCTTTGGAGGCTGTCTTCTGCTATTTTTACCGCATGTACATTGTCAAAATTTGCGGGAGGTTTTATGTCCTTAAGGGTACGTAACGCTTGACTAAAGCTATGATTTTCACCTAAAAAACAGGTCAATACAAACAAGAAAAGGAATATTATTTTATTCTTTTTTCGTTCATTCATTGGTTTAAAGGTTGATCCAAAGCGATGGATTCAGGCACTGCACGCTGGATCCGTTTATTAAGTGGATTTCAAAATGTGCAATGGAAAGGCTGCTTCCTTCCTGAGAAAGCAAGGTGCCAATGCTTTGCTTGGTAGAAACCTTCGACCCCACTGATACGCTAGTGCTCTGTAAGTTACTGTAGACAGTGCGGTAATTTCCATGTTTGATGATGACCACTTTACCCGCACCTGGAATGTTCAAGACGCTTGTTACTTCTCCTTCGAAGACGGCCCTCATTTGGGCGTTTTTAGTGGTAGAAATATCCACGCCATTGTTGTTGGTATACACATTATCAAGGGTAGGATGAGGATTTTTACCGAACTTCTCTGTTATACTTCCTTTTGCCACCGGCCAGGGCAATTGCCCTTTGTTTCCTTCGAAGTTTTTACCCAAGGTTGTCGATTCTTTCGTTTCTGTAATGGCTACCTGTTTTCCGCTACTTGTATTGGATTTGGAAGAGGTATTCCCTTGGTTTTTCGACGTTGAATTTTGATTCTTTTTAGTGGTGCTTTCCTTCTTCTGGTTCTTTTTCTTTTTTTCTGCAGCAGCAATTTCTTGTTGAATGGCGTTGTTTATTTTCTTTTTAACAGCCTCTTTTTGCTTTTCTGTTTTTTTCAACTTGGCCAACAAATTAGCTTCCTCGGCTTTGCATTTTTTGTACTTAGCTTCTTGCTGTTGTTTGTCGATTTCAATGCGTTCTTTTTCCTTAATTTTTTCACTTAGCAATTGACTCTTGTATGTTTTTTCCCGGTGGATCATGCCAAGTTCCTCCTTGATCTGTCCTTGATGTTGACGAATGATGCGAAATTGTTTTTGTTGAAGGCCTGAAACCCGCTTGAGGTATTCGTTCCTCTTGAGTGCTTCATTGTAGGAATTCGCGGAGAAAATAAACATCATTCGACCGAATTTACTTCGGTGTTTGTAAGCATATATCAGCAAACGTTTGTATTGGACTTTGAGTCTTTTCAACCGCACTTGGAGTTGTTTGACCTCGCTGTCTTTTTCCAACATTTTTAGTTCCGCCCCTCGAACTTGATTGTCAAAGTTAGAAACAAGTTCCTCCCTGCTTTTAATCTGATTTTCAATGATTTTCAGCTCATTAAATGACTTTTCCGACTGGTTTTTGGTCTTGGAAAGCAGGTTCTTGGTTTGCTTGATTTCCTTTTCAAGTTTTGTCTGTTCCTTTTTGAGCTTATCGCTCGACTGTCCGAAGCCAATGAAAGGCACCGTAGCGATGAGTAAAATCAACCCTTTATTTACAAAGCCCATATCCTTCAGGTATTACGAAATGTATTTCTTGGGGTTGGTTGAGTTCTTTTTTCTCGGCAACTAAGATCAGGGTGATCACATTCTTGGGAGATTGAATGGTCAATGCAATTTCGATAGGAAACGAAAACCCCTCTATTATTTCGCGCTTGACATACGTTACTTTGGCCGTGGTTTTATCTGTAATACTTTCCAGCAGGAGGCCATCCAGTTGTTTTCCGTCGGGAGAAAACACATACTGTATAATCACGTCATTCCTAGTCAATCCCTTTTCGTTCGCGCGCATTTGTTTGATTGAGTCATTGGAGTGCGTTGAAAGTACATTTGAACCCTCAGAAATTTGCACATAGGAACTACTGGCGTTGTATTTTAAGGGCATGCCAAGAAACAATTCTTCTAAATTGGTCAAGGTAAAATCGATTCCAAAATTTTCACGGAAATAACTGAGTGTTTGCACTAGGTAGCAATTGCTTTGTCTGTTAACAAGCTGAAGGGAGTCGTGTGTTATCAAGGCATTGGCAACAGGAATCGCTGCAAAGGAAATGGATGCGTTCATGGCGCTGTCTTTCACGCTTCGAAGGGACGTTTTGAAGGAGACATGTTGTTTTTTGGCCGTATAATCCGAGTCGTACTTAGCGTAAAACGTGTCGGGACGCTTGCGAGACAAGCTATCGAGTGATTGACGCACGGTTTCATAAGGAAGGGTGTTGACCGTGGTTTCTTCTAGGAGCGATAAATTTTTTGAGCAGGAAAAAAGCAGAACCGCAGGTGCAATCAGGACAATTTGCGCATTAATAATTCGGTTCATAGTATTGCTTCTTTTCAATTTTTTTATCAATGTTTTTGTTTCTTGACCCTAGTGTTTTTGCATTGATCCAATGTTCGAGTGCTTTCGTACTGTTTCCAAGTTTGAAAAAACAATCGCCGAGGTGTTCTACGAAAATGCTGCTTGAAGGTTCCAATTGGGTTGCTTTTTCGAAGGAAGGCAATGCCTCATTGTATTTTCCTTGCTGGAAAAGGATATAGCCTTTCGTGTCATGAAAATTTGGATTTTCCGCCGAACTTGTCAGGGCGTCGTTAATCAGTTCAAGGGCCTTTTCCAAATCGGTATTGGCAATTGCCAAGCGGTATGCATAGTTGTTCTTCAGCGCCGCACTGTTGGCGTCACGTTTGAGGGCAAGGTCATAATTTTCTTTTCCTTTGGAAATGTTTTGAACGCCGAAATATGCTTCACCCAGCTGGCCGTAAAATTCGGATTCCACCGCAACATCGTTTACAACTAATTCTTTACCAGACTCTAATGCCTCAATGGCCTCCTGGTGTTTGTCCAATTGGTTGGAGCTCATTCCGAACAACAAGAAAACGGTAGGGACAGTAGGAAAATAATTAAGGCAGGATTTGCTGTCTTGGTACAACGCTTCGAAATCCTCCTTTTCATATTCCATGATGAGTACCTGGTTCCAAATGGGAAATTGGTTCTGGTCAAATTCCAGTGCTTTTTTAAATGCGCTCAGCGCTTCGTCTGATTTACCTTGGTGCATTAAAAAATCGCCCTTAATGGAATACGCTTTTGCTTCTGTAGGGTAAAATTGCACCATGATATCAACCAATTCCATGACTTCAGGATCGATATTACCCGCACTTTCATTGATTGAAATCAAAATTTTCATTTTCGTATCAATATCTACCTCGTCAGAAGCAAATGCTTTTTTCAGTTTTTGATACGCTTCCTGTTTTTTTCCTTGCGTCCGGTAAATTTCTGCTAACGCCAATTGCGCGCGACCATTATCAGGGTCTAGCTTCACCATTTCTTCCAGCATGCCGATGGCTTTAACCGTTTGCCCGGTTTGAAAATAATAGTCGACCAGTGTTCCAAGCAGTTGTCCATCGTTTGGAAACATGGCGCGTGCCTTGTTGATTTCGTTGACTGCTTTTTCTTCTTGTTTTAATTGAATGTACAAGCGAAATTTCTGGAGCGTCAAATCAGGAATAATCCCCACCTGGTCCTCCGTTTTATCGAGCGCCTTAATCGCTTCTGCGATTTTACCCGCTTTTACGAGGCATTCTGCATATCCATAAAGCCATTCGACGTTTCCTGGTTCGTACTTGATTAGTTTGTCAAAATTCTTGATGGCTTCGGCGTAATTTTCTGCCTCGAAATACATGTATGCCATTTCCTGTGTGTACCAAATGTTTTTGGGATCGAGTGCAGCTGCTTTTTTAATATAATTTGCAGAGGCTAACGCATTGCCCTCAAGCAAATACAAACTAGACAAGGCATAATAAGAAGCGTCGTCTTTCTCTTTTAAACGGATGCATTCTTCAAAGCAGGCAATTGCTTCCCGGTTTTGTCCCCTCGTTTTTAGGCGCACCCCTTCATGGAATTTTTCGATAAATGGGAAATCGGCCACAGAAAAGGGTGTTCCTCCTTTCTCCTCTTGTTCTCGCGCGGTTCCACAACTGCCTAAAAAAAAGAGGCCAGCAGCAATAAAAAAGGGGTAAAACTTTACCATGAGACACTTGAATAATCGCCAAAACTGGCGTCAACCGCTTTTCCGTTCAATTCGGTATGTGATCCGATCATGGTATTCTTCACCACAAGTTGGGAGAGCTTTGCTTGCTGTTGCACCATACTGTTGACAATGACGGTTTCTTTTATGTTGGAACCGGCACCGATGGAAACGTGTGGACCCACAACACTGTTGCTAATGTGCACATTTTCGCCTATGTAGCACGGAGGGATAATGACACTGTCCTGAATAATGGCGGAAGTGGAAACCATGTTTTTTTGCCGTTCATAATCGAACGCGAGAACCCTCTGGTTGGTTTCAACCGTTGCCTCTTTGTTGCCGCAATCGAGCCACTCAATCACTTCCCCCGGTTTGAATGCACAACCGCCCTCGGTCATCCTTCTCAGTGCATCTGGCAATTGGTATTCTCCACCTTTAACAACCTTGTTGTCGAGAAGGTATTGAAGTTCCTTTCTCAACCAACCTCCGTCACGAAAAAAATAGATGCCAATCATGGCGAGGTCTGACACGAATTCTTTTGGTTTTTCGACAAAATCGGTAATGATTCCATCAGCGTTTAATTGAACGACGCCAAAAGCACTTGGGTCATCGATTTGCTTCACCCATAGAATTCCATCATCTTCGGGTTTAATGGTAAAGTTTGCTTTGAAGAGGGTATCTGCAAATGCAACTACTACTGGTCCTTCCAAATGTTCAGAAGCACAAAGCACGGCATGTGCAGTACCCAAAGGTTCATGTTGATAGTGTATAGATCCCTTTGCTCCAAGTTTAGCAGCCACAGCCAATAGTTCCTCTTCTACTTCTTTTCCGAAATCACCAATAACGAAGGCAATTTGCTGAATTGGTTCCGCACACACTTCGGCAATGTCCTCCACGAGTCTGTGCACAATGGGTTTACCGCCAACCGGTATAAGTGGTTTAGGAATGCTTAAGGTATGTGGCCTAAGACGGCTTCCCCGTCCTGCCATTGGTACGATGATGTTCATGTCTTTTTTTGATTTACGCGGATCTTCTTGCTCATATTAATCCATTCCAGTACTTCCAAACCCACCCAAGCCACGGTCTGTTTGAGTTAGTTCTTTTGTTTCGTTTAGAAATACCTGAATGACAGGAGAAAAAATCAATTGTGCGATGCGTTCACTTGGTTCAATGGTCACAGGCTCGTTTGATAAGTTGATCAATATTACACCTACCTCTCCACGGTAATCGGCATCAATTGTTCCCGGAGAATTAAGCACTGTAAGTCCTTTTTTCAGTGCTAAACCGCTTCGAGGCCTCACTTGGCATTCATACCCTTGAGGAATTTCAAGAATCAGGCCGGTTGGAATTAACTTTCGCTCCAAAGGTTGAAGGATAAGGTCTTCCGATAGATGAGCACGCACATCCATACCTGCGGACAGGACGGTGGCATATTCCGGCAGTGGATTTTCAGAGCGATTAATGAGCTTTACTTCAATACTATTCATGTGTAACAAAGGTAATAAAAATGATCGTTTTTTTAGGGCCATTAAACATAATCCGTACTTTCGCGGTGGGTATAAAAGGTAACCATTTATTGATGAACAGCAAACCTTATGGCTAAAATCGGTCTTTTTTTCGGCACATTCAACCCTATCCATGTTGGGCATTTAATCATCGCCAATCATTTAGTTGAGACGACTGATCTGGAGAAAGTATGGTTGGTGGTATCTCCTCAAAATCCGTTGAAACAGAAATCTACCTTATTGAATGATGGTCAACGGTTGATGATGGTGCGTATGGCGGTCGAGGACAACCCCAAGTTAATCGCGAGCAACGTAGAGTTTGAACTCGAAAAGCCATCCTACACGGTAAAGACCCTGGCTCATTTAAAGGAAAAATACCCGACCAATGAGTTTTCGCTCATTATGGGAGAAGACAACCTGCGTACGTTTCACAAGTGGTACAATTATGAAAAAATTCTAAACGATTACCGCATTTATGTCTATCCGAGGGTGCTCACCGAAACGGAAAATAACAACGTTGATAACACCCCTTTTTCGGACTTACATGAACATCCCAACATTGCGTTTTGCCGAGATACACCAATTTTACCAATTTCCGCCAGCTTTATACGAGCAGCCATCCAAAAGGGACAAGATGTGAGGTATTTACTTACGGAACCTGTTTACCATTATGTAGACGATATGAGGTTTTATAAGTAAGTGGCTTGGTTTACGCTTACGGAATAAGTATTTTCTCGATGGTTAGTGTCCCCTTTCGTTTTCTTGGATTCCAAATGTACAGTTTTGTTGTTTGATTGCTTTGAATTTCAAAGGTTCCTTTAAACGTCTCTTCTTTTTTCAAATCCATTAAACTATACCCGCCATTGGTTTTATCGTCATAAACCAATGCAAATCCATCGGTATTGGGTTGAAGGTGTAATTCTAATTTCCTTATTTTCTCCTGTTGATCAGGTAAATAAGAAAGCACATTTATAAATTCTTTTGAAGGATTTACCTCAATTGTTCTATGTGTTGGGATGTTCTTAGCATTGCTTTTGGCTTTCTTTTTTCGCTTGGGTTGGTATTCCAATACCACGACTCCTTCCGTCTCATTCAATGGATCATTCAGTTGTTTTGGACTTAAGAACTCTTTAATCAAATGTAAATGAGGATGTTTCGATATAAGTTCTTTCGTAAGACCCATTTCTACCGGCCCAAAATGACTGTCTCGAACAATCAAATCGCCAGGTTTGAGGACGAATTTTAAGTCATTTTCCAGGTCATTAAACGTGTAATAAATCAGTTTTTTCTTACTCTTGAACGGATTTTCTCCAAACGAAAAAGAAAGCAGCGGAAAATGATAGTACACTTTTTTATTCCCCAATTCCTGACTCTTTAAAAAATTAGCGGTATTCACGATTTGCTGATCCAAAGGCTCTATGGGCTTTGGGTAATATTTCGTTGTAATAAGTGCAAATGCAATTCCAACTGCCAATACAGATGCCCCTATTTTTGTCAACAGGTGTGTGTGCCAAGAGACCAATGTCATGCTGCTCAAACACATGGCGATAAAGACTGGAACTCCTTGCGTTGCAAGCCTTGTAAGACCGATTGATCCATTTTGCCCTGTAGCCCAGAAATAAGAGTGGGCAAACAATACCCCAAACATTACACCGTATGCGAAAAACCATTGTTCGAAGTCTTTTAGTTTTTTGTTCAAAAGTCCAACTATCAAGCAAGGTATTGACAATAAGAATACGTATAACCCGGGATTTCCAAGGTAATTCTTGTAGGAAAGCAGGTAATGGTTCCAGGTGCCTTTTCCATAAATATCGTTGCTCATGGCATACGGACTCTTGGTGAAATACCACCAGAAATCGTCGTACACAAAAATTCCGGCAATTGCATAGAGTAAAAAGGCCGTACCCAGCAATGGCAGAAACTTAAATTGTTTGAGGTAAAGCAGAATGGGAATGGCAAGTAGAAGCGGGAGCTGACCTTCGCTGCGCATGAAAGGCATTACAGAGACAAGGAGAGCAAACCATCCATATTTTTGTTGTTGTAATAGCACTAAGGCTCCCATTAAACTTAGGTTGAACAAAGGTTCTGTCAATCCGCCCAAAAGGGTGTTAGCAATATCGTGTGCTTTGAGTAAAACGAGGGGTAAAAGCATTTGCAGCCATACCGGCACCTTATTTTTCTCAAGAAATACATAGCCAAGCAGTACGGTTAGGGCAAAGACAATTGTGTTAAAAACAACCATCCCATTAAAACCAACTTGAGCGAAGGGGGAGCTCAACAAGATGAACACTGGTTTTCCCCAATGGTGTAAAAACAAGTTCGGATCTTCCCACGAAGCTTGGGAAATAAAAAAATGCATGATTCCGTCTCCCACATCATCGGGAAGAAGGCTATTTAATTTTACAAAAATGAGCCAGGCAATACATCCCAGCAATGGAACCATTTTAAGTGCGGTATCCGTAATCCGCGTTTGAGGCATTGAATTAGAATTTCATTTCAGGAACGAAGTCAGGAACAACCAATTCACCTTCTGTTTTGGCAATGATTTCTTCCACGCTCACACCCGGTGCTCGTTCTACTAAATGGAACTTATTGTCACGAATATCAAGAACGGCTAATTCAGTTACCACTTTTTTCACGCAACCAACACCGGTTAAAGGCAGGCTGCACTTTTTTAGAAGTTTCGACTCTCCGGCTTTATTGCTGTGCATCATCGCCACAATAATATTGTCTGCAGAGGCGACCAAGTCCATGGCGCCACCCATTCCTTTAACCATTTTTCCTGGTATTTTCCAGTTGGCGATGTCACCGTTTTGCGAAACTTCCATCGCGCCCAGAACAGTTAGTTGAACGTGTTGCCCACGAATCATGGCAAAGGAAGTAGCTGAATCAAAGAATACGGCACCTTTGCGGACTGTGATGGTTTGTTTTCCCGCATTGATAAGGTCCGCATCTTCCTCTCCTTCGAACGGGAAGGGTCCCATTCCAAGAACCCCGTTTTCCGATTGAAATTCTACGTCGATACCTTCAGGGATATAGTTGGCCACCAGCGTTGGAATACCAATCCCAAGATTTACATACCATCCGTCTCTTAATTCTTGAGCAATGCGTTGGGCAATTCCGTTCTTGTCTAACATAAGGTTTAATTTAACGAGATAAAGTTACATTATATTTTTTGTCCAATGCCCTTTTACCTGCGGGTTTGCACGATAGCAAAACGGTCTTTCCATTTGAGAATTGGTTTTTCAAGTAATTCAAAACTTACAATGGAAATAAGAAGCACTAAGCCAATGTATACGAACCAAAACCACCAAAAGGCATCTATGTTGAATGGCCAAATGATTTTTTGGTAAAGCAGGGAAAAGAACAAGTTGTGGTACATGTAAATGCCAAAGGATATTTTTCCAAGGTAGTGCAGTGTGTTTTTTTGTTTAAAATTAAACCACGCATTTGGGTTAAAGAGGTAGTTGAGCAAAATGAAAACAAAGAAAGCAGTAAACAAAGGTCGAAGGAATAAAACTTGCAGCACATAGTCTTTTTGGTGAACATCCACCAAACAAAAAAGAAGGATAAAAACGAAATAAACGATGGTTCTGATCCAAGGGGGTAGGTTCAGGGAGAAGGGCTTTTTCCATATTAACCAAGCAATCCAACCGCCAATCGCAAGGGTGTCCATTCGGCAAAGTGTGTTAACCTTTAGATGGAATTCTGCGTTCGAAGCATAGTGAAAATAATACCATTTAAAACATATTGAAATACCGATAAGAACACCAAATAGGTAGGGAAGTTTGTTTATAGGAACCATCAAAAGCAGCACAGGCCAAAGCAGGTAAAAATGCTCTTCAATGCAAATGGACCACAAATGAGCCAATCCTGGTTCGAACTGGGCAAAGTGAATAGTCGCATAATTGTTTAAAAACAAGGCATTCCATAAGTAATGTGGGTGCGTTGATTGCGACCACATAACGAGCAAAGGAGTAATCGCCAATACGATGAAATAAAGTGGCCAAATGCGGAGAAGACGGCGCATGTAAAATTTCGGAAGGTGTATTTTCCCTGTCAAGTTGCGTTCATTTAGCAACAAGTAAGTAATAAGAAATCCTGAAATGAGGAAGAAAAACTCAACACCCAGGTCGAAATTATCAATGAGGCGCTTTAGAAAGAGTCCAGTTCCATTCAGGTTGTTGGCTTCGTAGGTGGAATTATTTGGAAACTTCCGCAGTAATTTCGGTATCCCGGACCAACCCAAGAAAGCATGGTAACCATGCATAACGACAACCATAAATGCCGCAAAAAACCTCAGAACATCAAGGTTGTGAAAATGGATGCGCTGGTTTTCGTTATTCGGATGTTGATGCATACATTAAAAGCACCTCAGATCAGTCCCGTTTTCTGACGGTTCGCTGTTCGATGCGCTTTTCAAAACGTTCACCTTTGAAAATCCGTTGGACGAAAATGCCTGGCGTATGAATAAAGTTGGGATCTAGTTCGCCTGCGGGCACCAATTCTTCCACTTCGGCGATGGTAATTTTTCCCGCCATGGCCATCATAGGATTGAAGTTCATAGCTGTGGCTTTATAGACCAAGTTTCCTTCGGTATCTCCTTTCCAGGCTTTTACAATAGCGAAATCTGCTGTGAGTGCATGTTCAAGGATATGCGGTTTCCCGTTGTATTCCCTTACTTCTTTGCCCTCCGCGATTTCGGTACCAAATCCGGCTGGAGTAAAAAAGGCAGGAATTCCTGCACCCCCTGCTCTACAACGCTCGGCAAGGCTACCCTGAGGAATCAGGTCCACCTCCAGTTCACCCGAAAGCATTTGACGCTCGAATTCAGCGTTTTCTCCTACATACGAGCTGATCATTTTCTTGACTTGGCGACCTTGGAGGAGTAAACCCAAACCAAAATCATCCACACCGGCATTGTTGGAAATACAGGTCAGGTTTTTTACACCTATTTTAACAAGCTGCGCAATGGCGTTTTCAGGAATTCCGCAGAGTCCGAAACCACCAAGCATAAGGGTCATGCCACTCTCTATACCGACAAGGGCTTCTTCGACGTTTTTTACAACTTTATTCATACGTTACAGTCCAAAAGGGTTTTCTTCTTGGGTTTCCGTTCCATCTCCTTCGATGTTTTCAGGATCTTCCGGGGGGGCATCGACGTAGTCGTCTCCGTCACATGCAAACCGACTCGCGTCATAATTTCTAGGCTTAATGAAGTCCTGCGTGGAGAGTGCGACAACTGGATCTTTGTAGACTTTTTGCATATAGTAACCGTAAATAGGCAATGCCATACGAGCTCCTTGCCCCCAATTCATTGATTTAAAGCGCACCGAGCGATCTTCTGCTCCTACCCAAACGCCAGTTACGAGTTGAGGTGTCAAACCAACAAACCATCCGTCGGAGTTGCTTTGTGTCGTTCCCGTTTTACCTGCGGTTGGTGCAAGCACATTGCCCCAAGAATTTCCGCTTCGAAGGCTTCCACCTGTTCCCTCAGAAATCACTTTTTTCATCATCATCAGGGTTTCATAATTCACGTCGGGGCTGTAAATTTGTTCTTGTTTTTCCCTGGCGTTGAAGATGACATTTCCCTGTCGGTCCTCAATGCGCATGATCATTACGGGTCGGGTGTATACCCCGTTGTTGGCAAACACACATTGTGCACCAACAAGCTCATACAAGGAAAGGTCCATGATTCCAAGGCAAAGGGCTGGTACTTCTTGTTTTGGATCTAGGGTTATGTCCATTCGTTTAAGCAACTTAGAAACGTTTTTCGGACCCACATATCCGCCCATTTTTGCCATTACCGCAACGGTGATGTTGTTCATGGAAAGAGCAAGTCCTCTTGATGTTGTTACCACACCATCACCAGAGCCTCCAGCATTTTTCGGACACCAACGGCCATCGATGTTACCTTCCGAATCCTGTAAATCTACACAGTACGATTGATTTAAAAATTGTGTACATGGTTTAACCACACCTAATTGCATGGCGGTTGCATAAACGAACGGTTTGATGGTTGAGCCTACTTGGCGTTTTCCCTGACGAACATGATCGAAAGCAAAGTGTTTGAAGTTAGCTCCTCCAACCCAGGCTTTTACAAAACCATTGCGCGGATCAATGGAAATGAGTCCGGCGTGCAAGAAGGATTTGTAATAGCGTATGGAATCGTCTGGAGACATGGTGGTATCGCGTTCCCCTTTCCATGTGAAAATGCGCATTTCTGCAGGTGTGCGAAAGTTTTCCAATATCTTATCTTCGCTTACTCCCGCATTTGCCAAAGCGGTGTAACGGGAAGAATTCAAGCGGGCTTTTCGCATGATTTCGTTGACCTCTTCTTTTGTAATGTCGTTAGAAAAAGGGAAGTTCCGCACGTTTCTATTGTTTTGATCGAAGGCTTTCTGCAGGTTTTCCCTCAGGTGCCTGTCCAAGGCTTCTTCAGCATGTTTTTGCAAATTCACATCAATGGTCGTATAAATCTTAAGCCCATCGCGGTAAATGTCATAAGGTGAACCATCTTCTCTGTGGTATTTGTACGTTCCATCGGCATTTTTCTGAGCAAACAGTTCCGTTAACTCTTTTCGCAACGATTCGCGAAAATAAGGGGCTGGTCCTTCTTTGTGATCTACGGGCTTGTAGTCAATTTCAATAGGTTTAGTTTTTAGCACATCGTATTCGGCTTTCGTCAAGGGTATTCTTAGTGCCTCGTTTCCTTCATCGCTGTTTTTCAACCATTGCATGAGGACCTGATTTCTGCGTTCCACCGCCCGCATGGAATCTTTTTCTCTAGCCTCTTTGATTTGTTCGCGTGTGACGGCGCTGGCATTAATCCCTTCATCTGAGGCAATAATCTGGCGGTAATTTTTGATTTTGAAACTGTAAGGGTTATAGAGGGAAGGGTTTTTACACATCCCTATCAACATCGCAGCCTCTTGCTTGTTCAGGTCTTTTGGTTTCTTGTTGAAATACACCTTGGCCGCATTTTCAATTCCCACCGCATTGTAAAGGAAATCAAATTGGTTGAGGTACATGGTGATGATTTCCTCTTTTGTAAAGCGTTTTTCTAGGCGGGTAGCAATGATGTTTTCTCTTGCTTTTTCGTTAATTCTACGCATGATGCGCCCTATTTTTCCGAGCGATTCACCTGGGAGTTTTTCTCCGTTTGCTCTGGCCAGTTCTTCCCTGTCCCTTTGCTGCAAGGTAAAGAGCAATTTTGCTAATTGTTGGGTTATAGTGGAAGCACCACCCGCCCCACCTACGTTTACGATGGCCCTTCCCAAGGCACGAAAGTCAACGCCTGAGTGGTTGTGAAAACGTTCATCTTCCGTCGAGATAAGCGCGTCTGTTAAAAACGGCGAAAGGTCTTTGTAGTGAATACTGGTGCGATTGACTTTCCAAAACCTTCCGAGTTCTTCCATTTTTTCACCGTTCATCCCATAAATAACAGACGCCTGAAGTTCAGGTGGATTGTCCAACATGGAGACAGGTGGAAGGTCATCCTCGGATTGAAAAAGAAGCAATGAAGTAACAACCAGGAAGGGAAATAAACAAACACCCCAAAAGGCATAGGTCATTTTCTTAACCGTTTGTTCGGGTAAATCAGGCAGCTTTTTCGTCTTGTCGCTCATCAACTGTTATTTTTTATAAAAGTAAAGAATTCTTTGATTGTTAGGGTTGACTTTGGTTCTATTGTAAGACAGATCTTCGTTGGCTGTCTAGTTTCAATAAAATAAACATCATAACTGAAAACGACATGGTGGATGATCCTCCGTAGCTAAAAAATGGTAGAGGAATACCAATGACAGGTGCGAAACCAATGTTCATTCCGATGTTTATGGCGAAATGGTAAAATAAAATCATGGCAACGGCGTAGGCATAAACACGGTTAAAAACAGCCCGTTGTCGTTCGGCTATTGCAACGATTCGCAGAAGCAAAAAGAGGTAAAGCCCGATGAGAACCAAACTCCCCAGAAAACCCCATTCTTCAGCGAAAGGGCAGAAGATAAAGTCGGTTTCACTTTCAGGAACGTGGTTGGTTTGGACGCTGGAAACGGAAGCCTTGTTGTATCCTTTTCCCTTGAAACCACCTGAACCTACAGCCGCCATGGCTCGGTTTCGGTTGTAATCCTCGCCATCTGGATCTTCTTTCAGGCCAAGAAAAAGTTCAATGCGGTCTTTTTGATGTTCTGCCAGGTTTTGAAAGCCAAAATTAACGGTAGAGATCAATGCGATGCAAAGCCCATAACCGAGCAATACCATCCATAAAATCCTGTTTTGATCTCTTTTGGGGTAAAAAAAACGCATCAAAACAAAAGATAATAGCGCAAACAGTGTAATGGAAATAAATACACTCCAAAATCCAGGTATAGTGATGCTTTCTGTGGGATCAAGTACTACCGTTTCGTTGCTCATTAGCAAAGTGATAAGGCTAAGGAAAATAACAACAAAAAGAATCGGAATAAAGTGGCTGCCCACCCATGTTTTTTTGAATCGGACACCGGGAATAATATTCACTAATTTTAGGATCAATGGGTCGTATGTAATTCCTTCACGGTACATGACGAAAAGAAAGGAGGTAAAGGTGATAAAAGTTCCGGCGTCAGGTTGAAGTAAAATCAATGCCATAGGGACCAGAATGATCAAGTTTGCCAACACTACGGTTTTGATGTTTTGCTGACGTACGTTTACTTGGCTTATGAAATGGGCAAGTAATAAGGCCGTTCCAATTTTCGCAAATTCAGCGGGTTGTATCCCTAAACTGCCTACACCTAACCATGCTCTTGCTCCGTGAACCGGGGGCATGAAGAGGACAATAATCAACATGAAAAATGTCACGAGGTAAATGGGTATGCAGAACTTCCTGTAAATTTCAGAGTCAATCAAAAACACCAATAATCCCAGAAAGAGTGATAATCCCAACCAGACCAGTTGTTTTCCATATTTCTGGGAATAATCGAAAATATAGGGATGTTCTTCGTTGTATGCAGTGGAATATACTGTGGCAAATCCCATTCCCAATAAAGTCAGGTAGGTGATGAACAAGGTCCAGTCAAAATGCGATAAAAGCGATGTTTCCTTTCTCATCTTTCCTTTCGATAGCTGAATCTAGCGTTCATGATGGAACTTTCTCTTTCTTTGTCAGAGACGGTGCCTTTGAGGTATTTCTCAATCATGAGCGCTGCTGCTGGTGCCGCCCATTTTCCACCGCCACCGCCTGCATTTTCAATAAAAACAGCGACTGCGATTTTTGGATTATTCATGGGCGCAAATGCGATAAAAGTGGAATGGTCGTCTCCATGCGGGTTTTGAACAGTACCCGTTTTTCCGCACACAATTATGTCGTTCAAGCGTGCTCTTTTTCCCGTTCCTCCTCCGACGTATACCACTCGGCGCATGCCTTCGATAACAACGTCAAAATACTTGGCATTTACCATCGTGTACCTTTTTTTTCGGTATTCCGGTTTCGGACCTTTTTTCCCTATGGACCGAACAAAATGGGGAATTATGTACCATCCTTTATTGCCTATGATGGCGGCAACGTTTGCCATTTGAAGGGGAGTTAGCATGACTTCTCCTTGTCCAATGGAAATGGACCGAATGGTTGAAAACGCCCATTGGTGGTGTCCGTACCATTTGTCGTAAAACTTTGAATCGGGAATCAAACCGGGACGAAGACCTGTTATGTCGGAAGGAAGCTTTACTCCGAGGCCAAAACTCCTCATGTACTTTGCCCAGAGGTTGAGTCCAATTTCCGCATCGGCTGCTAGGTTTTTGACTTTTCCTTGTTGAATTATTCGCCTTGTTACCCCATAGAAATAGGGGTTGCAGGAATGTTTAATTCCATCGGCCAGGTTTCCCGCACTCGCATGTCCATGACAACCCACAAGGGATTTGTTGCATGGAAATCCAGATTCCGGTGAAATCACGCCTTCTTGAAGTCCAATCAGCGAGTTGATTAATTTAAAAGTGGATCCAGGAGGGTATTCTGCTGCCAGAGGCCTTGGGTACAAGGGTTTGCTTTTATCTAAAACCAGGCGGCCGTAATTTTTCCGTATGCTTTTTTTACCAATAAGGAGGTTCGGGTCGTAAGATGGCGCCGAAATCATTGCGAGGATTTCCCCTGTTTTTGGTTCGATGGCTACAATGCAACCCCGCTTATTTTGCATCAGTTTTTCACCATAGGCCTGCAATTTGATATCTACTCCGAGTCGAAGTGCCGAACCTTGTCGAGCAAGAGTATCGTATTTTTTGTTGGCAAAGGGTTCGATGGCGTTGTTCATTGCCGAGGTGACCATATAACGTATTCCTTTCACTCCACGCAATTCGTTTTCATAAAAACGTTCTATTCCTGCCCTTCCAATGTTGTTTCCAGGGCGGTAAAATCGGTCTTCGTCAATTTCCTCCTTGGTGACTTCCGCCAAGTAACCCACAATGTTTGCGGCATTTGCGAATGGATAACTGCGCATGCTTGTAACGTCCTCGTAAAAACCGGGAAAGGCATCCAGGTAGGGAGCGATGCGTACCACTTCTTCTAGTGACATTTCTTTGATGAAAGGATATGCCCTGTCGGAGCGGTAATTAGATGATCTTTTTTTCGTATGCCGGTTGTAATACGTCCCTTGTTCGTAACGGATTGTTTTGAACCTGACACGTACTTCGTCCATCGTCCAACCTAAAAGCTTCGCAAAAGCAGAGGTGTCGAGGTTTTTAATGTCGTCTTCCACCATCATTAGGTTGTAATAGGTGCGATTGGCAACCATTTTCCTTCCTTTACGGTCGAAAATAACCCCTCTGGGAGGTGTAATTTCTTTTCTTTTTTCAGCGATTTCTTGAGCTCTAAGAACCCACGTGTCGTCAATAACCTGCATGTAAAAAAGCCTGCCTGCATACACAAGGCTGACCAAAACCATGAAACTGATGATGACGTATTTTCGGGTGTGGAAATTCATCGATCTTTTGGCTTGGAAACAAGAAAGGACTGCACCAGTATACTAACAGAGAGCGACAATGGAAGGCTAAGGAACGTCTTGGTAAACACGAGGGAGATTTCTTCGAAACGAAAAATTTCAAGAATAAAAAACCATAGGTGATGCACAATTAAAAGCGTTCCGTATACATAAATAAACCAAGCAATTCCCATTTGCGGAATACTGCCCTCTTTCAGGTTTTCGTACCCATCCCTTGGTGCAAATAATTTAAACACTCCTGGACGAAGAATGGCAACCACCAAAGCGGAAGAAGTATGCAAACCAAAGGTATTGGATAGCGCATCGACCGCCATTCCCATTCCAAAGGCGATAAGGAGCACATAAATGGTGGTCATTTCAAAAGGCAGAAGTACAATCATTAATGGATAAATCATGAATTGTATACCCCAACCGAGTTCCACTTGATTCAGAATCAAGGTTTGAATCAAAAAAATGACCACAAAACGGATGCTATTGAGTGTTACAGTATTCATTGCACTTCAGCTGGAATGCGTTGCTCCAAGTCTTTTTGTTCTTTCAATAATAAGTTTTTAACGACGTAAACTTGCTGTAAGGTACGGTAGTTTTCAGAAAATTGAATCATCACATCCCAAACCGGTTTTCCCTCCACTTGTTTCACGTTTCTGACCCATCCCACAAGCAAACCTCGAGGAAAAATTCCTGATCCACCGCGGGTTACTACTTTGCGTTTCTTACGAATTCGAAGGTCGTTAGAAACCCCTGTCATCGTTCCAACACTGGCATTTTCACCGTTCCATTTCAATAGCCCAAAAATGCCGTCTTTTTCAATAAGCACATCAATGTTTATATTTTCTGTTAACACGGTTTTGACCAGCGCATAGTGTTCGCTAACGGCGTGAATCACGCCGACGATCCCTCGGCTTGATATTACCCCCATCCCAACGGTAATTCCCTGGTGTTGACCAACATTAATAGTGAAGTAATTGTTTCTCCTTGTAAAGGTTGAATTGATCACTTCAGCCGGAAGGTAACTGTACTGCTGCGCATAAAGGGTATCATCGATTTTAACTGTTCCCCTGCCAAGCTGCATGCAAGACTGGGGCAACTGTTCCCTCAACCATTTGTTTTCCCGCTGCAAATACCGGTTGTTCTTACTAAGGTTGAAATGTTTAGTGACATCGTTTTGTATGGTCCATAAGTTGGCATTGAGCGCGCCGATGCTTGAAAGGTACTGAATACGGGGGTAAGTGAAGGAGGTGAAATAATTTGACAGTGCAAGAAACTGCAGGAAGATAAAAAGCAGAAAAACTTGAAACCGCCGAAAAAAGGCAATTAAATTGCGCATATACAAAGATAGGAAAGTCCAACCACAAAAAGGGTTGTCCTATACAATTAATCCCTGATAAGGAATTGGAAACGGTCGATGTTTTTCAACGCGATACTTGTTCCGCGTGCCACAGCTCTAAGCGGATCGTCGGCAATATGAACGGGAAGTTTTGTTTTGGCTGAAATGCGTTTGTCAAGGCCTCGTAGCATGGAACCTCCACCTGCGAGGTAGATGCCTGTTTTGTAAATGTCAGCGGAAAGTTCCGGCGGAGTCATTTCCAAGGCACTCAATATGGCTTCTTCTATTTTGGAAATGGTTTTATCCAATGCGTGGGCCACCTCAGCGTATGAAATGATGATTTCTTTAGGAATACCGGTCATAAGGTCTCTACCTCTAACGGCATAATCTGGTGGAGGATTATCCAGGTCCGGAAGGGCTGCACCTACCTCAATTTTGATTTCTTCTGCCGTGCGTTCACCCACAAGGATGTTGTGTTGGCGACGCATGTATTCTTCAATGTCGTTGGTAAAATCATCGCCAGCGATTCGGATTGACTTATCACACACAATTCCTCCAAGGGCAATTACGGCAATTTCGGATGTTCCACCACCGATGTCAATAATCATATTGCCCATTGGCTCTTCCACGTCAATGCCAATTCCAATCGCCGCAGCCATTGGTTCGTGTATCATATACACTTCTTTTGCACCTGCATGTTCAGCGGAATCGCGTACCGCCCTTTTTTCCACTTCTGTTATACCGGAAGGGATGCAAATCACCATACGCAGGGTTGGATTAAACAGGCTTCGTCCCGGATTGATCATTTTAATCATTCCGCGAATCATTTGTTCTGCACTTTGGAAATCCGCAATTACACCGTCCTTTAAAGGCCTCACGGTCTCAATCAGTTTGTGGGTTTTACCATGCATTTGTTGGGCCTTTTTCCCAATGGCTACCACTTTACCTGTTTGAATATCTTTGGCAACGATAGAAGGCTCGTCCACCACCACCTTATCATTCTGAATAATTAAGGTGTTGGCGGTACCCAAATCAATTGCTATTTCCTGTGTTAAAAAACTGAATAAGCCCATTTATTACGACAACTACGTTCAAAGCGATTCGCCTTGAAGAGGTAAATTTCGCTTTTTTCCGTTAATAAAACACTATGAAATCGAAAATTAATGTTTAAAATGCCTAATTCCTGTAAAAATCATCGCCATTTCGTTGTCATCACAGTAGGCAATGGACAATTCGTCTTTAATGGATCCTCCCGGTTGGATGACAGCGTTAATTCCCGCTTGATGCGCAATTTCTACGCAATCGGGAAAAGGAAAAAAGGCATCTGAGGCCATAACGGCACCCTGTAAGTCAAAATGAAAGCTTTGAGCCTTGTGAATCGCTTGCCGAAGTGCGTCTACACGGGAGGTTTGTCCTGTACCACACGCCAACATTTGGTTGTTTTTAACCAAAACAATGGTGTTTGATTTAACATGCTTAACAATGCGGTTAGCGAATAATAAATCGCTCTTTTCCTGTGGATTCGGTTCAACCTTCGTAACGCAATGGTATTGGTGGTCTGCATCCCGCGTAGCGTCTCTATCTTGTACCAACAATCCATTGAGCACCGACCGCACTTGTTTTTCCGGTAAAAATGTCCCTTTTTGTTTTAGCAGGATGCGGTTCTTTTTGGATCGAAGCATTTCTAGGGCAGCATCTGAAAAGGAAGGAGCAATCACCACTTCACAAAAAAGGTCATTTAATTCGTTAGCTGTTTGTATATCGATTTCTTTATTCGAGATTAAAATCCCACCAAACGCGCTCACAGGGTCCGCCGATCGGCGGAC
>Ga0315902_10003851_pt1 | contig 22122 bp, 19 predicted proteins | sample LakEriMetagenome_9_FD_203523 | JGI IMG/M metagenome (GOLD analysis project Ga0315902, IMG submission 203523) | Freshwater fungal communities from buoy surface, Lake Erie, Ohio, United States - Buoy 12 MA117 | ecosystem: Environmental > Aquatic > Freshwater > Lake > Lake biofilm | place: USA... | reverse complement strand
CTCGAGAAGGGCAGCGGGCTGAAGGCGGGCGTCGATTTCCACCTCGCCTACTCGCCCGAGCGTGAGGATCCAGGAAATCCGAACTCCAAGCTCCGGATCATCCCCAAGGTGGTCGGCGGCCTGACGCCCAAGTGCCGGGAACTCGCCGAGCGGATGTACACGACCGTCGTCGAGCGGGTGGTGCCGGTCAGTTCCTGCCGCGCGGCCGAGGCGACCAAGTTGCTGGAAAACATCTTCCGAGCAGTAAACATCGCACTCGTGAACGAGCTCAAGGTCGTCTACAAGGCGATGGACATAGACGTCTGGGAGGTCATCGAGGCCGCCAAGACCAAGCCGTTCGGATTCATGGCCTTCTATCCCGGGCCCGGGCTCGGCGGCCACTGCATTCCGATCGATCCCTTCTATCTCACCTGGAAGGCGCTGGAGTACGGCCAGCACACGCGGCTCATCGAGTTGGCCGGCGAGATCAACGGTGCGATGCCGTCCTATGTGGTCAGTCGGGTGGGCGACGCCCTGAATGACTCCGGCAAGTCGATCCGGGGCTCGCGGATTCTCGTCCTCGGCCTGGCCTACAAGCCAAACGTGGATGACGACCGCGAATCGCCAACCTACGAGATCATGCACGAACTCGAGGCCAAGGGAGCGAAGGTGGACTACAACGATCCCTATGTGCCCCAGATCCGGCCGGGCCGCAGCAACCACGAGGTGGCGGGGCGTCACTCCCGGCCCATCTCGGCCGATTACGACGCCCTCGTGCTCTGCACGCAGCACGACGAGTACCGCGATTTCGATTTTGCCGCCCTGGGCGTGCCGCTCGTCGATGCTCGCAACCACGCCCGCAAGAAGCCGGCCCGGTACTACCAGGCCTGACGAGCGGCCTCCACCCTCCCCGTGATTCTCCATGCCATCGCCAACCTCCGCGCCTCCGCGGGCGGGCCGCCCAGGTCCGTCGCGGCACTCGTGGACAACCTGTCGCGCCCCGGGCGACGCGTCGGCCTGTTCTCCAGGCGAATCAATGAGCCCGAGGTGCCGGTCGCGGCCACGGTCGAACGCTTTTACGGCAGTTCCGCCGGCGGAGCCTGGGCCGCGCTTGGGCTCGACGCCCGCCGCCACGCCCGTCAGGAAGTCGCCGCCGCCATCGCCGCCTCGGGCGCGACACTCGTGCATTCGCACGGCATATGGACCCCGGCCTGTCACGCCGTTGCCGCCGCGACCAGCGACGCCGGAGTGCCGCTGGTGATTTCCGCCCGAGGCATGCTCGACCCCGTCGCCCGCGACAGCAAGGCTGCGAAGAAGCGGATCGCATGGCTGGCCTACCAACGGCAGGATCTCGTTCGCGCCACGGCGATCCATGCCACGTCCGCCGCCGAACTGCGATCGATTCGCGCCTCCGGCCTCCGCCAGCCCGTCGTCGTCCTGCCGAACGGCGTCACGCCTCCAGCGATGCTGCCCCCCCGGTCGGCAGATCCATCGCGACCGCGCACGGCCCTGTTCCTCTCGCGGATCCATCCCATCAAGGGCCTGCCGCTGCTGCTGGAAGCCTGGAGCCGGGTGCGGCCCGTTGGCTGGCGCCTCGAGATCGTCGGCAACGACGACGGCGGTCACCGCGCTGAGGTGGCAAAACTGATCGAGGTTCTCGGGCTGGCAGGCACGGTGACGCTCGGCGACGCGGTCGCGGAGGGAGAAAAGTGGCGGCACTACGCGGCGGCCGAGCTGTCGATCCTGCCGACCCGCTCCGAAAGCTTCGGGCTTGCGATCGCGGAAGCCATGCTCGCCGATCTGCCGGTCATCACCACGCATGGCGCTCCGTGGGAGATTCTTCAATCGCATCGCGCCGGCTGGTGGGTTCCGGTCGGCGTCGAACCGCTGGCTGCGGCGCTCGCTGAGGCGACGAGCATGCCGGCGGATGAGCTCGCCGCGATGGGCCGACGGGCCAGCGAACTCATCCGCCGGGAGTTCAACTGGCGGACGATCGCAAACCGCTTGTGGGAAGCCTACGACTGGCTTTTGAACAGCGGCCCCCGTCCCGCGTTCGTGGATGTTGCGTGACGGCCATGGCAGATCACAGCGGCGGCCATGCGGACGGTCCTGGTGCGATTCGCGTCACCCAGGAGCCATGCCTCTTCGTCGGGCCGGACCTCGCCCGCACCGGCGGCGCCGCCTACCACATGCGGCAGATTTTCCGATGGATTTGCACGCCGAGCGTGACATTCGCGACGTTCGGCAGCAGCGTGCCGCCTGACGTTGCGAAACGCGTCGCCCGCGTCGTGCACATCGAGAAGCAGAAATGGACCGGCTACCCGGCAGCCATCTCACGGCTCGCCTCCCTCCTTCGGGAAACTCGGCCGGCCGCCACGCTCGCCTTCGGCATGCAGCCGCTGCTCGCCGCCTGGGCGGCCTTCCGTCTGATCGGCCACCGCCGTGGCCTCGGGTACATCGAAATCACCCGGCCATGGAAGGCATTCAACACGAGCGGCTGGGGCCCGCGCACGTACGCCAACGACTGGTTGCTGCGGCGATCCCTCGCCCGTTGCGACATCGTGACGGCAAACTGTACGGATGGTGTCGAGGAACTGCGAACCCACTTCCACGTGCCAGCGGCGATCAGCCGCCGCGTGCACAACCTGCTCGACTTCAGCGAGTTTCCACCTGGAAAGTCTGACTATCGGATTACCGGCCCGGCCAGGCTGGTCACCACCAGCAGGCTCGTGCCTGACAAGGGGCTGGAAGATCTGATCGAGGCGGTCGCCCGTCTGGCAACGCGACATGACGTCCATCTCACAATCGTCGGCGATGGCCCGCTCCGCGGCACACTGGAACGCCTCGCGCAGAGCAACGCCGTGGCCGACCGCGTCTTTTTTTCAGGCTGGGCAAACCCCCCGTTCGCCCACATTACGGCGGCCGATCTCTTCGTCTTTCCATCGCACTACGAAGGCTTTCCAAACTCGGTTCTGGAGCCGATGGGGCTCGGGGTGCCGGTCGTGACGAGCTTCTGGGGGACCGACGCCCGGGAACTGGCCGCCGCGGGCGCCGTGCTCGGCCACGAGCCCGGGGATGTCGGAGGGCTCTGCCATCAAATCGAGACCGCACTGGAGCAGGAGCACCTGCGTCGCAACCTTGCAGAAAAGGCGCGGGCTTGTGCCGCGCAGTACGACTCGCGGACGGCCGCGTTGGAATACGACCTGCTGTTTGCGGAACTCGCCGCCATTGGGGCTAGCCGCGCCGGCGCGACTGGAGCCTGAATCGACATGGCTTACTCCACGCTCGTGCTGACGAAGAACGAGGCCGTCAACATCGGCCGCTGCCTGGATTCGCTCGCCTCCTGCGACGACGTCGTGGTGCTCGATTCCTTCAGCGACGACGCGACGGAGGCGATCGTCAAGGGAACATCCGCCCGGTTTTGTCAGCGGGCCTTCGACACCTTCGCGGGACAGCGCAACTGGGCCATCGACAACGTGGTCTTCAAGCACCGCTGGGTGCTGCACCTCGACGCCGACGAGTGCCTGACGCCGCAGCTCCACGCCGAACTCTCCCGACTGGCCGACGCCGACGAGAAAAGCGCCTACATGCTCGCCAACCGCGTGATCTTCATGGGCCGCTGGATCCGCCGGTGCACCATGTATCCCTACTATCAGGCCCGCTTCCTCCGGCTGGGCGAGTCGCGGTTCAAGCAGGTCGGGCACGGGCAGCACCTCGACCATGCGACCCGCGGCACCGGCATCGCTCTCGAGCCCTACACCCACTACAACTTTTCCAAGGGCATCGCCGACTGGGTGGCCCGCCACAATCGCTATTCCGACGACGAGGCGCGCCGCATCACCCGCGTCGACCGGGGATTTCTCGCGTCGTTGCCCGAGGCGATCTTCAGCAGCGACGCGGGCGAAAAGCAGCAGGCCCGCAAGCGGTTGGCCGACCACGTGCCTCTGCGACCGCTCGTGCGGTTTTTGTATCTTTTTGTGTGGAAATGGGGATTCCTGGACGGTCGTGCTGGATTCGACTATTGCATGCTGATGGCGTTCTACGACTATCTGATCCGACTGAAGGTGATCGAGCATCGCCAGCAGGCAATGAGGATCGACGCGTGAACGACCGAGAGCGAATGCCGGAACCAATGACCGCGACGCCCGCTCTCGCCGTGGTCATGGCGGTGAAGAACGGGGCCGACTGCGTCGCCAAGGCCGTCGAGAGCGTGCTCTCCCAGTCGTTTCGTGACTTCGAGTTCGTGGTCGTCGACGACGGCTCGACGGACACTACGGCCGCGATCCTGGATCGCTACGCCGCCGCCGATCGCCGCATGCGGGTCATTCACCAGGCCAACCAGGGCCTCGGTCCGTCGCTGAACACGGCCATCCGCTCGACCACCGCGCCCTTCATCGCCCGCCAGGACGCCGACGACGAGAGCCTGCCGGAGCGATTCGAGGTGCAGGTGCGATTCATGCAGGCTAATCCAGCGGTGATCGTGTGCGGCACGTGGGCGGAGTTCGTGCACGAGCCCTGGGGTTATCCATTCGCCTTCACGCCGCCTGAAGCGCCCGCGGAGGTGCGGGAGTGGCTGGAGCGTGGCGATCGTCCGATCGTGCACGGCAGCGTGGTCATGCGCCGGTCCGCGTTGGAGCGCGAAGGCAACCTCTATCGCTTCCGCGGATGCAGCCAAGATCTCGACCTTTGGCTCCGTTTGCTGCCGTTCGGTGATTTTGCCGTGATTCCTTCTTTGCTCTACCGCTACACGGTTTCCGCCTCATCCGCGAGCGCCCGACAATCCTTCCGCCAAGCGGCCGCAGGAAAACTCGCGGAGAAACTCCACGCCGAGCGCCGCGTGAATGGCAAGGAACTCACCGACTGGTGCGTGGAGGAAAGCCGCTATCTCTCGATCACGCCCCCGCCGCAGGTAACGAGCCCGGAAGTGCATGGCGAATACATTCTCGCCGCTCGCCTTCTGCAGGCGGGACAATATCCGCTCGCGGCACGGCACTTCCGCAACTACCTCGCGCAGACGTCTAGCCGCTCACTCAAAGTGGTCGTCCTGCGGACGATGTTGCCGATACTTCCGCTATTGCGAATGATCCTCGCGGCGAAGGAGCGGCTTCTCATAGGCCGCCCCTACGTGCTGCGCTACATCGATCGCTCTGGCCGGAACGAATCCGCGGCCTGACCGCGGCCTCCATCATGCTAATTATTCGCCTCGCGGCCTATGCGTTTTACAAGTGCATCGCCCAATTTCTGCCGCAACCGCCTCGTCTCTTCGGCCTCGGCAAGGTTGCCCGAGGATTGGCCTGCCGGCCTCTGCTCCTCGCCTGCGGCCGCAACGTCAACATCGAGCGGCTTGCCGACATCGGCTTTCACCCGACGGTGCGGATCGGCGACAACTCGGGCATCGGCGTGCGATCCGTGGTAACCCATGCTGACATCGGCAACGACGTGATGATGGGGCCTGAGTTCGTCTATATTCCAGTGGGCCATGTGTTCGACCGCACAGACATCCCCATGCGGCTTCAGGATCGCACATCCTTCAAGCGACTGACGATCGGAAACGACGTGTGGATCGGCCGCCGGGTGATGGTAATGCCCGGCGTGCGAATCGGAGACGGCGCGATCATCGCCGCAGGGGCCGTCGTCACCAAGGATGTTCCCGATTATGCGATCGTGGGCGGCGTACCCGCGAAGGTGATCCGTTTCCGGAAGCCCGGCGACCAGGCCGGCCAGGCCCCCAGGCAGGAATCCACATGACAGAGTCCCACAACCACAAAACCGTCATCGTCACCGGCAGCGCCGGCTTCATCGGCTTCCATACCGCCATGCGGCTGCTCCGCGAGGGCTACGCCGTCGTCGGCATCGACAACGTCAACGCCTACTATTCACAGAAGTTGAAGCGAGACCGACTCGCGCAGCTGGCGGGCATGCCCGGCTGGACGTTTCACGAAGCTGACCTCACCGACCGCCAGCGGATCGCCGAGGTCGTCCGCGCCACCGACCCGCATTGCGTCGTGCACCTGGCGGCCCAGGCGGGCGTCCGCTGGTCGATCGAAAACCCGTGGGCATACCTCGACGCAAACCTCACGGGCTTCCTGTCGATTCTCGAGGCCTGCCGCCATCAGGGCCGGGGCCACCTCGTCTATGCCTCCAGCAGCAGCGTGTACGGGGCTAACACGAAACTGCCCTTCGCCGTGGGCGACACCGTCGATCACCCGATCAGCCTTTACGCGGCCACGAAGAAGGCCAACGAACTCATGGCCCACACCTACAGCCATCTGTATGGATTGCCTACGACCGGCCTCCGCTTCTTCACGGTCTACGGCCCGTGGGGCCGACCCGACATGGCGATGTGGAAGTTCACTGCGGCCATGGTCGCGGGCACGCCGATCGAGCTGTACAACCACGGCCAGATGAAGCGGGACTTCACCTACGTGGACGACGTGGTCGAGTCGATCACCCGCCTCGTGGAGCGGCCGGCGACGCCCGATCAAGCCTGGTCCGGCGACGCCCCGAATCCGGCCACGAGCAAGGCTCCCTGGCGGGTCTACAACATCGGCAACCACACGCCGGTCGAGGTTCGCTACGTGCTCGAATTGCTCGAGAAGCTGGTCGGCCGGAAGACGGAGATCCGCCTGGTCGGCATGCAACCGGGCGACGTGCCGGCGACGTTCGCAGACGTCGAGGCCCTCACTCATGCCGTTGACTTCAAGCCCAGCACGCCGATCGAGACCGGCGTGGCGAACTTCGTCGAATGGTATCGGCGGTATCACGGAGTGTGATGGGTCCGACGGTGTCCCCCACCATGCCGATGCGCAGGCTTGTCGAGCCTATTACGCTCGGCTACGCCTTGATCCTTGAAGTGGCGACGCATTGGCCCTACGACCCGGCTGCCTACCTCCGGATCATGCTGCGCACCGAGCGGCCGCCGTCGGACAAGACGCTCCACTTCGTCGCCTACGCGATCCTGGCCGGCCTGTTCTGGGCGTGCGCCCGCCTCCGTGGCATGGCGGCGCCGCGAGCGACGCTTGCCGTGATCGTCGTGGTCACCGTGTGGGCCGCCGTGGACGAGATGACTCAACCCTTCTTCTACCGCGCCGCCGAACCGCTCGACTGGGTCTACGACATGGTCGGGGCGGCCATCGGATGCGCGATCGCGGCGGCTCTCGACCGCTTCAGCACCGGCGAGCAACGATCGGCATGAGCGATCCGCTGAAACAGGGCACCCTGCTCGTGATCAGTCAGGTCTACCCGCCCGATCCGGCGGCCGTGGGCCAGCACCTGGCCGATGCGGCCGAGGCGATGCGGCGCCGCGGCTGGCGGGTCGTCGTCTACACAGCGGGCCGCGGCTACGACGACCCCTCCGTCCGCTATCCGGCCCGTGAAACCCGGGCCGGCGTCGAGGTTCGCCGGCTGCCGCTGTCCAGTTTCGGCAAGTCGTCGATCGCCATCCGCCTCGTCGCGCAAGCTTTTTTCATGGTGCAGGCGGTGGTCCGCGGGCTGTTCCTCGGCCGGCTCGCGGGCGTCTTGGTCAGCACCAGCCCGCCGTTCGCCGGCTTCGGAGGCACGCTCGTTTCCTGGATTCGACGCGTGCCGCTCGTCTGGTGGGCGATGGACATCAATCCCGATCAGATGGTCACGTCGGGGCGGATCGGTGAGCGATCGCTCGTGGCCCGCGTCTTCGACTGGATGAACCGCCGCACGCTCGCCCGGGCCGGCGCCGTGATCGTGCTCGACGACTACATGAAGGAGCGGATGCTACGGAAGGCGGATGTCGCGGACCGACTGCATGTGATTCCCCCCTGGCCGTTGGAAACGCACCTCGAGGCGATCCCGCCCGCGTCGAATCCCTTCCGCCAGCGACACGGTCTCGACGGCAAGTGCGTCGTCATGTACTCGGGCAACGCCGGCTATTCGACGCCATTGGCGACGCTCCTCGAAGCCGCGAAGCGGGTCGAGGAAGTCGCCGACCTGCGGTTCGTGTTTATCGGCGGCGGCATGGTGAAGCGCGAGATCGACGAGATGGTGGCCCGCGACCACCCGCCCAATATCCTCACGCTCCCCTACCAGCCGCTCGACTCGATTCGGTATTCGCTCTCGGCCGGCGACGTGCACGTGGTCTCCATCGCCGATGAGGGCGTGGGCGTGGTTCATCCCTGCAAGATCTACGGGGCGATGGCCTTGGGGAAGCCGATCCTCGCGCTCGCTCCACCCCGGTCCCATGCGGCCGACATCGTCCGCGACCACGGTTGCGGCTGGGCCGTGCGGCACGGCGACGTCGAGGCGCTGACGGCGATTCTGCGTGGTATCCTCGACATGCCCCGGGAGCAGCTCGAAGCCATGGGGCGGGCCGCAAGGAACGCCGTGAACACCCGGTTTTCGCACGATCGCCTGCTCGGTGGCGTCTGCGACGTGGTCGAGGGCGTGGCGGTCGGTCGCATGGAGCACCGCGCATGAGCATCGCCCCCCCGCCCATCGCCCCCGGCCGTCCGGCCGCCGCATCGGCGGCCGACCTGCTCGACCGCCACGAAGCGGAACTGCGACAGGCGCTCCGCATCCGCCGCACCGAGCAAAAGCTCCTCGCGCTGTATGCGGAAGGCAAGCTCTTCGGCACGGTCCACACGTGCATCGGGCAGGAGTTCAGCGCCGTCGCGGTCGGCCGGGCGATCGCCCCGCACGACATCGTGTTCTCCAACCACCGCGGCCACGGCCATTTCCTCGCCACGGGCGGTAGCGTCGCCAGCCTGATCGCCGAAGTGATGGGGAAAGACACCGGGGTCTGCCGCGGCCGCGGCGGCTCGCAGCACCTGCAGCTCGGCCGCTACTTCTCCAACGGAATTCAGGGCGGGATCGTTCCGGTGACGGCCGGGCTCGCGATGGCCCAGAAGCTCCGCGGCACCGGCGCCATTGGAGTGGTGTTCATCGGCGACGGGACGCTCGGCGAAGGGGCTCTCTACGAGACCATGAACATCGCGTCGCGGTGGGATCTCCCGCTCCTGATCGTGTGCGAGAACAACCTCTACGCCCAGTCCACCTGCCAGACCGAGACAATCGCCGGCGACATCTGCGGCCGCGCGCGGGCATTCGGCATCGAGGCCCGGTCGGGCGACACCTACGACTGGCCCGAACTGCTCGCCGGCATGGAGGCGGCAGTGGCCGGGGTGCGGCACGCCTCGCGGCCGCTGTTCTTCCGGATCGACACCTTCCGCCTCATGGCCCACTCGAAGGGAGACGACAACCGGCCGGCCGACTACGTTCAGGCCCACTGGGATCGCGACCCGCTGGCCGTGATCGAGCGGCAACTGGCGGCCGACCAGCGGTGGCAGCGGCTGGCCGCCGCGGTCGATGCCGAAATCGACACCGCCGCCGCGGAAGCCGACGCCGCCGCCTTCGGTCGCGTCGATCCGCCGTCGCGGGACGGCGCGGCCCGCTGGCAGCCGATTCGCTTCGCCGAGGAGCGGGTCGTCGACTCCGTGCAGCGCGGCCTCAACGAGGCGCTCGCAGCGGATGAGCGGGTGGTCCTCATCGGGGAGGACATCGAGAGCCCTTACGGCGGCGCCTTCAAGTGCACGAAGGATCTGTCGGCGACCTACCCCGGCCGCGTGCGAAACACGCCGATCTCCGAACTGGCGATCGTCGGCATCGGCAACGGCCTCGCGCTCGGCGGCATGCGGCCGGTCGTGGAGATCATGTTCGGCGACTTCGTGACCCTGGCGATGGACCAGTGGATCAACCACGCGGCCAAGTTCGCCTTCATGTTCGCCGACAAGGTGACCGTGCCACTCGTGGTGCGGACACCGATGGGTGGCAAGCGCGGGTACGGAGCCACCCACAGCCAGTCGCTGGAGCGGCACGTCGTCGGCGTGCCTGGCACCGACGTGCTCTGCCTCCACCACCGCTTCCCGGCCGCCGACCTCTACCGGCGGCTGTTCACGACGCTCGACCGACCGACTCTCGTGGTGGAAAACAAGATCCTCTACGGCAAGCGGGTCTCCGCGGAGCCGCCGCCGGGCTACACGCTCGCCGCGACCGATGAACGCTACCCCACGGTGCGGCTCTCGCCCGGCGACACTCCGGCGCTAACGATCGTCGCCCTCGGAGGCATGGGGCTGGACGCCGAGGAGGCGCTGGCGGATCTCTTCGAGGCCGACGAGGTGACCGCTGACCTCTTTCTGCCGACGCGTCTCTACCCGTTCGACGTCTCGGTGCTGGCGGACAGCCTGCGAACGACCCGCCGCCTGCTGGTGGTGGAGGAGGGGCAGGGTTTCGGGTCGGTGGGGGCCGAGATCGCAGCCCAGGCAGCCGAGCGATACGGCGCGGCGGGCCTCTCGGTGGCCCGCGTCGCGGCGGTAGAATCGCCGATCCCGGCGGCGCGGCCCTTGGAAGCGGCCTGCCTGCCGGGCGTGGCACACATCCTGGCCGCCGCCCGCGGCCTTCTGCACGGCGCATCCCATGGCTGAAATCCGCGTTCCCCGCGAAACCGTCAACGACGACAGTGTGCGGATCGTCCGCTGGCTCGCCGCCGACGGCGAACCGGTGCGGGCCGCCGCTCCGGTCGTGGAGATCGAAACCTCCAAGTCGGTCCTCGAGGTCGAAGCGCCCGAGGCCGGCCGCCTGCGAATCGTGCGGCAGGCGGGCGACATGGTGGGCATCGGCGAGCTCCTCGGCCTGGTCGGCGAGGCGGTCCCCGCGGCCCAGCCCATGCCGGTCGCAGCCGCGCCGCAGGCGGCGCCGGCGGCCGGAGCGGCCTCCCGAATCTCGAAGAAGGCCCGCGAACTCATCGTGGCACACGGACTCGACGAATCTGCTTTCGGGCATCTGCCGCTCGTTCGCGAGGCCGACGTGCTCGCGATGGTGGCCGGCCGCGGTCCGACGGCGACTGCCGTTCCCGCGCCTGCGGAGGCTCCGCGACCGGACACGACCGCCACACCCGACACATGGCGGCCCCGCGGCCTGCTCGGCGACGCGGCCCGCTCGGCCGACGAGCGGGGCCGAGGCGTGGTCTGGCTCGTCTGGAACTACTTCTGGCGAAACTGGCTGCTCGGAAATCTCGTGCGGGTGGCTCCGCGCGGCGTCATCAACGTGCTGCACCGCTGGCGGGGCGTGCAGATGGGCCGCGACTGCTACATCGACCCAAACGCCATCCTGGAAACGGCCTATCCCGAGAACATCTCGCTCGGCGACGACGTGCGGGTGACGGCCGGGGCGATCGTCATGACCCACATCAAGGCGCCCCACTACCTGCGTGACAAGGGCTTCGTGCCGGTGGTCCTCCAGCCCGTGCGGCTCGACGACCACTCGTTCATCGGCGTCAACGCGGTCGTCCTCCCTGGCGTGACAGTCGGCAAGGCCGCCGTCGTCGCCAGCGGCGCCGTCGTCACTGCCGACGTACCCCCGTTCACCATGGTGGCCGGCAATCCTGCCAAGGTGGTCAAGCGATTCGGCGACCCGCCGGCGCGGATCTGAACCGAGGATGGCAGGAATGACCGACACGGCCGCCTCGGCATCGTCCCCGGCATTCGCCACATCGTGGCGGTCGGCCGTCCATGGGCCGGCGCGGCTCACCGACAGGCTGCGGGTCTTCGCCCGCAGCAGTGCACTGTCACTTTCCGCGGCCCTCGATCGCCGGCTCGCCGACCGGTTCGTCCGGTGCCTGTATTGCCATTACGTGTTCGACGATCAGGCCGCCGATTTCGAGAACCTGATCAAGCGGCTCAAGGCGCTGGGCACCTTCGTCAGCACCGACGATCTGCTCGGCATGCTCACGGGCGGCCGGCCGGTGGATGGGCGATACTTCCACCTTTCGTTCGACGACGGCTTTCGCAACAACTTCACCAACGCCGTGCCGATCCTGCGTCGGCATGCGGTGCCCGCCATCTTCTTCGTGCCTTCGGGCCTGATCGGTGCCGATTGGGAGCGCACCCGCTCCTACTGTCTCGACGTCACGCATTATCGCACCGTCATCGAGACGCTCCGCTGGGACGATCTCAAGGCGATGCTGGACGCCGGCTTCGAGATCGGGTCGCACACCAGAACCCACGCCCGCTTCTCGGCGATGTCGGCGGAGCACGACCGCCTGAAGGACGAGATCCTCGGGTCCAAGGAGGATCTGGAGAAGGGTCTGGGGTATCGCTGCCGCTACATCTCCTGGCCGTACGGCAAGACCTCCGACGCCGATGCATCTTCAGTGGGATTCACGAAGACGGCCGGCTATGACGCCTGCTTCGGCGCGTTTCGCGGCACGGTGGTTCCCGGGGCGACGGACCGCTATCGCATCCCGCGGCATCACTTCGAGCCCCAGTGGCTGCCGGCCCACGTCGAGTACTTCGCCCGCGGCAACATGGAGCGGGCGGGATGAGGATCATCGTGCTCACCTGCTCGCGGCGGGGCACGGCCTCGCGCATGCTGCCCGCGCTGTGCGCGTGCCCGCAACTGGTGGTCGTGCGGGTGGTGCTCGCCCACGGTGTCTCGCCGAACGCACGCAAGCATCGCTGGCGCCGCCTCCTCAAGATCCTGCGGATCGGCCCCCTCGGTGCGCTCAACGGAATTCGGATGCGGGCGTGGTATCGTGACCCCTCGACCCCGGACGTGGAGGAACTCTGTCGCACGCTGGGAGTCCCGTTTTCCGAGACACCCTTCATCAACTGCGACGAGACAATCCGCCTGTTTCGCGAGGCCGACGCCGATCTCGGCCTGTCGCTCGGCAACGGCTACATCGGCGAGCGGGTGTTTTCGATTCCCCGGCACGGCATGGTCAACCTGCACTCCGAGGTGCTGCCTGCCTTTCAAGGGGCGTCGGCGGTCATCTGGCCGATCTACGAAAACGTTGCCGAGACGGGCTTCACGATTCACCAGGTCAACCGCAAGATCGACGACGGCGACATCCTCCTTCAGGAAAAGTGGCCGATCGTCTTCCGCGACAGTCTGCGGGACACTGTCGCGGCGAACCTCGTGCCCGGACGGGAGCGTTCCCCGGCCGCCATGGTGAAGGTCTGCACCGATTACGCCACGCTCAAGCGGCACGCCGTCAAGCAGACCGGCGGCAGGTCGTATACCACGCCGTCGTTCTGGCAGTTTCTACGGATGCTGCGGAACCATTCCCGGATGCGGGCCGCGCAGCGCGACAAAACCGCACGGTAGGAAAGGATTGCCCACGCGATGATCCAAGCCGTTTCCCCGTCTGCCAGTCAGCCGGCTGCAACCGATCGCGGGCCGCTCAACGCCTTCTGCGTCGATCTGGAGGAGTGGTTTCATTCCTTCGGCATTCGCAGCCGGTACAACGACCCGCGGACCTGGGACGACGCGCCGTCCTGCGTCGTCGCCGATACCGAAGTGCTCATGCGGCTGCTCGACGACGCCGGCGCCCGGGGCACGTTCCTCACGGTTGGCTGGGTGGCGAAGAAGCATCCCGATCTCATCCGCCGGCTCGCCCGCGAAGGGCACGAGGTCGGCTGTCACAGCTATTGGCATCGGCTCGTGTTCGAGATGACGCCGGAGGAGTTTGATCGCGATCTCGCGGACTGCCTCTCCGTGCTGCGGGACCTGACCGGCCAGCCGGTGGACACCTACCGCGCGCCAGGCTTTTCGGTGAAGACCGAGGCGTTTTGGTGCTACCCGATCATGCGGCAGCACGGCATCACGACCGACATCTCCGTGGTGCCTGCCCAGCGCGATCACGGCGGGATCGCCGATTTTCCGCGTGATCCATTTTTGCTCGAGACCACGGCGGGCGACATCCGCTGCTTCCCGGTTTCCGTGATGACGATCCTCGGCCGCCGCATCCCGTTCTCGGGCGGCGGCTACATGCGGCTCTTTCCGCAGTCGCTCATTCACCGGGGCTTTCGGGAAAACCATGCCCAGGGCAGGCCCGGAATGTCGTACATCCATCCGCGAGAGATCAACCCGGACCAGCCGCGACTGGAGCGGCCGCCGTTCTGGAACGCGAAGGAATCCGTCAAATATCTCAAGTACTACATCAACCTCGGCACCACCCGGCGCAAACTCGCCGACATGCTCCGCACGTTTCGGTTCGGGACCGTCCGCGAAGTTCTCGCAGGCCAAGTGGGCCTGCAGCGATACCGACTCGACCTCACCGCTCCCACGCGGCCGGTACTTAAATGAGGGCGATCTGACGGGCCGGACGGCAGCCACACGCGAAACGACTCTTTCGCGGAAGGTAGGCGGCTGGCAACACGATCACCAAGGTTCTTACTTCGCCAGCACGAGCAGCGAATACCCGCCAAACAGTCGAGCCGCCAAATTTCGATTCAGGCAGTCGATCATCCGCCGAACCCCATTCAGCACAGCCGCTTTCCAGTTGCGATTGGGATAATCCAAGGCCCACGGCGTGTAGCGCCAGTCCGCGACCTCAAAGCCTGCCTCGACCAACGTCTCGAGTGCAAGCTCCTTGCTGTAAAAGTGGACGTGCCCCACCCGGCGGCGATTGCCCACGAGCGTGTTCGGCTTGATTATCGTCAGAACGGACAGTTCGAGAGGAATGTGAAAAATCTTCCAGCCAGGCAGCAGTCGAAAACTTCGCAGAAAGCCTGCGGAATCATCGACGTGCTCGATTACGTCAATGCAAAGAATGACGTCATAAGGGTCAGCCGCGGATTCAAATATGTTCTGCGCACGAAAGTGCACCCGATCCGTCTCTCGGCTTTTGCACAGCAGCATCGCCTGGGGCGACATTTCGTAGCCGACAAAATCGCAAGCCGGATAAGCCGCGCTCAACTCCGTCAGAATAGCGCCCGCGCCGCACCCAACTTCAGCGACCCGCGTCGGCTCCAGTCCGTGCTTTCGCATCATTGCCACAATCTGCCCGGCTTTCCAGGGCGAATCCTCGACGTGCCACGTCGGGTTCTTCGTCAGATATTCTCCGTCGCTATATCGGGTTTCCATAATCAAACGCCCTCGGCCTGAGCAGACAATCCTGAAGCAAGTTTCCCGCCCGGCGGAGTATACGTCCGTGCTCTGCCCACGAGAAGCACTGGCGGCGATCTTCTTGGACCATCATCGCATTCGGAGGAACTTGCTCCTGTTCGCTTACTCTTACGTGCGAGTTATCGCGGCGGCCAAGGCGTTCCCCGTCGAACTGAAAGCTTGATCTTGCTGAAAACGGAAGTCGCAGTTGTCGGCGCCGGCCCTGCCGGCATCGTCGTCGCGCTCGAATTGGCCCGCCGGGGCCATGATGTCCTGCTCATCGAGAGTGGCGGCAGACTGCCCGACGAGCGGACGCAGGCCCTCGGCGACGCTGCCATCGCCGATCCCGCCAAGCACGTGGCGATGGGGCTTGCCACCCGCCGGCAGATCGGCGGAGCATCCAACATCTGGGGCGGGCGGTGCGTTCCCTACGATCCGATCGACTTCGACCGGCGGCCGTTCATCCCGGATTCCGAGTGGCCGATCGCGTACGATGACATCGCCCCGTACTTCCAGCGGGCGAGCGACTGGTTCTTCACGGGCCGGTCGGCGTTCAATGCCCATGAAATCCCGGAAATCCGTCACCGGACGCTCGTTCCCGGCCTTCCTGACGGCGACGTGCTCTCGTCCTCGCTCGAGCGGTGGAGCCTGCCCACCAACTTCGGCAGACACTATGCCCGCGAACTGGCGACGACCCTGGGACTGCGGATCGCGGAGGGGCTGACCTGCGTCGAGATCGAGACGGACTCCGCCGCCCGCACCGTCACAGGCCTGCGCTGCCGCCGTCTCGACGGCAGCGAGGTGCGCATCCAGGCACGGCATTACATCGTCGCCTGCGGGGGCCTGGAGACCACGCGGCTGCTGCTTGCCTCACGATCGGTGATGCCTCACGGGATCGGCAACCACTCCGATCTTCTCGGGCGGTTCTACATGGGGCACATCTCCGGCAAGATTGCCGACGTCGTCTTCGACACGCCCGCGAAGGAGACGGCCTACGCCTACGATCGCGATGCCGATGGCGTCTATGTCCGCCATCGACTGTCTTTCAGCCGCGAGGCGCTCCAGCGGGAGCGACTGCCGAACATCGTCGGCTGGCTCGTGAACCCCGAGATCGCGAAGCCGGAGCACGGCAGCGGCGTGCTCTCGTTCGCTTATCTCGCGCTCTCGTCGCCATTCTTCGGCAAGCGTTTCATCGCCGAGGGCATCCGGCAAGCCGCGATCGGCAAAGGGCCCCGAAAGATATGGCCCCACGTCGCCAACATGCTCCGGGACCTTCCCGCGACGGCCGTGTTCGTGCCCACTTTCGCCTACCGCCGCTTTCTCGTCCGCCGGAAGGCGCCGGGGTTCTTCGTCCGCAGCGCCGCCAATCGGTATCCGCTCCAGTACCACGGTGAGCAGGTGCCCACTCCCGAGAGTCGCGTGACGTTGTCCGACGAGAGCGATGAATTCGGCATGCCGCGGCTGCGAATCGATCTCCGGTACTGCCGGCAGGACGTGGACGGCGTGGTGCGGGCCCATGAACTCTGGGACGCCCACCTCCGTCGCCACCGCTGCGGACGCATCGAGTACCACGCCGGCGATGTCCGGGCGTCGATCGAAGCACAGGCCGCCGATGGCTACCATCAGGCCGGCACCACCCGCATGAGCCGCGACCCGGCCCACGGCGTCGTGGACGAGCACCTGCGCGTCCACGGCATCGGCAACCTGCACCTCGCCAGCAGTTCCACGTTCGTCACCAGCGGCCAGGCAAACACGACCTTCATGATCGTGGCATTCGCCCTCCGGCTGGCCGATCGGCTCCACGAGGCCCTGCAGGCATGAGCCCGCCCTCGCCCATGGATGCTCCCTCGATCGAACTCGTGCCGCTCGGAGTCGCCGACCTTCGAGTCACCCGGCTTTGCTTCGGGACAGGCACGCTGTTCCGGCTCCACTCCAGCCGCCAGCGGCAGCGACTCCTCGACGCAGCCTACGCCCTCGGCATCCGGCATTTCGACACCGCGCGATCGTACGGACTCGGTGACGCGGAACGCGAGGTGGGCCGGTTCGTGGCGCGGCACCGGGAACACGTGACCGTGGCGACGAAGTTCGGCATGCGGCTGTCGAGGACCGGCAGCCTGCTCAAGCCGTTACAGACCGCGGCGCGCCGGGTGATCGGCGTCTTTCCCGGCTTGCGGAAACACCTCCGAAAACGGCAACTGCCAATCATCGCCCCGCGATCGTTCGACCTGGCAACCGCCAAGGACAGCTTGCAGTCCAGCCTCCGTGAGCTGGCCGTCGAGCGAATCGACATTCTGTTTCTACACGAGCCCGACCAAGGCACCGCGATCGCCCCCGAGCTCACCGACTGGCTGGCGACGGCACGCGACGAAGGTCTCATCCGCACGTGGGGCCTGTCGGGGCCGCTGGCGTCGATTCTGGCGGTCCGGGAGCAATCGCCGGCGCTCGGCGCGGTGATGCAGTACGCGAGCGACGCCGTGTCCCGGACAGCAGGGCCGGCACCGCCCACGGGCCCCCGGCTGACGTATTCGCCGTTTGCCAACGCCCTGGATCCGATTCTGACCACTCTGGCCAACTCGGCCCCGGCAGCGCACGACTGGCAACGCCGCCTCGATTTGCCCACCGCCAAGGGCGCCGTGGCGGAACTGCTTCTGGCGGATGCCTGCACGGAACCGTATCGCGATCCAGTCGTATTTTCGACGACCAGTGTTCGCCATCTGGAAACACTCGTGCAGGCGGCCTACGATCCGGGGATGCTCGGACGCGTGCCAGAGTTTCGCGGGTGGATCGCCGACCACGTGCGCCCCTCCGGCGGCGGCATCGCCGGGTGAGCCTGGGCCAACTGTTCATGAGTGTTCCCGATCCCGCTGACCGGCGGTTCTATGCCGGCGAATACCGCACCGCGCTGCCGCTCGCCAATCGGCTCGCGCGAGCGGCGTGGGGCGTCGTCGCGGCGACGCTCTTCCGCGTGTCACCCATACCGTTCTTCGCCTGGCGGCGTGCCCTGCTCCGGCTGTTTGGCTCGGCCGTTGCCTCGTCGGCGAAGGTCTACCCGTCGACCCGCATCTGGGCGCCCTGGAACCTCGTCATGGAGCACGGCTCCTGCCTCGGGCCGGAGGTCTATTGTTACAACGTCGCCCCGGTGCACCTCGGCGTCGATTCGACCGCCAGTTTCCGCTCGTTCCTTTGCACAGCCAGTCACGACATCCGCCACCCTGAACGGCCGCTGATCACGGGCCCGATCCGACTCGAACGGGGCGCATACGTGTTCGCCGATGCGTTCGTCGGCATGAACGTGACCGTCGGCGAGGGCGCCGTCGTCGCGGCCCGGGCCGTCGTCGTCAAGGACGTGGCCGCGCATGATGTCGTCGGCGGCAATCCCGCACGCGTCATCGGCCGGCGCGATCTCATCCAGCCCGTGGACTGACATGCCCACTGGCGGCCGCATATGGGACGTCTGCCTGACGCATGACCGGGCGTATGGTGGCCTGTATCGCTCGGTAGGGAACTTCGCCGCGGCTCTGGATGCCCATATCCTGTCTTTCGACGACTCGCGGGCAGCCAGGCCGCCGATTGAAGATGAGGGGCGGCTTCATCGCTTGCAATGCCGCCCGGTACCGGTCAATCGCGATTGCTGGTTCGTGACTCCGGCGATGAGGCGGGAGGCGAACCGCACGACGGCCGACGCCACGGCCCTGATGGTGCATTCGCTGTTTCGAGGCCACGCTTCCTGGTCCATGGACGCGGCGCGTCGCCGTGGCATCCCCTACGCAGCCGCCCCGCATGGGAGCCTCGATCCCGTGGGCATGCGTCGCCGGTCGACGCTCAAACGCCTGTGGATGCGGGTCACGGGCCGCACGTTTCTCGAGCGGGCCAACGCCGTCTACTTCGCCAGCACGAGGGAGATGCAGGAAGCCCTGCCGTGGGCACCGAACTGCCGGCCGGTGGTCGTGCATTGGCCGATCGCAGTGCCCGATATGGACCAACGGACCGTGGCCCGTGAATCGTTCCGCCGCCGCCATGGCCTTCCGGAGGACGAACGCTTGCTGCTTTTCGTCGGCCGGCTGCACTCGATCAAACGGCTGTTTCACCTCATCGACGTCTTCGTAGCAGCCGGTCCGCAACGCTGCCGCCTCGCGATCGTCGGCATGGACGGCGACGTTCGACGTGACGCAATCCAAGCCTACGCCGCCTCACGCGGCTGTGACCGCGTTCACGCACTGGGCGCCCTGCACGGCACGGAACTCACGCATGCCTATCTGGCGAGTGAAGGCTACATCTCGCTTTCTTATCGCGAGAACTTCAGCTACAGCATGGCCGATGCGCTGGCATGCGGCCTACCGGTCATCCTTTCACCCGGGCATTATCTCGCGTACGACCTGCCGCACCAATCGAACGGAGCGTTTGCCTGTGGATGGCTGCTGCACGACGATGGCCTGTCAGCCGCCGCGAATGCGATCAAGCGGTTCGCGGCGGCGTCATCGAGCGAACTCGCCGACATGGGCAGCTGCGGCCGTGCGTGGGTGCTCGCCAATCTCACGTGGGAGAAGTTTGCAGCTACCGTGCGTGGCGGCTTGCTCTCCCCATCAGGCTGATTTCCGGGCGGCTCTCCTCCGGGCCCGCCAGCGTGAAAAGCCTGCACCGCCCGCAACAGCCATCGCTGCCAGCACCCAGGCCGATGGCTCCGGCACGGGTGCAATCCGATAGATTGCGCCGGCGGCATCCGCAGGCACGCCGCCGACGGTCCCGTAGAACGCGCCCGTGGTACTCAGATCCGTCAGATACAACGCGTCGGCCGTTGCCAACAGGCCGTTCGGATGCCCCATTTGCTGGTTCTCGATGAAGTGGAAATACGAGCCCGTGGCAGGATTGCAGTAGATCAGCGGATTCTCATCGTTGGCCGCCCCTCCGGCGTTGTAGACGCCGGAAAAGGGAACGAATACTCCGCCGGTGAAGTCGGCAGGAAAGGCCGCCGGTGCCAGGGCGAGTTCGACCGCCCCCTCGCTCTTTTCCCCGCTGATCGGACGGAATGCTGCCAGCGGCAAAGTCACTCCCTCCGTCGGCCCGACGACGGCTCCCGTCGCATAGTCCGTGTACGTGCCGGCGAAGCCGAAATTTGGCACCGTGGACCCCACGTCAGCGGCAGCGATGAAGTTCAACTCGTCCGCCGAGAGCGACCGGCTGCGGTTTGCCGGGTCGTCGATGCCATTATCCTGCAGCCACAGGTTGCCGGCGGCATCAAACGTCATACCGGCAGCGTTGCGGAGCCCCGCGGCAATCCGTGTCGGCGCCGCCACCGACAGGCCGCCTTCCGATTCGCTCACCAGCACGCGGTAGATCGAGTCTGGAATCAGAGACGCGGTCGAAAACATGACGCCGCTGCCTGACAGGGTCACCGTATCCGTCGGAGCAGTCGATGCGGCGTTCAGTTTGGCGCCGACATTGAAGTAGAGTTCGACTCCACCACCTACCGCCGGACGTGTCGCCAACGCATACGTCGTGTGCTCGAAGCCGACGGGAAAGGAAAACTGAAGTCGCCCGGCGGCCGCCAGCGCCGTCTCGGCAGAACTGCCGGTACGCCAGAGCGTGATCGTCTCGTTGCCTTGCCTGGAACTCAGCGCCGCCACCAGCCCTCCAACGTGCCGCACGCTCGTCACCAGACCGGGCAAGCCGCTGGCCATCACCTGCGGCCCACCATCGGCGACGCCGTCGCCATTGGTATCGACCAGCCTCACCAGGGAGCCCGTTCCGGACGACCAAAGACTCGAATTTGGGCCGCCGCTGCTTGTGGCAACCAGCAGCGAGCCGTCGCCCAAGGTCGTCATACTGGTGGGGAAGGCCAGTCCCGTGGCGAAGGCGGTGATTTCGAACCGTGATCGATCTTCCGAACGTGCAAGGGTCGGCGCAGTGGCCCACGTCTCCCCATGGCCGCCCATGAGCCCGCTCGTAACACTTACTACGCCGGCGAGAATCGCACGATACTGAAAAACTTTTCTGCGATCGCGCCTCTCAGCGTGACTACCGATACCCTGCATATTTTATTGTCCGCGAATGGACGGATCAGCGTTCTTGGCCGATCCCCGGCTCTCCGGAAATGCTCCGGAACCGACGATTGTTTCGCAGATAGTTGCCGAGAACAACCAGGGCCAACGGACGGGCCCACTGGTGAGCTTCGGTGTCGCCCATGTAACGGCCCCAGAGTTGCTTGATCGACCCCGGCGCGAAGATGTCGCAATTTGCCACCTCCTCGACGGCCGCCTCGCACTCGTCGCGCAGCGGCCCGGCCATCCATTGCCGAAATGGCAGCGTGAAGCCCCGCTTGGGCCGGGAGAACACCTCGGCAGGCAGCACGGATCGCATCGCCTCGCGGAGCAAATGCTTCGGAGCTCCGCCCGGCGGCGCTTTTATGCGGCCAGGCAGGGCACCCACGACTTCCACGCATCGGCGAGAAAGGAACGGAACACGGATTTCGAGCGAGTGCGCCATGCTGTTGATGTCGGCATCACGCAGCAGCGTGTTGCCCATGTAGAGCAGGCTTTCCACCTGGGACACCAGGCCGAAGGAGTCGGTATCCGTAGTCCGAAAAGGCTCGATCGCCTCCGCGGGCAGGAACGTCGGCGTCAGGCCCAGCCGACCGGCGTCAAGGCCGAGTTGCGTCAGCGTGGCGTTGCTCGACAAGCGACGGGAATGAACCGCGAGCTCAAACAGCGAACAGCTGCCGGATACCTGATCGACGATTTTTTCCCGCTGGCTCGCTGGCAGTCCGCGCGCGAAAACCTCGGCAACGTTTCCTCGCAGACGCTGCGGTAGCCACCACGTCCCGGCAAGCATCCGCCGCAGCAGCGGCACTCGCCGAAAACTCGGATAGCCACCAAAGATTTCGTCGCCGCCCAGTCCCGATAAGGAGACCGTGATTCCGCGATCACTCACCGCGCCACTGATCGCGTAGGTGTTGAGACCGTCGATGCTGGGCCGATCGATCGCCTTCAGCCATTGGCTCCACTGCGACAGCAACCAGTCGTCGTCGAGAATGGTCTGAAAATGGTTCGCACCCAGCGCATGCGCCGTGGCAGCGGCGTCAGCTGCCTCGTCTTTCTCACCAGCCGACTCGAATCCCACGGCAAATGTCTGCACAGCCCGCCCCGGACTGCGAGCCAAAGCGGCCATGGTCGCACTATCGATGCCCCCAGAAAGAAACACACCCAGCGGCACGTCGGCCACGCACTGCTCCCG
>Ga0315902_10003848_pt1 | contig 22137 bp, 29 predicted proteins | sample LakEriMetagenome_9_FD_203523 | JGI IMG/M metagenome (GOLD analysis project Ga0315902, IMG submission 203523) | Freshwater fungal communities from buoy surface, Lake Erie, Ohio, United States - Buoy 12 MA117 | ecosystem: Environmental > Aquatic > Freshwater > Lake > Lake biofilm | place: USA... | reverse complement strand
AGCTACGGTGGTCCCTGAGTGGCGTGATATTAACGCCAGCCAAGACTTCCATAGTTGGCTGCTTGAGGTTGATCCTCTGACCGGGCTTACCCGGCAGACCTACCTTGATGATGCTCAGCGTAACCTCGATGTGCGCCGTGTTGCTGCTTTCTTCACTGCCTGGGAAGGTTCAAATGGTCGATCTGTTGCTCAACCAAATCGGGGCGTAGTGGATTCCCAACTCGATAAGCAGGTAGCTCCGGGGCGTAGTCGCGGGGGCAGTGTCCCCTCTACACAAGCACCGAAGACCTATTCCCACAAGGATATCGCCAAGTTCTTTGATGATGTTCGTAAGGGTGTTTATCGGGGTAAGGAATCTGAACGCGACCGTATCGAGCGCGATATCTTTTCCGCACAGCGGGAGAATCGCATTGTCGCAAATGGTTAAATGGAGATAAGCTATGAGCTTCCCTGTTGCTCCTGGCCGTCCCAACTACTCGGGGAATTTCATCCCTGAGATTTGGTCCGGCAAACTGATCGAAAACTTCTATGACGCCACGGTCCTCGCGGCGATTTCCAACACTGACTATGAAGGCGAGATTCGTAATCAGGGTGATACGGTGAATATCCGTACGACCCCGAACATCACGATCCGCGATTACGTCAAGGGGCAAAACCTTGTCGTGGAAAACCCCGACAAGCCGAAGCTCCAGTTGGTTATCGACAAGGGCGAATACTTCGCTTGCGTTGAGGATGATATTGATCGCGTTCAGTCTGATGTGAAGCTGATGGACCTGTGGTCCAAGGATGCTTCTGAACAGATGAAGATCAAGATCGACCAGCGCGTTCTGACCGACATGCTGCCGGATATTGCGTCTGGTAACAAGGGCGCCACCGCTGGTGCGGTGTCTTCCGCGTTCAACCTCGGCACGACCGCTTCTCCGCTGTCTGTGTCTAAGGATGGCGCTGGTGGCACTGCTTCCGTGCTCGATCTGATTGTGGATATGGGCACCGTGCTTGATGAAGCTAACTGCCCTGAAGCTGGTCGCTTCCTGGTAATTCCGGCCCGCATGGCCGGTCTGATCAAGAAGTCCGAGCTGAAGGATGCTTCTCTCGTTGGTGACGGTGTTTCCGTGATCCGCAATGGTCGCCTTGGCATGGTGGATCGCTTCACGCTGTATGTCAGCCATAACCTAAAGGTTGACACTGGCGGGAAGTACAACATCATCGCTGGTACGAAGATGGGTCTGACGTTTGCTTCTCAGATGACTGAGATGGAAACGATCCGCTCCGAAACGACCTTCGGTAACATCATCCGTGGCCTCCAGGTCTATGGCTATAAGGTTGTGAAGCCTGAAGCCTTGTCCCAGGCCGTTGTGACCTTCGCCTAAGGAGCACCGACATGACCGCATTTACTGACTCCTACGGCTTTAATAAGGGCTCCACAGCCTACCCGTCCACCTACACCAACCGCTTCACGGTAGTTGAGATTGATCTCGACTTTGCTAAGATTGCGGCTGCGCGTTCGGCGGCGGGTGTGGCTGCCCTGGCCTCTACCGATACCCTGGTCCTTTGCACGCTGCCAAAGGGTACGTTCGTTCTGAACGGCTCTGCGGTGCTTGTGAAGGCTGAGGGCGCTGCTGCCAACATTGACGTTGGTATCGGCGGCGGCACCACCGACTTCTGGATCGACGGTTTCGATCTGAATGGTACGGTTGGTACTGTTGGCGGTTATGCCGATACTGCGGCTTATCTTGCTACGGCTGCTACCAACGTGCTGCTGACCATGAACAGCAGCAACGTTGACACGGCCCGTGTGAAGATTCAGCTTGCTGTGATCGACATGGGCGCCGATCAGGGTAGCATCCCAAGCGCATAACCCGGTGGGGGCTTCGGCCCCCATCTCCAACAGGAGATAGATCATGGCTCTCTATACGGGTATTACGCAGTCTAACCTACGCGCTATTGAAGCGAAGGTTGATAGCCTCGTGGTTGGTACGGTTACCAGCATTGCTGTTCCGGTTTCCGCCGGATCAACTTTGACTGTGACCGCTGCTTCCCATGCCGGGAAGATTATCGCTTTGGATGCCGCTGCGGGCTCCACTGTGACGCTTCCTGCGGCAACCGGTACGGGTAACGTGTACACCTTTGTGACCAAGGCTCTTGCTACCAGCAACAGCCATGTGATCAAGGTGGCCAATGCGACCGATGTGTTGTCTGGGTCGTTGACCGTGGTTGATAACGCCGATGGCACTGCCACGACGTTTGGGACCGTGGCTGCGAGCGATACGATTACATTGAACCGCACCACGACCGGCTCGGTGAAGATTGGTGAGCGTATCAACATTGTTGATGTGGCTGCTGGTTATTTCAGCGTCACTGGCACTGTTATCGCTACCGGTTCTGAAGCTACGCCGTTCAGCGCAACCGTGTCTTAATGAATAGGGGCTTAGGCCCCTATTCTCCTTTTTACTCAGGAGCTACGTGATGCCCACAAACCTGACTGGTAGTAAGATCAAGGATACTTACAGCCAGCTCCTTCATGTTGATGGGGGTCCAGCGGCATCTGAGAAAGTGGTGTATAGCGGCACTGGGGTTGCTACTGCTTTGTCTGTAGGAACCGGTTCAGCGTCCGTTGATAACCTGAAGTTTGACGGTAATACTATCTCATCTACGAATACCAATGGTGATATCAACATAACGCCCAATGGTACGGGTGCAGTTGTTATCCCGACTGCTACGTTTACAACATTAAACGCAGCTACTTTCAGCACTACTGCTGCGGCAGCACATATTGATCTTACGGGCGCCACGTTTACCGCCGACGGCACAGATACCAATATCAGTATCACCCTGGTTCCCAAGGGGACCGGTAAGATTGTCGCTGACGGCGTTGGTATAAATGGTGGTGTGATTTCTACCACTATTACAAACCAGAACCTGACTCTCTCGCCAAACGGCACCGGCGAGATTGTCGCTACAAGCCCCTTTGGTTATGGTGGTTCGGGTACCGGCGGCACGGTTACGCAGGCAACAAGCCGCACCACAGGTGTCACGCTCAATAAACTGAGCGGTCAGATCACGCTGTTCGCATCTACGGCGCTCTCTGGGCACGCCTCCAATGAGTTCACTCTGACCAATAGCTTCATTGATGCGACCGATGTGGTTCATGTCTGCTTTGCTTCTGGTCTGACCGGTGCAAGTTATGGCGTGACGGTTACTGCTGTTTCCGCTGGGTCGTGTAAGATCACGGTCTCCAACTTCAGTAATTCGGCTACGCCCTCCGATACCCCCGTGCTTAACTTCGTTGTTATCAAAGGAGTAAACGCCTAATGGCCAAGACCCCTGCATGGCAGCGTAAGGAAGGGAAGAACCCAGAGGGCGGTCTGAACGCTAAGGGGCGAGCATCCTATAACCGCGCTAACCCTGGTAAGCCTGGGTTGAAGGCACCTCAGCCTGAAGGTGGCCCGCGCAAAAAATCATTCTGTGCAAGAATGACCGGCATGAAGAAGAAGCTGACCAGCGCCAAAACGGCCAACGATCCCAACAGCCGCATCAATAAAAGCCTGCGGGCCTGGAACTGCTGATGGCCGCGTCGATCCCCAAGAACCCCTCCCTTTGGTCTCGCGTGAAGGCTGAGGCTAAGGCCAAGTTCAAGGTGTACCCAAGCGCCTACGCTAATGCGTGGGCTGCCAAGGAGTATAAGAAGCGCGGCGGAACGTGGGGAGGCTCGGACAACCGGGTATCTAAGCGTGGCTAAGGGTGGCCTTGGCAAGTGGTTTGGTGAGAAGTGGGTTGATGTGAAAACCGGGAAGCCTTGTGGGCGATCCGGTGCCAAGGATACCCGTGGGTATCCTGCTTGTAGGCCAAAGGCCGCAGCCGCTAAGATGACTTCCTCGCAGAAGCAGACTATGGCTGCACGTAAGACAGGCCCTGCCCGGCAGTCATGGCCCGTTACCCCTTCTGGAAGGAAGAAGTAGATGGCTAAGAATTGGATTGCTGGCGCAATCAAGAAACCCGGTGCGTTGCGGGCTTCTTTGGGTGTTAAAAAGGGTGAGACGATCCCAGCTAAAACCCTGGCTGCTGCGGCTAAAAAGCCTGGCAAGATGGGGCAACGTGCGCGTCTGGCACAGACACTGAAGGGTTTTAAGAAATGACTATCCGATACCTTAAAAGCCGTAAGGACGGGTGGATTTTTGAGTGGGACCCCATCCTGGCTCAGAACCCGATTCTGTATGAGGTGACTGAGGAGGAGGCTTATCCCGAGCGGTTCATCCCGGTTGCGGCGATTGAAGCTGTGGCCGCTAAACGCACTCGCAAGAAAGCCGAACCTGTGAACTTATTTACGGCTGACATCTCAGAAGAACCGGGTTATACTAATGAAGCTCTCAATGCTGAGGCTTCTAGGGGTCTGCCAACGTGACACCTTCGGACGTAATCGTGGAGGCGCGCAAGCTCCTTCAGGATACACAATCACCGTATCGCTATAGCGACGCAGACCTTGTTGGGTATGTGAACCAGACGCTAAAGCGGATGGCGGTGTTTCGTCCGACTTTGTTTACGAATATTACAAGTGTTCCGCTCACTGGTAATACGGTCATTCAGGACCTACCATCGGATGCTCACCGGCTTGTTCAGATTTTCTATATAGATAACTACAACTCGGTGAATGAGGTTGAGCGAGAGGTCCTTGAGCGAGCTTATCCGCAATGGGTGTCTGACCCGGCGGGAATACCGTTCAATTTTATTCGCCACCCGAGGAACGCTACCAAGTTCTTCCTTTACCCTCGGCCTATTGCTAGTCTGACGGCCACCGTGGAGTACGTGGTTGAACCTACAACATATTCTCTTAACGATACCATCCTGTATCTGAAGGACACTTACCTCGGTGTGGTCGTTGATGGCGTTGTGTTCCTTGCTTCCTCGATTGATGATGAGCATGTGAACTCCAACCGCGCCAAGTTGTTTTTGGATTCCTTTACGCAGGCTTTGGGGGTTGACCTCCAGCAACAAGCTATCCTTGATAATGAACGCCCGCCTGCCGGGGGTAATCGCTGATGGCCACTCGCCCTTTCTCCACGCTGTCTGCTAAGGTCAGCGCAAGCGTCCCAGGATGCCCCTACCCTTTGGTGGTGCAGTATATTCGTGATGCGGCTATTCGCGTATGTGAGCGTGCCCTGGTGTGGCGCTACGAACAGCCCGCGTTTAGCTTGACCCCGGGTGTTTATCAGTATTCCTTCAACAAGCCGGATGATACGCAGGTGCAGGCAGTCCTATCTGCCACCCTGAACGACACCCCGCTTGAGATTCTGACCCTAGATAACGCCACCAAGCTCTACCCCAAATGGCCGATTCTCTCGACCACCAGCACAACTATTGCTGAGAATGGGACTGAACCTCGGTCGCTTGCCCAGGTGGATACCTATCGGTATGTAGTATTACCTGCGCCTGATGCGGCTGTAACCTACAGCCTCCGCATGATCTATGCCCTCAAACCATCTCGCAGTGCGCTTGAGATGGATGAGTCTGTGTTTAATGAATATGAGTTGCCAATTCTTCATTCGGCCCTTCAGAACCTTCTGGTGATGCCAAAGACTGAGTGGGCTGACCGCGAGTTGGCTACTTACCACGCCAAGCAGTTCGTCTTCACTATGGGTGAGGCTCGGGCTCAGGCCAATCTAGGTGTGTTCCGGGGTACCATGTCTGTGCGGTTCCCACCGTTTGCGTAGGAGTGACCCATGGACCCCCGCATAACCGATACCCGCATCCGTTTGGTTAAGAATGATACCGGGCCTCAGATTCAGGTTACCCTGACTGACGATGCTACGGGTGCAGCTATCAACCTGAGCGGTGCTACAGCCACATTGCACCTAAAATCCTTGGCTACGGGTACCGTGGTGCTTAGCCGGGCTATGATTATCCCTGAAACAACCGCAACTCAAGGTATTGCTCTTGTAGTTTGGGGGTCTTCAGACCTTAACCAGACTCCGGGTGATTACGATGGTGAGATCGAAGTGGTCTTTTCCTCCGGTATGCGGCAAACCGTGTATGATGTCCTGAAGTTCAGGATACGAGATCAGTTTGCGTGAGGATAGACCCTACCCTTGTCCGTATTCGGGCTAGAGTAAAGGCCGCAGTTGCTAATCCTGCGGTCAAAGCAAGCACCATAAGTGCAACCATTTTGGCTCCTTACATACGTATAAGGACCGTATTAGGGCATTTTTTCAAGACTCTTTTCCCTTCTGATTCAGTTTCTATAAATGACGGGCAGAACTATTTTGCTGAAGATTATGTAGAGCTTGGATATGTTGCCATTCCGTTCTATATCAGCTTTATCAAGGTGCTTTCTGACACTACAACTGTACTTGAAGCCTTTGCTTTACGCTGGTCTCGAGGACTCACCGAGTCCGTTACCCTAGCTGATACTTCGGCAGTTGTATTAAGGAAAACACCTTCTGAGGTTCTTGCCCTAGCAGATACGGCCACCAGGGATTACACTAAAACCGTTAGCGAGCTGGCAACTTTAGCTGATAGTGCAGCAAAGTCGTTCACTAAGGGCCTGTCCGAAGCATCTATTCTGGCGGATGTTGTTGCTTTGTCAGCTAGGCTTGCTATTATAGAACAACCGGTAGCTTCGGATAGCGGTATCCTGCAAATGCAGGATTACTGTGCGTTTGACTACTTTGCTGAGGATTACGTGGGTGAATCCCGTACCTTCACTTGAGGAGCGATATGATGGGAACGGTTGAGAAGTTAGGCTTGACGGGACGCCTCACTATCGTCCTCAAGGGTGCTGATGGCAAAGTCAAGGAAACCCGTGAGGTTAAGAACCTAGTGGTAAACACCGGCCTTGGGCATATTACTGCCCGTATGGTCGGCACATCGCAGGGCGTTATGAGTCACATGGGTCTCGGCGCAGGGACCACGGCTGCCGCTGCGGGGGATACTGCTTTAGGTAGCGCACTTGGCTCCCGTAAGGTTTTTGATAGCGCCACGCGGAGCGGGTCAAATAACGAGAGTATCGTTTATATCACCACATTTAATCCGGGTGAAGCTACGGGGGCTGTGACTGAAGCGGGCATATTTAATGCCCTTACTTCCGGCGTTATGCTCTGCCGCACTGTTTTTTCCGTGGTTAATAAGGGTGCTTCCGACACCCTTCAGATCACTTGGACCGTGACCCTCTCGGCATAACGAGGTTCCAATGACCACTATTGTTACCCGCGCAGGTAAAGGGTCTCCCCTCACTAACACTGAGGTAGATACCAACTTTACGAATCTGAACAGCGATAAACTTGAGACCTCAGGGGGTACTCTCTCGGGGCCGACAGTTGTTTCTGTCAACTCCGCATCTGACGCCCTCCGCATCACCCAAACAGGCGCAGGCAATGCGCTGGTGGTTGAGGATAGTGCTAATCCTGATGCTACGCCGTTTGTGGTGGATGCTAGTGGCAAGGTAATCAACGGTTATACGGCAACTTTTGCTGGGCTTCCTGCGACCAGTGCCGAATATACTCAGCTTGGTTCTATCGGTTTTATGCAGAACGGACGCTATAACGCAGCGTCTAGTGGTCCAGCTTACAACACAATGAAGTCGCGTTCGACCACGATTGGATCGTGGTCAATTGTGTCATCAGGCGATGAGGTTGGTGCTTATCGCTTCTGGGGTGATGGCGGCTCTGCTTTTATTGAAGCTGCTCGCATCACTGCCGCCGTTGACGGCACCCCCGGCACCAACGATATGCCTGGGCGTTTGATATTTAGCACCACGGCTGATGGCGCTTCCAGCCCGACTGAGCGGATGCGGATTAGTAATGAAGGAAGTGTTGGCGTTGGCGCTGTATCTCAAGCACAAAACACTCTGCGTGTAACTCGTAATATTACGGGTAGCACTTTTTCCGCAGGTATTGTGTCTGATGGCCAAGTGCAATCTGGCGTCACCTCCAGAGCAGATTATTTCCTCTCCGCTGCTGCTTGTGCTGCTGGAACGTACGGAGCCATTAATGGCTTTCAGGCACAACAAAGCACTTTTACAGGCACTGTAGCCATTCAAAATGGTTATCGTGCTGATGCTTCGCTGATAGGCGCCACCACTAACACTGGGTTTATAGCAGAAAACACCGCTGCCATTACGGCTGGCAAGACAGCTTACGGGTTTTATTCCGCAGTAAATACAGCAACAGGTGGCGGCACAACTTGGGGCTTCTACGCTGGCGGTACTGCCGCCAATTACTTTGCTGGTCAGGTCCAGCTTGGCGCTGGCACTGCTGCTGCTCCGGCACTCAGCACAACGGGCGACACCAACACTGGTATTTTCTTCCCTGCCGCTGACACGATTGCCTTTACAGAGGGCGGTGTTGAGTCGATGCGCATTGACAGCAGCGGCAACGTGGGGATTGGGACGAGTTCTCCGGGTTCAACGCTTGATGTTAATGGCGCAATCACGGGTCGCGCAGTAGGTGGTGAAGGGGGAGAGTTACGCCTTAATAATCCAACGAACGCAAGCGTTGGGATGTATGTTGATGTTTCTTCTGCCGATAGTGGGCGTGTTTTTAGCGTTTCAAATAACTTCGTTCTTTCTTTGGGGCAGTTGGGCGGAACTGGTGGGGCTGTATTGCTTTACACTGCCGCTACTGAACGCTTCCGCGTTGGTCCATTAGGCCAGCTTGGTATTAACGGCGCAAACTACGGCACCTCGGGTCAGGTATTGACCTCCAATGGTTCTGCCGCTGCGCCTTCGTGGCAGGCTGCGGGTGGTGGTGGCACAGGCGCTCTCAAGAACGTGCAGGTATTTACCTCATCCGGCACCTACACGCGCACCAGCGGCGTTACCACGGCGGTTGTGGTGGCTGTTGGTGGCGGTGGTGGTGGTAAGGGGGCTACGGGAAAAACTGCGGGCGGTAACGGCGGCAATGGCGGCACCACCTCATTTGGTTCCCATGTAACTGCACTTGGCGGTACTGGCTCTACCGGGACAACGGGCGGTGCTGGAGGTACTGGCGGAACAGGGGCAACTATTGCAATTAAAGGCCAGGGTGGCGGCGGGAGCTTTACTTTCGCAGTCGGCGCAAATATTGGCTCACTTGGCGGTAGCGCGGGCGGTGAAGGCGGCGGCGCTGGCGTAAGAAACAACTCTGCTGGTAACGCGGGTGTTCGTGGCGGTGGTGGTTCAGGCGGCGCGGATACTGATGGAAGTGTTTGTAATGAAGGCGCTTACGCTGGCGGTGGCGGCGGCCAAGGTGAAACTTGCATCAAATACACGACTACTGTTGGCTCTACTGAAACAGTGACTATTGGTGCTGGTGGTACGGCTGGTACTGGAACCCGTGCTGGTGGTGCTGGTGGCGCTGGCTACATCATCGTGTATGAGTACAGCTAATGCTGCTCTCAATGCTTGCACCTTCTGGCGCTCCATCACCAGAGGAATTGATCAAGTTTCTTGCGGAGAAAAAAGTCATGAATTACGCGATGGTGCAGAACGGCGTGATTGTGAATATCATTGATTGGGATGGCGTCACGCCATACACGCCGCCTGAAGGCTGCGAATTGCATCAGTGGGATGGGCCGATGGACATTGGCTGGGCTTGGGTTGACGGTGCGCCTGTTGATCCCAATCCCCCTCTGCCTCCTGAGCCTGAAGTGCCTGCCGAACCATCAGAAGGCCCCACGGTAATCTGATGTTGCAAGCCAAGCCATTCACCTTTGGGCAATTGACCGGAACCGCATACGACTTTCCGGTGAGTGGCGATGTGCTGCCCATGCACCAGCATAGCGAGGGCGATGTGCATATTACTGTGGTTGCAAGAGGCAGCTTCAAGGCCCATGGTAATGGCTGGGAGCGGGTTTTGACGGCGGGCGATATTGCCGATTGGAAGCCGCATGACCCGCATGAATTTGTTGCGCTTGAGGATAACTCGCGCATCGTTAACATTGTAAAGGGGAAATAAAGTGAAGATTGAACTAAGCATCAACGAAATCAATGCAATCCTGCAGGCTCTTGGGAATTTGCCATACGCCAGTGTGTTTGAGCTTGTATTGAAAATCCGCGAACAGGTGCAGCCGCAATTGGCCGCGAAGCAAGAGGATGCAGAAAATGGCTAACGCCTACACCTGGGTCATTGAGGCAATGGATTGCGTGCCTCAAGAAGACGGCCAGACCGATGTGGTGATCACCGTGCATTGGCGCCAGAACGCCACCGATGGCACATACAACGCCACTGTGTACGGCACTGTGGGTTTGACCTACACGCCGGGCTCCCCGTTCACGCCGTATGCTGACTTGACGCAGGATCAAGTCATTGGCTGGGTGCAGGGTGCCCTCGGTTTTGATCAGTGCGCGCAACTGGCTGCGAATCTGGATGAACAAATCACCAATCAGGTGAACCCGCCTGTCGTGACGCCGCCGCTGCCTTGGGGGTAAGTAATGGTCCAGATTAGCGAAACTGAAGCTCGCTTAAACTCACATGAGGCTGTGTGTCAGTTGCGCTATGAGGCCATCAATGCGCGGCTAAAGCGGCTTGAGACAATCCTTATGGTTGCGGCAGGTGCTATTATCACCGGCCTAGCCGGTATCGCCTTTAAGTTGCATTAGCCATGGAGCTACCTAAACTTACCCCTGTCGTTCAATTCCTCACGGCCAGCTTTGCGCTGGCTGTTGGCGGTTATACGGCTGGTGAGAAGTTTGGGTGGTTCAAGAATGAAATTATTGCTTGGTCTCCTGAGCATTTCAGAATTGTCGATGCCAAGATCGGGCAGCCAGTGACCGTGACGGTAGCCAGGGTCAAGAAGCGTGATGACTGCTCCGTTGAGGGTTTCGAGGTGACGGTGCGCGACGGCACTGGTGTTATCCACCCTGCTACCCCAAGTATGACCCGGTTTACCGGTCCCGCAGGCCCTGAGATCGACACTTTTACCTACTTGCTGGATATCTCAGACAAGGAAACCATCGCTCCTGGTCGTGCAACCTTGTTAGCTACCATTAAGTATAAATGTCCTGAAGGTGAACGAACTGTAACCTACCCACGGCACCCAAATCTTAGCTTCATGCTGGAGAGATAGGATGGATCAGCTTCTGAACCTTGTCCGTACTGTTGCGCCATCCATTGCGAGTGCTGTTGGCGGCCCTTTGGCGGGTATGGCTACTCGTGCCATTTCGGATGCTCTGCTTGGTAAACCAGATGGTACTGAACAGGAACTTGCTGAAGCTGCGGCCAAGGCTACCCCAGAACAACTGCTCGCGCTGAAGCAGGCCGAGCAAGACTTCGCCATCAAGATGCGGGAATTGGATATTGACCTAGAGCGCATTGCTAATGCTGATCGGGACAGCGCGCGTAAGCGTGAGGTTGACACAAAAGATTGGACACCGCGTATCTTGGCTGGCTTAATCACAGCCGGGTATTTTGGGGTGCTGTTCTACATGCTCAAAAACGGTCTTCCTACGCACGGTGGGTCTGAGGCTATGCTGGTCATGCTTGGCACTCTGGGGACCGCCTGGGGCGGCGTGGTTGCCTATTACTTCGGTTCATCCGCCGGGTCCAAAGAGAAGACCGAAGCGATGAATAGGATGGCACGTAAATGAGAGATAACTTCCCCCAGGCCCTACAGATGGTGTTGCATCACGAGGGAGGTTGGTCAGACCACAGGGATGATCCCGGCGGCGCGACTATGAAGGGCGTGACCCTGGCTGTTTATAGGGAGTATCTGGGTCGGGATGTGAGTAAGGAAGAACTGCGGAATATTCCCCAGGAACACCTGCTGAATCTGTATAAGACGCGCTATTGGGATAAGGCTAGGTGCGATGACCTCGCTGCCGGGGTCGATCTGGTAGTGTTTGATATGGCGGTAAACGGGGGTCCAGGCCGGGCGGCGAAACTGCTTCAGATAGCTGTGGGGGCCACACCAGATGGTGCTATTGGGCCAAAAACGCTTGCACTGACAAACGCAGAGGACCCGGCTGAGCTAGTGAAAAAGTTTTCGGACGAGCGCAGGGCTTTCTACAAAGCTCTCCCGATCTATGCTACATTCGGCAAGGGATGGCTTCGCCGTGTCGAAGAAGTCGAATCTGAAGCCCTTAAGCTTGTAGGAGATAAGTCATGATGAAGGGTAAGCCTATGGCCGGTAAGGCCAAAATGGGTATGGCCAGCTACAAGAAGGGTGGTATGGTGGGTGGCTTTAAGCCTTGCCCCGGCTGCCCGACTCCGGGCAAATGCCGTGCTGCTGGTAAGTGCTTGGCGAAAGCAAAGAAGTAATCCCAGTGTCAGCGATTAAGATCACCAAGTTTCTAGGTACAGCCCCGAAAAATGCTTCGGAGTTACTGCCGGATACGGCTGCTCAAATTGCGCGCAACTGTAAACTATACTCTGGTGATCTTATTCCCTATCCGCAGCCTACTATTGTGGCTGATACTCAGCGTACGGGTACTGTCCGTACGCTATATGCCCTTCGTGACCCGGACACTGATGCCCTTGTCTGGCTTAGCTGGAACGATGTGGTTGATATCGTAACGCCCGCTACGGATACCCTTGGTGAACAACGGTTCTACTATACGGGTGACGGTATCCCAAAGGTCAGTACATACGAGTTGGCTACCCAGGGGGCTGCGCCGTATCCGACCAATTATTATGAGTTGGGACTGCCACTCCCTACGGTTAAGCCAACTGCGTCGGCTACCGCGTTCTCAACGGTATCTACATCCTCATTTGCTCGCTCGGCAGGCAACAACGTCACGCTGGTTACCAGCACGCCACATAATCTGAAGTCTGGGGTTGCTGTTACCATCTCCGGGTTTTCTTTCCGTACAGGTACTTACAGTCGCAGCGGGACTACGATTACTGTTACAATTACAGCACACGGTCTAAGCAGCGGTGCAGAGGTTCAACTCGGTTTCACTTCTGGTACTGCCACATCAAATGTTTACACGATTACAGTGACGGGTGTTGATACCTTTACCTGTGCGGATACCGCCTCAGGCTCTACCTCAGGCGATGTGCGCTGGGATATCGGTGACCTTAACACCACCGCTGAAGTGACGGTTATCAACTCAACTACGATCCGGTATTTCTCGTCCGGCCCTATCGTCACGACTACAGCCAACACAGATGGTCGCATTGATCTTGGTAGTCAGATTCAGGCCCGGTCTTATCTATATACTTGGTACACAGGTTGGGAGGAGGAGTCGATTGGCTCTGAGCCTTCTGATGCGTTGTTTATCAAGGAAGGTCAGATTGTTACGGTTGCCACCCTCCCGACTGTGCCGCCGTCTGGCAGTAATTTTGTCCGAGGGATACGCCTCTATCGCACTCTTGCAGGCACCACGGATGCGGATTACTTCCGGCTAAAGACACTCTGGTTCCCGAACTCTGTCAGTAATGTGGAGCGTACTTCCAACGTCTCGACAGTAAAGTTCACGTATCCGCATCAGTTGTTTGAGGATGACCGGTTTAAGATCAGTGGATGTAGCGTAGCTTCTTTCAACATTACCGGCGGCATAGTCACCGAAGTTGTTGACCAGTACACGATTAAATACGCTCAGACTGCCGGTAACGTAGCTTCTACTGCGGCCACTGGTGATCTGTATTACGATGTGTCTGAAGACCCTCCGACTTCTACGGCACGGTACTGGGGCGACGGCGGTGACTTCACGTTTACTGATGACTTCAACTTCAGGTCTCTAACCGAGATTCTGGATTCCAACACGTATGATGCGCCGCCGGGTGACCTGGAAGGTTTGACCCTTATTCAGAACAGCATCCTAGCTGGATTTGTTGGTAACACTCTCTATCTATCTGAACCCGGTGTGTTCCATGCGTGGCCTGATTCTTATATCAGGACGTTTGATAGCAACATTGTTGGGCTGGCTCAGATCGGCGGTAACCTACTGGTGCTGACGGAGAACTACCCCTATGTTCTCTCAGGCTCGAATCCGGCTGTTATGTCTCAAGCGCGCTTGTCGGCTAGGTACCCCTGCTTGAATCGGCGCAGCATTGTTGAGACTAGCTTTGGTGTTGTCTATGCCACGCATGATGGCCTTGTGCTTTACTCACCTGCAACTTCTGCCCAGTTGTTCACCCGGTATGTTCACAGTAGCGATACCTGGAACGCGGCGCTTGACCCAAGCACACTGGTGGGGACAGCCTATAAAGACACCTACATTGCGTCTCATTCTACGGCTTCTATTGTATATGAGCCTGGGGAGGCGCGGGGTTCTGCACCGACCTTCGTGGATAATGACTTTGCCTTCAGCGCCACATGGTATGATCCAATTACCAACAACCTATACGTAGCCGCTGGTGTTGATGGTGACGTTTATAGGTGGGATGATCTGACGCAACCAAACTCCACGATGTATTGGAAGTCAAAGACTTTTGTCACTAAAGACTTCACGAATGTGGGTGCGGCACGGATTACTGCTGACTATACCGGGGTACCGGGGTCTTCTTATTGGGAAGATGTCGAGACAAACTGGGAGGCCACTGAGGAGTTGTGGAATGCTACTGACCCCGTTACCTTTAAGCTGTATGTTGACAAGAACCTGATCTTTACCACGACGCAATCTAGTGATGGTATATTCCGCCTTCCGGCTGGGTATAAATCTGACACGTTTGAGGTAGAGCTTCAGAGCTTGATCCGTGTCCGTGCAGTGTATCTTGCTGATACCCCGATTGGTTTGAGGACAGTGTAATGCCACGCTTTACAGGTATCCCAGATATTCCTCAGGGTAACATTGATGAGTGGCAGTACCGTGTTCTCGACACGATGAAGCAGAATGTTGAGCTTCTGGCCGGGATTCGTAATGAAGAAGATGGGGCTAGTGCTGCTATCCTGCGGTCATCCATCACAACCAAGGCTCCCCCTGCTGCAAACTTTCAGGGGTCATCCGCTCAGGGCAGCGGGTTCACGATCTCTAATGTTCAGGTTGCTTCCCTGAACGACCATATTGCTTTAATCCGTGACTTCCAACTGCTCGCTCAGGATGTGGCTAACTTGCGGGCTGTTGTTACCACTCTCGTCAACCAACTCAGGGGGTCATAATGGCCTACACATCCTCCGCATCTGACCTACCCCCGGCTCTGGCGAGCCTCCTTAATGTGGGGTCGTCTGCGACAACTATGCCAATGAACGGCGGTATCAGCACGGCTGGTATGGCTCCTGCGATGGCCCCTATGGTGCCTGCGTTTCAGATGGGCGGGATGGTTGGCCCCGGTGGTATGCCGGTACGCCCTGGGATGGGTTCTGCTCCGATGATGGGTGGAGCCCCAGGGCTGGCTCCTCCGGGTGCGATCTCACAATCGCTGTCGCCCGAGCAGATTCCTATGGAAGTTCAGCGGTTTGTGCAGCAGAACCCACAGCAGGTTCAACAGATGGTGGCTGCCCTTCAGCAGCTTATCCAGTCCGGCGGTGTGACCGTAGAAGAACTGAACATGATGGTTCAGATGGCTCAGGCTGCGGCTCAGAACCCGGCTCTATACCCTCAGCTTCGGCAAATCGCTATCCAGCGTGGACTGGCTGGCCCTGAGGAGATCAGCGAACAATTTGATTCTGGCTTGATCTTCACCCTCCTTCTCATGGGGGCCGCGTTACAGTCCGGTGGTATGATGCCGGGTCAGATGCCGTCGCTGAAAAAGGGCGGTATGCTGTCAAAGAAAGAGTCCGATGACGAGGCTGTAATTGCTCAGCTTCACGAGGGCGAATACGTAATCCCGGCCCATATCGTCCGTGCCAAAGGCACTGAGTTCTTTGATAAAATGCTGTCAAGTTACAAGCAAGAGAGCGATGAGTCTGACGACTGAGATGGATTGTGAGTTAGAACTACTGTCCCCGGAGCGGATCGAGGTACTATGGCCGGAGATCAAGCCGCTCATAGACACAGTACCCATTCCGGGGGGTAGCGACTCTCCATTCGCGGTTGATGCCGACTACATCTGGCATACGGCTACTCACGGGGTATCACACATCTTCGGGTTCTTTGCCGAGGGTAAGTTAGCCATGGTACTGGTATCTCAGTTTGGGCTTGTAGAAGGCACCAAAACTGCTAGTATCTTGACACTAGCGGGCAAGGACCTGACCAAGTTCAAGATACTGTTCTGGCCAACAATCTTGGAGTGGTTCAGGGCCAACGGAGCTAAGAGTGTTGATACTTACGCGGAACCTAGACTAGCCAAGATATACCTTCGGAAGTTTGGGTTTACTAACTCTTGTTCTTACGTTCGCATGACGCTGTAGGAGGCGAGTATGGGTAGAGCAATATCAAACGTGGGTAGGGGGATTTCCCGAGCTGTTGGTGGGAACCGAAACCTTGCTGCTGCTATCGGTATCGTAGCGGCTATTGCCATCCCTATTGCTGCTCCCGCTATCGCTACCGCTATGATTGGTAGTGCCGCTGTCACTGGCGCAGCAACTTTTGCTGCCACATCTGCCGCCGTAGGCGCAGGTTTAGGCGCTGCCGCAGGTCTGGCCGCTGGCTCGCTTACAGGCACCCAAGGTACTAGCGCGTTGCTTGGTGGCCTTGGCGGCGGTGTTGGCGGTTTTATTGGCGGTAACGGTATTGATGTTGCTAGGGGTGCCTTGTTTGGCCCTTCTAGTACTTCTGCTGCCAATGTCACTGCCGCCGGATACCAAGGGGCTGAGGCATTTGGTCCCGCCGCAGGCTATCAAGGGGCTACTGGCCCTGCTTTTGGAACTGCTGAAGCCATTACCCCGGGTGTTGTCATTAGCCCAGGCGGAATGGAAGGTGTAACTGCTGGGGGTGTGGGTGCTCCTATTCCAGCGGAAGGGATTGGGGGAGCTGTCTCGGCTCCGGCTCCGCCTGCTGGTGCATCTCCTGCTTACACAGCACCTGGACCAACCGGCGCAGTTAGTGCACCAGTGGGCGGAGCCGGAGGCACAGGCGTAGGTGGGGCGGCAGCCCCGACCGGTACTCGTGTTGAACGCTTCTTCGGTGGGCTTACCGGCGGTGGTACAAAGATGGACCTCACCACGGCTGAGGGACTTGGCCGCGCAGCTTCTGGTATCGTTAGCCCCGCCGGTCTGGCCAGCGTTGGTCAGTTGGCGATGACGATGTATAACAAGCCGCCCGAGGGTCTGACTGCCCAGGAGCGTGCTTTCGTGGATGAGACCGCTTCTCTGGCCGGGACCAACCGGGAACTATTTGACTCTCGTGTTCGTGAGGCACGGCGGCTCTTGCAGCAAGGCACCCCAAATCCTGAGCAGGCGTTTGGTCAGGCCAACTTGGCGTTGCAGCGCCGCATCCGTGAAGCCGGGTTGCGTAGCCCCGAGGATGTGCGCCGGGCCTTGATTGAAGGTACCCGCATTGGTGCGGCTTCTATCCCTGCTGAGTATGCACGTGCCGCAGGCGCCACTCAGGCTGGCCTATCGGCTATGCCGACCACTGCCCCGGCAGGTGCCGCATCCATGGCACTCCCCGCGTACCGCGATGCTGAGCGGCGGCAGCGTGAGTATGAAGCCGGTTTAGCTAGAGGGATCGGCGGTCTTGCTGGTGCTTTGGGCGGTAATCGCAAAGGGTTGTTTGCCTAACCATAGGTATCGGAGGGTTTTATGTCCGGCTCGCTTTATCAATACACTCCGTACCCGGTTGCTGGGCAGCCGCAGGAAGCTGGCGCTGCTTTCCGTAGCGGTTTTGTAGGTTCTCAGGAGATTGAGCGCAACGCTCAAGCCCTCCAAGAAGCCGAACAGTTGATGAAATTGCGTCAGCTTCAAAGCGAACGCAGTGCGGCTGCTGAAGCCCGTACTGCTCAGTTGTTTCCGGTACAACTATCTGCTGCGGAACAAGCTCTGAAGCGTAACGCTCAGCTGACCCCACTTGAGATTGAACGTGCTCAACTTGGGCTACGGCAGCTCAGAGAAGATATTGGCGCGCGTAATGCCGCTGCCGCTGGTGTAGCAGATTATCTTAGGACCGGCGGCTCTCAGCCGCCTGCACCCGCGCCGCTTGCTGTGCCGCCCGGTGCGACCCCATGGTTATATACGCCTTCCGCGCCTGCGCCTGCTGCGCCTGCGCCTGCTGCGCCTGCGCCTGCTGCGGCTACGCCGGGTCCACAGTCAAGCATTTTGAATCGGTATCCAGGCTCCTACCAACTAGCCAGTGCTGGCTATAACGATTTCACCGGCCTACCTACGGGTATGCCTCAGCCAGATTTCACGGTGTACCCTGACACTGGGTACCCCACCACGGAAGCTGGTCCTAGTCCTACGGCTCCGGGTGCCTTACCGGCTGCGTTGCTACCTCCGAATGAACGGTATGGTGTAGCACCGCCTCCGGCGGTTCCAGCGGTCCCCCCTGCTCCGGCTTATATGACCGACCCTTATGCTGGGATTCCGGTTGGCACTGTTCCGAGGCCGGAGCCGCGTCCTGTTTCCGAATCACCGGCACTCATCAGGGCATACCTTGAACGTGCTCAAATGCTTCGGGAGACGGAAGCTCAACGTAATGCTGTGCCTGTTGCACCGCCGCAGCCTGGACAATTACCACAATCGCGGCTTGATTTTACCCCTTCTGGCGGTGTTTACCCCGATCTTACGCCAGGAGAAATCCCTCGTACCCAAACTACAAGCGCCCCCGCTGGTGTAACACCTCCAGGTGAGCGTACTCCTGCACAGGTTACGGAAGATGTTAATAGGCGTATCACCGAGCTAACACGTGAAGCTCCAACTCCGTTGTCAGTGCTAAGTCCAGTTCAAATTGGTAACGAGGAACGGGCTTTGGATGCCCAAGCTGCGTCCTTGGAGCGGCAACGACGTTTGGCTATCGCGCTTGCTAGGTCTAACCCTACTGCGGCTTTGAGCATGGCAGCTCAAATTGAAGCTCAGACACAGGCCATCGCGTTAAATAGAGCCAACCTCAATGGTAGGCGTGCAATCGCTGATTTTGCAGCCGGTAACCCGGACGCCTTGGCGCGTGATTTCTACACCGCCTCAGGCGGTGTGCTGCGTTTAGAGCAACGCCCCGATGGAAACTATAATATCTGGGGTCGTGAAGGCGAAACCAACCCGCGTGCAAGTAATATCAAACCTGAGGAGTTAATCTCCCAGGGCAGGATGATGTACGACAATAATTACCGTACTCAGATAGATGAGATTAGAAAGCGTCAAGCTGAACGGAGTGGTGAGGTATTCAAAGCCTTTGTTACCGGGCTTGAAGAATCTCTTAGGAACCAATCTATCGCAACGCGGGATATCGCAGTTAAGCGCGCTGAAGCTGCGGCGAAGGCTGCTTATCCAAATATGGATGTTAGGGTTGATGCAACGACCGGCACTATTGCCATTGTTGATCGGAACAACACTGTTCCACCTAGAGCACTTCGCCCTGTTCAAGCTCGGGATATGAATGGTAGGGTAATCCCTGATAGGTTTATCTATCAAGAAGTTGAACTAGAACAGCCACGCTAGTAGGGGGTTAGGTCTGCATGAGCGGTCTGTATTATCCACAGGGTAGCCTTGAAACCTCTTTGGGTTTTGACCGCAGCCCCGAGAGCGTGACTCAGGGAGCCGGGTTGCAGAACCTTGGTCCCTCTGCTGCGGATATTTATGGGCTGCAACAACAGGTTCAGAGTGGTATTGCTAGTCTAGCGCCGCCTCCAGCGCCGCCTCCACCGACAGCATCTACAGGTGGCTCCGGCGTTTTTTACAGCCCATCTACCGGACAGATGTTCGCTGGTGGAACAGCCTTTGATACTCGTGATGTTCAGTCAGCCCTACTTGCAGCTAGTCAACCTAGGCTTGGAGCCGCTGCGACCCCACCAAGTAATGTCCCCGATTGGCAACCACTTAGCCGGACGGCCTTTCAGGAGTACATTTCAAGCCTATCACGCCCCCGTGGTACGGGTGAGTTGCTTGTATCCGGCACTCGCGGTGTGGCCGGAGGTGTAGTTAGCGGTTTCGGTGCTCTTGCTGAGATGGCCGGTGCTACTGAAGTTGGCCCCGCGATCATGCGCGCTGGTGAGACTATCTCCGGTCAGGATGAGTTTGAGCGGCAGCGGTCTGCATTGATTCAGCGCAACAACTCTACATTCTCGAACATCCTCGATGCTGCCATTCAGGGGGTGCCGTCATTGGTGGCCTCGGGCATCGCTGGTCTTGGCGGTGCGGCTATTGGTGGTGCTGTTGGTGGCCCCGCTGGTGCTGCGGCTGGTGGTGTTGCCGCTGCGACCCTTGCACGTGCGCGCACGATTGGGGCTATTGGCGGTGCGTTTGCTGTGAGTTTCCCACAGCAAGTTAGTACTATGTACGAAGCGGCGCAGAACGCCCGCACACCAGAGGGGCAACCCGCGTATAACACCAACGATACAAGCACACAGCTAACCATCCTAGGTGCGGCCTTTGGTACCTCCTTACTTGATGCGATTGCTCCGGGTCGTGCCGTTGGTGGTGTATCCTCAGCTTTAGCCAGAGCGGCTGAAGAAGCTGGTCAGCAGGCTGTTCGTGGTATGGCCCGTGCTCGTGCCGTGGGTGGTGCGGCTGCGCGTAGCAGCCTTGAAGAAGCCGCCACGGAAGCTACTCAGACACTGGTTGAGCGCGCTGTGTTTGACCCAGAGTTCCGCCGCCAGCTTAACGCAAACGATTGGAAAGCCTTAGCTCCGTATATCGTTGAGAAGTACGGCGAGGATATACTGATTTCCGCAGGCGCAGGTGCGCTTCTTGGCGGTGGCTTCGGCGGTGCTGGTCGGTTCATTGAAACTCGCCCGCGTGATATTCTCACCGATGCTGGTGCTCCGCCTGCTGCGCCGCCGGGTGCTGCATTACCTGCCCCTGTTGGGACTCAGGGTGAACTATTTGTGGGTCAGGATTTGGGTGTGCCTCCATACCCTGTTTCGACCCCGACTGTGGGTGGTGGTATTCTCTACCCGCAAGCTCCTACTGGGCAGGGTGAGTTGTTCCCTGGCGCACCACCCTCCAGGGCGCCGTTAGCCCCGGGTGTACAGGGTGACCTATTTACTCCCAGTGCGCCTGCCGTACCGCCGGGTCCGGTTGCCACACAACTCACGCTTCCATTTGCGGGAGCGCAGGGAGAATTGTTTCCGGGGGCGCCTGTCGCCCCGGCCCCGCCTCAAGTGGCGGTACCTCCCGAAGCACCGATCCCCGAAGTGTCCGGGGTGCCTGCGGGTCAACGTGATCTATTTGAACGTGGTGCTAGGTTACAACCCACCATGCCTGCTCCGCAGGTATTTCCGACACGCCCCACCCTGGCGCCTGAGACATTTGTTACCCCTGGTATGGAGCGGCTACGCCGCCCTGTACCGGAGACTGCTGCGCCTGTTACGCTTGGTCAGACTGAGGTTGGTAATCGTTTGTTGGCACTTCGTCGCCAGATGGAACTCCAACAAGCCCAGGCTCAGGCTGCTACACAACCACGGGCTATGACCGCTGCTGAGCGGGATTACGAAGCTGCCCTGGCTCAAGCTGCCATGCAACAACCGCTCACATTGGATGCCGCGGCTGTTGTCACGGGACGCAACCGGGTGACTGATAATACACGCCAAGCCGTGATTAACCGGTTCAACGGGCTGACCAAAGCGCAGCAGGATGCGATCCTGACCGAATATAACAACGACCCCGCCGCGTTTATTGAAAGCGTTCGGTCAGCAAGCCCTAGGCTCAACCGGTTGCGCGCTGAGATCGAGCGTGTAGCCGCGTCAGTAAAAGGAGAACCAACCAATGCCACTCAAGTCAGGCAAGTCGAACAAGGTGGTGTCAGCCAACGTACAGGAGCTAGTGGACCGGTACCAAGCAAAGGGGAAGATCGGCTCAAGCAGGCCAAAGAACAAGGCGGCGGCGGTCAAACAGGCCGTAGCAATCTCACTCGCCAAGGCCGGGCGGCAGCGCAAAAAGTAACACCTGCACCGGCTGCGGAGGTGGCCGCTCAGCGCCCTTTAGATCAGGCCGCACCAAGCGCGACAGAAAGAGCGGCTCCGTCCGTCGCCCCAAGCGTTGAGGCTGCGGCCCCAAACACGTTTGATAGGCAAATCACCCGGGCAGCTACCAGTGCCAACCCGGCGGCGCAGCTTCGTACGCTGAAGAACGAACTGATCACGCGGCGCGATGCCACCGCTGATGCTGGCCGTAGCACGACTGAACTTACTCAGGCTATTGACCGTATCGACGCACTGGTCGCTGAAGGTCCGGTCACTACGCCAGATGTTGAGG